>Ga0070734_10001139_pt1 | contig 41857 bp, 35 predicted proteins | sample Coa_R1_8_FD_66444 | JGI IMG/M metagenome (GOLD analysis project Ga0070734, IMG submission 66444) | Surface soil microbial communities from Centralia Pennsylvania, which are recovering from an underground coalmine fire - Coalmine... | ecosystem: Environmental > Terrestrial > Soil > Unclassified ...
ATTTCCGATGACCCGATCCTGATACCCTACCCCTCCCCCCATCCTTCAACTAGGATTCCAAACGGTTTATACGATCCCATCCCAAGGCCTCCCGATGAGTTGACGATACCCATGTGGCACCGCCGCCCTCGACGGTGGGGTTTGGGCTTCCCGATGTCCCGATTTCCGATGACCCGATCCTGATCCTACCCCTCCCCCCATCCTTCAACTAGGATTCCAAACGGTTTATACGATCCCATCCCAAAGCCTCCCAGATTGGCGTAGGTTTCAGCGGGCTTTGTGGCACAGGTCGGGGCCCCACCCAAGCCCGGTTTTGGCTTGGTGGGGTGGAGGCACTCCTGCCTGTGCATCCCCAAAAACTCGTGGAGCGCAGCCGCTCTCGGCTGCGTTCTCCCGATCTCGGCGATCACGTGCAATGTCGTCGAGCAAGCTTCAACTACTGCTATTTCCCATTGCAGGAGAAATAATCTAATTTACTATTTCTTCGCCCCAGAGTCAAGCATAAACGCTACACGAATTGTAAGCCTTGGAGACGGTATGCCCTGACGAGTTCGAACAACCATTTTCGTCCCATATCGGTGCATATGTTGGCCCTCCTAAATTAGCATCTGCCAAGATAGGCCACACTTATGAGTTACTTTCCGCTAATATTCCATGTATTTACATGCAGAAGAGTTGGAAGTACGGAGTTTGGACGCTGGCAGGGGTGCTCTTTGCGGGAACACTCTCCCAGTCCCTCTCCAACGCTGTTCAGGTCATCACACCGCATACCACTTACGTTGGAACGGGGGGTCTTATTCTTCTAACGATCGGCACTCTCTTAGTAATGAAATGGCGTCGTGGAATACCGTGGCACTATCCAGGGGTAGACGCCCGCATAAAAAACATCGGACCCATTCTGGTTTGCTTCGTAGTCGGAATAATTCTCTTGCTATGGTACCCTCAAGCCAAGTATTTCTTCGACCGCATACACGATAAGGAAACCCATCAGAAGCAAGTGCCGAAGGAGACCCACGAGACGCAAGAGCCCAAGGGAACCCACCAGCCGCAAGAGCCCACCGTGGAGTTAAAGAAGCTCAAATAAGTGGGTCGCAGAGGACAAGTCAACAATGGCGCCAAAAGCCTTTACAGTGACCTTAATCGTGTTACTAGCAGCCGCGTTGCCATTGCCACTCCAGGGCCAATCTCGCGGGTTGGGGCAACATTCTGCACAACACAGGCCACGGCCTGTGGCACATCCAGCGCCCGCGCCAGCACCGCTCTCCATTGGAATTAGTGCGTTCCATCAGACGGTTGGCACCGCGGAAACGGAAGCTCTCGGTATCGGCATCACAGACAGTCTTGCCAATGCTCTGAAAGGATCATCGAGTCTCACCGTTGCTGGACCGGAGGTGCTTTCCGCCGCCAGCGCAAAACAAGATGTGGAACCCTCCAAGAACGATGAAAACGCGCTAAGAATTGCTGGGCAGCTGGGATTAATGACGGTCGTGGTAGGGGCATATCAACACGTCGGGAACCAGCTCATCGTTGACGGAAGAATCCTTAATGTCCAGACGGGCGCGGTACTTCCTGGGTCTTCGATATCTGTAAATGGCAAATATCCAGAGGAATATTCCGTAGTGTTGTCCCAGCTTGCAAACCGCGTGATGACGGCGCTGAAGCTACCCGATGTCACCATACAAGCGCAAAGAATTGGAGCCGCATCGATGTCATCATCATCGGATACGCTTCGGCTCTACAATCAAGGCCTTCAGCAAATGGCGGACGGAACCCGGCAGTCGCTCGAAGAGGCGATTCGGTTGTTCACGGAATGTATCAAAACAGACCCCGCATACGCCCTTGCGTATGCGGCGCGCGCAGATGCAGAGAACAAATTGATTGAAGCCTCCCAACCCATTGGAGATGACAAGGACAAGCTGGCACAATCTGCATTGAGCGATGCCGAGCAAGCCGTGAAAGCGCGCCCAAATCTTCCCCGGGCGCAGACCGCTCTTGCCCGTGCATACACGACGACCGGGAAGTACGACCAGGCAGTACAGGCGGCCGAGAAAGCGGTCTCTCTAAGTCCGAATGACGGTGCCGCTCAAATCGCACGCTCTCGGGCGAGGAACCAGGGACAGTTGGTTGTCAACAAGGACATTGCGGAGCTTATGTTCAAGCAGCCATGGATTCAGTACCTTTTCTTCTATTTGCCCAAGGTCATCGTGCGGAATCAAAGCAAATTTACGCTGTCGGTTGTCTTCGCTCCCGCGGACAGAAACACTTACCCGACTCTTGTCGTGCAACCCGAATCGGCGCGAATCATGACCGTATTCGCCGGCAAATTCAACGTTGATCTGGACTCTGATGCCGGCATATTGAAACGAGAATACGAGTTCAAGGGTGGCGAACAGTACGAACTGATTTATCGAGCAGAGGAGATACCCTTGACTCGGATCATCGGCTCGAATCACGGAAACACTCCAGCGTATGTGACATTCGATGGCCCCAAAAAGCGGGAATTCGTGATTAACCCAGGTGCGCAGGAAGTGTTTAACGTCCAAGCTGGTCGATATCACATTAGTTGCGCGGGTGCAAGTGGAGGAAGCGCTCTCCAGCAACGCGATGATTACCTCACAGCAGGGGGCGAATATCGTTACGAGTGTGACGTGACACGTACCTTCACTTATCGACAAAAGCGCTGAGCGATCAGATTCGCAATGGCAACGGGCCCTGAAACACGCAAGGCTACACGAGCGGAAATACTCGCGGTCCTTGTCAATTTATCATCCCAACCCTTTGAACAGCTCTGCCAGCTCAATCTTGAAGCCCTTGGCAAACTTCTGCATGCTGAGAAGCGTCAGGTTGCGCTCTCCGCGCTCTACCTGCCCGATGTAGGTCCAATGCAGGTCGCAGTGCTGTTCTGCTTCCTCTTGCGACCATCCCCGCGCTTCCCTCAATTCGCGGACCCGCTGGCCGAAGGCACGTTTTAAGTCTCTTGCCATCATGATCACAGAGTTTCATCGGCCAATACTTAAATGACTAGAGACTATAAGTATTATTTTGCTATCATGTTGCGGCATGGAACCTCCGGCAAAAGACAGTGAATTACATGAAACCAAGGCTGGGATTTACGAGACGTGGGCCATTGTCAATCGCGCCTTTGAGCAGATCGTCAACGCACTCGACAAGCTGCAAAAGATCGGCGTCCTCAGCGGCGATCACGCGCAGGACCAGGACACGCTCACCAACGACCTGTGGGCCAGAATTAATATTCAGATCATGGCCGGCGTGAGCAGACGCGAAGAAGACGACCGCGCGCATTACGGGAAAATGCGGGCCACGCTGGAAAGACGAATTCGAGGCAGACAATAAAATCCGGCTTTTGGCTCTTGGCTCTTGGCTTTGGCTCTCTGGCTTGGCTTGATCCGCGTTCATCCGCAAATTCGCGGTAGAGTAGCTTAGACTAAATGCCATGTCGCGAAAACCTGTGCCCATCAAGATCATCGACCTGGAAGATGGAATGCCCAAGGTGGAAGAAGCCCGTTTGCGCATGCAGCATGAGCTTCAAATCGCGCGGCAGCAGGGATATGCGGCCGTAAAGTTGATTCATGGCTATGGATCGAGCGGCGTCGGCGGCTCATTGCGAATCGAAATACAGAAAGACCTGCAACGCCTGGCAGGTGCGGGCAGCGTGCGGTCATTCGTCGCCGGCGAAGACTGGCGTATTTCCGACGAGAAAACCTGGGAGCTGCTCAAACGCTATCCGGAGTGGAAGCGGGATTCAGACCTGGGCAAGGCGAACAAGGGAATCAGCATCGTGCTGCTCTGAACGCGCGCTCATCGCCGCAGTCCTCACAGCAAAAACCTGCTTTGTTCCAAAAAGCAAATCTCACCAAAGACGGAACGCGGATGACACGGATTTTACAAATTCAAAAGGTCCCGATTGAACTCTTGTTGATCTGTGTAAATCAGTGTTATCAGTGTTATCTGCCGTGAGGTTTGGGGTTTTTTTGCAAAGCCGCAAAAATCCTTAAAAACCTGTTCCCGCTTCATTGCCCGCGTGTCTTATTCCATAGAGCCCGACATCAGCAAACGGTTCATCCCAGGGGAGCACGGTAACCGCCGGCTCCCCGCTCCTTATTGATGCTATGGTTCCTCGACGGCAACTTTTTCTGAAGGTAATGTCTGCGAACCGCCAATGCGAACTGCCGCCTGTGCCGTAGGACGGTAAATGCATGATGGATCTTCAGTAAACATGTCTCCATGCATGACGTAAGAGCGCGCGCGCGATCCTCCGCAAACGCCCTTAAAGGCACACTCCCCGCATTTTCCGGTAAGGTTGGTCTGGTCCCGCAGCAATGTAAAAACCTGTGAGCTGCGGTAAATCTCTGCCAGGTTGCTCACGCGGACGTTTCCCGCTGAGACGTGAAGGCCGGGGCAGGGATAAACATCGCCGGTGTGCGAAACAAAAAGCATTCCCCGGTCTTCATTCACGGGCATGATGCCTGGAATTCCTTCCTGAAACTGGCGTCCATCCGTTGCGCCGCCTGCCCTTTCCCTGGCCTGCTGCTGCAAAATATATCTGCGATAGTGCGGAGCTTCAGAGGTCTTGATCTTGAATGGGACCTTTTGCGCCAGAGTGTAAAGCCGCGCAAAAGCGCCTTCAAATTGCCCGGCGGAAGGCGTCTCTTCCAACTCTGCCGGCGTGGATGGGACGGGAAAAGCGACGCTCCATTGCTTTATTCTGAAGGTCCTCAGCAACGCGGCCAGGTTCTCCAGATCGTGCAGGTTGCGATCGTTCAAATGGGTGGTGATCTGGTAAGGAAGTTTCCAGTGGTCCGCCCATTGAATGGCTTCCATGGTGCGAGCAAAAGAACCGTGGACGCCGCATACCAGGTCATGCAGCTCAGGGCTCGCGGCATCAAGACTCAGGATGAGGCGGGACAGGCCGGCATGCTTCAATTCGGCAATGGCGTCAGGGGTCAACAGCGGAGTTGCGGTTAGCGCCAGAAAAGGATGCAACTGTCGGACCGCCGCATACCGCACGAGTTCATAAATATCTTCACGCTTCAGCGGATCAGCGCCAGTCATTACGAAGATGGGCGGGCAGAGCTCGGCAAAGTCATCAATCATTTGCCGTGCTTCCACCGTGCTTAGTTCCAGTGGATCTGCTTCGGGCTGAACCCAGTCACCGTAATCCAGGCATGGCACGTCGCAAGCCTGGGTGGTTTCCCAAATTGCGACGATGGGGGTCTTGTTTATATCAAAATTGTTTTTCATGATTAAGCCTTTAAACCTTTTGCCTTCTCTTTTCGCAATACTAGGCGGGCGCAGGATTCAACGAATGTGACGGCCATCACATTCACCTGTGGATGCAATTTTTTCATCGCCATAACCACTTCTTTATCAGCTATTTACCGCCACAAGCTCTTTGCGGCCAGAAACTGGTAAATGCCGGGAAAAGCCGTATCGAGATTAGAGAAGCTAATTATTGGTTGCAGTTTCCAGAGCAAAAATGGCTCTTTGGGACTAAGGCGCAAACAACCTGCGGAGCTTTATTTGGATCAGAAGAGTAGGCACGATACCAGGATTTACGGTTCGTGCTGAATCGAAGCCCATGACCGGCAAGGTCTTTCGGGGCCCCATACCAGTAAATTGAGCTGCAGGATTTTTAAGACTAATCACCCGCTCAGGAGGAGTGTTGTGTTTTGGACAATTTTCACGCTAGCCGTTCTGCTGTGGATGGTCGGACTGGCCGCTAGCTTCGGCCCCGGCGTGATGCCTCTGCTCTTAGTGTTGGGAACAATTTTGGCAGCCATGAACTTAGCGTTCCGGCGCACGTCGTCAAATTGACGAACCATCAGGAAGCTGCCGTGACAGGAATGATCAATCCAAAGCGTGAGCAAACAGCTTCGCGCGTCTATCCATCAACAGTTTTTATTTTTTGAAGCAAGCAAGGACCAAGGAGGTCTATGAAGAAGTTTGTAGCGTTTTTATCTGTGGTGAGCCTGGCGACATTTAGCTGGGCGGGAACCGCAAAAGAAGATTCAGCCGATCGTTTACAGAAGTCGTCTGAAGTTTTAACTCAGATCGCCAATGCGCCGGACAAGGGTATTCCTGAAGAAGTTTTGGGCAAAGCCAAGTGCATCGCCATAGTGCCTCATCTGGTAAAAGGTGGATTCGTTTTTGGCGGGAAGCATGGCCGCGGTGTGGCCACGTGCCGCACAGCCGATGGCTGGAGTGCACCTGCTTTCATCTCAGTTGGTGGCGGAAGCTGGGGATTACAAATCGGAGTTGAAGGCGTTGACCTGATCATGCTGATCATGAATGACAAGGGCATGCAACAACTGCTTTCCAGCAAGTTCCAGGTAAGCGGTGAAGGATCGGCAGCAGCCGGCCCCGTGGGTCGCCACGCTTCCGCTGGGACCGACTGGAAACTTGATACCCAGATGCTCACTTATTCACGCTCTAAAGGCGCATTTGCCGGCTTAACGCTGGAAGGCGCGGTAATCCAGCAAGACGCCGATTCCACCACCGCCGTTTACGGAAGGGACGTTGCCTTCAAGAACGTGCTATTGGGTAAAGTGCCTACTCCGGAAATGGCAAAGCCCTTTGTGGAATCCGTATCCAAGGCAGCAAACGTCGCCGTGGCAAAAGAAGCTGCGGACAATGAGGCGAAGAAATAGAGTTTCCTGAATAGCTGATGGGCAATAAAGAGAGCGCGCAGCCATCAATGCATGGTTGCGCGCTTTTTTCTGCAAGTTGCCACCTTAAATCGCTTTTGATTCAATTCTTTCGTCCCAGGGGAGCAGTTCTGGAATTGGCTGGCAGCATCTAAATTATTGCGCGGCCAGTTCGTTCGTCGAAATTCAGAAAAGAAGGAACCAATGCTTAGTCCGCTGCGGGCATTACTCGCGTCATTGCTAGTTGTCTCCTGCTTCTCACAGGTATGTAACGGATACTCCATTCTCACGCATGAAGAGATTGTGGATCTGCTTTGGGCTGACCAGATCAAGCCGATGCTGGTGCAGAAGTATCCCAATGCAACCGAGGACGAGCTCCGCAAGGCGCACGCTTATGCCTATGGCGGCTGCCTGATTCAGGACATGGGCTATTACCCTTTCGGCAATACGCTTTTCAGCGATATGGTCCATTACGTCCGCAGCGGAGACTTTGTGGATGCGTTGCTGGCGGAATCGACTGACATCAATGAATACGCCTTCTCCCTTGGAGCGTTGGCGCATTATGTGGCGGATATTGTTGGTCATCCCGTGGTGAATAAAGCCGTAGCGCGCGAATTCCCAAAACTCGGTGCCAAGTATGGCCCCATAGTGACCTATGCGCAGGACCACAAGGCGCACATCCGCACTGAATTTGGCTTTGACGTGGTGCAGGTAGCCAAGCAGCGCTACACCTCTGACGCGTATCACGACTTCATCGGTTTTGAAGTCGCCAAGCCAGTGCTGGAACGCGCGTTCCTGAAAACGTACGGCATTGCGCTAAGCGATGTTTTTGGAAATCTTGATCTTTCAATCGGCTCGTTTCGCTGGTCCGTAAGCCGAGCTATCCCGGAGATGACGCGCGTGGCCCTCTTGACCAAGCGAGATGAACTAGTAAAAGAAAATCCCAGTCTGGCGAAGAAGAAATTCCTCTACAACCTGAAGCGATCAGAGTATGAAAAAGAATTTGGCAAGCAATATCAAAAACCCGGGCTCGGCGCCCGTATTATGGCTGTGATTTTCAAAATCATTCCAAAAGTTGGGCCATTCAAGGCAATCGCTTTCAAGATGCCGAACCCGGACACTGAAACTCTTTACCTTAAAAGTGTGAACACCACAGTGGACCAGTACCGCGATGAATTGCGTGATCTGAAGGCCGGCAAGCTGCAATTGGCCAACATGGATTTTGATACCGGAAATCCCAGCAGTTCCGGAGAATACCAGCTTACGGATGAAACCTACGCGAAACTTCTGGATAAACTGGCAAAGGAAAAATTTGGCGGCATGCTGCCTGACTTGCGCGAGAACATACTGGCCTTTTACCAGAACCCTTCTGCCCCCAACTTCACCAAGAAGAAGCGGGAGAAGTGGAACAAAGTACAAGAGGAGTTGCAAGCGCTAAAAACAACTCCTTCCCCGCAAACCAGCGTGTCACAACAATCTACAAGGCCATAGTGGCTGGTTTTATTGAGGAAGAATTATTGAGGAATGACCGGCGTAACAATGCCGGTACTCGTATCGCCTAACATGCCCAGCACCTGAACAGCCGGGCCGGACGTAACCGTCACCTTGATCTGCGTCGCCCCGGCAGGCGGTGAAGGAAACAAGTCGGCAATCACGTCACGCGTAATCTTCTTGCCTGCAGTGCCTGTGCCGAGCCCGTGCAGGATGAAAGAAGTATTCGCCAGCGAACCATTGCTTGCATCCAGCAGCTCGATCTTGATGCCCGAATCCGAAGCGTTGGTGTTTTGCAGAGACAGCCCTGTGAATTGCGTTCCACTGTTCACTAGCGGAATGGTGGCAAAGAGATACGTCAACCGCGAAAACATGGGATGCACCAGGTTTACCAGCGCATTGGCGCTGCTGCCGGGTTCATCGTCCGCGCGCAAATAGGTGTAATACTCCAGTACAAAATTAGTCCCCGTGTCCTTAACGCGGACGCGTTCGCCATCAAGCTGCATCGAAGTGCCATTGTTGGGGCAGACAGTGGCCGTGGCGGCGACCGTGCCATTGCAGATCTTCACATCGATCTCACCGGGACTCACAAGAGTCTGGTCCGCCGGCAGGATAATGGTGGTGCCTTCAATCGAAACTCTGGTGTTGGCATTGAACCCAGCGCCAAAAATCTTAATCAATGTGCGATCCGGCAGCAGGCCGCCCGCGGGCAACACATCGCTAACATAAGGGCTGCCCACCGGCGCAATCGTGAGTGTTCCGGGAGCAAATTCCAAAGTGGTGTAGGCTTTTGTGGAATCGAAAAATGAAGTGTTTGCCGTATCGATGCTAAGCGGGAATGTTGCTCCAGGCGTCAGGCTATTGCTCAGGGGCATCGACAACGTAATCACGGGATAAGTGATATCTGTTCCCAGAAGTGCATCGGGTGAACTGAGTTGGATCTTGATGTTCGATGGATTGACAGACGTGTCAATCACTGCGATCCCCGCCGCTTTTCCGGATGGATCATTGACGGCTACACCACGTACTGGCCCGGTTGGGACTTGAGGACGGGTGCTTCCGTGGCCGATGGGCTTGGGTTCAGTGTTGGATAGCTGGAACTGGAATATGCCTCCTGGTGGAACGCTTGTTTTCAGGACTGCCATTCCAATTGTCCCAGCCGGCAACGGGGCAGGAGTGGGCGTCGGAGTTGGAACGGGCGTCGGTGTAGGTGTGGGAGTAGGGGTTGGTCCGCCGGCACTTTCGCTTCCGCCACCGCAGCCCCAGCAAGCGCCAACAGTAAGGGCGAGCACGGCAATGCAAAGCTTTTCCATCCGGACAAACCGTTTCTTTCCTTGCTTAATCATCACAAACTCCCTGGCCGCGCCGGATTGTCTCCGGCGAATGACCTTATGGCACATCACCGCTACAGACACGCCTGTTATTTACTTGCTTCACAGTCTGCAAGTCTTAAAGGTTAACTTAAGATCGCAGCTTAAATCTGTACCGTTTTAGACGAACGCAACTATCCCTGTGTAATAAGTGCTCACGATCATTCAAGAAAATTGGCAAAAAATAGAGGGGCCGCGAGTTTCCGGGGCCCGCCACCCCTCTTAGCAGTCGACGGATGAGCCTGCTATTGGATAAGACACTCGGGAAATCGCCCGTGGAACAACAAAATGCCTGAATCGTGATTTTTTTAGCATTAGATCGGTCTTCAGAAACTTGGCTGCCCCCAACAAACAACTAACCCTGGGCACCCTGATAAGTCCTATACTTATATTTACGAAGGGGCCCGATGAATTTACGCACGAAATTCGGACTCTCAGCCCTAACGCTATTCTGCGTTCTCGTTCTGCTTGCTTTGGCCACCCGTACGCCGGCTGGTCCGGGAAAGCTGGCGCCAACAGGCGATACCTCGACTGCCCGCTTCAGCCATACAGCAACCTTGCTTTTGAATGGCAAAGTGCTGGTTGCGGGCGGCATGGAGCGAAACGGCGTCTGGCTGGACTCCGCGGAACTCTATGATCCGGCAAAGGGACGCTTCAGCCCGATCGGCAAGATGAGCGCGCGACGCGCCGGCGCCACAGCTACTCTGCTGCCCAACGGCAAAGTCCTGATCGCCGGCGGCAGTGACGGTTCCGGCAAAAATCTGGCTTCGGCGGAACTCTACGATCCTGACACTAATACTTTTTCCGCTACCGGAAGCCTGAGCTTCCCTCGCGGAGACGCCACCGCAACTCTTCTGAAAAACGGTAAAGTTCTCATCGCTGGTGGCAATGCGGCTGGCGATGATGACCAGCTCGCCTCCGCGGAGATTTACGATCCTTTGACCGGCCTCTTCCTGCCCACTGGAAGCATGCACAGTCCGCGCAGTTATTTCACCGCCGTCAGATTGAAAGATGGCAAGGTCCTGGTAGCGGGTGGATTGAGCGGCGGCCAGTTCCCTTTTCACAAAGTGGAAGCGACGGCTGAAGTTTATGATCCGTTGACTGGCCGCTTTACTCTTACTGGCGAGATGAGCGTTCCGCGCTATAAACAAGGAGCGGCACTGCTGCCGGACGGGAAAGTCATGATAGCGGGCGGATCGAACGAAGATGGCCGCCAATACAAATACTCCAGCACGGAAATCTTCGATCCGCAGATGAATGCGTTCCAGCCGGGACCACGCATGAAATTTCTCCGTTACAAGTTGCCCTCTGGCGTGATTACGCTGAGCGATGGCCGCATTCTGGTCGCGGGCGGCGCTGAACTGCCGGAAATCTACGATCCAGCTCGTGGTGTTTTTGTTTCGCTGAATGATGAACCTCTGGACGGTTTTCTCTTCTCTACCGCCACTCTTCTTTCTGATGGACGAGTTCTTATGGTCGATGGCTATGGACCTCATCCCACCGCTGGCGCCGTGAACCACGCGATGTTGTGGAAGCCCTGAACCACTGGCGGTGCTCGTAGCGTTCAATGCACGCCTGCTTCCGGCTGCTCGACCCAGTAACTGTGCCTTGCCAATACCGCGTTGCCATCGGCGTGTCTCAATCGAACGCGTACTTCGTGCAGCCCCGGCGCTGGATCCTTTGGTTCAAAGCGCAGCAAATATCGGCTATGCAGATGGTTGGCAAATTCGGTCATCAACCGCTCAAAACTTTTTTGCGAAGTAAAAAGCTCATATTCGCCTCCGGTCATGGATGCGACGCTTTTGGCGGCATTTTTACGCATGGCCTGCCGGGCCATTTTCATGAGGCGAAGTATGTCGAGATTCCAGCCGGCCGGGTCCGTACGCGCGTCCCACTCTCCGCGCAAGGTGTCCATGGCTGCTGATGCAGTGGGAGAAAACGCCAGAGAATACATTACGGTGTTGCTCTCACTGATCGCCCTGATCGTGTCATCCAGGTTAACGGCGTGGCTGCCATGATCCCGCGTTTCGCTGATCAGCAGCAGGACTCGCCGGCTGTCTTCCGGCTGTTTTTTAAGCAGGTTTACCGAATATCGGACTGCATCATAGATCGCGGCTCCGCCGCGGTCGCCCTCTTCCATGTTCCTCCGTGGGCCTTCCATCATGCTCTTGAGATACTCTTCCGTCTCAGCCGACTCAAAGCTGAAATTCTGCGCCAGCTCCACATTGCTATCAAATATCACAATTGCCGTTTGCACCTGCGGCTGGCTCACGATCTGGTCCAGCATGGCGCTGATACCTTTCATGCGTTGAAATTCAAAGAGCGCAGAGCGTCCGCTCTGGATCGCGATCACCAGTGAGACCGCTTCCTGAGGCTCGGCTTCATCCATGCTGATCTGCTGCTCGATACCATCGTCCTCAATCATGAAGTCGCTGGCATGTAGCCCAAACACGGGCTTTCCGGCGTGATCTTTAACCAGGGTCGGCACAAAAACCTCATTGGCCTGGGTACGGAGAGAAGGGAAATCTTGTTGAGCGGGCTGCTGCGCGTAGCAAACGATGGGATACAAGAAGAAGACGCAGACGAGAGATGAGCAGTAAACTTTTCTGCAAAGTTCATTCAGCATCTCTGGTTCCCTTTCTGGTTTGGCATCATCCAATCCATTGCCATGAAGAAAACCGATCCCGTTCGCCAGCACATCTCCAATTTGCTAACTAAGGCAGAAGCGCATGTTGATCTGCGAGAAGCGCTTAAGAACTTTCCCAAAGACCTTCGCGGCATCAAACCTCAGGGCGGCCCGCACACGCCGTGGCAATTGCTGGAACACATCCGCATTGCCCAGTGGGACATCCTTGAGTTCAGCCGCTCAGCCAAACACAAATCGCCCAAGTGACCGGATGAGTATTGGCCCAAAACTGAAGCGCCGCCCAGCGACAAAGCCTGGGACAAAAGCGTGAAGCAAGTCCTGGCCGATTTGGAAGCGATGCACAAACTCATTGCCGATCCCAAACGCGATCTCACCGCCAAGATCCCTCATGGTGACGGACAAACGTTGCTACGCGAAGCGCTTCTGGTGGCCGACCACAATGCCTACCATCTGGGACAGCTGGTCATGGTCCGCCGCATATTAGAACGGAAGTAAGGAAAGATTCTTGCGTCCTATGAAATTCAGGCCAAAACAAACGGCGCTCCCCCATGGGAGCGCGGTAGAGATGCACTGCCTTTTTCTAATCGACTAGGAGACCGCTTTTCGGGCAGCGATCATCATGCCTGCTCCCGCCGCAATCAGGACCGCGCTGATGATGGGCGAGACTTTTTCGTCATGCCTGGTTTCAATGCCAATGGACGCGCCGCCAACTTTCACGCCCGAATGCTCAGTATGCGGAATGGGCACCACGAGTGAAGCAATTCCCAGAACCACAAATACCACCCCGACCCAAAACAAACCTCTCATGGTGCTCTCCTTATTTGCAGATGGAAACGCGTTCCGGCCCCACGGATAGTATCACCCGGCAATTTCTTTTGAGGTTCCAGCTACTCTGGGCTTAGATGCGGATTAAGCCCAGCCATTTACCGCTAAATGTACTTTCTCGTTAACCTTAGGAGAGGGGGTACCCCGCCCCTATGCCATTCGACTAGGATTCTAAAGGAGTTATCCGATTCGACGCCACAGTCGGATCCACGAATCGACGCCTGAATCACGTTGAATCAGGGTCGAATCTCGTTCAAACTTGCGGTCGATTCGCATCGCCGGTCGTCTACGTCCGATTTCGGTTTTTACTCTTTGGTAAATACCACGAACAGGCTGTTGGCACTCTAATCATTTCTTGAGTTTCGTGTTGTCAAAGAACGTCTCTTACTTCCGCCTGGGCGGACTGGTGCTTGAGGTATTATATCGTGTTTTATTCGCTAAGGCAAAGAGGTGAACCACGGGGAAATGGCTTCATTTTGTGTGACCGAGCGTTAGTTTACCGACGGCAACATCCCTTTGACGGCCCAGATTGATACTGGTAAAGGGATATGGAGAATCCCAATCAGGCCGACTGGAGCCGTTTAAGTTTGATTCGATCGGCGTGCACCTGCGCCAGGTCATAGTGCGCCTGCTGCGTCAGCCAACTTTCGGCGCTGCTGCCAAAGACCTTGGATAACCTGACCGCCATTTCCGGCGAAATTCCGCGCTTCTCATTCACCAGTTCCGACAATGTGGTGCGCGTGACTCCAAGGGCCGCGGCGGCGTCCGTAATAGTCAAACCCAGAGGCTGAATGCACTGGCGCAAAATAAAACCGCCCGGATGAGGTGGATTCTTCATAGGCATGACCAAGACTCCTTATCAATGGTAATCGACATAATCAATATCCAGCGCATCATTGCCCACAAATCGAAAAATCACCCGCCAGTTCGCACGGACAGTGACCGCCCAGAAGCCCTTCAACTTACCTTTGAGCGCGTGGAGCCGGAAGCCAGGCAAGTCCATATCCGAAGGAGCACTGGACGCGTAGACGCGAATTCCTTGTCGCGGCCCCCACGCTCGTCTCAATCCCGCTTCTTTGCCTTCTTGCGGTTCTTTCGGGACTTGCGTTTCGGGCGTTTCCGCGCCAGCCCACCTTGCAGCTCTTTGATCTTTTCCTTGATTTCTTTTTCACGGTCGCGGGCCGCAAAGAAAACGTCGTCCGGGTCGGCCAGCTCTTTTTCGTGCTCGCGTTTGATCTCGTCCAGCCGGAAGGCTTCGTCCTCTTCGTACTCTTGCAGGTCTTCGGCCAGGCGGGAGTTGGCGTTTGCCCGCAGATATTCCACCTGTGTTTTGAGCGCGGGCAGGTAATCGCTGGTAAAGAATTCCAGACGCTCCAGGCGGTCCACGGCGTTGATGGCGGCTTCAAAGCTGCGATTCAGAAAGAATACAGCTTCATAGAGGCGGTACTTCGTCTGTGGCGGGGTCCAATTGGGGAGAGTCATAGGCCGCCTCCGGCGTTTGCCGCACGTCGGTGCAGACGAATGCCGATCAATCGAAGGCAGATTAGGGGCTGAATGCCGACTACTGAGTGCTGAATGCTTCTTGTTTTGGCTTGAACACTCGGCGCTTGGCCTTGCGTCCGGGGAGGGGAGAGTTTATTTTCAGGTGCAGCCATCTTATTGCCTCCTTAGAAAGGCGATTGGGTGGTCAGGGCCGCGTCGGTGTTCATGCACCGGCGTGTGCCCGTCTGATTGTGGTTTATTACTTCTTCTTCTGTTTCTTTGCTTTTGCCTTTGCTGACTGTTGATTGCTGACCGCTGACTGCTTTTTGTGCCGGGTCTTTCTGCCGTTGGCGATCTTGGGAAGCATTTCCTGTGCCCGTTTCACATCTTCTTCAGTCCATTGATAAATAGTCATTCCGCCGGCAGTCGCGGTTTGTGGTGTGGGCAACTTGCCTGCGGAAATGTAACGGCTTAGCGTTGCTCCGGTTATCCCTAATTTCTTTGCAACTTGTCGGCTCGAAAACATATCTGGAACATGGTTACAGATATATAGATGGGATGTCAAGTAAAAATCGCGATCTTTCTGCTGCGCCCGTTCATGCTTTGCTTTGTCGAGAAAAACTTCTCGCCTGTCATCCTGAGCAAGCCCGAGCCTTGGTGAGGGCGCGCCGAAGAATCCCGAGGATTTAAATCTTGCGATGCCGCGTCAAGGCGTGCTCTTAAATGCAGCCGAGTTCTGCACTCGCGTCCAAATAAAACGGCGACCTCTTTCGAAGCCGCCGCTGTTTGGCCAATTGCCAGTTGCTAATTGCTAGCTGCTTTTTTCAGCGTTTCCTGGTACCACTCGTCCAGCGCGCGTTTCATCTCCTTCAGTGCGGCAGCGTCGTTATAGACCATGTGACCTCCTTTGAAATCGGCAAAGGTCAGATTCTTGCGATAATCGGCGCTAAGGCGCATGTGCTGGAAAGTGTAGCTGCTGGCATAGAACGGAGTTGCCAGATCGTACATTCCTTCCATCACCAGCACTTTCAGATATTTGTTCTTTGCCATGGCGGACTGTAGGTTCGTCGCGGTCTGCGGATAGCCTCCCAGCCCCGCCGAAAAGTCCATTGCACTGCCCCAATCCCATGCGCGATTGATGCCCTCATAATTCCAGATCACGTAAGGCAGCTCTGATTTGTATCCCAGCTCGGTTTCAGCGTAGTCGTTCATAGCTGCATTGAAGGCCGGAAACATTGCCGCCATGGCGGGATCGAAAAATGGCTCATGGGCACTACTCTGTGGCAGCGGCGAGGCAAAGCGCCCGTCCACGCGGCCGACCTCGAGCTTGCGGTCTTTCAGCAGGTTGTGCATGAAGACCTGTGGCTCAATGCGCAGGTCGTATTCTTCAATCAAATCCGGCTTCAGCCCGGTATAAGCGGCAAGCTGGTTGACGATCTGTTTGCGCTTCTCTGGTTCCAGGGCGTTGCCTTCCGCCAGCGCCTGGGCATAATCCGTGGCGCACCAGTGCTCCACTTTTTTGACTGTCTCGTCCAGGTTGGCCGTAAGTTCCGGCGCCAGCTTTTTGTGATAGGCGGCGATCATGGTGTAGCTGGGAACAATCACCTGATGTGGCAGGTCATTCAGATTGCCCGGCAGCAGCGTTTGAAAATCAAGCCCCACTGAGAGCTGCGCGACACCGTTCACGGGGATGGCATTGTCGATCAGGTGGTTCGCCAGCGCCGCGGCCCGTGTGGTGCCGTAGCTTTCGCCAAAGAGAAATATCGGCGACCGCCAGCGTTGATATCGCGTGAGGTACAGCCGTATAAAGCGGTAAAAAGCATCGGCATCCCCCGGCACGTTATAAAACTTTTTGCTCAGGTCAGGACGCACGCGGCTGTATCCGGTCCCTGGCGCATCAATAAAGACCAGGTCGGTGCGGTCCAGAATGGTTTCCGGATTTTCCACGGTTACGTAAGGCGGCGCTGGAACTCCGCCATCTTTTTCCAGCTTGATCTTCTTCGGCCCCAGCGCTCCCATGTGCAGCCACGCCGTCGCCGTGCCCGGACCACCGTTGAAAATGAATGTCAGCGGACGCGTGCGTGACTCGTCTCCGTCAAGCGTGTAGGCAGTAAAAAAGATGGCTGCTTCAGCAGGGCCACTGTCCGGTTTGAGCGCCAGCCGCCCTGCTGTGGCCGTGTACTTCAGCGGCTTGCCGTTGACTGTGATCTGGTGATGCGTGACGACCGCCGGTGTTTCCGCCAGAGTTTCATCTTCATGTTGAGATAGCGTAGAGGAAGCGGATGGTTGCGGTTGTGACGCGGGCTGCTGTGCGGATCCAATTGTAAGAGCGCTGGCTGTGAACAGGACAAAGGCTGTCCGGGTAAACATCATTTCCTTGGAGCCCTTTCGTCGTACAGGATGACGAAACGGGCCATTATAGACCGCAAATCAAAACGGCGGACCTCGCGGGCCGCCGTTCTAAATACCAACTACCAAATACTAAATACCGTCTTACGTTCCCTCGCTCCAGCTCGCCAGATACTCTTCCTGCTCCGGCGTGAGTTTGTCGATCTTTACGCCCATTGACTCAAGCTTGAGCCGCGCCACCTTCTTGTCCAGATCTTCCGGCACGGGATAAACCTTTTTCTCTAGCGATTTATGGTTCTTTGCCAGATATTCCGCGGCAAGCGCCTGATTGGCAAAGCTCATATCCATCACTGAAGCCGGATGGCCTTCGGCGGCGGCCAGGTTGATCAGGCGGCCTTCGCCCAGCAGATAAATCTTGCGGCCGTCTTTCATGGCGTATTCATCCACAAAGTCGCGCGTCTGGCGCTTGGAAGAAGACATTTTCTCCAGCGCTGGGATGTCAATTTCAACGTTGAAGTGGCCGGAGTTCGCCACCACAGCGCCATTCTTCATCTGATCGAAATGGTCGCGGCCGATTACGTTTTTGTTGCCGGTAACCGTCACAAAGAAATCGCCAATCTTGGCCGCTTCCGCCATCGACATAACGCGGTAGCCATCCATCACGGCCTCGATCGCCTTGGTGGGATCGATTTCCGTAACGATTACGTCTGCGCCCATGCCGCGTGCGCGTGAAGCCAGACCGCGTCCGCACCAGCCGTAACCGGCGACAACAAATTTGGAGCCGGCGATGAGAGAGTTCGTGCAACGGATCACGCCGTCCATGGTGGACTGTCCGGTGCCGTAGCGATTGTCAAACATGTGCTTGGTCAACGCATCATTGACGGCAATGATCGGATATTTCAGCTGGCCGTCTTTGGCCATGGCGCGCAGGCGAATCACACCTGTCGTGGTCTCTTCCGTCCCGGCGATGATTCCTTCCAGCACGTCCTTGCGCTTTGTAAGCGCAATGGAAACCAGGTCAGCGCCGTCGTCCATGGTCATGTGCGGCTTGTGGTCCAGCGCGGAAAGAATGTGCTTGTAATAGGTTTCGTTGTCCTCGCCCTTGATGGCGTGAACGGAAATACCATAATCGCGGACCAGCGATGCAGCCACGTCATCCTGCGTGGAGAGCGGGTTGGACGCGCAAAGCACCACTTCAGCGCCGCCATCGCGCAGCGTAATGGCCAGGTTGGCCGTTTCCGTGGTCACGTGCAGGCACGCGGAAATGCGAATGCCCTTGAGCGGCTGGTTCTTGATGAATTCCTTGCGGATGCTTTGCAACACCGGCATGGACTGGTTCGCCCACTCAATGCGGCGTTTGCCAAGATCAGCCAGTTCCAGGCTCTTGATATCGTACAAGATTTGGGGAGCAGCGGTTGTTGACATGTTCTCCTGTCGAGTGCCTTAAAAGGCATGAATCATTTTTAAAAATTTGAGGACTATTACCATTCTAATTCCGGCGGGGTGGCGCAGGCTTCAGGGCCCCAAGCAAGCCCGATTTTGGCTTGCCTTGGGTTGAGACCTGCATGGAGACTGTGATCAATCTTGGCTTTAGCCCCTGAGGAACAACCTCAGCGGCTAAAGCCGGATTTTATTTCTTCTCTTTCCGCGCAGGGCTAAAGCCCTGCTCCACCCCGTGGTCGCTTGCTTATCTCGTTGCGCCTACGTGGGCTTTGGATTCAGTCTTGCCCAGCCCCTGCTCGCGCAGGGTGGCAGCTTTGTCCGTGGCTTCCCAGGTGAAATCAGGATCTTTGCGGCCAAAGTGTCCATAAGCAGCGGTCTTCTTATAGATCGGACGCCGCAGCCTGAGCGAATCGATGATCCCTTTGGGAGTCAGGTGGAAGTTCTTGCGCACAAGCTCTTCCAATTTCTCTTCACTGAGCTTACCGGTGCCAAACGTATCAACCAGCACGCTAACCGGCTCAGCCACGCCAATGGCGTAGGCAAGCTGGACTTCACAACGGTCAGCCAGACCGGCAGCCACAATATTTTTGGCAATGTACCGCGCCATGTAGCAAGCGGAGCGGTCAACCTTGGTCGGATCTTTACCGCTGAAAGCGCCGCCACCGTGACGGCCCATGCCACCGTAGCTATCCACAATGATCTTGCGTCCGGTCAAGCCTGTATCGCCCATAGGACCGCCGATGACGAAACGTCCAGTCGGATTGATGTGATATTTGGTGTCCGCATCCAGCAGGTTTGCTGGGACTGCGGCCTGGATCACGTGCTTCATGATGTCGGCGCGCAGGGTTTCATTATCGATTGAATCAGCGTGCTGCGTGGAAATTACTACCGCATCCACGCGGCGCGGCTTGTGATCGGCGCCGTATTCAACTGTAACTTGTGATTTGCCGTCAGGCCGGAGGTAAGGAAGCATGCCGTTCTTGCGGACTTCAGTAAGGCGGAGTGTGAGCTTATTGGCCAGATCGATGGCGGTGGGCATGTAATTGTCGTTCTCGTTCGTGGCGTAACCGAACATCATGCCCTGATCGCCGGCTCCGCCCGTGTCCACGCCCATGGCAATATCGCCGGATTGCTTGTTGATGCTGGAAATCACGGCGCAGGTGTTGGAATCAAATCCGTAAAGCGCGTTGTCATAACCAATGGACTGCACCACGCCACGCACAATTTTCTGGAAATCGACGTAGGTCTTGGTGGTAATTTCGCCGGCAATCACCACCAGGCCGGTGGCGGTCAGCGTCTCGCAGGCCACTCGGCTGTGAGGATCTTCCGCCAGGCACGCATCCAGAATCGCGTCGGAAATCTGGTCTGCAATCTTATCCGGGTGGCCTTCCGTGACCGACTCAGATGTGAACAAAAATTTTTCTCGTGAAGCCAATGACTTACCCTCCCTGAAATTTCTTATGACCTCTCCAGGCCACCCCTAAAGATACCGTTTAAAAGACTACCGAAAGAATCCAGCCGGGAACAACGTTTTGACGTTACAACCGATGCAAACGCAGCTGAACGGAGTGTTTTGCACAGTGAAATGGGCCGAAAGCTATGCAATCAGTCCAATATCAAGGCTCATCCCTCTTTGGATGATTAAAGATTTATTGTACAAGGCCAGAGGCCTTAAAGGTGAGGGTACGGGGTTCATTTTCATTTCCCAAAACTCCCAGGGGCCGGCCATTAAAACTTACTTCAATGCCGCCTGCGTTTCCCGTTCTGAGAACTATGGTCTTGCCCGCTTTGATATTTTTCCGCTTGTCAGCCGTTAAAACACGCTCCATCACGGATTTCCCATCGGCCACAATTGAAACCCAGGAATCTTCCTTGGCCACAATCTCCACGGAAAATGCATTGACGACGGCTGGAGCGTCTGCAGATTGAGCTGGGGTGGTTTGTCGTTTCGGCTCGGCTGGCCGTGCGACCTCAGTGCCCTCCGACTGAGCCGGTTTTGTAGTCGCGGCAGAGCCATTGGTTGAGTCTGGCGATGTTGATGAATTTGCCGATTGCGAATTTGCAGCATTGGTCTGGGGCTCGGGCGACGCACTGACAGGCGCTGACTGTTGCGCGTTTTCAACTGGAACCGGATTATGGGCCTTATATTTGACCCAGAAACCGTAACCCACCAGAACACCAATCAAAGCCGCGACCGCAAATACCACGGGTAGATTCGAGCGTCGCGAACTTAAATTGCGTTTCGGTTTTTCGTGTATTTCTAACGGAAACTTGTTTTCGGGTTCGGGCTGTTCGTTGCTGGCGGCTGAATAATCGGCAACAGCCCGGTCTTCGTCGATCCCTAGAAACCGCGCATATGCGCGGACAAACCCCTTATTGAAAACGCCGCCAGGAAGCTGGTCAAAATGCTCCGTTTCCAGCGCTTCCAGATGTCGCCGGGAAATTTTTGTCGATTCAGTAATTTCGTCCAGGGTGATGCCGCGCATCTCCCTTTCCCGCCGCAGCCGATCACCAAAAGAACCCATGGCCGTCCCATTGCCTTTTGCTGGTAAGTCAGTCAGTTGGCCCATATTTTGGAATCCAAAACTCCCGGTGCTTACCAAAATACCCCCTAACTGTTGATTCGACAACTACTTTCCGGGTACGTTAGGGCTATTACCCAAAGGTTTCAGGTCTATTGTCCGGTTGCCGATTTCATAAAATCAAGAAATAAAATTTGAACAGAATCCAGTTTTTGAAAAAGTTACTCTCCCCAACCATGAGCCAGTCTGAAGGACCAGAGCACAAAACGAAGCGATTGCTGCAGGAACTTTCCATCTTTGGCGATGTGGCAAGAGCACTGACCTCGGATCTAAGTCTTGATTCAGTTTTGCAAACCATCATCAATAGAATTGCGAAATTTTTCCGCCCAGATAATTGCACCCTGATGTTGGTGGATGAACAGAAAGACGAGCTCTATTCCGTTATCGCTGTCGGCGATACTGCGGAAATCCTCAAGTCAGCGCGGCTAAAAGTCGGGGAGGGTATCGCCGGCTGGGTAGCTAAACACGGCGAATCGATCATCGTCCCTGATGTTTACACGGATCCCCGCTTTGCCCAGCGTTTAGATGAAATGGCCAAATGGAAGACCAAGTCAATCGTCTGTGTGCCGCTCCAAACCGGGGGTCGAGTGCTGGGAGTGATCAGCTTAATTAACTGTGCGAAGGAAAGTTTTGGCGAGCATGAAATGTTATTTCTGCACGCCCTGTGCGACTATGCCGCCATCGCTGTCGATTACAAGCGTTCATAGACGCGAGCCCGCCGTTTGAAGGCCCCCGAAAGGCGCTATGAAGGCCTATATTCGGCAGGTCCGAGCTTCCGCTTTGCCCGCAAAATGCCCGTAACTGCTGATTTAACAACATCTTTCAGGTTACGTAAGTGCTATTACACAAAGGTTTCAGGTCTATTGTCCGGTTGCCGATTTCCCTAAAGCAAGCGATAATACGCAAAAAGTAAGTGACTTTCTCAGTGGCTTTTGACAGAGGATCAACCCCTTAAATGAACGAGGCAGCAGGATCAGGACCCGAGCGCAAGACTAAGAGGCAGCTGCAGGAAGTCGCCATATTTAACGATGTGGCGAAGGCCCTGACCTCGTCGCTGAATCTCGATTCGATTCTACAAACCATCATGGACAAGATGGCCGAATTCTTCCGTCCAGACACCTGGTCCCTGCTGATGGTGGATGAACAGAAGGACGAGCTCTATTTCGCCATTGCCGTGGGCGATGCTGCCGAAACGCTCAAGACCGTTCGGCTTAAGGTGGGCGAAGGAATCGCTGGCTGGGTGGCCAGACACGGTGAGTCCTTAATCGTGCCCGACGTGTATAACGACCCACGCTTCGCCAAGCGCATTGATGAAATGACCAAGTGGAAAACCCGGTCAATCATCTGCGTGCCGCTGCAATCGAAACACCGAGTCCTTGGCGTGATCCAGCTCATTAACTGCGCCATGGAAAGTTTTGGCGAGCAGGAGATGTTCTTTCTGCATGCGCTGTGTGACTATGCCGCCATCGCGATTGATAACGCTCGCGCCGTCGAGAAAATTCAGGAACTAACAATCACTGATGACTGCACGGGACTCTACAACGCGCGTCATCTTTATAAGACGTTAGAAGCTGAAGTCTATCGCTCCGCTCGATTTGGTTATGAGTTCAGCGTGATCTTCCTTGATCTCGACCATTTCAAGAACGTGAATGACACGTATGGGCACCTGGTCGGCAGCAAGCTGTTGCAGGAAATTGGTTTCAAGATCAAATCGCAACTTCGCTTGATTGATTATGCCTTCCGTTACGGTGGCGATGAATTCGTCATCCTGCTGCCGCAGACAGACAAACACTCCGCTCTGGTGGTGGCCAAACGTATCCAGGAGATGATGCGTAAGACCGTCTTTCTTGCTGAAGATGGATTGAATCTGAACGTCCGTTGCAGCATGGGACTGGCGACTTACCCTGAAGACGCCAAGAGTTCCCATGAAATCATCCGCCAGGCCGACGAGATGATGTATATGGTGAAAAATTCCAGCCGAGACAATATCGCCGTGGCGCAGCAGGGGATGCTGAAGTAGCTCTTCTCTAAAATCCCGAGCGGCAGTTTTTTCCAAAGTCCCGAGCGAAGCGAGGGAACCCTACCGTCACAATCATTTCAAAGGACAGTAACTCTAGCAGCGCATGAACCCGAGTTTCTGTCTTATTCGCGATCATTCGCGTGTATTCGCGGCTTAAAAGACTTTCGTGGCCATAGGGCTCCCTCGCTTACGCTCGGGATGTCAATTCGGCGGCCTCTTCTCCAGCGCCGGCACTTGATCCTTATTACCTTTGTCCGGCTGCTTCGGCATCCACGCTCCTGCGTTCTGCGGCGCAGATGGGTTTACGCCAAAGTCCCAGACAAAAAGATTGATCTGCTTCTTGTCGAGCAACTCCACCACGGCATACTCGCCGGGCGGGAGTGGTTGCGACGGCGTGAGCTTCACCCAGTCGCCCAGCGCCGACGTGGTCACAGGAATCCAGCTTTCTTTCTGGCTCACCTTGCCGTACATCGCCACATTGAGCTTGCCGACGATGCGTGTGTCCTTCTTGTTCTCCACGCGCACAATGCCGTAGTGACTGGGCGGCGGCCCTTTGTCAGAAGTCTTTTGCGTAAACACTGGCTGGGAATTGTCGGATGTATCGACATTCAGGTAGATAGCTGGCTGCCTCACATGGGATTGCACCCGCGCGTGCTCGCCTTTGAGTTCGATGGTCTGCGTGGATGAAAGCGCCAGCGGATTGACGGCCGCGCGCAGGATGTTGCGGCCGGTGTGCTTGTTAAGTTCGCCTCCATTTTGGACTAGCTCCACAAGTTCCGGTTGCTTGTTAAATTCGTCCTGCAGAAAAACGCCGCCAGTGTTTGGCAGACGCAACCCGGGGACAATGAGCGGCGCTTCGCGCTCGTCAGCTTCATCTGCTTTGGCAATTTCTTTGATGGTTTCATCGCGCTGCCCGGCGCGCTCGTTGTTGTATTTGTCGGTAGCCGGCCAATCCACCATCTCATTCGGCACTTCTTCCCAGTCATAACGCTCGGCGCTGTAGTAGCGGACGCGTTGGCCCGCAACTTCCCATTTGGTGGCAGCCTGGTAAGAACCATCTTTCATGATGAGCCGTTTGGGATTCTGCTGCGACCATGCATGGGTACAAGCCAGCGCAATCAACATCGCGGCCAAGAGGGAGATGCGTTTGATCCATCGCGCCATAGGAGCCCTGAAATATTTGGATGCAGAGTTCGTCTTTATTTTATAACCCGAAAGCCAGAAGATTGTTGTTGAGACACGGCTTTACCAAGAAACACGAGTTACAAAACCTTTGAAACACGGACGAAAGGAGTAACCAGAGGGCAATCAAAACTGGATCGTTTCTGGAACCCTCCGCTTCCTCATTTCCTCTGTGTTTCAAAGATTTTTGTTTTCTGTTATCTTGCACGGTTCCCGACATTTTTGAGGAGACTGCCTCATGAAGCTGCTCGGCTCTCTTTGTCTGCTTGTGTTGTGCGTTGGCATTTCGTCCCAAAACACAACGGCGCAAGCTGCCCCTGCTCCATCAGCTTCACCGGCGGCTGCGCAAGCCACACCTGCAACGCAGACCACGCAGTACACGCTGCCTCCTGAAAAGCTGGCAAAATCCAAGGCGCTTTATGATCTGCGCGGCAAACTTCGGATCATTGACACCGTTTACGGGCTGCTGATTCTTCTGGGATTGCTGTATTTCGGCGTTGCAGCCAGGTATCGGGATTGGGCGGAAGCCGCAGGCAAGAACCGCTTTGTTCAAGCGCTGATTTTTGTGGCGCTGTTCCTGGTTACCACTACGGCATTGCAGCTCCCGCTCGACGCTTACCAACAGAGCATCAGCCGGCAGTACGGCCTCTCCGTCCAGGGCTGGGGATCGTGGTTTGGCGATGTTCTGAAGGGCATGCTGGTGGGGTATGTATTTTTAACTATCGTGGCGTGGGTGATGGCAACGCTGATCCGTGTCAGCCCGCGACGTTGGTGGCTTTATTCCTGGGCAATCATTTTTGGTCTTGTAGTCTTCATTGTCGCCATTTCGCCTGTTGTGATTGATCCGCTCTTCAACAAATTTGAGCCTCTCGACCAAAGCAATCCGCAACTGGTGGATGCCATCGAGAAGGTCACCCAGCGCGGAGGACTGACGATTCCACGCGACCGCATGTTCCTGATGAAAGCCAGCGAGAAAGTTACAACGCTCAATGCCTATGTGACCGGCTTTGGACCATCGAAACGCGTGGTGGTGTGGGATACAACGATCAAAAACGCCACCACACCGGAAACGCTGTTTGTTTATGGCCACGAGATGGGACACTACGTTCTCAACCACATAGTGATTGGACTCACAGCGGCTGCCGTCGGTCTGTTCATCGGTTTTTATCTGCTCTATCACATTGCCAACTGGGCGTTCGCACGTTACAAAGAGCGTTGGCGGATGCATGCGCTATACGACTGGGCTGCGCTGGTCATGCTGCTTTTGATCTTCTCCATCATGGCCACGCTTTCCGCACCGATCGGCAACGGCTTCAGCCGCCAGCTTGAGCACAATGCCGACATCTATGGCCTGGAAGTCACGCACGGCATCAATCCCAACCCGCAGGAAGCGGCCGCGCACGCCTTCCAGGTGCTGGGCGAACTGTCGCTCTCCTACCCGTATCCCAGTAGATTTGTCGTGTTTTGGTACGCTGACCACCCGCCGATCTGCGACCGCGTTCCTTTTGCCCACAACTATGATCCTTGGAGCAAAGGCGAGCAGCCAAAATACGTGAAGTGAAGGATGGACGCGATTGAACAGGAGTCACTAGAAATCTACGTTTCTGCCATCCTTTCCACAGCCGACCTCTTGTATAATTGATCGTGCACCCCAATTGCTCCTACGGCCACTGGCACAAGCCATTTTCGAGCCGGGGAGCAGAACCCCCAAAAATCAGTTTCGCGGCCAACTCAAGAGGGCCGGAATCGATCCTTTTCACTCAGCTCGACCCAGATAATCAATCCATTCGTGCGAGGAGTTCATGGCAGCGAAATATATTTTCGTGACCGGCGGTGTTGTATCTTCACTGGGCAAGGGACTGGCAGCAGCTTCCATCGGCTGCCTGCTGGAGAGCCGTGGGCTCAAGGTCAACCTCATGAAGTTTGACCCGTATCTCAACGTCGATCCGGGAACCATGTCGCCGTTCCAGCACGGCGAGGTCTTTGTGACCGACGACGGCGCCGAGACCGATCTGGATCTGGGCCATTACGAACGCTTTACCCACGCCAAGCTGCTGCGCGACAACAACTGGACCACCGGACGCATTTACGAACAGATCATTACCAAGGAACGCCGTGGCGACTACCTCGGAAAGACCGTGCAGGTGATTCCGCACGTGACCAATGAAATCAAAGCAGCGATGAAGAAAGTGGCGCAGGACGTTGACGTGGCTTTGGTGGAAATTGGCGGCACGGTGGGTGACATTGAGTCACTGCCATTCTTGGAAGCGATCCGCCAGATGCGCCAGGAGTTGGGACGCGACAACACGATCTTTATCCATGTAACGTTGGTGCCGTGGATCGGAGCGGCGGGCGAGTTGAAGACCAAGCCAACGCAACACTCGGTAAAAGAGCTGTTGAGCATCGGAATCCAGCCGGACATCCTGCTCTGCCGCACGGACAGATTTCTTTCCAAGGAACTGAAAGGTAAGATTGCGCTCTTCTGCAACGTGGAAGATGAAGCCGTGATCACGGCCAAAGATGTGGCGTCGATCTATGAAGTACCTCTGGTGTTTGCGCGTGAAGGCGTGGATACGCTGCTGCTGCGCTATTTGCGTATGGACGCGAAGCAGCCCGACCTGACACGTTGGGAAGAGCTGATGCACCGCGTTTACAACCCCAAAGATGAAGTCCATATAGGCATTGTGGGCAAATATGTGGAGTATGAAGACTCCTACAAATCGCTCAAGGAAGCGCTGGTCCACGGCGCGGTTGCGCACAACCTGAAGCTGAACCTGACGTGGGTGGAAGCCGAGGGGCTGGAGAGCAAAGACGGCAATCGCGATTATGAGACGCAGCTTGAGGGCTTTGACGGCATCCTGGTACCGGGCGGCTTTGGCAAGCGCGGCATTGAGGGGATGTTGAACGGCATCCGCTATGCGCGCGAGAAAAAAGTCCCGTACTTTGGCATCTGCCTGGGCATGCAGACCGCATGCATTGAGTTTGCGCGCAACGTCTGCGGGCTGGACGAAGCGAATTCCAGCGAGTTTGACCAGGCCACGCCGCACCGCATCATCTATAAATTGCGCGAATTGACCGGCATTGACGAACTGGGCGGCACGATGCGGCTGGGCGCATGGACATGTAAACTCGAGCCGAACAGCCAGGCCGCGGAGGCTTACGGTTCAACAGAGATCAGCGAACGCCATCGCCATCGCTATGAGTTCAACCGCGAGTACGAAGCAGTTTTGACCGGCGGCGGCCTGCGCATCAGCGGCGCCACGCCAGACGGAACTTACGTGGAGATCGTGGAGATTCCTGATCATCCGTACTTCCTGGGCTGCCAGTTCCATCCGGAATTCAAGTCGAAGCCGCTGGAGCCGCATCCGCTGTTCAGCAGCTTTGTGAAAGCCAGTTATGAGAACGGACGCAAACGCCGCGATGCCAAGAGTACGGAAGATGTGGAGATGTTCTTAAGGCCGGAGAGGATAGTGCGGCGGTGAAGAGATTGAAAATCGGGTAATCTGGTAATCGGGTAATTTGGGTATTTTGGTTTTTCGATTACCGGATTGCCCGATTAATCGTACCAATCTCGCGCACTTATGGAATCACAACCTTCATTTTCCTTGAACGGCCTCGACCTCGGCTCTGGCCTCTTTCTCATCGCCGGCCCGTGCGTGATTGAGAGCGAAGCGCATGCGCTGAAGATGGCGAAAGAGATCAGCGTGGTAGCGCGCAAGCTGAACATTCCCTACATCTTCAAAGCTTCGTATGACAAGGCCAACCGTACGTCACTGCATAGTTTTCGCGGGCCGGGGCTGGAAGAGGGCCTGCGCATCCTGCAAAGAATCGGAAAAGAAGCTGGCGTTCCGGTTCTCACGGATGTCCATGAAGCCAAGGACGTTCCTGCCGTGGCGGAAGCGGTGGACGTGGTGCAGATTCCTGCTTTCCTGTGCCGGCAGACCGACATACTGGTGGCCGCGGCCAAATACGCGAAGTCCATCAATATAAAGAAGGGCCAATTTGTGTCGCCGTGGGACATGCGCCATGCCGTGGAAAAAGTTCGCGCATCCGGCAATGACAATATTGTCCTCACTGAACGCGGCAGTTCATTCGGGTATAACAATCTGGTGGTTGACATGCGCTCACTGGCCATCATGCGGCAGTTTGCTCCCGTGGTGTTTGACGCCACGCATTCGATCCAGCTGCCTTCCTCGGGCGTCGGCGGCAAAGCCGTTTCCGGAGGACAGCCGGAGTATATTCCGCTCCTGGCCCGTGCGGCTGTAGCAGCCGGCGTGGATGGCGTATTCATGGAAGTGCATGACAATCCAGCGGAAGCGAAGTCTGACGGCGCAAACGCGTTGCGATTGAGTGATCTGGAAGCGGTGATGAAGGAACTGCTGGCGATTAAGAGCGCGCTCAAAACGTAGTATTTGGTATTTAGTACTTGGTATTTAGTTTTGCCTGGAAGGCCGACTCATCATGGGACAACTAAGTACTAAATACCTGCCCTTCGTGGTGAATCTTCCCCCCTGGCGCCAGAAATTCACGCCAGAAAAAAGCATTGAAGGAATAGGGTTCCCTCACCCGCAACGAACGCGGGTTCGGGATTTCAGTAAAAAAACGAAGTGCAGGCGGCCCCGTAGCCGCCTGCATGAAACGCCCGACTGGGAGAGGGACTTTTCGCTTTGAAGCGGCCATCTTCCGCAAAAATCGGTCGAGCGCAGCCAACTTAAATTTACGATCCTCGGCGGAACGCTCCTGTATTGCCCTAGCGCATCGGCTGGGCGGACTCTGCTTTCACAGTTCCAGGCTTTTCAGCGCTTGCTGTGTCTTTATCATGCTCCGCGCTTTGGCGCGTCAGAAAGTCGATCAAGTTTTTCAATTCAATATCTGACAGGCGCAGGTTGGGCATATTGATGCCGTTGTATTTCTTATAAAGCGCTATGGCAATAGGATCTTTTGCGGCAATCATCTTTTCAGGGGTTGAGATGAAAGTCTCCAGCCAGCTATGGTCGCGTACGTTGGTTACGCCAAGCAAATCAGGGCCTATCTTATCGCCATGGCCAATGGTGTGGCATGCGGCGCAGTGCGTGGTAAAGATGTAGCGACCCTGGTCCTTGATGTCGATTGGCGGCGCCTGCTCGTAACTGGTTTTGGCGTCCACTGCCTGAGCGTGACTCCAACTGCTGAGCCAGTTCCCGATCATGTTCGCCAGAAAGCGCGCATTATCGGTGGCTGAGTTGCGCATCCATTGTCCACTTGGTTCGTTGCCGATCAACACGCTCGGAGTGTGGCCATCGCGATCGTTTGGATCGGGTTCACTGTAAAGCCCCAGCTTCTTGCTGATGAGGTCAATATCAGCTTTCTTGCCCGTCAAGAAAGTCCATCCCGGGCCAATATGATATTTGTCCCGATAAGCCTTGAGCACTTTGGGAGTATCATGCGTGGGATCAATGCTAATGGAGTAAAAGAAGATATCTTTTCCCACGCGGTCACCCAGCATCTTTTGCACTTGCGCCAGCCGGGCAGTTTCCAGCGGACATGAATCCACACAGCTGGTATAGATCAGATCAATTACTACGCTCTTGCCCTTCAGCACATCGTCATAGAAATGGACCTTGGCGCCATCCTGCGTAGTAAGAACAACATTGGGGAAATAGTTAGAGTTCCAGCGGGCATTATCTGCCGCCGCGGGAGTTGTACCTGCTGCTAAATAAAGAATTGCGGTGAGAAAAATGGCGGCAACCGTTGCGAAGCCCGCCTGGCCTGTCCGTCGCATGATGCTGCTCCTTGCCTGTCCCTGGCACTGCTGTTATCCGGAATTGAAAATCAGGCTTGGCGGCCCGCATCTTGCGCTGCGGACCGCCAATCTGAGTTTCTTACACCCGTCCGAGTTAGAACGCGGTCGGGGCTATGTCATCAGGCGCAACGAAGGTGACGCCCGTGGGAGCTGGCACCGGTGACGGAAGTGGCCGTAGGAATGGCGCGCCTCCGTTATCGATTTCCCAGCGTACCAGCATGGCATTGTCCTCGTGCACTGTGTTGTGGCAGTGCTCCATGAACATTCCACCCCAGTCACGGAACTGCATGGTCAGGGTCACGCTTCCACCCGGACGCAGGCGATACACGTCCTTGCGGCCTTTTTCCCACGCCGGAACGTTAGACGCGCTACCGTTGCGGGCAAGGATCTGGCCTTCTTCAAAGTGGATGTGGATCGGGTGATCCCAGCCGCCGCCGCCGTTCTGCAGCGTCCAGACCTCACGGGTTCCGTAACCCGGAGCCGCGGAGATACGTCCCCAGCTGGCGTTCAGCATCTTGCCGTTATCGGTCTGCACACCCCATGGACCAGGCTGATTGCCCGCGCCAGTGGTATACGTTTCTTCGCTGGCCACGAGAGGCTGCGAAGCGCCGCTACCAAAGGTGAAGGTACGTGTCCGTGAAACAGGAATGTTGGACAGATCGGGGTTCGGGATCAGGACATTCGGCACCTGGCTGACGTCAGGAGTCGCGGGATCCCGCACAATGCGGAATTCCAGGAACTTTCCAACGCAAGGATCAGAAGACGTGCCGGAGAGCGCCTGGGCGAGTGTAAGGTCGGCAGAAGGTTTCTTGCCGTCTTTGTGCTCGCAAACGTTCACCATCCACACTTTGTCGCCGATGTTGTAACGGGAGAAGTCAATCACCCAGTCATAGCGCTCGGCGATACCCTGCTCGTCAGAGATCGTTTGCACGACCGGTGTCGGCAGCAGGTTACCGTCATTCGCGATCTGGATCATTGGCGATGCGTCAGACAGACCATACTTGAAGAAGCGGGAAACGCTGGCGTTCAGGATGCGGAAGCGATACTTGCGGCGCTCCACTTCGAAGAACGGCTTGTACGTGAGGTTCACGCACATCAGATCGCCCAGGAATCCATCAAAATTGAAGATGTCCATGAACAACTGGCCGCTGGCGTCGAACGCTTTTTCATTGAACATCAGGTTGACGTCATAATCCAGGTTGCCCCAGCCCTTGCCGTTCGAAGAACCGCTGGGCAGGCGCAGATTAACGCCGTCATTCACTGTTTCGTCACCGCGATCGAGCGCGCTGTAGATGTTGAACATGGCAGCGTTGCCCTTGTACACGTTCTGTGAAGTGAACGTGAACATGTGATCGTGGAACCAGTGGGTCGACATGGTCTCGCGCCAATCGCCCGGGACCTTGTTGATTCCGCCGTTGTCAGCAGGGCTGCCGGCCCGAGGATCAGTGGCGTCAGTGTTGACGGAGCGGAAGCCCGCCAGCACAATTGGCCAGTGATAGTCATAGAACTGGTTGGGGAAGAAGAACGCGCCGGTAAAGCCGTCATTCTCCGCACCGTGGTGACCGTTGTGTTCGTGCGTGGAGATGGTGTTGCGGCCAAAGCCGTTGTTCTGCGTCACGTCCGCGGGTAGGCGGTTGTGATGGCGGAACAAAAGCGGCTCGCCGTAACGGGCCATGACCAACTTCGGCGGAATGGTTCCGTTGAAGGTCCAGACCGAGTTCGGATTCTGTGTCGGGAAGCCGGGATGGAACTTCAGCGGAATTGGCGTGGTCGGATCGATACCGGAGTTCAGGTTCGAAGCCACGGCTGGGTTATAGACCGTGTTGGTCTGCGCCTGGGCCTGTGACATCTCAATGGAGATCTGAGGCGCGTGATCGCCGAAACCCTGGTGCGCCCAGATTGGTCCCGGTGGACGGCCTTCGATCGGACCAGTAAGTCCGGTTTGTCCGTTGACCAAAGCCGGATCCAGAGGCTGCTGCGTCTGGTTGGCCTGGGCCGTGGGTGTCGGCGTCAGATCGCCACCCAATGGGTTGGTGCCACGCGCGATCACGTCAAATCGCGGCATCGGTGTACTGAAGGGCTGGACACCAAATGTCGGGCTCGGCGGTGCGCCTGTCGGGATACCGCTGCCGGTACCGCCGCTGGCATACGCGCTGGAAACGAACGGATTCAAGCCGTGAATGGGGGCCAGAAGACCACCAGTTGTAATCAGTCCCCATTTCATCAGCTCGCGACGGGAGACTTTGCCCTGCGAAAACGCCTTTAAGATCTCCGCACGGTTTTTGCGTGCGTTCTCGGCTTCCCGCAGTCTTGCTTTTGAACTTTTTTCTGATAGAAAAAAGCCCTCATCGTTATGACTCATAGCTGCGCTCCTTAAGATGTTGCAGACTTGCAGTTTCAAGACGTTAAACTACATCTTCGCGGAAGGCACGCTTTGCGAAGGGAAAGCCCGGAAGTACCGTGGAAAGTGACCCTGTCAGTGGCAGAAGCCTATCAATCACGATATTGGCCTGTCAGAGAGTACCGAATGATGCGTTAGCAATCCATTAGAAAATCATTAGAATCCTTAATAATTCTCGGATATTGCCCTTTGCTTTCAATCACTTGAAAATTTGATATGCAACTTTACTACTCTTAACAAAGCACCTCTGGAACTTGAAGAGGGCTCTTGAAGCTGTCGTTGTCCGCCGTCTACGCTTTTGGAATCCTGCGGTGATATTTATCATCTACTTAGCTATGAACAACTTGAAAACGGTTTTTCTGCTGACGCTGCTTACCCTGCTGGCCATTGGGGTGGGAGATTACTTCGGCGGACAAAACGGAATGGTCCTAGGATTCGCCATTGCCGGGATCACAAATTTTATTTCGTACTTTTTCTCTGACAAGATTGCACTGGCCATGTACCGGGCCCAGCCCGTCAGCCGCGAACAGTTACCGCGTATCTATGCAGTGGTGGAACGGCTCACGCAAAAGGCGAGCCTTCCGATGCCCAGGCTTTATGTAATTCCCACGGATTCACCCAACGCCTTTGCCACCGGACGAAACCCGGCGCATGCGTCCGTTGCGGTTACGCAGGGAATTCTTCAGCTTCTGGATGATGACGAACTGGAAGGCGTTCTGGCCCATGAACTGGGCCATGTTCGCAATCGCGATATTCTCACCAGCTCGATCGCCGCGACTCTGGCCGGCGCCATCACCATGCTGGCACGTATGGGCTTCTGGTTCGGCCTGGGCGGAGACCGGAACGATCGCGACCGTGGCGGTGGAATTCTTATGTTGCTCCTGGCCCCGGTGGCAGCCATGCTCATTCAATTATGGGTTTCACGCACGCGTGAATATGAAGCTGACGCCACGGGCGCCGGCATCACCCACAATCCATATGCACTGGCTCGGGCCCTGCAGAAAATCGATGCTTATTCAAAGAGAGTCCCAATGATAGCGTCGCCTTCCACGGCGCATCTTTTTATTATTCAGCCGCTCACGGCCGCGAGTATCGGCAATCTTTTCTCCACGCATCCGCCAATCGCCAAGCGGATTGAGAGACTCACAGGACGTCCGGAGGAGTATCAATAAATAAAGGTCTGCTTTGGGATTATGCGAGGCTGGTTTGCTCGTGAGCTGCGGAACTTTCGCGTTCCGTAAAATGGGGTTCAGCGGGAAGGAAAATTGAAAAAACAGTCCCTTTAGATCGTGGTGACGAACTGCTCTTGAACCTGATACTCCCGCCATGCTTGCGGATAATCTCAGAGCTTACCCAGAGCCCCAGGCCCGTCCCTGTGTCACCCTTGCTGCTGACGAATGGCTCGAATAACCTGCTCTTAATTTCAGGAGCAATGCCGGCCCCGCTATCTGCGATGGTCAAGCGCATTCCGGGCCGGGCGCCGTTTGAGTATTCCCTCCCACGATCAATACGAATATTCAAAGTGCCGCCGCCGCGCATCGCATCCAGCGCATTTCCTACCATGTTTACGATCACCTGGCGCAATTCGCCCGCCATCGCGGTAATGGGAGGACATTCCCGGAAATCCTTTTGCACCGTTACGCAAGCGGAAATCAGCCTGGCTTGATACAGAACCAGCGCGGAGTCTACCAGCTCAGTCAAATAGACGCTGGTGGGTTTGCTCAGCTGCCGGAAGAATTTCAGGGTATGAATGGCGATTTCCGAGACGCGTGCAAGCTCATCGGTGGCCGTTGCGGCATAAATTCTTGCTTCGTCAAGGCTCGAGGATGTTCCGATGAGATATAGCAAATTGGTGACCGATTCCAGCGGATTATTGATTTCGTGGGCAATGCTGGCGGCAAGCCTGCCAGCCACAGCCAGTTTTTCTGATCGAAGCAATGCTTCTTCTGTCTGCCGGCGCTGCGCCAAGTGGTCCCTGATCAAATATTGGCGGCGTCGGCTCCGCAGCGAAGCCTGCACGGTGCTTACAAGAGTTTCCGGCCTGATGGGCCGCTCCAGCAGGACCACGTTACCCAGTGGTTCCCGGAAGAGCATTTTCTTCTGGCTGTTTGGATCCACGGCTCCAGCAACGGTCAATACGATCAAAGGATAGTCAGACCATGAGGATTGCGTGGCAATTTTCTTGCCCCAGTCGGCGATGTTAGAGGGCGTAAATACCTCTTCGGCAACCACCAGCGCGCCAGATCCCTCTATCCGCTCGAGGCCCTCCTCCGAGCTGCGGCAAACACTGCAGTCGATCCCTTCCTTCATCAGGAGGTCCGCAATCAGAGTCGCGTCTCTTCCGGTGGGCGCAACTACCAGGACGTGAAGGTCTTTATCCACTCCAGGCCCTTCATACGGCAGGCTTGAGTATTTTTTCAGAAGCTTCCTCCAATCCTTCAAGTTTGCCGTGGTATTTGGGAACGCCGGTCAGCACTCCATCAAATTCCGCCAGGGCCTTCCCCACGCGGATAGTGCCGTGCTTCATCACCAGCTCGCGGATGGTGCGCTCATGCTCTCCGCTTCGCTTCTTGATCACGGACAAAGCCTGTTTTACCTCTCCGCCAGCTTCAAAATAACGGAACAAGAGCACACTATCGGCCAGGTAGCTCACATCCACCGGCGCACTGATATTGGTGCCCACAAAACCATGCTGGGCAAGAGTTAAAAGCGTGGCCACGCCTTTGTTCGCCAGGTAGCTCAGCAGTTCATGCATCTGCAACGCAAGAAATTTTTCTCCCGGCATGGCGTTCAGAAAGCCATTCAGGCTGTCGATGATGACCAGTTTTACGTCTTGCTCATTTACCAGGTCGCTGATGGCGTGAACAAACTGTCCTGGAGAAAGTTCCGCCGCATCCACTTGCCGAACAACGAGTTTGCCGGACTTGATGTGGCGATCAAGGTCCATCCCCAGGCCTTTAGCGCGGCCCGTAAGGGTGGTCAAAGTTTCATCGAACGCAAATAGCGCCGCGCTTATCCCCTGCTCCGCGGCGGATGCCGCATAGCGGATGGCAAGCGTGGATTTCCCGCATCCAGCAGGCCCCATGAGGAGCGTGCTGGTGCCGCTGTCAATCCCACCTCCGAACAACTGATCCAGCTCCGCGATGCCGCTGGTAATCTGCCGGGACGCAAACTCGGTAATGTGTTCTGAAGCCACCAGCCGCGGGTAGACTTCCAGCCCGCCCCTCTTGATGGTGTAGTCGTGGAAACCCTCGCGGAACTGTGCGCCCCTCAGCTTCCTCACTTCCAGCCGGCGCCGCTTGATTCCGTACTCCCGCTCCAGGCTTTCCAGCATGATTACGCCGTGAGAAATGCTTTGCAGCTGCAAATCATGTCCTTCACCAGTGCGGTCATCCAGAAGCAGTACGGTGCAGCTGCGTCCGGTAAAATATCGCTTCAGTCCCAGGACTTGCCGGCGATAACGCAGAGAATCACGGGCCAGCATGCGGAGTTCGGATAGCGAATCAAAGACCACTCGGGTAGGCTGAAGTCTTTCCACCTCTGCCAGCACCGCGCTCGTGGTGTCCGCAAGTTCAACCTCTGAAGGATGAAATACCGTGTACTGCGCTTCTGGCTTCAGTTCATTTTCATCCGGAATCATCTCAAAAATGTTGACCGCCGCCAGCGACCAGCCGTGCGACTCTGCAATCTCCAGAAGCTCCGCTTTTGATTCGGAAAGCGCGACATACAGGCACTTTTGTCCCAGACGGACGCCTTCCAGCAGGAACTGCAGGGCAATGGTGGTCTTGCCCGTTCCCGGATCGCCTTCAATCAGGTAGAGATGATTATGAGAAACGCCGCCGCCGAGGATATCGTCCAGCCCGCCAATGCCGGTTGCAAGCACTTTTGCGCCGTTCCGGTTATCAGGTGCAACCAAAGGAAGCTCCAATTCTTGAGTGCATAAAGCGCGATCGGCCCCAGATCCATTGCTAGGCGCTTCCGGAATGGCCATAATTGCCCTCTATCTTAAGTATGCATGTTAGACGCCAGAGCTGCTGTTCAATCTGGTACACATGCGTGCTTTAAGCCTCGGCAGGCAGGGCTGTTCGCTGTGCTTGAACGCTAATAGAATTTGCAGCCGGTTGTCTTAATCGATTGACCGAGGGCCGTTGATGCGAGAAGCAAATCTGCGGCAACGCTTTGGGGGAAAACACGCCGAGCTGCTTTTACGAGAGCGGTCATCATATGATTCAGATGTTTGTCTGATGGCGCCGCGGAGAACTCGACGGCAATCGTCCAATGCGGTTCTCCGTCGGGATAGATGACCTGTCCGAAATACATGGCCGCAATTTCAGGAAAAGTGCCGGCAACTGCGGTAAGCGCGTTGAACATTTCCGGCGTCGGCATCTCGCTGGGCATCGTCACCAGCACACTTTGCGATTGCATTCCCTGCTGGTTCGAATTTTTTTCCGGAATACGGCCTTGAGCAAGCTCTTCAAATTCCCAGCGCGTCACTCTTCCACCGGGCCGGATCATCTTTGAGCTGGGATTCTCCGGTTCGTATGGATTGATCACGATCTCTTCTGCCTCTGTGCTTGCCACGGCCTGAAAGAACGCGGTCCCCTGCAACGCGACCCAGGGAATGCTCGTGTTCCAATTGCGGAGTGCCTCTTCGTCAGTAAAGGCCACGGCTACCGATTGACCGCTGGAATCATGCTCAAGGGACAAAGAATCAGCTACGTTGGCGGGAACGGTTGAAAATCCCGGCTTATCAGGAGTTGCTTCTTTAGTCGGCACAACGAACCACGTATTCAACATGCTTTGATAAAGCGTCTTGCGGTTTTGCGGCGAGTCTTCATGGGCCACAGCCAACATGGCCGCAGGCAATGGACTGTTGGCAAAATCCGGCTGCGCCAGCGCGCCATCGACTGTCTTTTTGGCGTCCGGAGTTTCGAGATCTCGGGGTCCGGGAGCATGCTCATCCTCCCGCCGGACAAAACAAGTCGAATCACGACGCCGAATACGCATGGCCGCGAGATTACATCAATAGATGAGAAAAACCCACCACCGAGACACTGAGACACGGAGGAAACTAAAAATCTTACCGCTGATAAGACTGATGGATCGCGTGGCAGTCATGGCAATTTTGGCAATAGACTCTTCAGCTCCAGAACCTCCAGCGGACACTCCGGCCAGTTATGCCGCCAGCAGATAATCATGTCGCATCCTTTCACGTCGTGCATGTGCTTCAGGAAGTTGCGGCTCTCGTATTCAAACTCGGCTTTCAGCGGCTGGGACTTGTCTTCTCCCACGCGGCGCATCAGCTCGCAATCGGGAAACCCGCTTTGCAGCCAATGCACCACATATCCCAGCTGCGGCGCCATCCAGCCAAATAAAAACACCACGCCCATTTCATTCACGGGCGCGTAAGCCATCGGCCCCGGAAACATGGGAGCGCCATAAACCAGCCTGTCAGGCAATAAGAGGCACGGTTTTGCAATCCCATTTGCGGAGGCCGCGGGTGGCGACGGCACAAGCTCAAGCTCGGCCTTCCACTTTTCCGCCAGTCCGGATTTTTCGGCAAACTGCTTCAGGCCATGCGGGACATGACGCCATTTACCAAACCGGCGCAAGAGCGGATCGGGCGAGTACTGGCTGAGCAGATTGTATTCATTGATGCTAGGGAGTTTCTTAAGCTTCTGAACCACGCCCACCCAGTCAGTGAAGAGCTTTTCCAGGGTCACGCCATGCCCGCGTCCGACAGTTGACTTCAGTTCGAGACCTGTGTCGCGTAAGGCGGCGATATAGCCGCCAAAATGCTTGATGATCTGCCGGTGCGAGACCGGCGTCATTTTCAGAAGTTCCTCAAGACTGGGAACGTGCTTCAGTTCGGCTGCGCATGCAATGATGCTTTTCCTGATCTCCTGCCTGGTCATGCGATCTTCTCCTGAATAGAAAGCCACTCGCGGGCGGCTTTTGAAGTTGGAGTGTCTTTGAACGGTTAATGACTAAGCAGCTCTAAGACACACTTGTGCATGCATCCTGCTAATAGTTTTTTCGGAAGAGATGTATCTATCGGGTAGGAATCACCGGTTTCGGCGCTGTTGCGCGACCGGAGCGATTTCCCGATTTTTGGTGGCTCGACACAATCTGTGGCCCAAACGGTGGGCCGGCTATGATCGCGTGGTTGCAGGCCTTTTTGGGTTTCCCGCCTCCATCTGGGATACCCGGATCGCTAAAAGGTTTGTTTCTCACTACCTCTCTAGCGTGGTTCGACGGCGCCGCTCCCGGCGAGAACCAGTGCGTATGTTAGGCGAAAGTAAAATCGGAGTCAATAGGTGGATGAAAAAATAAAAAGTTATCAGACCTTGTAAGGTCGCCGAAAGATTATGTGCCACCCCGGCGAAACTATTTCAGTTACACGTCAGCGTAGCTTTTCCGGTCAGCGTCTGGTCGGTTGCGGACGTGCCTTGAATGGTGACGGGGCTCACGACTGCGGCGGTGCAGGTAGCCGTTACCTGCGTTGTTGGCGAAGCCGAGAGATGGACCGATGGATCGCTCACTGTCCAGTTGGAGCTTACCTGCACCGCGGTGTTTGCCGCCATACACTGGGGGCTGCCCGTGGAAAGAGTCGAGGCGCTAAAAGCGGCGCTATTGGCAGGAGCCGCAGCCGTATGGTCAACCGTCGCGGACGCTGGCGCCACTCTCAATGTTACTGTGCAATTGGAGGAAGAAGTCCCTCCGCAACCAGCCAGCCCCAATAACGCAGCGCAAAGCAGAACACATGCGAACATTTTGCGTGGAAACATGGTCGACTCGCCTTTCATTGTTGATCTAAAAGAGCACTTTACACTGAAGCTCCGTTACAGGCCAGAGTTGCCACAAACTATCAATAGTCGGTTACTATCAGCGATTCCAGCCCGGGACCTCAGCGGCTTTTTCTCATCCGTGTCATCCGTGTTCATCCGTGGCAAGGTCTGCCTTTTCTCCGTGACACAGTGTCTGCGTGGCAGGTTTACAATCTCAAGCCATGAAAATCTTTGGTCGCTTACACCTGATTTTGTTTCTTGCGGCAACAACAGCCGCCGGCTTACTGATCAACTCGCTTCACGCCGCGTCACAGCCTTCGGTAGAGGCCCAAACCAAGGAAGAACAGGCTGTCCTGGCTCCCATCCATGCAATGTTTGACGCCATGGCGAAACATGACGCGACGGCATTCAAGAAACCGTTGCTTCCCGGCGGCGGCATGGTGCTGATGCGCGACAGCAAGCCCACCCAGTTGACCTTTGACGCTTTTGCCGACATCGTTGGCAAACCCGGAAAAGCACAGATTGAGGAGCGCATTCACGATCCGCTGGTGCGGATTGATAACGACCTGGCCGTGGTATGGGCGCCGTTCGAATTCCTGGTGGACGGCAAGGTGGACCACTGCGGAACGGATTTGTTCAATCTGGTCCGGGCCGATGGCAAATGGATCATTGCCAGCGTGGCGGATACGGGACGGAAGGGTTGTGCGGGCAAGACGTTGCGCGGGGATTGAAATCCCGCGCTGTTTTCAGCCGTCCCCTAAAGGGGACTTCCGTCATTCTCGCACCTTTCCCCGCCGTTAAAACGGCGGGCTATTACCAGACGTCCCGCTAGCGCGGGACTGGGGCGATGTTCCGACCGCATTTTTGCCATACGGATTTTGCAGTCTCGCAATGGAGTTTAGATCGCATTGATGCCCAGGTTTTTGTTCCAAGGGTAGCGGTGTAAGAGCCTGGCCTATCAGCGCGCCTCCCAGCTCAGTTTTCGAAAACCCCGGGCAGCAACACCTTGAGTTCTTTTAAGGCATAGAGACCACGTCAAGCAGAATTGCACCAGTGCCGCAGGCACGGATGGGAATAGCCCGCCGTTTTAACGGCGCGTAAGCGTTCAGACATGAGAAGAGTCCCCCTTCAGGGGGACGGCTGAAATTAAAGACCAAAATAGTATTGAGCGTGTGGTGGATTACAATGTGCCCCCTATGTCCCACACCTACTGCAGCCGTCTTTACCATTGCGTCTTCTCCACCAAAAACCGCCGGTGCATTATTCCGCCCGATTTAAAAGAGAGATTATGGCCATACATGGCGGGCATAGCGCGGATGAATAAATTCAAGGCATTGGCCGTCGGCGGAATGTCGGACCATGCGCATCTCCTGCTTTCGTTGCCGACGACGATGACGCATTACAAGGCAATCCAGTTAATCAAAGGTGGATCGTCAAAGTGGATTAACGATCATCTGCCGCGGCGGACATTCGACTGGCAGGATGGATACGGCGCGTTCACGATAGGAATCTCGCAGGTCGAAGCCACCGTGCGGTATATCAACAACCAGGAGAGGCATCATCGGCGGATGACGTGGGATGAGGAATTCGCGAAGATGTTAGAGAAGCATGGGATCAGGCCGTTTGCCGGTCGCGGGATCGAACGTGCGTGGGATTGACGTTGCGCGGGATTGAAATCCCGCGAGGTTTTCAGTCGTCCCCTGAAGGGGACTCTGTCGTTTCCCTAAACGCTTTCCCGCCGTTGAAACGGCGGGCTATTACCAGACGTCCCGCTGGCGCGGGACTGGAGCATGGACAGTCCGGTCTATTCCGCATTGTAAGGAAGAACTGGCTTTCATCGGCGTAGAATATTCACGAGAAACCAACCATGAATGCCATCACAACAGAGCTCGCGCGCCAGCAGGAAGCCGGGCAGTTTGCCGTACATAATCCGGCCACGCAGGAGATCATTGGCACGCTGCCGAACATGGCGGCGAACCAGATCGCTGAAGCTGTAGCCAAAGCAGCAGCCGCGCAAGTTCGCTGGGCAGCCACGCCTGTACGGGATCGCATGCGCATCCTGGGGCGCTTTGCCGAGTTGCTGTGCGACCAAAAGGATTCAGTCGCGGCAGTAATCAGCCGCGAAGCCGGCAAGCCCGAAGCTGAAGCCATGTCCACGGAAGTCATGGTCGTGCTGGACACGGTGAAGTACCTGCAGAACCATGTGCCGGCATTTTTAAAGCCTGAGCCGGTGCCGCATGGAAATCCGGTGATGAAGCTCAAGAGCGGCACGCTGCTGCGCGAACCTTACGGAGTTGTGGGCATTATCAGCCCGTGGAACTATCCGTTCAATTTGCCGTCAATACAAACGCTGACTGCGCTGGCAACGGGCAATGCCGTGGTGCTGAAGCCATCAGAATTCACGCCGTACTCATCGCTGGAGCTGGAAAAACTTTTGCGCGCGGCGGGCCTCGATCCCGACTTGCTTCAGGTGATCACCGGTGAGGGCTCCGCCGGAGCAGCGTTGCTGGCAGCGGACGTGCAGAAGATTGTTTTTACCGGAAGCGTTGCGACGGGCAAGCGCGTGGCACAGGCCGCCGCAGCGCGGCTGCTGCCGGTGGTGCTGGAGCTTGGCGGCAAAGACCCTATGATTGTGCTGGAAGACGCCGACATTGACGTGGCGTCGAGCGCGGCGGTGTGGGGGGCGTTCATGAATGCCGGACAGACGTGTCTATCTGTGGAGCGCTGTTATGTGCAGGGAAAAATCTATCCGAAGTTTTTGGAGAAGTGCGTCGAGAAGACAAACAAACTTCGGGTCGGTTCGGGTACAGATCCAAACGTTGATTCAGGC
>Ga0070734_10001141_pt1 | contig 41687 bp, 38 predicted proteins | sample Coa_R1_8_FD_66444 | JGI IMG/M metagenome (GOLD analysis project Ga0070734, IMG submission 66444) | Surface soil microbial communities from Centralia Pennsylvania, which are recovering from an underground coalmine fire - Coalmine... | ecosystem: Environmental > Terrestrial > Soil > Unclassified ...
GTACTCCCACGCATGTTGGGCAATGTGGATCGCGGGCGTGTCACAGCGGCTCGTGCGCAGATCAATGCCTACATGACCGCGCTGGGCCAGTACAAGATGGACAATGGCGGTTATCCGACCACCGAACAAGGCCTGCAGGCGTTGCGCGAGAAACCGGAGAACGCCCCCAACTGGCAAGGACCATACACCGACAAGGAGATCAGCCCAGACCCTTGGCATCACCCTTATATCTATCGCTTCCCAGGCGAACACGGTGACGACCCGGATCTGATCTGCTACGGCGCCGACGGCCAGCCCGGCGGAGAAGGAATTAATGCCGACATTGTCAGTTGGAAGAACTAACCCAGAAAAAGGCATCACGCTCATCGAGCTTTTGGTCGTGGTGGTGATCATTTCTCTCTTGGTCGGCGTCAGTTTCCCCGCCGTGACATCCGGTATCGATTCCCTTCGCCTCAACTGGGCCACCAACGGCGTCGTCAGCTTCGTCAACTCCGCCCTCAACCGCGCCGAACGCCGTCAGCAGGTTATCAAACTCACCATTTCCAAAAACGAAAACACACTGACCATGCGCTCCACCGAACCCGGATTCCTCCGCAAATTCGAAATGCCGGACGGTATCAGCATCACGCATGTGCTGCCCGAAGCGCCCGAGGAACCCAACGCGCCGCGCATCATCATGCTGTATCCCAACAGTGCGCCGCCGCGTTTTGGTATCGAGCTCATCAATCGCAGAAATGTGGACCGCATCGTGCGCGTGGATCCCATCACCGGCGTCCCCCGCGTGGAACGGCCTCAATGAAACAGCAACGCGGCTTCACGTTACTCGAAGTGCTCATCGCCACAGTCATCTTGGCGATCGCCGTGACGGGCTTGCTGTCGGCCCTTTCGAGCTCTCTAGGCAACGCCTCGCGCCTCACCGAATACGACCGCGCCGCACTGCTCGGACGCCAGAAGATGGACGAACTGCTGATCGCGAATAAACTGCCGAAACTCACGCCCATCGAAGGAATCTGGGACGCGGAAACAGCAGGCGATTTGAAAGCCGGATGGCGCGCGCGCCTCTCGCCTTTCGAAATGCCCAACACCGCGGGACCCGGCGTTCCGTATCTCGAGCGCGTCGAACTCGAAATCTGGTGGATGCAAGGCGACAAGCGAAAAACCTTCACGCTCGAAGGCTTCCGCCGATCCGTAATCACGCCCGAAGATCGGGCGGCGGGGATTGGGAGATGAAGGACCGTCCCCAACGAGAAACGAGAAACGAGAAACGAAACGGCTTCACACTGCTCGAATTGTTGATCGCCATTACTTTATTCAGCATCATCGCCGTCGTAATCGTGGTGTCTCTCCGCGTCGGCTTGAGCGCGATGAACAAAGTGGATGAACGGCTGATGAGCAATCGCCGCGTCGCCGGCGTCGAGCGCGTTCTCGAACAGCAGATCGCCGGGCTGATGCCTGTCACCGCCGATTGCCAAAATGCCGGCGATGGACCTCCCGGGCACGCCATGTTCTTCCAAGGCGAGCCACAATCCATGCGGCTCACGTCCAGCTATTCGCTCCAGGAAGGATCGCGCGGATTGCCCATGATCCTCGAATACATGGTCATTCCCGGCGAAAATGCCGAGGGCGTTCGCCTGATCGTCAATGAACATCTGTACAGCGGACCGCGTTCCGCCGGACAATTCTGCGCCGCCGGCGGCCCTTTGCCCACCTTCCTGCCGATTCAGACAGGACCCGCCTCGTTCGTACTGGCCGACAAGCTCGCTTACTGCCGCTTCAGTTTTCGAGAGCTGCGTCCGCCGCCCGAATCCGCGCGCTGGGTGCCGATTTGGACCCAGCAGCGCCTGCTTCCCAACGCCATCCGCATTGAAATGGCGCCGCTCAAGCCCAACGCCGCCAAGCTGGAACCGGTGACGCTCACCATGCCGATCCACGTGACGCGCCTGCCGCTGGAAGATTATGCGTTTTGATCGGAAGGGTAGTGCACTACTCGCCGTCCTGTGGCTCACTGCCGCACTATCCGCCATCGCGTTCTCCGTGGCCACTACCGTTCGCTCGGAAACCGAACGCGCCTCTACGGCAATCGACTCCGTGCGCGCCTATTACCTCGCCACCGGCGCCATCCATCGGGCGATCTTGCGAATCGAATGGGGGCCGACGTTCCATGCTCCCGGCGCGGCCACCAGAATTGGCGACCAAGGCCCGATGACCAGAATGGAGTTCGCTTTCCCGACCGGCGTGGCGATTGTCAATCTGATTCCCGAGACCGCCAAGCTCAACGTGAACCAATCGCCGCCACAGCAGATCATGAATTTGATGATCGCGCTCGGGACCCCGCCCGAAGCCGCCCAGGCCATTACACAAGGCATTGTGGACTGGCGGACCGGCTCGCCCGGAGGATCCTTTACCCAATTCGATCAATATTATATGTCGCTCACGCCGTCTTTTCGGGCTCGTCACGCGTCTTTCCAAGAGATTGAAGAATTGCTGCTGATTCGCGGAGTAACTCGAGATTTGTTTTACGGTAACTACACCCACGATTTGCAGAACCACCTGGTGCGCCGCGCTGGGCTGCGCGACTGCCTCTCCGTTTACGGATCCACCGGCCTGATCGACGTGAATACGGCCGAACCCGCGGTGATGATGGCCATCGGAGTCAGCCCCGGAACCGCGGCTGCAATCGTAAATCTGCGGCAGAGGACGCCGATCCTGTCCGGGGGCCAGATCTCCGCTTTTTCGGATGGCTCGCAAGGCTTCTCGCGCCTGCAACGTACCCAAACCACCGTGGCGACCCTGCGCGCTACAGCACGTCTGGCGCTGCCCAACGGACAGTTGTCCGATCTGCGCCGTTCGGTGGAAACGCTGGTTCGTTTTCTCGGACCCGGGTGGGATCCGCCGTTTCACATCCTGCGCTGGTATGACCAGGCGTGGTCCGATCAGCCGTGGTTTGATCAGCAGGTGACCGTGCAATGAAAACCACCGACTTCAAAAAATGGCTCGCGATAGGAACCGGCATCGGCATCGAGATCGGCCGCGAGAACCTGATGGTCACCGTGGTCCGCTCGCGACCTTCCGGCGTGCGAGTGCTCGGTGAGCTGACCATTCCGCGCTTCCACGAACTTCCCGCAAGCGATTGGGGTTCAACCTACACCGCATTTTTGAAAAAGCTGGGCGTCGGACATCTCTCGGCCGGAGTCTTGTTGCCGCGCGATGAAGTGATTGTCCGCCAAGTCATGCTGCCAGGTGTTTCGGACAAAGATCTCGCGTCCGCCATCCGGTTCGAAATCGATTCGCTCAATCCGTATTCGGAAGAAGATGCCGTGTTCGATTGGGCGCGCATCGGAAAAACTTCCGCTATTCTCGTGGGCATCACGCGGCGCACCGTGCTGGAGCGCTACAGCACGCGTTTCGCCGAAGCGGGTGTAAAAGTAGCTTCCTTCACCTTTGCCGCGCCGTCGATCTACTCGGCGGTGCGGGTATTTTCCGATCCGCCCGCGCAAGGCTTCCTGCTGCTGGAACAAGCCGGCGAGGAACTGGAAGTTTACGGCGAAAGCCCGGCCCGTCCGATCTTCTCCGCGCGCGTGGATGGCTCCTCTGGCAGGGCCACCACGCTGGCGATTGCGGAACTCCGGCTCGATCCGGAAACTGCGCCTGCCGCGCTGCACGACCAGCTTCCCCAGCCGCTCGCAACACCCGCCGACTATGATCTTTCCCGCTCGGCGTTGGCTTACGCGACAGCAGTCGCGGGCGCCGCGCCCATCCGCCCGCTCTCGGTGAATCTGTTGCCGCGCGAACAGCGCCAATCCACTTCGCGGCTGCGCTTCGTTCCCGCGATTGCGTTGGCTAGCCTCTCGCTATTGCTGCTCGGCGCGGTGCTTGCTTATCCAAAATATGCGGATCGCCAGTACCTGGCACTGTTGCGCAACGAAATCCACAAGCTGGAACCGCAAGCCCGCTACGCCCTCGAGCTCGACCGCAAAATCGCCACCACACGGAATCGCACACAAACTTTGGATGCATTCCGCGGCCGCACCAAGGAAGATCTCGAAGCAATGAGCGAGCTCACGAAGCTTTTTACGCCTCCCACGTTTCTGAATTCCATGCAGCTCTCGCGCGATTCGGTGACCGTTGCCGGCGAAGCGGAACAGGCCGCGGCGCTGCTCAAGGTTTTGGATAGCTCGAAGCAGTTTCGCGGGTCCGCGTTCGTGATTCCGATCGCTCGCGGGCAAGGCGGCGACATCTTCAGCATCCGAGGAGCGCGGCAAGGAGTGACGCCGTGACCGTCAACGATCGCGACAAGCGCGCACTCTCGATTCTTGGCATCGCGGTTGTCCTCTTTGGCGTGATTTATCTGCTCACCGGATCTTCTTCGTCTTCAGGCAGCACCAAGATCGCCGCCCCGGTGGAAAGCATAGCGCGCGATGAAAAAAGAATCGCCATACTGCGGTCGGCCATGGCGACCGTGCAGGGCAAAGAAACAGTGCTCAAGCAAGTCTCCGCCGAACTCGCCGAGCGCGAGAAAGGCCTGATTCCCGGCGACACGGCGGAGCAAGCACAAGCGCAGTTGCTGCAGATCCTACGCCGTGTCTCGAAAGCGCAGTTTCCTCCGCTCGATCTGCGCCAATCGGAACTCGGCCAGCCGCGCTCGTATGGAGAATCGTACGCCAAAGTCACCGTCTCAGTGAGCTTGGATTGCCGCATTGACGAATTGCTTAATCTGCTCGCGTCGATCAGCTCCCAGCCGGAGATCATCGCTACAGATGAGATTCGCTGTGGGGCCGCGAATCCGAAATCGAAAGTGATGCCCGTGCGATTGACCGTTTCCGGCCTGGTGCCGCGCCGCCTGGTTCCCGAAAAGAAGGGGATGTCGGCGTTGTGACGCGCAAACTCGTGCTCCTCGATGTCGCGCTGGCGGCGGTGCTCGGATTTCTGATCTGGCAAATGCGCGCCGAATGGATCGAAGCCCATGCGCGATCCCGCGCGTTCCTGGCAACCATCGTCAAACCGAGTCCCCCGCCCCGTGTCCCGGCCGTGCCTAGGCCTTCGCCGCTTGCCGCTATGACTTACGCCGAAGTCGCGCAACTGAATCTGTTTTCGAAGGATCGGAACCCGCAAGTCATTCTCGACCCCGTGGCGCCGCCGAAAGAAAAACCGGTTCCGGCTTTTCCGGTGGCTCGCGGCGTCTTGTTATGGGAAGGAACTCCGCCGGTGGTGATGTTGAGCATGCGTCCGGGTGGTCCGCAGCGCGGTTATCGAATGGGTGACCGAGTGGGCGAATGGAAGATTGTGTCTGTCGACAGCCAGTACATCACGTTCGAGTGGGATGGAAAAGAGTTCAAGAAGCGGATCGACGAATTGATGGATCGTACAGCACAGGTTGCCGAAGCCGCGGCGCCCGCGCAGCCGGCCACTCCCAACGCGCCATCCGCTTCGAAGGGTCAAAGTTTGTCGGACGCGAATAAATCGGATCACTGGGTGGATGTCGGCGCCAGCGACATGCGCGGCTGCAAGCCGGGTGACGACTCGGCCACCGGCACTGTGATTGACGGATTCAAGAAAGTCGTTAGTTCCACGCCCTTCGGCAGCGCTTGCCGTTGGGAGCAAGTGAAATGAGAGGAAACAAAGCTATGAAGACGATTGGATTGTTTTGCGGATTGCTCGGCATGAGCGCCGCGCTAGCGCTCGCGGTGGATCAGGAAACCAAGAAGCCCGCTGACCCAAAAGACACTAAGACTGCCAACGGGCCCACCAATCCGGCGACTCACAAACGTCCGAACAACGGCGTGGTGAGCAACCAGCCGAAGCGGAATCTGCACCAAGACACCACCGCACCGGCTCCCACCGCGATGTCGCAGGATCAGAAAGCAGCCGCCGCTCTGCCAACGGTTCCGAAGGATGCCGAAGAAGTCGGCGCAAATTTGTACCGCACCACGGACGCGCAAGGAAAACATTGGCTGTATCGCAAGACCCCGTTCGGAGTGAGTAAGTGGGAAGAAAAGCCTGGTGATGTGAACGGTCAATCGCAACAGCAGCCGCCGCCCTCGGCCAGCCTCACAATGAAAGATCTCGGCGACAGCGTGGAGTTCCAGCGCCTCACGCCCTTCGGTCCGCAAAAGTGGGTGCGCAAGAAATCCGAAATGACGGAGGAGGAAAAAGCCTCCTTCGAAACTCAGGAACACGCCCGGCAAGCGGCGCTCGGAAACAAGGCTCCGGAGCAACACTAAGTGCGAATCCCGAACTGGTATCGAAGTGGAATCCTCGCGCTGGCAGTGTTATCCGCCGCGTTCGGACAAGCTCCGGCTCGGAGACCTCCGGGAAATACCAATGCGCAGCCGACCGGGCCCGTGCAGAAGCAGAACAGCAATCCTGCGGCGCAAACGCCGACTCCAACTTCGACATCCACTTCTTTAGGCGGAGCGCAGGGCACCGCGCCGGCCACTGCTCCGACATCGATGGCCCCGCCGAGCGGACCCCCTACCACCTACGGCGGGCTGAACCTGAATAACGTCAACCTGACGGAGGTCATCGACGTTCTCGCGCGCCAACTCAAGATCAACTATATTTTGGATCCCCGCGTAAAAGGCGGCGTGATTCTGAATACTTACGGCGAGACCAAGAACATCGATCCGAAGTCGCTGCTCGAAGCCATTCTGCGCATCAACGGCGCCGGCATGGTGAAAGAGGGGGAGCTATATCGCATCCTCCCGCTGGCCGATATCTCGCATCACGCGCTGCAGCCGGAAAAGATCACCGACTCGAGCAACATCCCCGATGACGACCAGATCATGCTGAATCTGGTTTTTCTCAAATTCGTCACTTCCGCCGAGCTGATGAAAGTGCTGCAGCCCTTCATCGGCGAGAACGCATCCATTTATGAATATCTGCCCGCGAATCTTCTCCTGATCCTCGACAGCCGGCGCAATATGCATCGGCTGATGGATCTGATCGCGATGTTCGACAGTGATTCGTTGGCCAATCAACGCGTGCACGTCTTCGAAGTGAAAAACGGCCGGCCTTCGGATATGGCAAAGGAATTGGAGGGCATCGTCAAGTCCATCTCGATGTCCGAGAAAAACTCGCCCATCAAATTTCTCCCGATCGATCGCATTAATACCATCATCGCGGTGGCCCCGAATCCTGGAGCCTTCAATGAAGTGGAGAAGTGGCTGGCGAAATTGGATGTTCCCGTGAAATCGCGCGCGGGAGCTGTGCAGAGCTACGTTTATCGCGTCCGTTATGGCGACGCCCAATCCATTGGCTGCTCCATCAACGCTCTTTATACGCAGTTTTCCGGCTTCGGCTATGGCGGCGGAATGGCGATGTGCATGGCGCAAAGCGGCGTCGGCGGAATGTACGGCGGAGGCATGGGTGGCGGCGGACTCGGTGGAGGAATGTACGGCGGGGCCAACGGCGGCGGCATGTACGGTGGTGGATTCGGCGGCGGCGGATTTGGCGGCGGTTATGGTGGTGGAATGTACGGCGGAGGTTATGGAGGAGGCGGAGGATTTGGCGGCTTCAGCCAGATGGGCGCGTATCCGCAATATGGCAATCCCACCGGCCAAACGTCGAGTGGAGCAATGCTGCCAGGTGCAACCGGCGCGCCGGCCACAGGAACAGCGGGAGATCTAACTGGAAATTATTTGGGCAACGCGCAAGGTCCCGGATCGCTGATCGGCCGCGTTCCGCGCATTGTCGCGAATCCGTTCAATAACACGTTGTTGATTCAAGCCACGCCGCAGGAGTACGACAACATTCTGACCCTGCTCAAAGATTTGGACATTCCTCCGCGCCAGGTTTTGATCGAAGCGAAGATTTACTCGGTGGATTTGTCTCACGCTTTCTCGAGCGATGTCGCTGCCAAGCTCCAGCAACTTTCCGGTAGCACTTCGCATAGCTTTCTTGCCGATTTCGGATCGGGCGTGACCAATCTTTCCGGAGCCGCTCTGGTCGGAAAGAGCCGCGAGCTTTTGGCAGCGGTGCAATTGCAAGAATCCGAGAGCCGCGCGAAGGTTCTCTCCGCTCCTTCGGTAATCGCTACCGATAGCATTCCCGCGAGCATCAACGTCGGCACTGAAGTTCCCACGCTCTCCGCGCAGGCGGTGACGGGAGTGCAGCAAGGCGGGAACTCGCTGTTTGCCAATTCCATCTCGAATGTCAGCACCGGCGTCACTCTGAACATCCTGGCGCGCGTGACTCCAAGCGGCGTGGTCACGCTGGTCATCGATCAGGAAGTGAGCGATCCCACCGCGACCACCACCAGCGCGATTCAATCGCCATCCTTCGATAAGAAGTCCATCCAAACACAGATTACTGTGCAAGACGGCGATACCATCGCGATCGGCGGCATCATTTCAGAGCAGAACTCGCTGCAGAGTTCGGGAATTCCAGGCTTACACCGGATTCCGCTCCTCGGCGCGCTGTTCGGATCGCGTTCCTACTCCAAATCCCGTTCAGAATTGATCATATTCATGACACCGCGTGTCATCTTTGACAGTAACCAGATGTCGGACGCGACCGACGAGCTGAAGGGTCGCCTGAAGGCTCTGAAAAAGGACGTCAAAGAGTAAAGACAACCTCTTCAGAATCTGTAGAGAACACTTACTAAGGCGCTTGCAGGAGTAATGGTAGTAAGTACCGGTAAGCCTGCTTGCGACGCCATTCGCACACCGGGCGCAACCATTGGCTGTAAAGTATTGACTTAGCGCCACAACCTATGTTCTAATCATTTGCTAGGCCGTTTCTAGGTTCGGGCGTGGTTTGAAAAGTTTAATAGTACTTTACGCTTGACTTGACTTGCGTTTGAGTGTTATGAATGATTTGACTGCATCCGGACGGTTTGGCGGCATTCATCTTTGACGCATGAATCCCGCGAGCACAGATATTACGAGAAGTTTAAAGAAAACAAGTTGAGCCCAGTGAGGACAATGAGAGGAATTCGAAAAGGCAAGGCGAAAAAGGCAGTGCAGAGCCACACGCTAGGTCTGATCGGGTGAAATTCGAAATCTTCATGACGGTGGTAGATAAGAGGCTCAGGTTGAAAAAGAGAACTTCCATCAATTCAATTTCAAAATTTCACAAGGAGAAGGAAATGGCAGATTTTCGCAAATGGTTCTTAGCGTTTGCAGTAGTAGCCCTTCTGCTCGGTATGGGCAGCTCGGCGAACGCGCAAATTGGCTTGCAGACGCCTGCGTTTAACTGCACAGCGAATGCGGGCAACCCGACGATCGTCCGTGCAGAAGGCTTGACGGAGCTGGTTGGTGACATGCTCCTGAACTGCAACGGCGGAACACCGACCCTCTTGGGTGCGGCGATCCCGCTGTCTAACGTAACGATCTTTTTGAACACCAACATCACCAGCCGCATCATCGGCAGTGGCAGCCTATCGGAAGCCACTCTGATGATTGACGAGCCGCACCCGGATCCAACGGTGGCAATTCCGAACAATTCGGTTGTGCTGCCTCCGGATGGCTCTCCGCTGCAAAATCTTTGCACGGAAAACGGCCAAGGTAATTCTTGCCCCGAGACTGGCACGTTCGTTGGCGTACCCTCCACAAGTCCGTACGCAACACAGCCCAACGTGTTCTCGGGCCGTCAGAATAGCGCTAGCTCCGTGGTGTTCCTCGGCGTGCCGATTGACGCTCCCGGAACCGCCGGACAGCGCGTGATCCGTATCACCAACGTTCGTGCCAATGCGTTCCAGCTCGGCGTTTCTTCGACGCTGATCCCGACGCAGATCACGATGTACATCGCGGTGAACGGTTCGCAACAGGTCACCATCAACAACCCGACCCAGACCGTAGCCTTCATTCAGGTTGGTCTCGTGGTTGGTGGCTCCACGGCTTCGTTCCTGCAGTGCGCCGACAACAATGCGGACCTGCTGAGCGGTGGTGGAGGTACATCAGACTTCTTTATCAAGGTGTCAGAAGGCTTCGCCTCGTCCTTTAAGAGACGGAACATCGCTCTGACCTCCGACGGTGTCACCGCACCGGCGCCGGTTGCTCAGAACGTACCGGGTTATCCGTACAACACGGAATCCGGCTTCTACGCACCCACCCTGTTCGCGTCTACGCCGATCGTCGGCCTGGCTGACACAGGAACCCGCATCCTTCTCCGGTTTAACAACCTGGGAGCTGGTGTGCATATCTTCGTCGCCACCACCGTGCCTCTGGACAACAACAGTCAGACCACGACATCCACGGGCGCATGCAGCTTGATTTCGAGCGGCAGCTCCGGTTCGGCGAATTGCAGCACGCCGCCTCAGCCTCCAGCCCCGGTAGCCCCCGGAATTGACTTCGGTCAATTGACGCTGGTTTCGGCGGATGCCAATGGCGCTTCCTCTAGCTTCACTGCGATCACCGGTACCGGTGGCGTTGCCGAAGTTAGCTACAGCGGAACCACTGGCTATGCCACCTACGAAGTTGTGAACTCCGATCCGAACGTTCCGGAATCGGCGTACATCAGCGTGTTCGTAGCGTTCTTGTCGGCCACCGCGCAGAATCTGCCGGCGCCCGGCTCCAGCACGGTCAACGTCAGCTTCGCTCCGCTGAGCAACGTTGGAACCGCTTCGGCAGTTGATCCGATCCCACGCTTCGGCGACACTTCGACGCCGCGCGCTGCGTTCGACATCAACCTCTGCACCTGCGACCTGCTGTTCCCGTTCGTGACAAACACGTCCGGATTCGACACGGGTATCGCGCTGGCGAACACCTCGCTTGACCCATTTGGCACCGGTCCCCAACAGGGCACGGTAAAGCTCTACTACTTCGGCAGCACCGCCGGTGGTGGTGTAGCGCCTCCGCCGTTCGTCACTCAAACAGTGCCGGCCGGTCAGGAGCTGATCTTCAACCTCTCGGGTGGTGGAAACTTCGGAGTACCGGCGGTGCCGGGCTTTGAGGGATACATCATCTCGGTGGCCAACTTCCAGTACTGCCACGGCTTCGCCTTCATCAGCGACGTCGGTGCCCAGAAACTGGCGGAAGGTTATCTCGCTATCCAGCTTGACTTCCCGTTCAATCTTGCTGGAGCGCCGTTCGGATTCAGCCGCACTGGCGTCCTTGGCGAGAACGAAGGTCACTAACCGTAACCGTTGTCGCAGTAACAAAAAGGGGGAGGCTTCGGCCTCCCCCTTTTTTCTTAGTACGGGATACTTGACTTTTGGTACTTTGTGGTACTCTTGTAGAGTTACTCCCCGCGTCCCAGCTACATTCCTACGAAAGGTCCTAGTATAAAAATGTCTAAAAGGCTAGCTCTGTTCCTTGCAGCCTGCACCGGATTGCTCGTCTCCAATCTTCAGGCCGATGACGTCGCGGCATTGCCTGGATACAACTCGCTCGGCGCGAATGTTGCGGTGTTCGGTGTTAATCCACTCCTGTCAACCAGCACTTTCACGGCTGGCGATAGCACATTCATACTGCTGCCCAAGCCGGACGGTACGAAGTTCTACGTCGTTGCCAAATCCACCAGTAATCCGGTTACTTCTGTGGACGCGAATTTCCAGAATCCCAAACTACTCGCGACATTTGTCACCACACCAAGCGCTGCCGCGATTACTCCGGATGGCGGAAAGGTCGTCGTCGCTGCGGGCACACTGCACATTTTCGAAACGGTAAAGGATCAGGAGCAAGTGGCCGGCGGAATCAATACAGGCGTCAACATTTTCGATGTAGCCCTGAGCTTGGATGGAAAGACCGCATACGCCTTAGGCACCACCACCGCAGGCGGGAGCCAACTGAACGCGATCGATCTTACTACGAATACGAAAGCGAATCCGGTATATGGAATTTCCGGAACCGCCACCGGAGTGTCCGTGGGCCCGAATGGCCGCGTCTACGTGAGCACCCAAAATCAAGTGATCGAGTTGGACCCTGCGACTCTGCTCCCCACCACCGGTGGACTCATCGGCGTGAACGCACTCCCAGGACGCCTGGTTTTCACCCCGGACGGCCGCTATGGGCTGGCTGTGAACAACACTCCCGCAACCGGTCAAGCTATTTTGTTCTTTGACCTCAACGCCCACACGCTTGCCAATTTCATCCCCAGCCAGAACGCTCCGAATACCGTTTTCGATACTCTTCTGCCCGCCAGCAATACAACCGTTTTTGCGTATTCCAGTCAGACCGGCGCACTGTATCAAGTGAACATCGCAGCCACCGGAAGCTCGATCACAATCGGGACGGCAGCTACCGGCGGAGCCCCGACTACTTTCATCCAGGGAGTGGCTATTTCTAACGAAATTCCCTTTACCGGCCGCACTACCGCGCAATATCTTTTCATCTCAGCCGGCAATATTCTGTATCGCGTCGACCTTACCGTGAATCAATTGACAGCCCAAACCGGACTGCCAAATCAACAGTTCACCAGCCTGGAATACCTTGCACCCCAACCCTCCACGGGGCCCTCGGCGGTGTTGCTGGCGTATGGCGACAAACAAACTATCTCGCCGAACGGAAGGAGTCTTCCGCTGGTGGTTCGTTCTCTCGACACCAACGGAAAGGTTGTCAGCGGCGTCACCATTACTTTCTCCACGAATCTCGGAAGCGTTTCTCCGACATCGGTAACAACCGGTTCAAACGGATTCGCGTCCACCATCCTCACCGCTCCCGCATCGAACGGAACCGTAACAGTTACGGCGACCGACGGCAAACATCCCTACGGATTCATCATCACTGTGGGCACTCCCACGTCGGCGAACGCCGGAGTAATCTCGATTGTCGCCGGACAGGGGCAACTCCTGAGGGAAAACGTGAACACCTCGATTCCGGGATTTGGATCTCCGTTGCTCGCGCTCGTCACCGACTTGAATGGAAAGCCCCTCAGCAACGTGCCCGTTACGTACAAGCTGATCAGCGGAACCGGAACACTGTTCGGAGGAACGTCCATCTCCAACGGGACTACTGCAACAATCAATACCAACTCGCAAGGCATTGCATCCGCCGCGTATCTCACGAGCGTGGTGCCGCTTGGTCTCGCCTCGAACGGCGCGCAAATTACGGCGCAAGCCCCCGGCACCAATGTAATCACTTTTTACGAAACAACCTATCCGACGAACACATCGTTCGCTCCGCTGGTGCAGTTTGTCGCGCCTCAGCCCGGACAAACACTGACCGGACCAGCCGGCACCACCATACCGGGCGCCTTCCAAGCGATCATCGTCGACGGCAAGGGCATTCCGATTCCGAACGTCAGCATCTTCGCCTGCGTACCCACGGCTCCGACCGTTGGACCGGGTGGCGTAAGCAGTCCTGGGACATGCACGGTGCCTCCGGCCAACACGCCGAATGCGTTCGGAACCTGTAAAGATCCGACGGGGAATGGCGTGCTCTCGGATGCTCACGGAAAAATCACGTGCGATCTCGTGCTTAACGGGAACGTGGGTACATCGCCAATCGGCGCGCAATATGGCTATGCATTCGATACCATCGCCTATCCGCTGAAGATTACTCCCGGTCCTCCTGGAAAGATCACGATCGTGCAAGGGAATAATCAAACTGGGAAACCCGGCGCGCAATTGCCCAACGCTCTCGTCATTCAAGTTAGCGATTCCTTTGGCAACGTCCTATCGGATTACGGTCCGGTGAGCTGGCAAGTACTCAATACAGGCGTGCCCGCCACTCTGCAAAACACCAGCAACGCGACCAACTCCGCCGGCAGCGCTTCGACGCTCGTGACGCTGGGAAGCACGGTAGGAACCGTGATCATCCAGGTAACCGCGGGGAGCGCATCGGCCTCATTCGCCCTAACCATTGCCAGCACCGCGGCTAACATCGTGCCCGTCTCCGGTGACGGTCAACAGACCTTCGTCAACACCGCCTTCGCCGCTCCGCTTTTGGTGAAAGTTGTGGACAACCAAGGCAACGGCGTACCGGGAGCGCCTGTCACATTCCAGCTGGGCAGCGGCAGCGCGACCATCGCGACGCCCAACACGAATACCGATGCCACTGGAGTCGCATCCACCGTCGTCACTGCTGGGGCGACCGCAGGCAATATCACCATTACTGCATCCTCCGGCGGCTTCTCTACCACCTTCCATCTGACCTCCGGCCAAATGGGACCGCAGAACATCGTGTTCCTGAACGGCACCTCGTTCCAACTTCAGCACGGTTGCCAGTCGCCGGGATGCGTGGCGCCCGGTGAGATTGTAACGGTTCAGGGCGGCGGGTTCGCCAACGGTGTGGTTGGTGTCGTCAGTGGACTGACGATTCTCGGACCGCTTCAAACCACGCTCGCCGGAATCAGCATCACGTTCAACGGAGTGCCGGCGCCGATCTTCTACGTCTCCAACCAGAATGGTGTACAGTCGATGACCATTCAGGTGCCATTTGAAACGCAAACGGGCAACGCTACGGTTGTGCTCAATGCGGCAGGAGGTGGAAGCGCTACCTATACGATTCCGGTGGTGCCGTATGCTCCGGGCGTCTTCACCAGTACATATGGAAACCAGACGATCGCGGTCGCGGTTCGCAGCGACGGCAGCTACGTGAGCCCGACGAATCCGGCACAACGTGGCGAGACCATCTACGTCTTCGCCACCGGCCTCGGCCAAACCTCGCCGGCAGCGGCGACCAATACCCAAGGCGCTGGTCAGTTAGTTACCGCCACAGTGGTAGTCGGCCTAAACAACAAAGGCGTACCGCACACTACGGTAGACTACGCTCCAGGATTGGTTGGAGTGTACATCGTCGGAGTTCAGGTGCCGCTCACCACGGAGGCCGGCCCAGGCCAGCCGTTCGGCCTGATCCTGGTGGATCCTTCGGGGAAATACTTCGCGCAATCCACGAAGATCCCAATCCAATAAGAAGTGGGGCAAGCTCAGGCTTGCCCTTTCTCAAACCCGAATTGACCCGGCCGGTGGATTACTTGGATTGTACGGAGTAATTCCACCGCCGCTTACACCCGGAGCCGCGCTTACCTGCTGCTGCAACGCCGATGGGACCCAGGTATATCCGTAGGATTCACGGGCCGCAGTGACCTTGGCCGCGTCCCAACCCCAAATCATAATCGGTACATCGATGTTGTAACCCTCTTTGGCCAGTTGCTCCCCCAGAGTTTTTCTTTCATCCAGGTTGTCGATTCCCCGCAGTTGCTGCACCGCGGCAGGCTGCGCGGACCAGTAAGCATCGTCCGCAGGATTGCTGGCGTACCAAGTTGTTGAATTGGAACTGGGCGTGGAAACGGCCGGCTGAATTTGATCGGCAACTGCTGCCGGCGCAACTAGGGCAGGTGCCGCGACAGGAGGCGCAACCGGCGGGGCAACCGTTTCATTTGGCATGACAGGAACGGCCGGAATCGCCGCCGCGCCTGGGCTAGCGGCAGGATTTGGACTCGTGGCAGGAGTTTGACCCGGTTGATTCGTCAGTGTTAGCTGAAAGCTGTTCGGATTGATCCCGAACTTCGTCAAAGTATCGGAAAGCGCTTCCGAGAGGAATGTCGTAAAAGATTGAGCCGAAAGCGATGAGAGCTGATTCGCCTTACTCGCCGGCGTGGCAGCGCTATTTAAGCCGCCGAAAACCACATCGATGTTCATCATCCGTGCAAAGCCTCTGCGGAGAGACTAGGCACGGCAAAGGCCAACCAGTGGGCAGCTACTTGATTGGCGGATTGAGTGGAGGAGTCTTCGGGCGCAACTCTTTCGGCAACTGCTTTTCTTGATCCGGCGAGAGCGCGAAAGTGATCTTGATTGCGAACGTTTGTGCAGTCGGCTCCATCCGGACGGTCGCGGTAAGCATGGGTTTCGGCAGCTTGTAGCATTCGCCGCAGAGCCGCTTCGCCTCATCGGCATCATACTCAAATCCGACCGCTAAACTCTGGTTGGGACCCACATCTTCGGCTGCCTGCTTGATCTTAAATCCGGGCAATGGCGCACAGTTGATCTTCACCGAAATGGTTCCCGGCATCGTGTTCGAGATGTGCAACTCATCTTTCGAGGACTCATAGCCAAGCAGGTGAATTTCCTTTTTGTCCACCTTGATCTGGCTTAAAATCGCTTTGGCCATGGAGGCCGGATCTTTCAACACCGTCTCTACATTGGCATTCACTTTCGCGGCGGCTGTGCCCTTCGGATCGTCGGGAGTCACCGTCGAAAGTCCCCAGGGCGTCATCACTTCGGTCGGCTTCAGCCAATACCAATACCATTGGCCATCCACCACTTTCCAGGTGCTGGTCAAGGGAATCGTGGCAGGAAGATGGCTGTTGTGCCAGCGATATTCGCCGTGACAATTCTCGCGAACGGTGGCTTTGGTGAAGTTATCCGAATACGTGATCTTCATCGTTTCGCACTTGTCGTACGTATCTTTGGAAGCAGCCAGATACTCGTTCTGCATATCGTCGGCCACCACCGCGAATGCATCGCGCCATTTTCCACTGATGTTTGCAGAGTAGAATTGCGCCACCCGGGCCCGCAACGCTTCATCCACGCCAGGAGGAGGTGTTGCGCTCGGAGGCGCTTCCTGGCTCCAAAGGGCGAAACAGAATAGCGGAAGCAGGCAAAGCGTTCGGTACTTCATGGTGTTGATTGGCTGGGAGGCAGGGACTCGAACCCCGATACGCAGATCCAGAGTCTGCAGTCTTACCATTAGACGACCTCCCAAGACTCTCTTATTTTAGCATCGCTTCAGCTACCGAACCGCGACCGCAACGTCAACGATGGGCAACGCTTCCTTGCGGTCGCGGTTCGGTTGATCGCAACCATCCGGGAAGCCTGTAAATAAGCAGGATTGCCAAAATCCCCGCATACAACAGTGGCAACCGCACATCCGACTTCACCAGCCAGTAATAATGAATCACTCCAGCCAATGCGCTGAAATAGACCAACCGATGCAATCGCTGCCAGCGGACAAATCCCAGCCGCCGAACCCACCCAGCAGTGGATGTGATCGCGAGCGGAATCAGCAAAACGAACCCAGTCATCCCGACGGTAATGTAGCGGCGCTTCACCACATCGCGCCACATCTCGTGCAGATCGAAGAATTTGTCCAGCCAGACCCAGGTCATCAAGTGCAGGCATCCGTAGAAAAACGCGAAGAGTCCGAGCATCCGGCGGAACCGTGCCAGCTTCGGCTGGTTCAACAGCTTTCGAAAAGGCGTGACGCACAGAGTAATGAGCAGAAATCGGATGGTCCAGTCTCCGGTTTTGTGCGTGATGTTCTCAATGGGATTCGCTCCTAGCTGATCGTGGTAGAAACGCCAGATCAACAAAAGCAGCGGGAGCAGGCAGAGCGCGAACAACAGGACCTTGGCCCAGCGGCTGGAGAGGACCTTGTTCATTCTGCTTAGTAATACTTGCGGATCAAATCCATCCCGTTATAGAGGCTCGCCACCTGATCGCCGTAGCCGTTGAACTTCACCGTATCGCGCAAGCGAAACTCGCCGATGCGGCGCTCTTTCGTTTGGCTCCAGCGCGGATGATCGCGTTCCGGATTCACATTCGAATAGAAGCCATACTCATTCGAAGCCGAAAGATTCCATGTGGTGGGCGGCTCTTTCTCGACCAGTTTTATCTTGACGATGGACTTGATGCTCTTGTACCCGTACTTCCACGGCACCACTAATCGAATGGGCGCGCCATCCTGGTTGGGCAGATTCTCGCCATACAATCCCACCGCAAGCAGCGTCAGCGGATGCATGGCTTCGTCCATGCGCAATCCCTCGATATAGGGAAAGTTGATTCCGGCGAACGCGGAAGGCAGCATCGACTTCGAATCGTACAGGCTCTCGAATGCAACGTACTTGGCCTTGGCGGTCGGATCCACCTTTTTGAGGAGCGCGTTCAAGGGAAAGCCGATCCACGGGATTACCATCGACCATCGTTCGACGCAGCGATGCCGGTAAATCCGCTCTTCGAGCGGCGCGATTTTGAAAATAGCATCCAAATCGAGCACGGTCGATTTCGCGACCGCACCTTCCACCTTCACTGTCCAGGGCGATGTCTTGAGCTTGTACGCGTTCTTCGAGGGGTCTTCTTTATCGGTCCCGAATTCGTAGAAGTTGTTGTAATGCGTGATGGCTTCGAGCGGTGTGAGCGGTTCGCTGGTACTGAAGCTGCTTTTGCTGGCGGAAAGCTTGGCGCCCGCTTTTGCTTGCCGAAGCGCGGCCAATCCTCCAATTCCAGCGGCCAGAAAATGCCGGCGATTCAGATAGGCGGCACGCGGAGTCACTTGGGAATAACGAAGCTCCGGCGATTTACGGATAAGCATAGGTTTACTTTCATGGTAACTCCGAATCGCGGTCACTCGGCTTGATTGTCTAAATGTCTTGTGTTTTCGTCGAGTTACCGTCTTTGTCCCGCTCCCGCGCAGAAGCGGTGCGCGTAGCATGAGGCATGAATCCTACAAACGACTGGGCCTCCTCCGATCCAACGCAAAACATCACGCTTGCCGACGCCGATCAGTTCAAGAACCAGCTTGCGGCCGCTCTGGTACTTCAATTTGCCGACCGGTTTGCGAAAACCACCAGCGGCGAAATCATCAGTGAAGCGGAACTGCGGCGCAATCCGCTACCGGCGGCTCCGGTGAATTTGTGGGGCACGTTGGCGGGAATCGGCGCCGCGCCTGTAAACATCGCGCAGATGCGAGCGGCCGTTCGGGCGGCGGCGCAAAGCCGCAATCCCTCGGGCGAACTGCAGAATATTCTGCATCAGGCATTGCCGAAGTCCGACGTTTCGACCATGTTGTTGAGGGTTCCCGCGGTGACCGTGGCGCTGGGGGCGGCAATTGCGCAGATTTCGTAGTTGACTACCGGCCCTTCTCCAGATAGCGCAGCCAGCGTTTGTGCTCGCCGTCCGCATCGAAGGCCTTCCACTGCTTTTGGAACTCCTTCAGCTTGGTCTCGGATGCGCGTTCGAGCTTCGCTGCGAGCGCCTTGTCGCCCGCCAAAGTAGCTCGGATGCTGGCATAATCACTCAGCTTGCCGAGAGCGCCTTGCAGGCTGCTCAACGCTTCCAGCTTGCGCTCGAGGCTGGGGCCATAGCAGGGACGAAACAGCTCCAACGAATAACGGAACTGTTTGGTCGCAAGACGAAATCCATGCAACTTGCGTGCAGATTGTTTCCCATCCGCTGCCTTCCGGCCCGCCTTGAAGTATTTATCCAACAATTTCGGCAGCAGGATCCTGGCGTTTTCTTGCGCCGTCTTATTGATTCTCAATCTCATGTGTTTCGAAGCGACAATCCAGTGCGCCAGTGCGCGGAAAATTCGCGCGCATTCCAGCGCGTCACCATTTCGGAAAACTCTTTTTGCAACGCCAAGCGCTGTTTCACAAGGCGGGCGCGATGCCGAGTTTGTTTCTCTTTCGTCAGGTACTCCAGGGTAATGTCGCGGTTCCGGATTTCCGAGGTCAACCGCATCATCCGCTTCAACCGCTTTTTGATCTTTTTCACTTCCCACGATGGAAAGAGATCTTTGAACAGCAGCAAGCCTTGCGAGAAGCGCCGGATGCTTACGCGAACGTCGTGAATTTCGGCCGGCCCCGGTGTCTTCGCCGCCCGATGGATTTCAAACGTCAACCGCGTGAGCAAGTGATTCATCTGCTCCAACGCGAAATCGTGGATATTCGTGGTAGCGCTCACGACCGCACCTTATTCAGCGTCAGCGCCATTTCATATGTTTCGCGAAACACATCAGACACGCGCTCCACAGCCCACAACTCAAGATCCAGATCTACGGGCGACTGCAACGCCAGCGACATGCTTCCATTGCGGAGCTGGACATCCATTCCCGCGACGCGCTGTTCGTGACTGCGATCCAGGCTATCCGCGATTCGAAGCAGGGGCGTCAGGAAAACGATCGCGCGCCGCGAATCTGCGTCAAAGCTCTGAAAAGGAGAGTGGCGCGCGGCCGGCATGGATTTGCGGTGATAGCGGCAAAGCAGTGCAATCATGTGGCGCTCGCTGTCGGTGAATTCCGGCAGATCGGAGTTTGCCACCAAGTAATACGAATGCTTGTGATGCGCGGTGTCGCTTACGAAGTGGCCGATGTCGTGCAGATATGCCGCCGCTTCCAGCAGCTTGCCCATGGCTGGCGGCAGACGATGAACTTGCTGCAGCGCCTCGAAAAGCCGGTGCGCCAGCTCGGCCACTTTGCGTGCGTGCTGCAGATCCACTCCGTAGCGCCGCGCCATCTGTTCCACCACCCGCCGCTGCTCTTTACTGAGCATGCTGAGCTCGCGGCCCACGCCGCGCGCCGTAAGGTCGGCGATGATTCCATCGCGTACGCCGGCCGCCGAATAGTGCAGCGCCGGCTGTTGAAACAGCTCCAGCACTTTGAGAAAAACCGCGGCTCCCGAAACAATCAGCTCCGCCCGGCGCGGTCCAATGCCCTGGATCTTGCGCCGTTCTCCCAAATTAAGCTGAGTCACCTGGCGATAGAATTTGCGGATCTCCGCGACGGAAGCTTTCAGACGATCCGCTTCTTCGCGATGCGCGCGCCCCACGCGATTCACCGCGCATACCACGGCCGCCGCGGTTGCGGACGTCGCGACCACACGGTCGAACGGACCTTTGCCGATCTTACGCAACGGCGCTGCGAGTTTTTCTTCAATCGACTCGTTCATGCGATGCAGCTCCAGCGGCGAAGGCGGGTCGTTTTTCAGAAACACTTCCGTGAGCCGCACCGCTCCCAGCGGTTTGGAAAAGGCATCGGTCAACACGCCATCGTCGCTCAGGATCAACTCCGCGCTCCCGCCGCCCACATCTACCATTAAAACGCGCTTGCCGGGTTGCGGCCAGCGCGAATGTACCCCCAGGTGAATAAGCCGTGCCTCTTCGGCGCCTGAGATAATTTCCACGGGCGTCCCTAATGCGTTGGATGCCTTTTCAATGAACTCATGCTGATTGTTCGCGTCGCGCACCGCGCTTGTCGCCACGGCGCGTACGCCGATCACCTCGAGCTTGCGATAGGTCTGCGCCATGCGCGCAAGATTCTCGCAGACGAACTGCATTGTTTCGGCTGGGATCTTTCCGTCTCGAAAAACTCCTTCGCCCAGACGCGTCACCTGCCGCTCTGCTGCCAGGATTTTGATGGGCAGGCCTGCGCCGGATTCAGCAGCCAACATGCGAACGGAGTTGCTACCGATATCGACGGCAGCGTAGTGCGGCATATGGTCCCATGGTAAACGTTCGGACGATCGTGACGTTGTAACGAAACATTTTTGTACGAATCCGCGCCGGGGTGCATCCAATCAGGCATGCGAAATCACGGCATAATTCTCTTCACGGCGGTGATCGCTGCATTCATGCTGGCGCCATCGTCCTTATTTGCGAATCCGATTCTTAATAGCGCTCCGGCGGCCGAAGAAACACTGGAAAGTATCCCAGTGTCACTCTCCGATGTCGTCAACGATTCCTCCGCAGCGTCCGCCGAGGCAACGTCTGTCCATTCCGAAGAGAGCGATTTTCTCTCGCCGGAATTCCTGTCGTACGAACCGGGCACGTTTCCCACGCGCTTGTATCGTGCGCAAGACATGCTCAATGAAGTGCCAGAACCTTTCAGCGCGCCCTGGCTTACTTGCGGGCTCCTAACGATCGGTTGGCTGGGCGCACGAAAGCGCCCCTGACCCCGCGTCAAACGCGCATGATAGCGGCGCTCACCGGCTTCGATCCCACCGGGATCAGCATGAAGAGCGGGCCTTTCTTCCAGCGCCGCTGCTCATTCACCGCTCGCGTGACGTTGGGAATCCGAATCACGGCCATGTCGCCGGAAGCTCGATTCAAGACCAACGCATATTGATCGTCGGGCGTGATGCTGATGTAGCCGGGCTCCGTGCCCACTGGCGTTACCGCGACTACCCGGCGCGTTTCAATATCCAGAATGCTGACATCTCCCGATTTTGGGTTGGCAACGAACAAGTAACCTGGCGAAACCGACGCCGCCATTGCACCGGGAGTGTGGCCAGCCAGCACTGTTTCGCCGATTTCCGGAGTAAACGATGGATAAACTACAACCACCGCGTCCATTCCTTCGCCGGTTACGAACAACTGTCCGCCGTCGGCGTTGAAGCAGAGCTGATCCGGCCGAACCGCCAGCGGTAAGTGAACAATCAACCTGCGGCTGGATGCATCGTAGATGGACAACATCCGCTCGCTCAAATTCGCGGCGATCAGCTGTCTGGAATATTGGAATCGCACCAGGCCGATTTCACCGGTGGCGCGGAGCATGGGCAATGCCGTTCGCTTGGCTAAATCGACGAAAGTGATGCCGCGCGCTTCGCGGTGGCTAATCGCGAGAGTTGTACCGTCGGAAGCAATGTCGAAATCGCAAGGATCTTCCGGAAGATCGACGTGCCAATCCACGTGAAGTGGTTCAAGGGCAAGAGCCGTCAAGCGGCGCGGATCGCGCGAGAGAACGAACAGCGTGTTCTCATCGCGTGACAACCGCATGCTGATGGCACTGGACGCGATGGTGAGTTTGCGCGTGAACGTCAGCTTGGACGCGCGAATTTCGTGCACCGTTCCGTTCTCCGGCGTAAGCGCATAAACGCGCGCGTGCTCGCGCCGGGCGACAACGTCGGTGGGCGCTCCGTCCACGCGAATGTGGCGCGCCACAGCAAAGACTTCCAGATCCACCGCGGCCACGGCACCGCCTTCTTGATTGGCAATAAAGGCATAGCCGGCGAATCCCTTGGCTTTGGGCCGCGAGCAGGCGGTCAAGGCGCCGATAGCGCCAATGCCGCTGGATAACAGTGTCCGCCGGGTGATCAACAGACCATTTTCCCACAGCGCGAGAAGCATTAGATCTAAAATGGCAAGAACAAAGGAGAATCGCGATGGCTAATAGTTTTGGGACCGACATCCTGATTCAATCGCCCGATCCGAAAGCTGCGGCGGCGTTCTACATCGAGCAACTCGGTTTTACCATTACCGCCGAACAGCCGATGCTGAGTTTGCACGGAGCCCACATCAACCTGTTCATCGAGCAAGGTCCACCGCTCGGTCCTGTGTTCGAGGTCACCGTCCATGATGTAGAGGAAGCAAAACGCAGATTGGTGAAGCACGGCTGTCAGATCGTGAAGGACGAACCGCATTTTCCCCGATGCTACGTGAAGGATCCGCACGGCTTGATTTACAACTTGACCCGTTAGTGTGGCGCACGATCTTTGAAACACGGAACTCCTGGTTAGTCCAGTCTCCGGTCCATCGACGGACCGTTACAAGTCCCAGCGTGCCGGTGCCTTCGGCCGTCTGGCTGACCGCGATTGGACTAGCTGCCGTATTTGTGCGCCGGAACCAGAACTGAACCGCGATCCGCGAGGGAGCGCCACCAGGGGCGCTCGTGGTCGCGCTCCCTCGCGGTCGCGGTTCGGTAACGGTTGCACCGCGCTAGATTTCGCCGAAATTGCTGGCAGACGCTTGACTATGCTACGCTTTCAAAGGACTGTCCCAGCGCCTCCTCCAACACCTCTGATCATCGGAATGTGGGTGTAATACAGCCCTCGAAGCCTCAAAATGAACATTCGCTCGCTCTTCAGTCTCTTCTCTTCCGATCTAGCGATCGACCTCGGAACGGCGAACACGCTTGTGTTTGCAAAAGGAAAGGGCATTGTGGTCAATGAGCCTTCCATCGTCGCGATCAACAAAACTAACGGTGAGGTGGAGGCGGTCGGCAAAGAAGCGAAAGATATGCTGGGCCGGACGCCGGGCAATATCGTGGCGATTCGTCCGATGAAAGATGGCGTGATCGCGGATTTCAAAGTCACCGAGCGCATGCTGAATTACTTTATTCAGAAAGCGCACGGCCGCAAAGTGTTGGTGCATCCGCGGATTGTCATCGGAGTTCCGAGCGAAATCACGCAGGTAGAAAAGCGCGCGGTAATCGACTCCGCTTATCGCGCGAAAGCGAGCGAAGTGCACTTAGTGGAACAGGCGATGGTAGCCGCGATTGGTGCCGGCCTTCCCGTCACGGAGCCATCCGGCAACATGGTGGTGGATATCGGCGGCGGCACTACCGACGTCGCGGTAATTTCGCTTTCCGGCATTGTGTATTCGCGCTCCGTGCGCGTGGCCGGCAACGAGATGGACAACGCCATCATGCAGTACCTGAAGCGCAAATACAATCTGCTGATCGGCGAACGCACCGCGGAAGCCATCAAAATTCAGGTGGGCTCGGCGTTTCCGTTGGATAAACCGCTGACCATGGAAATCAAGGGCCGCAATTTGATTGAAGGCGTGCCCAAGACGTTGACCATCGACGATAGCGAAATCCGCGAAGCGTTGGGAGAATGCGTGGCCACCATCATGAACGCAATCCGGGTGGCGCTGGAGCGCACGCCGCCCGAACTCAGCGCCGACATCAGCGACCGCGGCATCGTTTTGACCGGGGGCGGGGCAATGTTGAAGAATTTGGATAGGCGGATTCGCGAAGAGACCGGGTTGCCGGTGTCGATCGCCGAAGATCCGCTGGCGAGCGTCGTATTGGGGACCGGCAAAATGCTGACCGACTTCAAGCTGCTGCGCCGCGTAGCAATAGAGTAGCGCACGCACTCGTGCGTGCCGCGTTCCCACTCGTGGGAACGCTGTGACCGAAGTTTTATGGACTTTTTCCTCAGCCGTTACCGCAATCTCACGGTCCTGCTGATCGTGATTGTGGCGCAGTTGCTCCTGCTGGCCTACCAGGTGAAAAGCAACAACAACGTGGCGCTGATTCGCGTGTGGGCTGTCACCGCGGTAACGCCCGTGGAGCAGGGACTCGAGCTGGTGCGGCGCTATACGTGGGGATTCGTCGAGGATTATTTCGTCCTGCTGGGCGTGCGCAGTCAAAATGAAAAGCTACAGCATGAAAACGGCCAGCTCAAGCTTGAGAATCATTACCTGAAAGCGGAGCTATCCACCGCAGACCGCGCGCAAGCGTTGAGTGTGTTTCAAGCGCACTCGCCTTCGAAGACTGTCGCGGCGCGCGTGATCGGAAACGGAACGGGCGCCAATTCCAAAGTGGTTTTCGTGGATCGCGGAGCGGTGAGCGGAATCGAAAACGGCATGGCGGTGGTGACGCCGGATGGGATCGTCGGAAAAGTGGTGGATGCCTATCCGATGGCGTCGCTGGTGATGTTGATCACCGATCCTACATTCGCGGCCGGCGTGATCTCGCAGAAGAACCATGTGCGCGGGACGCTCAAGGGCTTAGGCCAAACCAAGTGCCTGGTGGACTACGCGCAGAACGAAGAAAAGGTCGACGAAGGCGAGTGGTTCTACACATCCGGCGACGATCGAATCTTCCCGCGCGGCTTTCCAGTGGGCCAGGTTTCGAGCGTGCGTAACGGCAAAACGTTCAAGGAAATTTATCTGGTTCCAAGCGGGATGCAAGGCGGGGTGGAAGAAGTGCTGATTATGCTGCAGGGGCAGCATCTACAGATTCCGGATAGTGCGACGGCTTCCTCCGGATACAAGATCCTCGCCGCGCCGAACGATGCTCCTGGAGAACCGGTGCAGCCCACCGGACAATCCACCGTGCTGACCACCGACGCCGACCGGCTGCGCGAGCAGTACAAACAATCGGGCGAAGCGCAGCATCACGTTTTTGGCGAGGGACTGCCGGGTTCCGCGCCGCCGGATTTCACCAAAATTCAAGGAGTGCGCGCGACCGCGCCGGCCGCCCGCCCGCCCGAGACCGCCACGCAACCGAACCGCGAGCGCGAGGCAGCGCAACCAAAACCCGTAACTCCACCGGCCGCCACTCCGGTAGAAACGCCCGCCAAAGCCGCCGCTGCGACCGCTCCGCCCAAGCCAAAACCGCGTCCAACCGCACCGATTCTGGTCACGGATCCAACGGATGCCGATCCGGATGCGCCCCCACCGGCGCCGAAAACCGACAAGCCCGCAAAGCCGCCCGGTGGCGCGCAACCTCCCTCCGGCAATCCATGACCGAGTACACAGAGCGGCTTCTCACCGGCCCCTCGCGCAAGGACAAGTCGGAACGCATGCGCGTCGTCTGGCTGATCGTGGTCCCGCTGATTGCGATTCTGTTCCAGGTGTGGGTCCCGCGTCACGTCTATTTTCTGCAGTATCTGGAACTGCCCCTGCTGATCACGGTCCATTTCGCGCTGGGCCGGCGCGGTCCGATCTCGTCGGTGTTTTATGGAATGGCAATCGGCCTGGCGCAGGATTCGCTGTCGCACCAACCGCTCGGGATGTTCGGTATCGTGAAGACGCTGGTCGGCTACTTCGCGTCGTCGGTGAGCCAGCGGTTCGATGTGCAAAACCCGATTGTCACGTTTATCCTGAGTTTTTTCTTCTATTTTTTCCACGAGTTCTTTTACTGGGTGCTGGCCCGGGCGCTGCTGGGCCAAGCGATGATTTTCAATCCGGAGCAAACATTACTATTTGGGCTGCTCAACGCCGCCGTCGCGCTGCCCCTGTTTCACATATTGGATAAACTGAAAGTTGCAAGTTAGTTTTCTGGTTCCTGGTTTCTGGTTCCTGGTTAAAGCCTCACGGCCCGTACTTCGGAACCAGAAACCAAGAACCAGAAACCAGAAACGGTTTTCGTAGTGACCATCCATCCCGATCGCGAAGAACAGCAACTGTCGCCGAACAGGTTGCTGCGCGATGACGATACAAAATTCGCTTCCGGTAAGATCGCGTTTTTCCAATACGTGATGGTGGGAATCTTTCTGTTTCTGGTCACCGGATTCTGGGATCTGCAAATCCGGAATCCCGAGGTTTATCAGGAGCGCGCTGAGCGCAACAGTATCAAATCGATTCCGGTGCTCGCGCCGCGCGGGAAGATTCTGGATCGCGATGGGCGCGTGATCGTCGACAATCATTCTTCGTTCAGCTTGTTCCTATCGCGCGAAGACTTGCGGATGGAGCATCTGAAGCCCATCGCCGAGGGTTTGAATCTGGATTACGATGCGCTGGTGGCGCGCGTGCGCCGATTCCAAACGCGCGGTGCGCCGCAGTACGAGCCGATTATGATTAAGGACGAGCTGACGCCGGGCGAGCTCGCGTTCGTTGAATCGCACAAGGACCCCGATACTTTTCCCGAACTCGAAGTGATTCGCGTACAGCGTCGTCTTTATCCGCGCGACGGATTGGCTGCGCATGCAATCGGGTATGTGGGCGAAGTAAGCGAATCGGAATTGAACACGGCCGAATTCGCGCGCTTCCATCAGGGCGACGTGATCGGCAAGGACGGCATTGAGCGCCAGTACAACGACACTCTGATGGGCGTGGACGGACAGCGCCGGGTGGAAGTGGACAGCTTCGGTAATCAGCGGCGGCTTCCGGAAGATGAGGACAAGGATAAAGAGGCGATTCCGGGAAAGAACTTGCAGCTGACCATCGACCTGGATTTGCAAGCGGTCGCGGAACTGGCAATGGAGAATCGCAAAGGTGCAGTGGTGGCCTTGGATCCACGATCCGGTGAAATTCTTGCCATGGTCAGCCGGCCGGCGTTCGACCCCAATTTGTTCGCAAGCCGCATCCGTTCGAAAGACTGGAAAGATTTGCTGGACAATCCGGATCATCCGTTATTGAATCGCGCGATTCAGGCCCAGCAAGCGCCGGGTTCCACATTCAAGCCGATCATGGCGTTGGCGGGACTAGAAACAGGCGTCATCGACAGCAGCTTCAGTGTGCATTGTGGCGGTGGGGAAACGTTCTACGGGCGCTATTTCCATTGCCACGCGACACACGGCCAGGTCGAACTGCATCGGGGAATCGCGCAATCCTGCGATGTGTTTTTCTACAACGTCGGCAACCGGCTCGGCATCGACCGGATCGCTGAGTATGCCGAGATGGCAGGACTCGGCCACAAAACCGGCGTGGATCTGCCGCATGAGGCCGACGGCGTGGTGCCGTCCACCAAGTGGAAGATCCGAAACTTCCGCGAGAAATGGTATGCGGGTGAAACCATCTCGGTTTCGATCGGACAGGGCGCGACTACCGTTACTCCCATCCAGTTGGCGGCCGCGATTGGCGGAATTTCCGTCGGCGGAATGTGGTTTCAACCTCATTTAGTGCGAGATGCGCATATCGCGCCGGCGCGCCGCGGAAATGTCCAGCCGGAGAACGTGCAAAAAGTCATCTATGGGATGTACGGCGTGGTTAACGAGGGCGGCACAGGCGGACGCGCCAGGATCCCAGGGATCAATGTCTGCGGAAAGACGGGTTCGGCGCAATTGGCTTCCAATGAACTCCTGAAGGGAACCAAGCTCGGCGAGATTATGAAGGACAATGCCTGGTTTGTTGGATTCGCGCCGATGGAGGCTCCCGAGATCGTGGTGGCGGCGTTGTTTGAAGGTGGGGTCCACGGGCAATTTGCGGCCCCGATCGTGCGCGACGTGCTCAAGGCCTATTTCGACAAGAAGGTCCGGCTGGGCGAGCCCCGTCCGCAGATGGCCAGCCTGCCGCGGCTGTTGGCTGCGCCGGCTCCGCCAGCCGCCCCCGCGGCGGTGAATCCATAATATGCCTGGCTACCGCTCGCTTCGGGATCTCGATTGGCCGATGCTGATCCTGGCGTTTGCCATTTGCGCCTTGGGCGTACTGCAGATCTTCAGCGCCACCCATGATACTGCCTGGGCCGGCGCCTGGTGGAAACAGGTGATCTGGGTGCTTGCCGGATTCATCGCACTGTGGTTTGCGACGTTGATTGACTACCACACTCTTCTGGCGCAGGTGCCGTTGCTGTACGGCCTTTCCGTGGCTACCTTGATCGGCACTTACGCCTTCGGAATGACCGCGTTTCACTCCCGCCGCTGGATCGGGACAACCAGTTTCCATCTTCAGGTGTCCGAATTCGTTAAACTGGTAATAGTGTTGTTGGTGGCTCGGTACATGACCGAGCTGAAGACCGAGCAACTCGAGTTGCCCGATCTCCTGAAGCTGGTGGGGTTGGTGGGTGTGCCGATGGCGCTGGTGATGATTCAGCCAGATCTCGGCACGGCCCTCAGCTATCTGCCGATTTTGGCTGCGGGTGTCTTCGTGGCCGGTTTGCGATGGCAGTACGCTCTTGCGATTCTGGTAATTGTCGCCTTGGTGCTGCCGGTTAGTTATTTTTTTGTACTGAAGGATTTTCAGAAGGCCAGGCTGGTGAGTTTTTTGGATGCGAATCAGGACCCCAAAGGATCGGGCTATCAGGTGATCCAATCGAAGATTGCAGTGGGTTCGGGAGCGCTGTGGGGAAGAGGCGTTACCAAGGGCACGCAGACGCAGGGACGTTTCCTGCCGGTGCCGCACAAGGATTTTATTTTTTCGGCATTTGCGGAAGAGCACGGATTTGTAGGCGTAATTGTAGTGTTGGGATTGTATTTCCTGTTGCTCATGCAGATTGTTCAAAATGCTCAAACGGCGCCGGATCGGGCCGGGATGTATATTTGCATGGGCATCGCCACAGTGTTGTTGTTCCACATTTTGGTGAATGTAGGGATGGTGGTTGGAAGGATGCCGGTGACTGGCATTCCGTTGCCGTTGATGAGCTACGGCGGGTCGAATATTTTGGCGGAATTTTTGATGCTGGGGCTGGTGAATAACGTGCGGCTCCGGCGGTTCGTAAACTAAAGCGGGTCGAGGCACGGCCGGCTTTCAAGAAGATTGAGGGTAAGCAAGTTCGATCGTTCGCGCCGCGGGTCCCGCGTCCTTGGATTCTCCGGTGTTTTGATCGAGCGCTTCAAAGGGTGTTGAGAATCGTATCTCCGCTTCGAGAAGCCCAAAGATTTTTTGGTCAGGATTGGCCGGGACAACGGTCCTTTGGATCACCCGGCAGCAAGGCCTGACAGCAGCCCCTCGGTTTGCTTGATCTGACCGTACTCGCCCATGAAGAGGAGTTTTCATGAGCAAGGAATTGGTGATCTCGGCGAATCGCCACGAAACCAAAGTGGCCATTCTGGAAGACGATCAACTGGTTGAGGTGTTTTTCCAGCGAGCTAATGAATATTCGCTCGCGGGCAGCATTCATAAGGGCCGCGTGACGCGCGTTTTGCCGGGCATGCAATCCGCTTTCGTGGATCTGGGCCTGGAGCGCGACACGTTCCTGTACGTGTCGGATTTCTTTGAAGAAGCGGAGGAAGATTTCGACCGCGTGGGGGACTCACGCGGTGGAGATTCACGCGGTGGTGAGTCGCGCGGCGGAGATTCGCGGCGTGAGCGAGAGCATCGGCCGCAGCAGGCGAATCCCCGCACCGAAGAAGCGGCCGCCCCCGTGGAGGCCGCGACCAGTGGCGAGGCTACGGAGGGTGCCCAAGCTCCTGCGCAGCAACAACAGCCCAGACGGGAAGAGGATGGCCGCGATCGACGTGGGCGTTCGCGCCGGCGCCGCAGCCGAGGCCGGGGCTTTCCGGATTCCAAATACGCGTCGAGTGAATCGCGCCACGGGTCTTTTGGGCCGAGACCGACGGAGACGGCAGTTCCCTCGGCCGCGGAGCCGCAGGCGGAAGCACCCGTGCAGACGGGTCCGGTGGAAGATTTTGCGGTGCTCCCCGGCGAGTCGCTCGCGAAGTACTCGCGCGGAACTGTTGCGCCTCTGGACGAAGGCGAAGAAGAAGAGATCCGAAGTTTGCAGGAGCCGGTGGAGGAAGCGGAAGCCGAACCCGAAGCGGCCGAGGTCGTTGTCGAAGAGATCGTGGTGGAAGAGCTGCCGGCCGAACCGGAAACGCAGTTCGATGCCGACTCGGGCGTTTCGGGCGCGGAGATCGCCGCCGCCGAAATTTTAGAAGGCGAACTCAGCGAACGCGAAGCCGCATTCCAGGAATTGATGGCTGAAGAAGCACAAGCCGCAAGTGAGGCGGAAGTGGAAGCCGAAGCCACGGCCGAAGTCGCGGGGGACGCCGAGCCATTGGAAACAGCGGAGACGTCCGAAGCTTCAGAAGCTACGCAAGAGCCCCCTGCCGCACAAACGGCGCAGGTCCGCGAGCAAGGCGGACGCTACGGCCATCGCATGCCGCGGCGGATGCGCCGCAGAATGCGCGGTGGTGGAGGCGGCGGTGACAACCGAGCGGAGCAGGAGCGGCGTCCGGATGCGGGAGCTCCCGGCACTACGCCGGTGGAAACGCGCAGCCAACGCCCGGAACAATCGCGCGGCAGCCGTCCGGATCGCGCGCCCATGCCATCCATCAGCGAGCTGCTGAAGGAAGGGCAGGAAATTATCGTTCAGATCGCGAAGGAGCCGCTGGGTCAAAAAGGCGCGCGTATCACTTCGCACATCGCGCTGCCCGGCCGCTACGTCGTCTACATGCCGACGGTGGATCACACGGGCGTGTCGCGCAAAATCGCAAGTGACGAAGAACGGCTGCGCCTGAAACGGATTCTGCAAGCCCATCACGGCGGCGCTCCCGGCGGATTCATCGTCCGCACCGCGGGCGAAGGCAAGAGCGAGGAAGATATAGCGTCCGACATGAATTTCCTCGCGAATCTGTGGACCGACATCCGGCAGAAAGCGGAGAAACGTCCGGCGCCGCTGCTGCTGCATCACGATCTGGATATCGTGCAGCGCACGCTGCGCGATCAGTTCACCGATCAGTTCAAAGATATTTGGGTGGACAACGAAGATCTCTACGAGCGCATTCTCGGATTCGTGCAGCGCTTCCACCCCAGCCTGGTCCCGCGCGTGAAACTGTACACGCGTCCCGAGCCGATTTTCGACGCCTTCAACATCACAGCGGAACTGGAAAAAGCGCTGCGTCCAAAGGTTTGGCTGAAATCCGGCGGATACATCGTAATCAACCAGACCGAGGCGCTGGTGGCGATCGACGTGAACACCGGAAAGTACGTCGGACGGTCGAACCGTTTAGAAGACACCATCGTAAAAACCAACACCGAGGCGGTGAAGGAGATCGTCCGGCAAGTGCGGCTGCGCGACCTGGGCGGCATTATCGTGGTGGATTTTATCGACATGGATGAGCGCAAGAATCGCCAAAAGGTGATGCAGGCGCTCGAAGACGCCATGCGCGCCGATCGCGCGCCGTACAAAATTCTGCAGTTCAACGATTTCGGCCTGGTGGCCATCACGCGTAAGCGCGTGAAGCAAAGCCTGGAGCGCTCGCTCTGCATGCCGTGCCCGCATTGCGACGGCGCCGGATATGTGAAGAGCGTTCAGACCATCGTGGGAGAAATTCTGCAGGAGGCGCACAAGATCGGTTCCACCATCGAGGGAAAAGAGGCGGTGCTGCGCGTGCATCCGGAGGTCGCGAAGCTGCTCAAATCGAATCAGAATAAGTATCTCGAGGAACTGGAAGAGATCCTGCGCCGGCCCGTGCTGGTGCGCGGCGATGCGCTGCTGCATCACGAAAAATTCGACCTGACCTAGGTGCGGCGTGGGTACCTACGCACATCCTGAAGTCTTGGTGACAACGGACTGGGTGGCGAAGCACTCCGCCGATCCGAACATTCGCATAGTGGAAGTCGACGTCGACACCAAAGCCTACGACGACGGGCATCCACCTGGCGCGATTGCGTGGGCATGGAATACGGATCTGTGCGACACGCTGGTACGCGACATTCTGTCGAAAGAGCGCTTCGAGTGGTTGATGAATCGGTCGGGCATCGAGAACGATACGACGGTGATTCTCTACGGCGATAACAACAACTGGTTCGCGGCGTGGGCCTTCTGGGAGATGAAAGTCTACGGTCACGCTGACGTTCGAATCATGGATGGCGGACGGCGAAAGTGGATTGCCGAAGGGCGCGATCTGGATCCGAAACCATACACCGCCGCGCCTGCCGCGCGTCCATACATCGCAAAAGCCGCCGATCTTTCGCTGCGGGCGTTTCTTCCGCAAGTGCAGCAGGCGCAGAAGAACGCGAGCGCGGTGCTGATCGACGTTCGCAGTCCGCAGGAATTCACCGGCGAGCTAAAAGCGCCGCCCGGATTGGCGGAAACCTGCCAGCGCGGCGGCCACATACCCGGCGCGCATGGGGTGTGCTGGAGCAACAACACGAATCCAGACGGAACGTTCAAGCCGTTCGACGAATTGCAGAGAATCTATGGCGAAGCGGGCATCACCGCAGCGACGCCGGTGATCACATATTGCCGGATCGGCGAACGATCCAGCCATACCTGGTTCGTGCTGAAGTATCTGTTGGGCATTCCAAACGTCGCCAACTACGACGGTTCTTGGACCGAGTGGGGCAATCTGGTGGGAGCCCCAGTCGCGGTGGGTATATGATCCGGAAGATTGCGCCGCCGGTCTACGCTATCGTCGCCGACGCGCTCTACGCCGAGTACGCAACCCGCGGCATCGAGTTTCCGCGCGCGCTCGACGATCTGCCGTGGAACAGCCACAGATGGACACGGATAAAACAAGAATCCTATCCGTGTTTATCCGCGGCCAAATGAATTCTTCAGAAGCTGGAACCGCAGCGCGAACTGCATAATCTTTGGGTCGGCCGCGAACTAATTCGGCGGCACGAGGTGGCGAAGGAAATCCGGCTCCATAACTGTGTTCGAAGAAGGAACAATCAGCCCAATGCGCACGATTTAGAATCGCAATTCTGCGGAGATCGGAAAATGATCGGACGCGTGAATGTCACGCCGCACCGCGGCGCCTTCGCACGTCATGGGGCCTTTGACGAACACCCAATCGAGCGCACCGATCAAAATGTGGGTCCGGATGCGGCGGTCCCCGAAGCAACTCGTGAATCCCGCCTGCCGCATGCGCGTGATCAGTGGAGAATGCAGATACATGGTGTTCAGATCGCCGGCTATCATCACTGGCGTTCCGGCCGGATACCGTTCGGCATCCGCCAGCACTTCATCGAGCTGCAGCAACCGCCCGTGCTCCGTCGTTTTACTTTCGAGGTGCAGATTGTAGACTACCAACGTGCCGCCGTTGCGATCCAGCTCATTCACCAGCGCGATTCGTCCGCCGATGCGCCTCTGCAGCAGCGGAATGGAAGAGATCAGGAGTGGGCGGGGTTTCCAGAATCCGGATTGATGGGTAAATCGCAGAATACGGGACGCGCGTATCGGGAAGCGGGTCAAAATCGCCTGGCCGTGATACGCCTCGCCTTGCGCGGTGCTTTGTCCCAATTCGCGGAACTCGGGCGCGAATGTGTAATTCATCCCAAAGGTACGAGCCAGATCGCTCGCCACATCTTCGCCCTTGGTGCGGCGGGCGCCGAGGTCCACTTCTTGAAAGATGCAAATATCCGGATGCGTGTCCCGCATCGCCGACACGATGCCTTTGAAGTGCTGGCCGCGATCGATGTTCCAGTTGAGGATTTTCGCCGTCAGGCCGCCTGCGCCGTTGGTTGCAAAGCTTCCGGAGTGAATAACATCCAAGGGATCGGGCGGCGGGGCATCGGCGGCTCCGGCCAGAGCCACTGTTAGAGCAACTAGGGAGGGGCAGCGGTAGAACATCGTGATGCCTTCCCTAAGTTTCGCACCGGCCGGGCGTTGTTTTATACTAGAGGGGAGTTACCGCCCGTACAAATCCCCTACATTGAGGAAGGCCGGCGAGTTTCCGGGAGTTTCGGATGACGATCGTACTGACTATTATTCACGTAATCGTATGTTTCTTCTTGGTGGTTGTGGTGCTGCTGCAAAGCGGCAAGGCAGCGGACTTGGCGGGCGCTTTTGGCGGCATGGGATCGCAGACGGCTTTCGGTCCGCGTGGTTCGGCGACAGTGCTTTCGAAAGCCACAACGATTGCGGCGGCGGTATTTATGATCACATCGCTTTCGCTTGCGATTCTCGCAACGCGCGGCGCTACGGCTTCGGGCAGTGTTCTGGAAAAGCAGAAGCCTCTTCCGGCAAAAACAGCGCCCAAGCCGGCCGGACCCACGGGAACGCCATCCATCAGCATCACGCCCGAAGGCGGCAAGACGACCACGGTACCGTTGCCGACAACGCCGGGTCCGGTTAAACTACCAGTCGGGCAGAAGCCGGCGGCGACGCAGAAACCGGCGCCCACAAAGAAGTAAGAAGTTCGAGTGCCACGCGGAGGTGGCGGAATTGGCAGACGCACTAGCTTGAGGTGCTAGCGGGAGCAATCTCGTGGGGGTTCAAGTCCCCCTCTCCGCACCAACTATTTCAGGAGCTGCGAGCCGGATTACCGATCTGGCCTATTTCTTTGCCCAGCCGCAGCCGTTTTCGTATCGAGTTCACGAATCTTCAGCACAAAGAGCCGACGATTCCAGGTGGTTCGATGCGGTGAGGGGCTAAGGCAGTCGCGACCAACTGACGCCACCCCGCCAATTCAGCTTCACTGCGGAAAAATCGCTTCGGCACAACTACCGCGATTTCCTGATGATGGTATAGCAGGAAGAGGCTCTTTGTTTCGCGTACGTTTTTCACGACACCCCAAGCGACACTCCAGGACGAGCTCGGTCCGTTCCCACTGAAATTGTCCGAACTGAATGTGTACGAAATTGGTTCCCGCAATAAAATCTGCGAAGAGTAAAGTCTCCGAGCGTTCCAATAGGGCAGGACGCCCAGTGCAAAAGGTCAAAATACCAACCACACTAGAAAGGGAATGGAGTTGGTGAGGATTTGGCGCCAGCCCGGATCTACACCGGACACCATCACGAACACACCGAGGGGAATGGTAAAAACCAAAAAGAGCGCCGCGACGACGGTAAACGGCCACAACCGGCGTAGCGTGTGGAAATATTGGAATCGGGTCACTTCGCCAACGGTGATTGTGCCCTGCAACAGGATCTGGGGCGACGTCGGCATTGGACAATGATACCTTGTACGACTCATTTCGCGGCTTTGGACGCCGTTGCAGGGAGATAGAATCGAAGATAGTGGCTATCGAGATTGCCGACCAAATCCTTAAAGCCTTCCGAACGGACTTTCCCGTTGTTCCGCCGACAGAAAGAGCAGTCTGCTCGATATGTCTCTGACTCCGACATCGAGCGGATGTTGGCTTTAATTATGAACTCGGGGTATCCGGACCTTGGCAAGCTCTGCTATATTTCGGCGCCGGAAACAGCCCCGATCGTTTTATCGTGACATGAAGCGGCAGCCGGGCGTTACCGTTGTGAGTTATCGGAGTGTTTTTCCGCCGTTTTGGTTTTTGCCGAGCTATCAAGGCTTGGTGAGAATCGACGATCCCACGAGGCTTCGCGATGTATTTGGCCAGGTCGTAAGTCAATCGATGGCAGTCGTTTGTATTTTCGATGGATCTCTAGAGGCGAGTTTTCTTGAGGCTGTAAAGCGCACCAATGATCAGCGCGATTATAGTTTCGGGGTGAAGAAAGACCCTGGTTCTCTGATCTATCTAGTGGACGAAGATCGTGATGACTCGCCTACCGGAGCGGTTGAGTTTTTGTCGTATAACCGGTCCGGTCCGTGGTTGAGGCGTTTTTGAGCGCGATCACACCTCAGGTCTCCAAAGAAATCGTGAGTGCGGCCGAGATCACTCCGGAACCGGATGTTGAAACGTCCGCCGAGGCGATCAGCGCGGCCAAGTAGAGCGCGCACGGAATCGGTTGCGGGCTAGCGGACCTTCTCCGCTAATATCGGTTTCATGTTGGATGGCGCCCCTACCGGCCGGATTTCGGCATGTGTGTCGTCTTTGAGCGTCACGGTAAATTCAAAGCCATCCGAGACCGTGATGCGAAGAGTGGAAGCTTCCAGCTTTCCCTTGGCGATCGGCTTGGGCGCGGTATTTTCGGATGGATCCGCGTGAAGCAAGCCTCCATCATCGTTCAGCTCGATTCGAGATTCGGTAATGGACCCCGTGAATCCGGCTCCGCTTCGAGTCAAAATCATTGTCGAGAAGCTACTGCCATTGAACATCCAGTGCCAGGTTCCGGCGAACTTTTCCGCCGTTTTAGAAGCCCTGGAGCTTGCTTCGAAGCTCGTTGCGTGTGCGAGAACAGCGCCGCCTGAAAACGTAACGATTGCCGCTAGTGCGAGAGCGAATGCCCTCGTTCGGGATAAAACGTGATTCTTTTTGGTAAGCATCATGATCCGAGTCTCCAGGTTGTCACCATCGAAAATACTTAGCGCCACAGCCGCGCGACGAGGGATGTCAAGGCATAGTGACGCCAGACTTAAAAGTGTTTGGGCGTACGAACGCTTTCCTAGCCAAGCAGCGGCGATTTCATCACAGGCAAGTTCGCGGGTCTCAGAAATTTTCGACATCAGATAACGGACGCCCGGATGCCACGCCAGGGGCAGCGAAGTCAGTTCACATAAAATATGCACCGAAAAGTCTTTGCGGCGGATGTGTGCGGATTCATGCGCAAGGATGGCCGAAAGCTCGAGTGGACCGAGCGCCGGCCACAGTTTCCTTGGCAGCAAGATCGCTGGATGAAACGCCCCGATCGTTATGGGAACGTTAATGTCTGCAGATTCGAGGATGAGGATCCGATCCCCAGGGCCGCTAGCCATCACCACTTCGGCGGCAACCATGGAGGAGCCTCTTCGGAGGTGCTGAACCCGCAGGACAGCACGGCCAAATCGAATCAGGCGATAAAGAACGAATATGCCCCAAGCGCCGACAATCCAATTCTGGAACGCGGACGGGACGATTGGGATAGGCCGCGAAGAGTGCCCTCGCCAAATCCAAAAGCTCTGATTCTTCACTCCGCGATCAGAAACCGCTTGCGGTTGCGACTGCCGTCCGTTTCCGTTTGCATCCGATTGCCAAAAAGTATTGATAGCGGGAACTGCGATCGAGAGGAGCAGGACGGCGAGATAGAAGAAGAACTGACGGCTGGGTCTCAATCTCGCGATCAGCCGCGAGAAGGCGGCGGCCAGAATTGCAAAAAGGCCGGCTTGCAGGAGCGCATTCAACAGCAGATTGAATAAGGTTTCCGCCGCGAAGTTCATTCCGGCGTCTCCATGGCTTGCAGCTTCGCCTGCAGCTCTGCGAGTTTCTTCGCGTCCAGCTGCTTGCTCCGCACCAGCGATAGCAAAAGATCGTCCACTGACCCTCGAAACACCTTTTGCAAAATGTCCTTGACCGCGTGGGAATCCGCGGTCTCTTGAGAAACTGTGGCGCTGTACTCGTAAGCGCGCCCCACCAGTTTTCTCTTCACTTTTCCTTTGCGGTGGAGCACGCTCAAGGTCGTTTGCACGGTTGTATACGCAAGCTGAGGCTCGCCACTCAATCCATGCAAGATCTTCTGGACATTGCCTGAGCCTTCCTCCCAGACGACGCGCATGATCCGCCGTTCTAAAGGAGTCAAAACCGCCGACTTTTTTCGCATGAGCTCATTTCCATACCAACTCCTATGAGTATAGTAGATGCGATTTCGGTTGTCAACTATGTTTATAGGAGATCCGGACCGCCAGGCACGCATTTCAACTCGTCCGCTATCGCGGGCGCTTCTTTGGAGCGGTTTTGGCAAGTTCAACAGCGGACCGGATCCACGCCTCCAGAGCTTCGCCGGAATCCGTGCCGGCCGCGCTGACATAAATCATCGATTTCATCGGCTTGCCTGTGAAATCCATGAGCCGCGTATGCGGTTGACTCAGCGCTCTGGCAGCGTGTTCCGGCGTGAGGCGTAATACCAGATCCGTGTTGAGCACGCCGCAGCACATTTTACCGTCGACCAGGAATGTAAGGCCTCCGAACATCCTCTTTTCGGAGAATTTCGCCATGCCATACAGTATGGAGCGGATGCGGTCCGCGAGATGCGCGTCGTAGGCCATCGCCTATTCAGCTTAGCTGAACATCTTTTTCGCTAAATCACCTTCGCTCCCGCCGACAACTTCGTTCGGCGACGTTTTGGTAGAACCAGATTTGGAATCCGCATGGACCCATTACCGCACCTGATCCATCTGGCTGGTGCCCGGACTCGCATCTGATCCTATATGGAACGGAGCGATATCGCCGCGATCGACAGCGCAAAGAAATGAGGCACGCCTCTGCTGGATCGCCAGGAACACGGCCGCGCGCAAGATCGATCATCGCGTGGTTTTCGGCTTCGGATATCGATCCGCGCCCAAGCTGGTGGCGTTTCTGAAACGGCATCGCGCGAACCTCGACGTCACGGGTGTTCGATACTCCGGCGAGTTCGGCCATCCCTTCCATGGTTGTGGATGATGAGGTGGTCATCTTGTCCCTGGATCTTCCGTTTGCGCCGGATGGCCAGGTGGTCGCGTCTCTGATGGTGCGCGACTGAAACTTGGCGAAGCGTTTGGCGGAGCGCTTCGAGACTCTTTGGGGCAAGGCCATGCGGAACCTCTGCGAAATTGCGTTTCAGCCGGAGCGTTAACGTTCGACGCCATGCTCGCGGTACCGGATCAACGCGATCCCACCCCATCCACAGCACGGCGTATCATGGACTGATGGAGATCACGGATCTCTTGCGCCGTGCGCACGATGGGGATGCGGAGGCGCTTCACACCGTCGTGCCGCTGGTTTACGACGAATTGAAACGGTTGGCAAGCAGCCATCTGCGGCGGGAGCATTCCCCGCAATCGTTAGAGACCACCGTGCTCGTGCATGAGGCTTTTCTGCGATTGGCCGGTTCGCGCCTGCCGGATTGCGAGAACCGCTCGCACTTCTTTGGGATCGCCGCGCGGGTCATGCGCCAGGTGCTGGTGGATTCCGCGCGGTCACGCCGTGCGGCCAAGCGTGGCGACGGCGTGGAGGCGGCGGCGCTCATCACTCTGCCCGAATTGGGCGCGACCCCCGACGATGAGTTTCTGGCACTGAATGAGGCGCTGGAACGGCTGGCGATGGAAAGTCCGCTCAAAGGCCAGCTCATCGAGTTGTATTATTTCGCGGGATTGACGGCAGAAGAATCGGGCGAAGCGGTCTCACTTCCGGTGCACACCGTCCGCAGGGAGCTCCGCCTGGCAAGAGCCTGGCTACGCAACGAACTCCAATAAATGAAACTCAATCCGGAGCTGGAAGAGCTATTTCACAAACTCGCGGATCTTACGCGTCACGAGCAAACGCTCTACTTCGAAGCACACCCGATGGATCCAGAAACCCGGCGCCAATTGGAAGCGCTGCTGGCCGGAGACGAATCCAGCCGCGAACTGGACAATTGCATTAACCAACAGGTGGAGAGCGTTCTCAAAAGCCCGGGACAATTCTCTGAGAACGGATTGATTGGGCCGTACAAGCTGCTCCAACGGATCGGTCATGGCGGCATGAGTGAGGTTTGGCTCGCCGAGCGCACCGACGGATTCCTGAAGCGGCCTGTTGCGCTCAAGCTCCCTTACACCGGGGCTCGCGCTACGCATTTTGCGGACCGGCTTTTTCGGGAAAAGGATATTCTTGCGAGCCTGGTTCATCCAAACATCGCCCGGCTCTATGACGCGGGCTTAGCCGATGGCGGGCGTCCGTTCCTGGCGATCGAATTCATCGAAGGCATCAACATCGCGTCTTACTGCGATCAACATGCCTTGCCGGTTCGTGATCGGTTGGAATTGTTTTTGCAAGTATTGAGCGCCGTTCAATATGCGCACTCGCACTTGGTGATTCATCGGGACCTGAAACCCTCGAACATCTTGGTAACCAGCGATCGGGAAATCAAGCTGCTCGATTTTGGAATCGCCAAATTGATGATCGAAGGGGAAGCTCTCGAAACCGAACTGACGCAACTGGGCGGCCGGGCGCTGACGCTTTCCTACGCATCGCCGGAACAGATCGCGGGACAACCGGTCACGATTGGCTCCGACGTATTTTCGCTTGGATTAATTCTTTTCGAGCTTCTGTCCGGCGAACGCGCTTTCGTCCCCACGCGAAACACGCAGGCAGCATTGGAAGAACTGGTTCTCGAAGGAGATCCCCGCCGCCTCAGCCAATCCGTGTCCAGCGAAGTTCACGCGAAAGCACGCTCCACCACCCCGAAAAAACTGGCCACGCAACTCCGCGGCGACCTGGACCAGATCGTTCTCAAGGCGCTGCAACGCTCGCCCGACCAGCGATATTCCACGGCCGATGCGTTTCGCGCCGACATCCAACGGTATCTTGGCGGCGAAGCCGTGCTGGCCCAGCCCGAGAGCGCGCGATATCGAATCAAGAAATTCGTCCTGCGACACAAAATCCCCGTCATGTCAGCTGCTGCCGTCTTCCTGACATTCGTTGTGGGACTCACGGCCGCATTGTGGGAAGCCAGAATCGCGCGCGAGCAGGCCAGGACGTCGGCCGCGGTGCAAGAGTTCACCGAAGATATTTTTCGCGCCAACAGCGTGGAGCAGCCGGATCCTCTCAAAGCGCAACAAACCACCGCCCGGCAGCTTCTGGATATCGGAGCACGAAAAGTAAACTCTCAATTGAACGACGCTCCTCAAGCCAAGCTGCGCATGCTGACAATCCTGGGCTCCTTATACATGAATTTAGGGTTGGAAGATGAAGCGGTGGCTTTGGAGCGGCAACGCGTCACGCTGGCCAAATCGCTGCATGGCGCACGCAGCCCTCTAGCGGCGGAAGCGTTGATTCAGCTCGGAACCAGTATGCATGCCTCGAATGCCGTTAACGACCGGTTGGGCGTGTTGCTCGAAGCCAAGTCGATCCTGGATGCGCGGAAGGACTACGACTCCCCAGATCGCGCGTGGCTGTGCTGGGTTCTGGCCGAGCATTATCAAAGTACCGATATTCCACAGTCTCTGGCCTATGCGAAAGAATCCGTCAGAATCTATCGCAATTTTCCGCCTTCGCAGGACCTGGCGCGGGCCTACTTCGTTTTGGGTCTTGCTTACTCGAACTCGGGGGACCTCGAGCAGTCCGCGGTGGCATTCGATGAGACCATCAAGCTTTCCAAAAGGTTCAGCGGCGATCCGAATTCGGACCTGGCGCGCTTTTACGCCTATCGAGCGCAGGTCGAGAACAGCTTGCGTAAATTTGGCGAAGCCGAACAG
>Ga0070734_10001143_pt1 | contig 41650 bp, 32 predicted proteins | sample Coa_R1_8_FD_66444 | JGI IMG/M metagenome (GOLD analysis project Ga0070734, IMG submission 66444) | Surface soil microbial communities from Centralia Pennsylvania, which are recovering from an underground coalmine fire - Coalmine... | ecosystem: Environmental > Terrestrial > Soil > Unclassified ...
GCAATTCCGAACGCTTGAGTTCGTCCAGCGATTGCGTGGAAAGAATCATGGCGGCGTTGTGCTTGCGCCAAGTCTTGAGGGCCTCGACGACGTACCGTTGAATGTTGGGATTGCGGAGAAACACCCAGGCTTCGTCGATGAAAAATGCTTTGAACACCGAGGAGATGTCGCGATTCGAAATGACTTCATTCGCGCGATGCAGGATGTAAAAGAGGAGCGGTTCCAGGAGTTCCGGGTAGCGGCTCATCTGCTGGAAGTCGAAGCACTGAAAGCGCGAAAAAGAGATGGTGTCCTGTGGATTGTCGAAGAGAAAACCGAACTGCCCGCCGCGCATCCACTTTGCCAGCGGATCGGCGAGTTGTCGGGGCAGCATGTTCGCCAGGACGTCCAGCGTGCGCAGCGCGGGGTCCAGCGAGTACAGGTTTTCGATCTGTTCATAGAGTTCGCGTTCCATGGGAGGGTCGAGCTTACCGAAGGCGCTTCCGAGAAGAACTTTGACGAAGAGCGCGAGGAAATCGAGATTGGCTTTGGTGGGCGGCAGGCAAAACGGATTGATGGTGAAATCCGAAGATTCGACGCCGACGCGCAAGTAGGACCCACTAAACAGGCGTGTGAGACTTTCGAAGCTGCCGCCAAGGTCGAAAATGAACGTGAATGGTCGGTATTTCTGCAGATTCGTAATCAAGAAATTCAAAAGAAACGACTTGCCGCTCCCCGTGCGGCCGAGAATCATCGAATGGGCCACATCGCGATAATGCAGGTTCAGGAAGTACGGCGTGCCGTGGTTGGTTTCGAGGATGGCGAGATACTCCTCGCGGAGTTGCGGATTGCGAGTACTCCCGGAATGCAGGGTGAAGAGAAACGACAGGTCGGCATAGTTCGTGTTGAGAAGATAGAGATAACGAAGATTGAAGGCGTAGTTCCCGGGCACCGAGGCGAGGAACGCATTCAGCAGGTTGTAGCGTTCGTCGTACAACTGGGCGTCATGGACGCCGAAAACCTTATAGAATTCGGCGGCGGCACGCTCGACCGTCGAGAGGTCTCGGTCATAGAGCACAACGGTCAGGGAAAACTGCCCGAAGTAGTTCCCGTGCAACTCGATCTCTTCGATCCCCTTTCCCAATTCACGTACTTGCGATTCCTTGGCGTCGTCGAGCAACGCATCCTGTGCCGGTGCGTCGTTCAAATTGACCTGGCTGAAGAACGAATGCTTGGTGTTATGAAAATGCCGGCGCTTGGCTTGAATGCTGCGGCGCGTTTTGCCGGGTTCTTCCTTTTTCCACTCGGTCACAACGTGGAAGTTCGCGCGCACATCGAGAAGGCCTTTGAGCAAGAGGGGAAACGTGTGCGCGGACGGCTCTTTCAGCGTGAGGACTTTGACGTAGTAGTCGTCAAGGCGCAGATGCCCTCGATGACATTCGAGATGCGATTCCGAGAGGTAGTAGTCGAGGAAGGTGTCGTGCTTCAGCTTGGCGCAATCGAGTTTGAGCGGGTCGAAGTTGAGAGTCCGCTTGAGGACGACGAATGCTTCTTCTTTCGGAAGGATGCGGGTCGCGACAAAGTCACCGACCTGCGTGCGAAAGCTCTCGACCTTCTGACGCAGCACGGATTCCGCCCGGGCAAGCTCGCGGTCATCGAGCCGGACGCACGCGTGCGAGGAGAGTCGCGCGCGCAGCTCGCCGATGGAGCGTCGGGGGCTGGCCGGAAATTCCAGAATGGCGTTGGTGAGCGAACGGCGCGCGGATAAGGCTGGGCACAGGACAACAAAAACAATGGACAGCGAATACAGCGAGTCGGCTTTTTCCTCGAAGTACCCAATCCGGTTGCGAATCGCGGAATCGACAACCGGGTCTCCACAGTAAGTGTGTGGGATCGCAGCGCAATTGCGTTTAAAGAGCAGTTGATATACACGGTAGGTTTCGTCGAAGAGCCGCAAGGCTGACTCCAAACGTTTGGTGAGCGCGTCCAGCGCCGGTTGGTCCAGGCACTCGTAATCGACTCCCTGCAGTTCGAGGATGATTCCGACCTCTCCGGATTTGGTGAGAAAGACTTGCGGTCCGATGAAGCCGAACAGGTTGACCATGGCGTTGAGCGAGCCGGTCTCTTCGTAGTTCTTGAAAACACGCTTGAGGTTCAGCACGGTGCTCCTCGCCGCACGGAAACGGGAGTCAACTTAACGGGATCGTATTGCCGGCGAAGTTTCGCAGCGCGGAGCAGGAGCTTCAGAATCTGCGGGTCGGTAACTGTCGCCCAACGCGCGGCGAGGTACAAGAGCAAAAAGATACACACGCCACCCAAAAGGCTGTTCAGCAAATTGAAGGTGGCCGCGCCAAGGCACATCGCGAAGAAAAATAGTTTCCTTTCCGCTCCCAGGATGGTGAGCGGGCGGGAGAGTGACCGATGCACTGGATTGATTCTTCGTGTGTACGTCACGACGTTTGCCTCCGGTACCATCACGTCTCACGGAAAAAGCCAGGCCATGAAATTGACGGCGGCGATGGCCATGCCCACGCCAAAAAGGACGCCGGCGAGGACACGTTTCGAACCGCCTTCCCCGAAGGCGAAGGTCAAGCCGGAGACGACGATGGCGACGAGGGAGAGACCGCGCGCGATGGTACTGGTGAACGCCTGCTGCAAAACGTTGACGGCGTTTTCCCAGGGAGAATTGCCGGTCGCTTGCGCCAGCACAGGGGAGGCAAAAGCGATCGTCAAGAAAAGGAAGAGTGGGGCGCGGGAATGGCCGAACAGGCGAACGACTGCCTTCCATCGATTTCGCATAAATGGACCTCGATTGTGATTTCAATCCGTAAGCGGCAAGCCAGGGAAGGACGTGGCGTCAAGAGCAAGCGAGAATTGATAACCACGCAGCTGAAAGTCGCCTTGAACTTGCCGATATTTAAGCTATTCAGTTTTCGAGAGGGTCAATGTGTCGCGGAAATTGCGAAAGAAACGAGGGTGCGGAAAAAACATGGTCGCTTGCCGAGATCGAACGCGGTCCGATGACGTTGCCCGTGAATGTTGCTGACTGTACATTCCCGCTGTCGGCGGATGAGGCCTGCGGACTCAGTTCAGAGTCAGATTCGATAAGCCGAAAGTTCTCTTCAGGTTCATGTTGGGCTTAGCCTTCATCGGATGGGCCTCAATGAAAGCGACGACTTCGTCTGGCGTCGAACAAATCCCGACAAACGCATCGTAAGGGTCCTTGCCAAGAGAGGCCTGGTATTTGACAACGTCAAAGGTGGAGGGCGGTTTCGAATAAAAGTCTTTATCGAGGAAAATCATCGGAGCGCGCGTGTTGAAACTCCAGTAGCTGTTGTGCGCGGCGTCCTGAAAAACTTCCTGCAGAGTTCCAGCCGAGCCGGGGGCGAAAACGACTCCATCCGCGGCGATGGCCAGCAGACCGTCTTCGCGGATGCTGTTAGAGAAGTATTTTCCGATCCCGCTCGAAAACTGGCCGGTCGGTTCGTCGGAGTACGCCCAGGTGGGTATGGCGAGACTTGTGCCACTGTCTTTCTTGAACTTCTTTTTCACCTCGAATGCGGCTGCGATGTATTCTTTGCGCCGAGAGTAGTCCGGACTTTTTTTGAGAATTGCGACCGACTCGTCGACCGCTTCGCTCTCATAAAGAGAAAGGTACGCCCCGAGATTCGCCGCCTCCATGACCCCGGGACCACCGCCCGAAACGATCGCGAACCCTTTTTTGCTCAGCTGCCACGTGAGTTTCGCCACGGTGTGATAGATCTCGTCGGCGCGTGTCTTGCTGTGACCGCCCATCACTCCGATGATCTTTCGCCGCTGATGCGGTTCGGGCTGCGCGAAGCCATAGAGGGCGTGGTCGATTGCGTGGTCGTGAATTCGTTGGGCGAGGGCCTCGTGCACGCGGGGCATCTTCTTGTCGCGGTTGAAGTGATTCGCGATGATCTCATCGAGAGACTTTCCCGGCACATCCGCGTCGTAACCTTCCATCAACTCCTCCACCGTGTAGAGTCCACGGCGAAACGGGTTGTAGGGGAGGCTCTTGAACCGGATGATCCTCTTGATGTCTTTCAGTTGCCGGCTGGCGGTGTAAGTGGGTTTGCGACCCATAGCTTGCCTCCACGTCGAGGTCGTATCGGCTGACTCAGAGGAACTTAACGTCAGTGCAACTTATTGACGTCCACGTCAAATGTCAAGATTTTACCTATGTCGGGCCGTTCCGAGTTCTGGCGATGCGGCGAAGCTTCGCAAGAAGGCGTTTCAATCGCTGGCGCAGCATATTGGAGTTCCCACGCCCGCTGGCTTCAAAGTCAGTTCCCCCGTTCCCTTCGAGCTTAAACTCGATGAGGAGGTCGAGTTCGTTTTCGGTCAGCAAGTGTCTGGCAAGAGTCTTATGCAGGAAATGCCGGAGTGCGGCGTGTCGCTCGAGTGATTCTTCCGAAACGACGAGCGCAGGGGCGTCGGAGCCCTGTGTTGCCTCCACGTTTTCGATCACACTCTGCCGGTAAGCCCACTCGAATGTTTTGCGTTTGACCGCCCGAGAAATCGCAAACGCGAAGTGGGAAGTGCGTCCCGCGAGATCGTCCGAGGACAGATATTGCAGGAAGAAACTCAAAGTCTGCTGCGTTACATCTTCAGCGGCTAGGGCAGTTTGAACGTTGGTCACCTTGCGAATCGTAGTGTGGAGCATGGGAAGGAACACGAGCAACAACAGGCTTTCGATTAAGTCGGACTGGACCTTGAGGAAGGCGCACAGTTCGCCGAGGATTTCATCGACTTCCGCATCGGGCGGCGCTGACCGCAGATACCGGAGCAGACTTGAAGTAGAAGGAAAGTTTCTAAGGTGTGGGGAGCCGGAAAAGAGTCCATCGACGATTCGCGTCTCTGCCAGCCTCACCGCTTTCAAGAGGTCGGCTTCGGTACTACACAGCAAACAAGGACACGGAGTGCCGGAAGGCATGGCTCGACTCCCCTCGTTCCGGGCGCGAGGCCGGACGGTTTAAGAGCGCGGGGACATGCTCAGATCGCCTACGCGCAATGGATAGGCGATGTGTCGCGGGGGACCGAGCGACGGTCGTCGGCGGATTCACTGCAGCCGGCGAGGATGGCGATGCTCCACGATCCGGCGCGACTGAGGTGAACTTTCTTTGGGCTGGCAGTAATTCAAGACAAACGAAAAAGGCCCTCCGGCAAATGCCGGAGGGCCTTCGCGAGGACCCCGTCAAAACGGGGCATCGTCCGACGCAGCTTCGGGAGCCGCTGTTGTCGCGGGCGTTTCCGATTCCGCGCGGCTCAGCCTACGCACAGAGTTCGCGCGCACGCTCCAGAAGACGGTGACTTTCGCGGCCTTCGCCTTCTTGGACTTGCCGTTCTCCCGCTCGTACTTCGAGCTGACGAGTTGTCCGTCAACAAGGACATGGTCGCCCTTGTGGAGCGTGTCGGCGATGGACTCGCCAAGACGGTTGAAGGCCACGACGCGGTGCCACTCGGTTTTGGACTGCCACTCGTCGTTCGAGTCCTTCCACGACTGTTGCGTGGCGACGGACAGCACGGTGAAATTCGCGCCGTTGCCGCGGACTTGCCGCTTCTCCGGGTCTTTCCCGAGGAAGCCGATGAGTTGGACGTGATTGAGATACATGATTTGTTTCTCCATTTCTGCCCCATTTCCTTGGGGCACCCGAGGGCGGAGTGGATACTGCTCCCAAGGCGAGCGGCTGCATTCTGGGAGGGACCCGAAGGATTCACAGGGAGGAACCGGGAAAGCAGAAGACGCGAAGGTGCCGGGCGCAGGAATTATCCCGAAGCCGTGCCCAAGGAAAGGATCGGCGGAAATGGAACAAATGTTCGATCGATGATGCGAAACACCAGCTTATCCAGAGGGCGCTTCGCGAGTTCGAGGCATGCGTAATGACGGAAGCGAGTACATCAAGAGTCCATATTTCACGGAAGAGTGTTACCGACGTGGGAGGCTGAAGGTTGGGCCCTAAGGACGTACGTGAGCGAAGATATTTACGGCTACGTTCGCTCCCTGCGCACCGACTATGCTAAGGGGCTAGGTCCAGATCATGGATGGTACTTCCTTCAGTTGAGGGGCGTAAGGCCAAGCTTCCCGCTAAGTTAGCCTAAGGATCAGTCACAAGTTCGATTCCCTGCGTCACTTGGTTGAATCGTGCCTTGACGACTTGCAGTGGTGGAATCCGCTCGCTCGCCCATTCTCGAATCTGTCGTTCGTTTTGCGCCGACATTCCACGACCAAGAATAATGCGCGCGAGCCACTCTGGCTGTATGATCACCCCGGGAACGTTGTTCGGTGTTCGCGGCCTTACGAGGCGTACTTCCTCTTCGTTGCTCCACTCGGGCTTCTTCATGAAAAACCAATAGCCATTCCGGTGTTCGCGGTTAGTCACGTCCATGGGAAATGCTTCGGCATAAATGACTTCTTTCGCATGATCAAAAAGCGGACCTTCGTTCACGAATTCCAGGCAATAGCCGCTATGGTCATCGGCGTACTTGGCCCAAAGAGCCAAGTTATCCCAGCGCTTCGACATCGAGTAGACACGGAAGCTCTCGAGATCACGATGCAGCAACCGCGTCAGCTCCGAATGAAAAAACTCCATCCCGTGCACGCCGAGGTTATGCTGCAGAATCATTGTGTGCCGCCGGCGGTCCGCCTTGCTCATCGAGGGGTTGTCGCGAACCATCGCCGCTACAAGGAACGAAACCATCTGTTCGGATTCCAGAACGGCTAGCTTCGGTCTCCCGTCCGCCGGATCATTCAATTGATCGAGCGTCGGTAGATACAACTTATGTTCGAGCAAAACCGACTTCAGGCGCTCGAGAAATTGCGCGCTAGAATATTTGTAGAAGCACGGGACAGTGGAGCGGACCGCAATAGGCGTTGTCATCGAAATCCATTCTATTCGAGCCTTCTTAGAGCTCTGTCATAATTACAAATTCCCTGTGCTTCCGGAGACCCATGTACGACAGGCAACAGATGAGGCGAGCGCTCGAATCCAGAGATTGGTCCCGAGTGCAGCACCTCGCTGAGAGCTGTGGCGAAAATCGCAGCTCGGTTAATGAAGTCCTCCTCGAGGACACTATCCACTCGGGTTGTCTGATCGAACAAAGACAGCGCGAGGAAGGCATTGCACTCAGAGATCTGTTCCTTCAAGCATTTCGCAAATGGCTTGAGGATTCGTGCGACACGGAATGCGTGGGGAGACTCGACCAACACCTGAACGATGTGCGCGTGATAGAACGCTGCTATCGTGAGATCCGGGGGACGCTAAGGGCATCGGCCATCGCCCAGCGCCCGGCGGAAGAGCAGGCCTGGGCCGCGATCGCTCGTTTGGTCGGGGAGCTCGACTATTTGCATCAGAAACTCGACGCCGCGCTCGCCAATCGGGAGGAGAAGCGCCCGGTTTGGTTTCTGGATTCGAATCCATTTCGCATTACCGGCGACACGGGCAAACCTATCGATCCCGACTCAGCCGTAGGCGCTCTGGCGCGGCATCTTGCTCTAACACTTCGAATGTTGTCTCACGAGCACAATTGGATCTCGCAGAACCGAATTGTCCTGCCGAAGCGCATCGAAGCGAGTGAAGAAGCGGTTTTCGAGTCCGGAATTAACAGCCTGCTCGCACACAGTTGGTGCAAAGTCGAGGATGCGAGTGAACACATTCGCTTCTTCGGCGGCAGCGTTTCCAAACGCCGCGGCCTATTTCAGTCCCCTGGCGAGGATAATCCGCACGAAGCCGATGCCGCTTGCTTCGAGTTGGATTTTGGGCTTCAACAATGGGAACTCGTGGCTCGCACCAGGTTTACGCAACTTTCACTTCAGAATGTTCAGAACTTACGTGGCTACACCGAACTCAAACCCCGCATTCGTAATGTTCGGGATGGATTAGTCGCCCCCGTTCCCGAGGCTTTCGTCTCCGAACATGAAATCTTCGCCCTTGGCATCTTCGAAATGGTGCACCACTTATCTCAGAAAGAAATGTCGCGGAATTACAACGGACTGACAATCTTTGAATGGTGTAGATGCTACTGCGTACTGCGCTGTTACTGCAATCCGGACGAGGTTCATCCTGTTCGGGAACTTCGCCGTCTCGACCTTTCAGACTTCAGGCAGATGCTCGGCCGGTGCGGAATCGACGACAAGAAAGCGCAACTTTTCGTCGACGCCATCGTATTCCAGGTTGGAAAGCGCGACCTCTACGATGCCCCGGTTCTGCTCGATGCAGACGGAGAACACTGGCTACTGGCGCCCTTGTTCGCAAGCGCCAACGTGGCCGAGATCGTCTTTTCGCAATTGGGATCGCGCGGAGCCAGTTTCGACGCGAAGGGCTCTGCGTTCGAAGAGGCAATTCTTGAGGCGTTTCGGGCTCGCCAAATTCCAGTCAAAAGGTTCAAATATCAATACCAGGGCAGACAATATCAGTGCGATGCGGCTGTTTCTTGGGGGAAGCATCTATTCGTTCTGGAATGCAAAAACGACTTTCTGCCTACCACACGGCCGCGTCTTTCCTACTACTTCTGGCTCGATATGATCAACGCGGCCCGGCAGGTCGCTACTGTGGCGGACCATTTTCGGAACGACCGTTCACTCGTCGGACGCCATTTCAACACAAACGAATGGAATGAGATTCATCCGGTCGTGCTGAGCGCTTTGCCGTTCAGCCTCCCGAAGGAAATCGCGGGCGCCTACTTCTACGATGCTTCCGCGCTTCTCCGATTCCTCACCGAGGGAAGTGTCGGGATCGCGCAACAGTCGCCTGACAATCGCGTAGTTGTGCGCGCCGAGCTCACACATTTGTGGTCTAGTGACAAGCCAAGTGCCGAGGATTTGCTCGCGCAACTAAAGGAGCCGTTTCAACTGAAGCAGTTTCAAGGAAGAATCGAGGTGCAGTGGCTCCGAAACGGCATCTCTCCGAATTTTGTGATCGAGACGCCAGTGTTAGGCGTGCAGCCGGTCACCCCGCAACAATTCTTCAAAACATTCGCCTACCCACAGAACGCATTCGATAAGTTCCAGAAATCTATGTCCCAACTTGACCAAGCCGCTCGGAGAATGCTGGCTTCGGTTGAGGCTGAAGACCCGGGCGAAGACTATTGAGACGCGAAGACCGGCGGGCCAGGAAGTATACCGAAGCCAGACATTAGGAAAGCAGTGACAGAAGCTGGAAACGGATCGTTTTCATCTTCGTGAAGGTTTGGCGTAATTTTCCTCCGCAATGGCGATTCCAGGATCAGATAAAATCTTTAAAATGAGCATATTTAGTGTTGTTCATTTGTTGTACCGAATTCTATTGACATCTCCGCTCGATGGCGGTACAACAAATGAACAACGAGGGAGGGCGGAATGCAAAAGCCATATGTAGCCAGTTTGAGCCGATCACAGGATCGCGAAGGGTGGTCGGTAATCTTTCGACACCCCGTGTTGAAAGATCGTGTCACGGGAAGGCCAGGGCGAAGGGTTCGTCGCGGACTTGGGACTCGTGATCAGAAGCGCGCCGAGGAACTTGTCAGTCAATTAAATACGATTCTAAAGGAACCCGAGTTTTGGGATGGCAGCGCGAGGCTTCGGGCAGAATCGCAATTTGATGCGGGCATCGTGGAGATATTCTTCGACGAACTGGTCCCCGAGTTAGCTGACTACCATTCGATTCGAGAATCCGTAATCCCTTTGCCAGCCATGGGAGGTGAGTATAAGCGAGTCCTCCTTGCCGGGACGACCGGAAGCGGTAAGACGACCTTGGTTCGACAACTGCTTGGAACTAAGCCTTCGAGCGAACGGTTTCCCTCCACCTCCGCCGGAAAGACTACGGTTGCTGATTTGGAGGTGGTTCTGTGTCCCGGCTTGTTTCGGGCGGTAGTGACGTTTCTCCCGCGTGAACAAGTTCGGGATCTAGTCGAAGAATCGATGTCGCTTGCAGCACTCTCAGCATATCGAAACGTAGACCAACTCGAACAGCAGAGGCTGTTGCTGAACCATGTAAACCAGCGCTTTCGTCTAAGCTATGTCTTGGGTCGGGGACCATTCAGCGAAGACGAAGACGGCGGCGATTCAAGCGAGAAGCTTGGATCAAATGCTGGATTGATCGCGCAAACGAATGAAGTGCTAACAACGGCGCTCGAAGTCCTGCCTCGAATTGCGACGAATCATGCACAGAATCTTTGGCAGGAACTCGGAGCAAAGTCGGGGGATGAACGTGTAGTGGCGGAAATATTTGAGGAAAACCTTGATTTCCTTCTGCGCGAAGACGAAGAGTTCCAGAATTTGGCAGATTCAGTAATGGAGGAGATTGAAAAAAGGTTTGAGCTTGTTCCGGAAGGGGACTTCAAGAAAAACAAACAGGGTTGGCCTCAGTTCTGGACTTGGGAGACCGATCAACGAATCAGATTCGTTGAGGTCGTCGGACGGTTCGCTAGCAACTACGCTGGCCACTTTGGAACTCTTCTGACTCCCATCGTGAATGGAATGCGCGTGGCAGCGCCATTTAAGCCGACCTGGGCGGAATCCGTGCCGCGTTTGGTTTTGTTTGACGGTGAGGGGCTGGGGCACACTCCTGAATTGTCAGCCAGTATTCCTACTTCTCTCAGTCGCCGATTCGACGAAGTTGACGCAATATTGATTGTTGACAACGCTGCTCAGCCAATGCAAGCCGGTCCGGTACAACTGATGCGCAGTCTGGCTTCATCGGGCAAAACGACAAAACTGTTGACATGCTTTACACACATGGACCTCGTTGAAGGGGATAACCTTCCCACGCTGCGGCTACAGAAGCAGCATGTGTTGGCGTCAGCTGAAAATGCACTTACGTCAGTCGGTAATCAGCTCGGTCCATTCGCCGAGCGCGCCTTGCGCCAGAGCATGGAGCGAGGCTGTTTCTTTGTCGGGGGAATTAAAAACGAACTCGACCCGGAGGAAACCTCGGGACGGAGAACGATCGCGGAAATGGAATTGCTGTTGTCGGCGGTACGACATATGAGTATCGAAGCTGTCTCGGTCGCGGCCAAGGCGGTATATGACCGCGTAAACTTGGTGCTTGCCGCTAGGAATGCAGCACAAAAGTTTCAGGAAGACTGGTTAGTTAGGCTTGGATTCGAAAGCCGGCCTGGGGTGGCGAAAGAACATTGGACGAGGGTGAAAGCTCTCAGTCGTCGCTTGGGCGAGGGATGGGACGATGAATATGGCAATCTGCGTCCAGTTGCTGACTTGTACCGAAGCTTGCAAGACGACATCTATGTGTTCATTCAAAGTCCTCTGAAATGGGAAGGGGCGGACCCGAGTGACGAGGAGAAACAAGGAATCTTCGACTCATTTGCACGCGCAATTAGTTCAAGGACGCTAGCGCTCGCCGGTCGTAGAATTCGAGAAGAACGAAGGGACGAATGGCAAGGAGCGTACACAAAACGTGGTCCAGGCTCGACTTATCAAAGGGCGACTGTAATCCGAGACGAGATCTATGAGCGGGCCGCACCGGTTCCCGATGTCTCGCCGTCACCGGATCGAAACGCGTTCCTTCACGACGTAATAACGATCGTTGAGGAAGCCTCGAAAGAAGCAGGCGTGGTTTTGCAATGAACCATTGATTTTCTTTGCTGTTTTGGTTCGGCCATCGCGAAGTGGCCTGAGCCACGTGAGACGAGAAAAAGCCCGTCGGCGAGAAAATGAGAAGTAAAGGGTTTTTAGATGAATCTCATTCTTCGGGTGCGGAGGATAGCGATACTTCAAGCAAACAATCGGGACAAAGGCAGCCGCTGGAGGAATCCGCGATGCGGATCGTTGGAAGCTCGAAGCACCAACAATCTCCCTCTGGAGAGCAGTTCATAGCCGCTTTGCATTTGGAACACTGAGTTTCCATAGAGACTAGGATGTTTTGCGGCGAGCGTTTCTTTTGGTGGAGCGCTCCTTCCGTTTGAAGCGACCGACGATCTTGTCCACGAGTCCCTGGACCTTGGAGACGTCCTCATTCCATTGATAGATAACGTTGAAGACCTCACCAAGAACGGTTCGTTGTACCGGCGTGAGATTTCCCAGGATTCCTGCGTTCGGACGAGAAGTACTCAGCCTCAGCAGACGTCGCCTAAAGCGTTTGATTTGGCTCTGATACCGCAGCCTTTGGTCTGCACTAACGACTGAGCGAGAGGACATCCTATGAAGTTGATCCAGCGTAGCATTTATCTTCGCTGCGAGCCTCGAGGAGGCAGCCTCGTTCATCGCTCCTTTTTGCAGTATGCGCATATTCTGGACACAAACGTTCAGGTCAGAGTCGATCGACCGAAGTAGATTTCGGGTGATGGAGCTCGTGCGGCACCGCTGCGCGATATCCCTCGCATGCGGCGCGAGGTGATTTATGAGATCGAAGTAGTAGGTGTTCTGTTCAAAATGATCTCGGCGACCATTGGGCAGAATGTGGGGGTCAAGTACGTGCGTTTCAGCTACACACCAGGCGTTGAATCTGGCCTCAGGGAATAGGGCCTGCACAAGATTGTTGTCTCCGACCTGAATGTCACCCGCTCGAAATCGCCAGCCTTCCACAAGAGAACTAGCGGGGAGCGATCCTCGATAATCGTGGTGAAGAATCCAGGTTGCCGCAGCGACCTCTCCGTCACGTCCAGGGGTATAAATCGTGGCCAGCTCGTGAAAGTGAGTCTCCCCAGATTTGCCCATCATCAAGCTATTGCCGTGGGGCCGGTAAACAGGTCCATGGCCGACGAGCTCAAGATTGATTCCGCCGATACTGGCGCCGTGGCTTTCCAGGAACGACCGAATTTGATCGCCAAATTCGAACTTAGGCGAAAACGGAACGGGAGCGATTTGTGATAGGTAATTGGCAACGGCATCTTCATTGAGAAGACGGTCATCGAGATGCCGAGCGACTCCACGTAGCTCAACCTCAAAAAACCGCTGTGGCCAATTCCTTCCAGGTACTTCTCGTGTCTGAACGGTTCTCGCGACGATGTCACGGAGGTCCGAAGAATTGTCGGACGACCGCAAAAGCGATCTGACTTCGCGTGAATCCCATCTTAATTCGTGAACCGTATTTTCACCGTCCTGCCGAGAACGGAAAATGAGTTCTTGGCAGAATGCCAGCCCTGCGAGCCGGCCGACGCCGCGGAAACCCCTCGCTCGCGTGCCGCGTTTCTTGCTGCCTCCTAACGCTGTGAGTTGATAAACGAACTGCTCTCTCCCTAGACCGCAGCCGTTGTCACGAATGAAGACTGTTCGCGAGGACGGATCGACTCTGATCTCCACTCGACCTGAATCGTGCAAGACGCCGGCTGAACGTGCCAAGTCAATCGCATCGGCGGAATTTTGTACGTACTCGCGGTACATCGACATCGGGTCAATGTACATCGAGGTGCTAAGGAGCTCGAGGACATCCTTGCCTACAAGGAGAGGCTGATCCGGCCGAGACCATTTGATTTCAATCTGCGGAAGAGAAACTAGAGCGGTTGTCATGCGATGGCCACCTCTCTGGGACGAAAGTCGGGCTTCATAGCTCGATCAACATCCAAAGAATCAGACAGGCCGGCATCTTCTACACGCTCGTCATCGGGAACAGGAGTGTAGTCGATCCGTTTTTGTTGTGCCCAGATTCTCGCCTCAGCTTCTTTCGAGAGCGGCTTATAAAAAGGCAGGATTTTTCGAACCTGGGCGTTCGACGTTTTCTTGGGAAGTCGCGCTATGTCTCTTGGCTCGACGGAGGACAGTAGCGAGAGGAGTTCGCTCTTGTCTCCCGGCGAGAGCTTTCGGTAGGCGCTAGCGAATTCTTCGAATTCTGCCTTGCCTTTTAGGCGCTCGTACCAGTCGCGATTGAAAATGAAATGATGAGGACGCAGGAGAATATCCTCGAATTGTTGGTATGAGTCTCCAAACGCGCGTTTGAAGAAAACGGGCGCTCCACTGACGACGCCGTGTGTCGCTTGAAGAATTAGCTGCATTGAACGCAGTTGGTAACGCGACCATTTTTCGCCAACGTGAGAGCGGTTAGGAAGGTCGGTCGGCTGAAACCTCATTGGAAAGGACCAAATTCGAATCCCAAGTTCTTCGTTCAAAGCAACATTTAGTCGCATTCGCTCGAACAGGTCAGAGGGGGAATCGTGAAAGTTGTAGAGCATGTAGTTCGATAGTTCGGTGAGGCCGAACTCATGGGCAAATCGTATCGCTTGCTCGTATGGCTTCCTGAGTCCGATGTGGTCAAACGCAATCCGCAATGGCTTCAAACAGATTGTCGAGAGCTCGCGAAGAAACACCTTATCCTTACAAAGAATCCGTGCATCGACTCCTTGATTGAAATCGACCCTTCTTTGTACGGGCGCACGTCCGCGATCGAGCTTTGCTCCAGGAAGGAAACCGAGGTCGCGGATCTCGGCGATGATCTCCTTAAAGCGAGGAGAGGCGACGACGTTGTTATCCATCAGGGTCAAATCTTTCTTTGGGCCGTAGAGTGTTTCGACACCCTTCACAACGGCGCTGATGGAGTCGGTATCGCGTTGATCGCCCTCAAGCTTCGGCACTCCACAAAAGCTGCACTTACGAATACACCCTCGAGAGGCATAAGTGAAATATGCGTCAGAAACCGGATACTTGTAAGAGATTTGGTCCAGGATGCTGTAATCAGGAATCAAATCTTCGATTGGCGTTCCGGAGCGATCATCGGCATAAAGCTCTTCAGAAAAATCATCGAGTTGCAGCGAGATTGCGGGCGCAGTGGCGAGCAAGCCTTTTATAAATCGTATGCCGCGCCAACGGGGATCTGTAACGAATCGGTCATGCATGAGCGAGGCCGCTATTCCTCCTACGAAGACTTTATCTCTGTGACCGTTAGCCATTTGCAACGCGTAGTCGATACTCCTAGAGATCCGAGGAAATTCGAAAGAAAAAAGCGTTGTAACGTAGACGCGGTCCCAAGCATTTCCGAACGCAGAATCGTCTTCCCCTTTTACAAATCGGACGCAGTCGCGTTTGCCGCGTGGTCCGTGATATTGCGCGATTTTCATGAGGCCAAGCGGCGGGTATTTATTCTTGTAGCCTGGCTCGATGAGGAGGATATTCTTGTTAGCCATTCGAGACCAATTTGAGCGAGGATTTTTTACGTTTTTCCCGGATGAGCGCTACCACCCTAGTCACTCCGCCCTCCCCGCCGAAGCCCTTTAGTGGCCCTTGAGTGCTCCAATCGAAATCCGCAATGAATTCAGCCAACTTTGTTACGAAATATCGCTTGTCGCAATTCTGAACAGGATTTTCCGAATAGAGGTCCCCAGCGATCGCCATCAGCGCATAGACTCCGACGCCTTTGTTGATGAGATGGTGCCGAGGGCTGTCCCAAGCTTCCCGCAGGACGACCGCAACTGCCGACCAGAAGTCCAGCACGATTTGGGCTGCCGTCTCGGGACTATGCACACGCAAAATCTTGGTTTGTGCTAAGAACTTCTTGACCGCTCTTTGCATCGTGCGAAGCGAGGCACGACGCTTCAGACCGGAGGTGCTCGTTCCACCCAGGTCGAGTTGGCGGTACCAAGGAGAGTCGCTGTAATTGTTGAGGTGAAGTGCGATGAATAGCTCAGGTCGCTCGCTGGCCAGGTCGACGGCCAGTCTCGAGTCGTGGAAGTCCAGCAGGCTATTGCTAAGCCCTTTTGCCTTGCTGTTGATGATGTTGAAAATCTCCATTTCCTCACGTTCGGTAAGCCCGAGGAAACACATGAACGGTAGGTCGACGTGAACGTCACTGAGGTATCCGAGCCGATGTTGACAATCGACTTGCGTCAATATCTTGCCTAACCCGTCCTTGATTTCGAGGGTCGCCGTGGGACCTGCGACATGAATTTTCCAGGCGTCGTCTGATCTGGGGCGCAGATTGAAGGTCAGCGGAATTGTGGAGCTGCCCTCCTGCTGAATGTACTTCCTGAAATCCAGGCTGTGTTTGGGATTGAATCGACGTTGATAACCACGGCGGGTGTCTTCGTCCAAGATGTCCGCATAACTGAGGGAATACAACAGCTTGGCAGGCGCGAAGCCGAGAAAGACCTTCTTGCTCGCCGAGGAGCCGATTAGGCCCCGGATTTGGATGGCTGGATTCAATCTTGCACCAAATTGAGACACAAAGTGCAGTAAATCACTGCAAGTTTCGCCCCCTTTCGCCCCAGTTGTCAAGAAAATTCGATTGAGAGACTGGGATACGCTTGACATGCCTCAGTCTCGGCGAGTACGATTCGTGTTCTCTGGTATTATGCAGTATCATCGTCAATGTGCGATACTAATAAGTGAGGCGCGAATGACTTCCTCTGTTTCCCCCACCGCTCAACCGCAAGCCGTCTTGGTTGGTCAGACGCTAATCATCGAAGGAGAGGCAATTCCGGTCGAGCACCGAAAACTGCCTCTGAAGGATGTTTGTCTCGACGCAAGCAATCCCCGCATTCAGCATGCTGTTAAACGGATTCAGAAAAACGGCGCTGTCAACCAAGGAGATCTGCGGAACTTGATCTTGGATCTTCCTGGGGTCGCCGAACTATTCAAATCGATTAGGGATAACGGCGGGCTTCTTGAAGCTATTTACGTGCGCCCAGATGGGCGAATCATCGAGGGAAATTGTCGGGCGGCCAGCTACTTGAAACTACATGCCGTCGCGCCAAATGACAGTCGATGGCAGACGATCCCTGCCGTGTTCGTTCCGAATATTTCTGACCGCCAGGTCGCAATTCTTCAAGGCCAGTATCACGTCGCCGGGAAGAATAAATGGCTGGCATATGAAAAGGCTGGTCACCTTCATACGATGCACACCCAGCTGAAGATGGACGCGAAGACCATAGCACGGACACTGGGCATGCATGAACGCGACGTGATTCGAGACCTTAAGGCATACGAGACGATGACTGAGAGACTGCTTCCAAAGGTCAAGACTGGGAACGGTCTTGATAAATGGAGCTTCGTGCAGGAACTCTACAAGCGGAAGGATCTTGAGGAATATCGAGCGAAGTCCGGAAACGTCGACGAGTTCGTGGCCTTGGTCGTAAACAAAAAGCTAAAAAAAGGCGCGGACGTACGAAAGCTGGCGAAAGTTCTCGGTCACTCGAGCGCCAAGAAGGTTTTGAAAAATCAGGACATTGATAGCGCCATGGCTGTTGTTGGCAAGGCCGATCCGACCGCGGACTCGCGAGCGTTCCGGAAACTCAAAGAGACAACTACGCTTCTGCAGCGTTTGCCGAACAAAGAGCTGCAACGGCTTCGCGAGAATGAAAATTCTCGGGTGATCCTACAAGAACTATATGCCGCTATAAAAGATGTTGCTAAAGCGGCAGGAGTGAGGCTCTAAAATATGTCGAAGGCTGGCCTATCTGCTGTTCCCCTGGTAGTGGACGAAATCACGCTCGACGGGAAGCGTGTGCAAGTTCAAAGCGTCGACCTTCCGCTCGATCAAGTCACACTTGATCCGCGCAATCCCCGGATTGCGAACACGGTGTCAATTTCAATCTCGGAACAAGGGGAGGCGCTCCAAAGGAAGCTTGAAGCGCTGCTCTGGGAGGACGATGACGTACGCGATCTGTATCGTCAGGTTCTTATCAACCAAGGCCTCGTTGAACGAATCATCGTTCGGCAGGACGGGAAAGTGGTGGAGGGAAACTGCCGCACTGTTGTTTATCGGAAACTTCAGGAAAAGCAACCAGGAGAGCGGCGCTGGCAAAAGATTCCAGCGAGGATTTTGCCGGGTGATATTCCGGACCGCGACGTTGCCATTCTGCTCGGCGAAATGCATGTAGCTGGGAAAAACACGTGGACTCCTTTCGAGAAAGCTGGGCACGTATACCGGATGCACAACGACTTTGCACTGGTCCAAGACGAAATTGCACTGCGACTACGCATGTCCAAATCGAAGATAAATCAGCTTATTCGTGCATTCGACCTGATGAAGAACAAATACCTGCCAAAGTATCCGGGGCCCGCGAGCAGTCGCAAGTTCAGTTATTTCGAGGAACTTTTCAAGAAGCCTCCGCTCCGCGAATGGATCAATTCAGCTCCGGGAGCGGACGACTTATTCGTCGAGTGGGTGGGAACGAACAAGTTGGAGCAAGGCGCACAAGTGAGGGAGTTGCCGTCCATTCTCGAGGACGAGGACGCATTGAGGGCTCTGACTTCCGAAGGGTTTACGGCTGCGCAGCGGGTTCTTGCCGAGGACAACCCAGCGGTGACGTCGAAATTGTTTCGGCGGATGGTTGAGATGACGGAAGCGCTGAAGAGGGCGCAGTTAGACGACATCCAACGAGTTCGCAAACCTGGAAGTTCGAAAGCGCGCAAGATCGTCGACGATCTTAGTGATTCACTTTCACGATTTGCGGAACTTTGCCGAATCGAGCGGTAGGAGAGATATATGGCTAGTTACATGCGCAACATTCAAGGGCAATCAGTTGAATTGACGTTAACGGAAGTCGACCCCAACGACGTGAAGCTCGATCCCACAAATCCGCGAGTTGGATTTTCGATGCGGCAGCTCGCAGAAACCGAACGAAACGACAGCGCCTGTGTACTGCTCCTGACGAGCCAGGAAGATACGGAAGCACTTCGACGTTCCATCATTGCTTCGAACGGAGTTCAAGAGCCCATCTATCTCCGCGCTGATGGTCGCGTGGCTGAGGGCAACAGGAGAGTTGTTGCTCTCCGGGCGGCGCAAGAGCAATTTCCTGGAGATGAGCGTTTCTTGAAGATGCCCGCATGGCTTATCCCTGAGAACACACCGGAGCATGTTGTTCAAGATCTGCTGAACGAAATCCATTTGGGGTCTGTGCGAGGATGGGCGCCGTATGAACGAGCGTTACAGATGCGAGCACTCGTCGGTGGAGGTTTAATCGAGGAGGAGATCGCTGAGCGTTACCGGATGACGTCCCGAGAAGTTCGACAGCACTTGGCTGCGGTTGATTTCATGGATCGGTTGTATTTTCCGATTACGTCAGATCCGACAGAGCCAGAGCACCGGGCAAAGTTCTCGTACTTTTTGGAATTTTACAAGAATGGCCGGATCCAATCGCACCTCGAATCGATTTCGGATTTACCGGAAAGATTCGCACGATGGGTTAGAGACTCTCGCATCGATACCGGCGCACGCGTTCGCCGGCTCCCGCGAATTCTCGACTCAAAAGAGGCGACCCGACTGCTTGAAGTAGTTGGTTTTGAGGCGGCTGACGAGTACTTGGCGAAACAACATCCTGAAGAGCAGGAACTGTATGCGCTGGTGGAGCGGACCAGGGATCGACTGTCCCTGATGACCGTGACCGAGCTAATGGAATTGGGTTCGAGTCCCGACCGGAAGGAAATCCTTCAAACGCTTCAACGAGAGTTATCGAACATCATGGAAGCGGTGGAGCGCGTACAGCAGGAGTCTTAGGCAATGGCGTCCGAAGCACATCAATGGTTGCTTCTCTGGATCGTCCGAAAGATGACGGTCGATGGTTTTCTTCTGTGTAACTGTGATGGTTCGTTGCCCCAAGGCGGATGTTGGAACGGACTTCCACAGCCTCCCGAGGTTGCTGGTTTGCGAGCGGACGCCCGGGCTGTGTTGCCGAAGACCGGTGAATTCGCTCTCGGTGAAGCAAAGACATCGGACGATATCGACACGCCTCACACTCGCAAACAACTGCGGGTGTTCGGAAATCTGAAGCATGGTGAGGGGAAGAGTAATTGCCGGCTGTATGTCGCGGTACCGAGGTCGGATGTCACTGTTCTTGACCGTGTCCTCCGTGACGTGGGGTTGCTGGGAGCACCACATATTGTGAGGCTACACATTCCAGATTGTTTTGTGACGGGCAAAGCCCGATGAATACGTCCAAAAATGTGACCCAGCCCCTGCCTCACCAAGAGGAGGGAACGCGTTTTCTCCGTGATCGTGAAGCCGCCGCGCTTTTCGATGAGCAAGGCCTCGGAAAAAGTAAGCAATTGATTGACGCCGTCGCAGAAAGTGTGCGCGACGGCGGTCTGGACGGCGCTCTAATCGTTTGTCCCAATACGCTAAAGACCACATGGGGAGAAGAAATCGAAAAACATTCGGAGCTGCGCTACGCCGTTTTTGGTGCTGGCCGAAAGGCTCGACGCGTGGCGTTTCGAAGTTTGCGAGCAGTTTTTTACGTGATTAATTACGAGGCTGTCGCCGCTGAATTGCCGTCGCTCCGGGCCCTTCTTCGCTTCAAGAGGATGGCTTTGGTTCTCGATGAAAGCCACAGAATAAAAACGCCGACCGCTCGGGTGACTCGCGCAATTCATTCTCTTAGATCTGATGCCGCGAAGCGGTACATCATGACCGGAACTCCAGTGGCAAATAAGCCGGAAGATCTTTGGTCGCAGTACTTCTTCCTGGATGATGGAGCCACTCTGGGCTCGAGTTTTGAGGCGTTTCGCGCTCGGTTTTGCTCGGGCAGCGGTGGGTACGTTCGGGTAGATGAGCTCAGAGAACGCCTGAGATCTCTCTCGATGCGAAGAGAAAAGGAAGGGACAGTAGAGCTTCCGCCGAAGACCATCACCCGGGTATCAGTGCCCCTTGTGGGGCAGCAGTTGAGAATGTACGAACAGATGCGTAACGAGCTTGCGCTGTGGATTCGCGATTTATCTGGCGCCGAGATTCTGGCGCGGGCCGAAAACATCCTGACGCGCCTGGTTCGTCTGGCGCAATTAGCGTCCAATCCGGGGCTCATCGATTCTCGATATCGTGAGACGCCGGTGAAATTCACGGCGCTCGACGAACTCTTGGCAGAGTACTTGGCAGATCCCTCAAGCAAGGTCGTCGCATGGACGTCGTTTGTTGGCAATATTCCGCTCTTATTAAAACGGTTCTCAGTCTTCCGGCCCGTCTGTCTTCACGGGGAGATGGATGGGAAGTCCAGAGATCGCGCCATTACAGCCTTCAAGATGGACGCCGGAGTGCGCCTGCTGGTTGCAAATCCGGCGGCCGCGAGAGAGGGACTAACTCTGACTCAAGCGAACACCGCGATCTATCTTGACCGAACGTTTAACCTCGTGGACTTCTTGCAGTCGCAGGATCGTATACATCGTTTGTCTCAGACTAGGGCTTGCGAAATTGTTCTGATGATCGGTGAGGGGACCATCGACGAGTTTATTGACTACAGCATCGCGCAGAAGCACCGGCTTGCCCGGTATACCCAGCGGGACAGCGACGCGATCACCGCCGACGATTTGGCGCTTCGGAAGCCGGACCTCATGAAAGCGCTGGTTCAACCGGCTGCTGGAGCTAATACAACGTAACGCGAACAGAACATTTTTCTAAAAGGCGGGAAAGCTTTCTGTTTAACGCAGACTTCAAAGGCCTGGAGATACGAGCTTGCCGAATCGAATAGTTACACCGAAAGAACCCGCAGTAGATTTGATCAGAATCTTGAGCGAAGGGACGTATACGTCTTTCCCACAGGCACTCAAGGAATTCATCTCCAATTCACACGATGCCTACGCCACAGAAGTCGCGTTACGATTTGAAGACAATTTTTCCACGTTGTCCATTCGCGACAATGGGGAAGGGATGACGGCCGAGGATTTTGAAAATGTATTCGCTAGCATCGCTAGAACTGGTCGAAAAATACCTCCCACGCCGGAAGCGAAGCAGCTGAAGAGAGACAGAATCGGGCGCTTCGGGATCGGTGCATTGGCTGTTGTCGGTGCAGCGGACCGATTCACGATCCGGTCAGTCAAGAAGGGTAGCGGCAAAGGGTTCGAGGCGGCAATCAATCTGAAGGAACTCAGATCTCACTATGAGAAGGGAGAAGATCTCACGGATGTTTGGCGCTTCGCGCTGTCGGAATGGGGAACTGAAAAGAGTTCGACGCATTTCACCGAAATTATCGTTGATGGCATTAGGGAAGACATACGCCGGATTCTCGAGCGCGGCGGGAAGTCGTTGGAGGACGGATTCCAGTCTTTGAGCGAGTTGAGTGGGCTTGAGGAGCTCCGCTGGCAACTCGGAATCATTTGTCCTGTCGAATACAAACACAAGTTCCCAATCTCAGAAAAAGCGATAGATCAGGCAAAAGACCGAATTTTAGTCGAGATCGGTACACGGCTGCAGAAAAACCATTTCAAAGTCACATTGAACCAACTGCCCGTAACAAATCCCACGCTTTTGCCGAGCTACGATCCGGAAAAGGTGAAGGGTGTGAAAGATCAGCTATTGGAGCGAAAAGGAGTCGGGTATGACGTGGCCTATTTGGAATCAACCGCAGACTCGAAGGTCACTTACAAAGGATATCTGTGTGTGCAGGGGCACCAAGTATTTCCGAGAGAGCTCCGTGGGATTCTGATTCGCCTGCGGGGTGTCGCTGTCGGTTGGCACAGAACCTTGCATCTGAGCGCTACAGTCGCGACCATGCTCACCTCGATGTCGGGAGAAATCTGGGTGGATGGACTGGACGATGCGCTGCAATTCGACCGTGAGTCGTTTCGCGAAGACCATCCCTTGTTTGTCTGGCTGAAAGATCAGATACAAAAGACGGTTGACGTAGAAACCACGAAGTTCCGAGATCGGTCGGCAAGACGAGTGGCCACGATCAAAAAGCAGAGAGGTGCGACGAAGAAAGTAGCCAGGCCGCGGCGAAGTGAGAAGACAAGGGGCGCGAGTTCTGGTCTGTACCTTGCGGAAGATATTTTGGAGAAAATGCCAGCTTATGTTACTCGACTGGTTCCGCAAATAAACGGCACTTACGAAAACGGGTGGTATGAAGGTACCGCTATGGTGTTGAGACGTCTGACGGAAACACTCATCATTGAGCTCTATACGCGTCGTGGCTGGACGCAAGACGTTCAGGACCCTATGAACAACGAGTTCCTAATGTTGAAAGCGCTCATCGACAAACTAAACGGGGATGCACGTCTTCGCACACCGAGTAGGACGATCGACGGATTGAACAAGGTCAAAGAACTAGGGGATGTAGCGGCGCATGATTTTCGAATTAGAATCAGCAAATCAGACCTAGATCGGATCCAGTCCGCCGTGAGACTCACTTGCGAGCGCTTGGTGTTTACAATCGGTGAGTCCGCGCCAACGCCGTAGAAGCACAAGAGAAGGATGCGTGATGCGGTACATCCGTCGGCCCAACGACTTACACCACGGAATTGACCAGCAAGGCGTGTTACGATCGGCAAGGGTTGCTGACATGTCTGCTAAGCTACGTTGTTCGGTTCAAGCCCGATGGGAAATGTGAGGCGAAGCATTTCATTCTGTGCACTAACAATTTCCGTTAGGTATTGATGGGGCCGGGGCTTTCGCCAGCATCGCAGCAAGCCTATTCCCGCCTCAAGAAACCGCACTCCGACTCCGACCCCAGCGCCTATGACGGCGTGTTGTACATCGGTGTGCGTCAGATACGTGGTGAGAGCCGCCCCCGACAGTGCATAAGCGCTGGCTGCGAGCGTTTTACGCAGCGTGCCGCCGACATCTCCGTGAATTCCCTGCCATTCCTCGATTATTTTTTCCGCAGCGTCCTTGAGGCTTTGCTTGTATTCCTCCGGTTCGAGCTGGGGGTTGACCGTGTGCGCCGTTTGACGAATCGTTTTAAGAAAGGCTGTGAAGTGTTTGGATGATTGGAGTTCTGGGATGTCTTCAGGCCGGAGAGCTTGGTAGTTCACGCCCGTGAGTGTAACTACAAGTTGTCCCAAGTCGTTGCGCGTTTGCGAACTGGTTGCCGCCAGCTGCGTTAGAGGGTTCATCAGGGCCCCGAAGATGCCGTCCTCGGTTGTGGAAAGAAGCGTTTCGTGGAACAAAGAGGTTGGAGTTACGACGTCATAGTGTTGCTCTTGCGCGATGCTGAGTCCGAGAGTCGTCATAACTGCGCTGCCGAGGACGGGATGCAGCGCGTACCAGGTACGGTGTCCGTGAAGATCATGAGGGTCGCCGCTGGACCAGGCAAGGCTGTTATCAACGAGAAAACGCAAGAGTTCTCCGTTGAATTTGGCATCGTGAATCCAATACTCATCTTGCGCCGGTGATTTGCTGCGTCCGTATTTGTCTCGGATCTCCTGAAGGTGCCCCTGAATTTGCCCCAGCATACGTAGCTGCGCCTGGTCTGCCGCATCCGAAGCCGAGGGCACGGCTTGAAGAAGTAAGCCGTTCGGTCCCGCGATTTTTGTGTACTTTGTAATTTGCGCAGAATCCTCAGGATTGTAGACATCAGGGACGATGCGCTTTACGGCGGGAGCGCAGAGCAGCGTCGCCTTCAGCCAATGTTCACTTCTGATGTGGATATAAGGATAGTAGAGGGCGGGGCGAAAACCCATATCGCGGTTATCCATGTTGGACATTTGACTCCTCCGCTGGGGCTATCTTCTATCGGTGTCGACGTCGAACTCGATTTCATCGGGAATCTTGTTCATCCAGGCACGTAAGACTCCATGTCGGTCGAGAAAAAAGTGAGCCTTAAATCCCTCCTCATCGACCTTGAAGAGTTGGTCGTCGTCTGCATGAAAGGAAAGTAACTCTCGGAATTCACGTTTTCGAATCGCATCGTACACGAATCGATCAATACCGGTGTAGGCGAAGAGATAGTTCTGGTCGACTATTTCCTTTTGGACGGGAGGAACCGCACGGGACTCCCAAAATCCACCGAGAAAAGTTCTGGTCGTTTTCCGAATGTTAAGCCTAATCGTCGATCGATGGAAGTCAATCGGGAAACGTTTTGTGTTTTCAAGGTCCAAGAGAATGGAGCGAGTTGAGTTAAACAGGTCCTGTGAACCGGCCACCGCATAAAGGAGTTGGGCTCCCCGTTCTTTTCCAACTACTTCATCAAGGGCGCGAGCGTAGAATCGAATTACCTCGCGAACCGCCTCCTCAAACCGGTCGTCGCTCTCGCGCTCCGGATCAAGAAGTTCCACATCCGATCTCCTTTTGCTGTCTTTAGACCATAGCGAAAAAATGATGCCAATGGCACGGCCGTAGCCACGCGGCGCAGTAGCAGTGAGCACGCCTGGAGTGCTTAATTTCGCGCTAAACGAATTTCTGTGACGGCTTGACGATACTCCATTGAACGTGCCCTTCGCCTCAATAAATATCTTGGGTCCACCGTTCGGGCCGTTGGCGTCGAAGTCGAACCGGTTGGACCGTTTGCGAATGGTTCTACCGTCTATGACGCCGGATGAGGTAAGAAGCAAGAGCGCCCCTCCGACTCCCAGTATTTCCGAGCAAAGGCGTTTTACGTCTTGATCATTTGGATTCTCAACCCATAAGCAGCCGTTTTCGACCTTCGGGTTGATCATGGAGGTGATAGCCCAAGCAAGGGCAGCAGCGCGCTGTCTTTTCGATGACGAACCTTGAATTACGCTCGCGTTTAAGCGATCTGAAAAGTGTCTTCCAGACTGAAAGATAAGAGAGGCTAATGACATACTACCTCCGCTGGAGACGAGACTTGCGACCCAGGCAGGGCGCGGTCCCACACATCGATAGCCTAGCTGTGAGGAAGCGTTTTCCCGAGCGACAACCTGGAACGGCTGAGCTGGAATGCTGCCAAGGGAGATATTTATTTGAGTGGCCATCGGCGTTGAGTAAGTGTTTCCAGTTGCGTGTATTCCTCGACCTAAGATTGCGTTCGACGCGCCGTCAGGCGTTGCGCGCCTTCCGGTGCTGACCGCGAGTCTCGTGACTCGGAGTCTCGCAATTCGCGTAAACGGAGTTCGAGTTCGGCGGCGTAAATTTCCGCGCGTTCGTGGGTCCTCGCGTTCTGAATCGCTACGGCCGCGGGAATTGCAAGGGATTTAGCCAAACGGAGGTGCTCGGGCGTGTACGCGCCAGGCGAGTTGCTGCCAAGGGATAGAATCCCCAAGACCCGGCTGCCTGCGACGAGTGGCACGCCCAGCCATGATCGGAGCTGGCCAAGAGGCTTCACCTTCCTCAAATCCTGATCCTTCGACAGATCCCCGACTAAGAAAGACTTTCGCTCGAATACAATCTGTTGGAGGTAATGACAAGTCGAGGCAGGGAAGACAGTACCCGTTTCTGTTGGAAACAAGCGCGGAGCTTCGCGTGCTATCAGCAACTCGGCACCATCCTCGACAAACATGACCACTGCTTTGTCGAATGGGACTAACTCGCGAATACAACTCAGGAGTGTGTCGAGGACCGCGTCCATGGCAAGATTCTGGCTGAGCGCGAGCGTTGCTTTTCGGAGCGCTTCCGCTTCGGCTCTGGCCGCTTCGACGATATCCAACTGCTCAGAAATCTTCATCTCTGCTTGCTTACGCGAGGTAATGTCCTGGGCTGTACCGACGAGTCGTTCGGTGTCGCCGCTGGATGGAACTGGGAAACCCTTCGCCCAGATCCAGCGTACCGCTCCGTCCGCGCGTGTGAAGCGAAACTCTTCATCGAAACTACCGGTGGCTGGGGTTTCGTGCAGTCTCGAAAGAACGCGAACGCGGTCTTCAGGGTGAATTAGGTCGCGGTAGAAAGATGGGTTAGACCGAAGGGTTTCGATGCCATAACCCGTAATCGTAGTGTAGGCAGGATTGACGTAGGTCACTTCCTGCGTTCTTGCGTCCATTCTCCAAAAGATTTCGGCGATGTTGTTGGCCATCTCCTGGAAGCGCGCTTCACTTTCGCGCAGTGATGCTTCCGTTCGAGTGCGTTCTGTGACATCACAGATCACCAGAACATGCCTGCCGGGCAGGTAGTCGGCGGTCGCCGTGAAGTCTACGAATAGGTCTGCCTGATCACCTGCCACTAGATGGGCGCGACCTCGACTGGTTCCCTTCCGTAGGAAGTCTCTCCAGCCTTCGCGGAAAGCATCAGGGACCAGGAAAAAACGAGCAATCTTCTGTCCGATGATTTCACCTGAAGTACATCGCAGAATGGACGTCGCAGCGGGATTCGCATCCAGACACGTTCCATCGCTGTCGACGATCAAGATTCCATCGAGAACGTTGTGGAAAATAGAAGAGAATTCGCGGTCGGCGTAGCGGAAGGCCCGATCCTCGGCCCTGTGTTCCCTCCTAAGGTACCAGAGAGTGTAGACGTTCAGAAAAACAGCCAAGCACAAAGCCACGACAAGAACAGGGACCAAATGCGATGCGAGGGCGCCGTGGTAGTTGTAAGCGAAAACGGAAATGTTGAGGAAAGCGACAGAGAGGAACAGGACCCCGATCGAGCACCAGCGCAGCCAACCTTGGCGGAAGGGGTCCGGCGGCGTCGCTCGAAGCGAAAAGATGGGTGTCTTCATCTCGGTTGAGGTAGGCGCAAAATGCACCTTCAGAGGGAGCTTATCGTCCGCGTGTGTTTGGCTCCAACAAAAAACCTGCCTGTCCGCAAACAAGGACAACAACCGAGCACGCACCTCGCCCTTGTAGCTGCATCGGAGAAGCGTTCAATGGGCTGTCGCGACGGATCGGACGAGATTATGGAGGCTTAGATTCAACGGCCGGGAGAAGAAAAGAGAATCTCTAAGAGGTGAGCAGCTCTATTAAGTTCAGTAAGATTCCGGCCAGCCACTTGTCGGAGGATACGTTTCTTGAGGAGTTTTGGGTCCCTTGTCTCAGATTCGAACGCGAAAAAGCTAGCTGGAGATACGCCTAGCGCCTCGGCGAGTGCAACTATCAACTCGAAAGAGGGCCGCTTCTCCCCTCTCTCAATTCGGCCCAGGTGCTTTACTTCGATATCAACCTGTTCGGCTACTTTCGAACTCTTGAGTTTCTTTTCCTTACGAATCGCACGAACCAGTTTTCCGAACTCAACAGTTGCTTCGGCCAAGGTCATATGCCGCGACGATATCTGGAGATTTCTTAGATAGAAACGCTCTGTAGGAGCACTATTTGTTTGACAAAGGAATCTATTAGGGGTACATCATCGATAGAATGAGGATTTTTCCATCGCCCGCATTACGTCTGAGGGATAAGCCGTGATCGCCCTGCACATTCTCACTATGGTTTCCAATTTCGGGCTAACTAGGCCACGCTCGATAAGACTGACCGTAGTTCGGTCGCAGTTGGCGGCGGAGCTGACTTCTTCCTGCGAGATCCCCTTCTTCGTCCGCATCTGCCGAAAGGCGCTGCCGAACGCCTTTCTCGTCCCCTCTGAAGGCTGAATATGTTTGCCCTGCTTATGCATATCCAGCAAGAGCGTCCCACAGTGATGAATAGATTCCCACGGAATGCATTCTGCATTTCAAATTTGACGTTTAGGGACCGGGAGACCTCACTGTGAGTTCCCCCACAACGGCTCGTCTTTCAGTGATACCGCTTTTGAGAACTATCGAGAGCCCTCCAGCACGTCCAGATGAGCAACGCCGGCTGCTGGCGGAAACGGACCAGGACCTACTCTGTCGCATTCAACGTGGCGAACGAGATGCACTTACGCTCTTGTTCAGTCGCTATGCAAGGTTGGCGCACACGATTGGACGGAGAGTTCTGCGGGACGAGAGTGAGGCTGAGGATCTGGTTCAGGAAGTGTTCCTTTATATTCATCGAAAGAGCGCCCTATATGACAGTACAAAAGGTTCGGCGCGCTCGTGGATTGTTCAAGTGGCATATACCCAAGCGCTATTGCGCCGAAGGCGTTTGAAGTCTCATGGGTTTTACGCGTCCGTAATTGCGGACAAATCGCAGGAATCTGAATCCTTTGCGAATTCGGAGGCAGAATACGATCAGACAGTCGAAGGGCTGTTTGGCAGGAGCGGATGGCGACGCGCGCTGGAAGCGCTTACCCCAGAGCAACGCGAAACGTTGAGACTGCACTTTTTTGAAGGATACACGTTCTCCGAGATAGCAGCGCAATTGGGTCAGTCCTATACCAGTGTCAGACACCATCACTATCGTGGCTTAGAGAAACTGCGCAAACGGTTGATCGGGAACGAATTGAACAGGCAGCAGTTCGCGTGATACAAGCTAAGCTAGTTCAGGCGTCGAGGCCGTAGAGCACAATGGGTCCGCATGAGGAATTTCTCGAACTCTGCGCTGCAGCAACCGCTGGCGAACTGAGCGCAGAAGAGCAAGCAAAACTCGAGGCGCATCTCAGCGAGTGTTCCGCATGCCGCCGCGCAATGGAAGACTACGAATCGATTGCCACAAAGGGTGTTCCGCAATTCTCCAGCGAGCTTGGAGCAGCCGGGGGCGGCGACGACGATTCTTGGTCGATAGCAGATGCGGAGAAGCGATTCCTTAAAAGGCTGGACCGAGAGCGTCCAGCATCCGTCGAAGCGGAGCCGCATAAGAATTTGCCTGCGAGCACGGGCCAGCGTTATACCTATCGCCCTTCGCAAATCCGCTGGAAAGAGGTCTGGATGCCGTTTGCGGCCGCAGTGCTTTTGGCAGTGGCTCTTGGCGTAGTTCTTTACAAGACGGGACTGCGCCGCGGGATGGACTCCGCGCGTATCACTTCAAGTCCTTCCAACGTGCTCCCGCCCGGCGTACAGGCCGGGGAAGCTGGGCGCGACCGTGAACGGCTGGAAGCAAAACTGGCCGAAAGAGATAAGGCCATCGAAGAGTTGAATCGTCAACTATCAGAACAGAGAAAAACCGTTCTCTCGTTACAGTCTACGAACCTTCCTTCAGCGAATACTGGGAAGCGTCCAGAGCCTGGAACTCCGAATACTGAAAAGAACAACTCGGCGGAACTTGCGATTGCGCAGACGAAATTGACAGAAATTCAGAGAGCGCTCGATGGCGCTACTATTGAACGGAATGAAATGAGCAACCGGACCGCTGCTCTGGAAGAAAAACTGACGGACCTTTCCCATGTGGATAAGCAACGGGAGCACGCTATCGACGAAAAGGACGCTCGAATAGCAAATCTGGAAGAGTTGTTGGAACACGACCGTGACATTCGAGAATTGATGAGCTCTCGCGACCTCTATATAGCGGACGTTTATGACGTCTCCGGCAAGGGAACGTCGAAAACCTACGGTCGCGTATTCTGCACGAAGGGGAAACGGCTGATCTTCCACGCATTCGATCTAGATAAGGAGCCGGGTGTTCAGAATGCAAGCACGTTTCAGGCTTGGGGACGCAAGGGACCTGACAAGCAGCAGGCTCGCAGCCTGGGCATTTTCTATGAAGACGATGTCAACAAGAAGCACTGGATACTCAAAGCCGACGATCCGAAGGCGCTCGAAGACATCGACGCAGTTTTTGTAACCGTCGAGCCGCATGGTGGAAGCCAGCATCCGAGCGGCAAGCAATTGCTGTTCGCCTACCTGCGCGTAAACCCAAATCATCCGTAAGACGCGACGCGCATCCTCAGAGAGTTGTCCTGAAGTCAGGACAAAGAACACTTGGGACAAAAACAAATGTCATTCGCATAGACCTTAATAGTGAGGAGCGATCCCTCACTTCCGGAGGGTCTCTTGCGACTGCGCAGCCTTGTTTATTTTTCGTTTCTCTATTTCATACTCGTCCATTCATCCGCCGCGCAGTCGCCGACCGGAACGGTCAGCGGAATCGTGACGGATCCGTCGGGTGGCACGGTCGCCGGTGCCGAAGTGTTGGTGGTGAATGACGCCACACGCGTACAGTACGCGACGAAATCAAACGATGAAGGTATTTACGTTGTCCCGAATCTCCCGCCCGGGAATTACCGAGTGCAGGTTTCAAAAGTCGGCTTCAAGACGATCATCAAGCCAGACATCACGATAAACGTACAGGACGCTCTGGCGATCAACTTCGCGCTTCCACTTGGGGCGGTATCTGAAATCGTCACGATTCAGGGAGGCGCTCCGCTCGTCAACACGGAATCGGCGGCGGTTAGCACGGTGATCGACCGGAAGTTCGTGGAAAACCTGCCCCTCAATGGACGAAGTTTCAATACGCTCCTTCAACTCACTCCTGGCGTTGTCATCGCGCCCACCACCGGCGCGGTCGCCACGGGACAGTTCAGCATTGCCGGCCAGCGGTCGGACGCGAACAACTTCAACGTGGATGGTGTTTCCGCGAATTTCGGTGTGACTGCCGGGCTCGTTCCCGGTCAATCGGGAACCGGCACATCGCAGGCTTTCAGCGCTTTGGGGGGTACGAGCAGCCTGGTTTCGGTCGAGGCGCTGCAGGAATTTCGGATAGTAACCTCCTCGTTCGCGCCGGAATTCGGGAGATCGCCGGGAGGCCAAGTTCTACTCACGACCCGCTCTGGCACCAACGACCTTCACGGCGGGGTTTACGAATATTTTCGCAACGACGTGCTCGATGCAAATGACTGGTTCGCGAACGCCGCAGGCCAAGGCCGCGCGCCGGAGCGGCACAATGATTTCGGAGCTTTCCTTGGAGGCCGGGTCATAAAAGACAGAACGTTTTTCTTTCTGTCCTACGAAGGCGCAAGACTGCGACTGCCGCAAACCTCGGTGTTCGACGTTCCGTCGAGTTCCATCCGGCAGTCGGCACCGACTGCGGTGATGCCGATTCTGAATTCCTACCCGGTTCCGAACGGTCCAGTTTCGTCCGATGGCTTCACGGCGCAGTTCACGGGAGTGTATTCGAACACGGCGACGCTGGATGCGGGAAGTGTGCGAATCGACCACAAATTCGGTGACCGATTTTCCGTCTTCGGAAGATACAACGACGCGCCTTCTGAAACGGGCAGCCGTGTCTTCGGGCTAAGCACGCTCGAAACGATTAGCGCCGATACGAAGACCGGGACAGTCGGAGTCAATATGGCGTTCAGTGCCACGATGGCGAATTCGCTGCGTGCGAACTATTCGACGCAACACTCGGTGGTGGTGGACAGCTTGACCCCGTTTGCCGGCTCCACTCCTCTAAACCCAAGTTTTTTCCTCGGCTCTCTGCCGGCGTCAGAAAGTCTCATCCAGTTTCAGACGGGCGACACGAATTTTCTCGAGGATGGTTCACTTGCCTCGGGTCGTACGCGACAGTTCAACATAGCGGACGACCTGGACATGGTGATGGGCAGCCACGCGATCAAACTCGGGGCCGACTACCGCATGATCTTTCTGGACATGGCCCCTGCGACAGAAACGTTTCTGTTCAATGCGGACACCGTGCAGAGTTTGGTTTCAACCGGTGCTGGCGATCTCTCCGTTACGACTCGCGACAGGTCCAACTTACTGACGAAGGCGTTCTCGCTGTACGCGCAGGACACCTGGAAAGCGAATCCGCGCCTGACGCTGACCTATGGTTTGCGGTGGGAATTGAGTCCACCGCCTTCCGGGCGAGGTGCGACAAAACTGGCTTCATGGGTGAATACGGATGACCCGTCGCAATTCGCGCTGGCGCCTCTCGGCACTCCTTTGTGGCAGACGAAGTACTCCAATGTTGCGCCACGCTTCGGATTGGCATACGCGTTGACAGGCAAGCACGACCTAGTGGTTCGCGCCGGAGTGGGCGCGTTCTACGATCTCGGCGTAGGCCAAACCGCCACTCTAGCCACACAATTTCCGAATTCAGCTTCCTTGTTTTCCGGAGGCGTGCCCGTTCCAGTCACAGATTCGACGCCGTACTTGCCGGTGCGGTCGCTCGCTCCGCCATATCCCGGAAGTTACGGGTTCGACCCGAATCTGAAATCGCCTCGCTCCTACCAGTGGAACGTAGCGTTGGAGAAAGCCCTGCCTTGGGATCAGGTCGTCACCGCGACGTACGTCGGACAAGCGGGCAGACGATTGCTGCGCAACGCGGGGTACTACCAACCGAATCCAGACTTTGCGTCCTATTTTTATCTGACGAAGAACGATGCCTTCTCGAACTACGGCGCACTCCAATTGCAGTATCGGAAGCTCATCTCCTCGCGTTTGCAAGGAATAGTGAATTACACGTTCTCGCATTCCCTCGACAACTCCTCGAATGACGTCATCAGCGGGGCGAATGCGATTTCCGCGGTCGGAGATTACGCATCCTCGGATTTCGATGCGCGACACAGCTTTTCGGCGGCGGTGCACTTCGAACTCCCTGCACTCCGAAAGACCGGAATGGCATCGTTCCTGAGCAGAGATTGGGCGACGGACCTGGTAGCAGTGGTGCGGAGCGGGTTTCCGTTCAACGGGCGAAACTTCGTGGTGTCGCCGGTCCTGGGTTTCGCCTACGTGCGCCCCGATCGCGTTCCCGGCCAACCGGTGTGGCTGAGCGATTCGACAGCCCCCGGCGCGCGGAGTCTGAATCCGCTGGCGTTCGCGATGTCCGCTTCCGGAACGCAGGGATCGGAAGGACGAAACGATATCGCCGGGTTTGGATTGACCCAAATGGATTTTTCGGTCGCGAGAAAGTTTCCGATTACGGAACGTGTGCACCTGCAATTCCGCGCCGACGCGTTCAACTTGCTGAACCATCCCAATTTCGCGAATCCGCAGGCCTTCGTGCTTTTCGGAGGAACGCAACTGCGATCGAACAAAATGTTGAATCAAGCCCTGGGTGGCCTGAATCCCCTGTTTCAAGAGGGTGGCCCCCGCTCCCTGCAGCTATCGCTGCGCCTGACGTTCTGATTACCAACGAAGAAGAATTGAGGGAAACGAAGCATGCCATTCGGGGTGTGTTCATTCAGAGCTGGTCTCGGTGCGTTGCTGCTTGGCGCGCTGGAACTGTTCAGCGTTTCAATCTTTCGCACGGAAGCGCGGCAGCAGGACTCGAACGCCAAAGAAGCAAGGGCGAGCGGACGCCGCGAAAGGCGGCTCGTCACACAAGAAGACGCGATTCGCATGACGCGGATCGCTGGCCACGGTTCTGTCAACGAGTACGCGGGAACGTTGACCCACGATTTCGCTTATTTCTCCCCGGACGGCAAACAGTTCGCGGTAGTGCTGAAGCGCGGGAATCTCGAAGCCAATACGAACGAATATTCACTGGTGCTCTTTCAAACGGAGGATGTGTTCGATAAACCAGCTCCAAAGACCCTCGCGACGATGTCCTCTTCTTCAAACCGGGAAGGGATCAAGGACGTGGCATGGCTGGCCGACAGCGAGACGATTCTATTTCTCGGCGAGCAACCGGGCGAAACAACGCAGCTCTACTCGATGAATTGCGCGAAGGGCACGCTGCGGAAACTAACGAACCATCCGAGCAACCTGATCGCCTTTTCTTCCGACGATCAAGGACACGCCATCGTCTATGCAGTCGAGAGACCTCGCGCACCCGTGGTAAACGAAAAGTCACGGCGCGAGGCGATGGTCGTCAACGACGAGGCGATGGCGGACCTTATATCCGGATCGATTGGTGACAACGAACGCGACCTGATGGTGCTTGAGACAAAGACCGGCAGGTCGCGAATGCTACCGCTTGGCGCGGAGATTCACGGAAAACTGTGGGGTGATCTCACGGACTTCTTCATGTCGCCGGACGGCAAGTATGTGGCGGTGAGTACCAATCTCACGGAAGTTTCACCGAAGTGGCGGCAGTACAAGGAGCCGCTGCTGAGAAAAATGCTCCAGCGAGACCTTCCTACTGGCGCGCTCTCCTGGATTTTCCGGTATGCGCTGATCGAAACGGAGACGGGCCGCGGAAGAGTTCTGCTGGACTCGCCGGTGAGCGCCTACGGATCGGAAATAGCTTGGTCGCCCGACGGCCGTTCGGCGGTCTTGACGGGAGTGTCGTTGCCGATAGAAGAGTGTCAATCGGACGTCAAGCTTCTTGGCACTCCGGGCGTCGTCGAGGTGAATTTGCTGGACCTTCATCACACACTGGCCGCATCCGAAGACCTGCGGTTTCTCCACTGGGATCGAAAAAACAATGTTCTCGCGTTTGAAGTTCGGCGAAGGGATTCGAAGCCCTCCGAACGCCGATATTTCAAGAAACTCGGAGCACATTGGGAAAAAATCGGCGGAAACGAGCCGGAAACGGTACCTGTCGAAATTGTTGCGGAACAAGATCTGAACGCGCCTCCGAAAATCGCCGCACTCGACCGGAAGTCGGGACGAAAGGCGGTACTTCTTGACCTGAACCCGCAATTCAGCGAACTCAAGTTCGGGAAAGTCGAGGAAATCAAGTTTTTCGGCGCCGGACATCTCGAAGTGCGTGCCGGATTGTACTTCCCGCCGGACTTCGAGCCGGGCAGGAAATATCCTCTGGTCGTTCAGACGCATGGATTTGACGCGGATGGCTTTTGGATTGACGGTCCCTTCACCACGGGCTTTGCTGCGCAGGCGCTCGCAAGTCGGGGATTGCTGGTTGTGCAGATTCCCGACCGCCACGACTGGAGTACGGAAACGCCGCAGGAAGCTCCACGAATGATGGAGACGATCGAAAATGCAATCGGGTTTGTCGACGGCCTCGGAATTCTGGATCGCGACCGGCTGGCAATCGTAGGCTTCAGCAGAACCGGCCTATACGTGCAGTACATGCTGACACATTCCAGAATTCATTTTCGTGCAGCGGTTGTCGCCGAAGGCTCGGATGGCGGCTATTCGCAATACCTTCAGTTCTTGGACTCGCATCCGTACACGGCTTCGGATTCGGAATCGATCAATGGGGGAATGCCGTTTGGGAGCGGCCTGCTCTACTGGTTGCGTCGTTCACCGGAGTTTCTTGTCGATACGATCGATACGCCACTGATGATCCAAGCCGCTTCTCCCGAATCGCTCAGCATGCTGTGGGCGGTGAACAAGGGCCTGCGGAGGCTCGGAAAGCCCGCGGAACTGCTTTATCTTCCGACTGGAACACACATTCTTGAAAAACCGTGGGATCGTATGGCGTCCCAAAAGGGCACCGTGGATTGGTGTGTATTCTGGCTAAACGGCGAGGAAGACGGCGCACCTGAAAACTCCAAGAAATACGAGAGATGGCGACGGATGCGGGAGTCACAGGTCATGAGTCAGACTCAATGAGCACAAGGGCACTCGGCGCCGGAGTGCCCTTGCGTCAAGGTTTCACGCCTCGTCGCATTCATACGCCGCCACGGTCGTCAAACCGCTTAAATCCGTCGGCGGAGCCATTTTTTGCATCGACGCTTGCACGGCGTCGATCGCATTCACGAGCTCAACCAACACGGGTTTTTCGTAAGTCACGGGAATCACCTCCTTTCGAATCGAATCGTCGGAAACTCATGCGCGCAGGTGCGCGGTAGAAGATTTATCGGGACGCCTGAGGCCTCAGGCGTCCCTCTTGGTGGTCACTCTTCATCGGACTGGTACGCGTTGACGGTTTGTCCGCCGAGGTCGATCGGGGGAGAGTGCTTCGAGGTGCTTCCCTGCACGGCTTCGACGGCGTCCGCAACTTGGTTGATTTCAGGTTTTTCGTACGTCATGGTGTGTTTCCTCCTTTCGGTTGGGATCACTGCATTCAGCCAGCTGAAACTTTTGCGTCGATGCGGAGCGCGGCCTTCGCGCTTGAACCTTCGCCGACAGGCCGCGTCGCGTTGAGATTCACGGCCTCTTCCGCGGCGAGGTTCCGAAGCCACCGTTCGAGGACCAGCGTGCGCAGCACGGGGACGAGAGGCGCTTCTTTGCCCATGCGCAAATCTTCGAGAACACTCACGAATCGCTCGGGTGAGACGATTCCCAGCGATTCGGCAGTCATGTTCTGGGTCAGGGGAAGCAATTCGGCCCATCGCTTGGCGATCGCGACGCGCGGCCCACGGCTCACGTAGGCTTTTCGCTTTCGGGTCAGAATTTCGTCGGGAACGATTCCGGCCAGCGCGCGCCGCATCAAGGAACGGCGCCGGCCCGGCTCGATGAGTTCCTCACGAGGAACCGCGAAGAGAAACTCCAGCAGATCACGATCGAGATAGGGATAACGCCGTTCGCATCCGCCACGAGGGGAGATGATCGAGCAAGCGACGTATCGCTTCAACCCTTGCAGAGCCGACAGATTCTCCTGAAAGCTCGGACGCGGGCCGAAAAACTTCAGACGAACGTCGTAACCGGCGAGGGCGGACGCATGGTGCCGCGCGAAGCGGGGAACAAGCCAACGCGGTGGACGCTGACTGGGCAAGGTGTGCAGCAAACGGTTCGGCAGAAAAGCTCTGAACGACTCCCACAGCAGCTGAAACCAGGTCTTCCTTTGACTGAGAGCCCACGTTTTCAGCCGCCCGGCAAAAGCGACGAGACGGAACTCCGTCAAAAGGTTCGCGAGTTCCGGAATGGCGGTGGGCACGCCACCTGTAAATTCGTCGCCTCCCGTGCCCGAAAGTATTCCTCCGTAGCCGCCGGTCGCTATTAGCCGCTCGACTTCGCGGTTCCGCGCGGAGTTTTTTCCGCAGTCAGATGGTGCAGGCGCAAAAGTCGTGTGCCACAAAATGGATGACAGGTCATCGGCGCAATCGACTTGTATTCTGTGACCCGTTCGCCCTCGGCGCTCTTCGACTTTCGAGAGATAGGGAAGCTCATTCCAGTGGGGCTCCAAGTCGTCGTAGTACGACAGCGTATCGAGTCGCGGAGCAAGTCCCTGTTCGTGCTTCAGCATGGCGTCGGCGAGAGAGACGACGGACGAAGAATCCATGCCGCCGCTAAGTTCGGCCAGCAGCGGCTTCTCGGACCGAAGCCGGCGTCTGACGGCGTTGCTCAAGACTTCTCGAAAATGCTCCTCGTAGTCGAAGGCATTTGCGTAGCGGATCTGTTTGTTCGGATCGAAATCCCAGTATTGTGCGACGGTGGTCCGACCTTGTTCGAACAGGACAAAAGACGATGGCGGAACGGCGCGGATCGAGCGGTAGGGCGTCAAGTGCGCTTCGGGAAAAAACGCGAGCCATCCTGCGAGGTACTCGAAATCGAGATCCAATGCGCCGCTGGCTTCCGCGACAAGGAGATCGAGTGAACTGCTCCATCGGACGCTGGTCTCCGTGCGGCAATAGAACAGTGGCCCTAACCCGATGGGATCTTTCGCAAGGATGAGCGACCGCGCTTGTGGGTTCCATATGGTCAGCGACCAATCACCAATCAGCTTGTGGAACGAATCCATTTGCCAGCGCACATAGGCTGCCGCGACGATCTCGGGATCGCTGCTCGCTGAACTGACTCGTCCATCCAGTTCGGATACGATTTCCTTTCGGTTGTCGAGCCGTCCGTCCCACAAGAGAAAAATGGGTGGCTGTCCCGGTGCCGTTCCACCGGCTACAGGTGCAACACCGTCGCAGGCGACCGCCAGGCCGCAGTTCGAGAACACTTTGGATCCCGGCAGCGTCCTTTCAAGCAAAGGCGGATTGTCACTGCAGGCGTCTCCTCGTCCTGAACTTGCAAATTCCCAATAACCCAGTTGAACACTCATCGGACATCCCATTCTTTCTTGAGCGCATTCCTAGCAGCGGTCGAGGACAGAGTAGATTTCATTGGTGTAAGAGTTGTCGTTCACGACCCGGCCGTCGACTTCCACCCAGGCATGAGCGCGGAAAGGCGTGTGCTGCGCGCCGATGACGAGTTGCGCGGGAATCCCAGCGTCTTTGAGCAGGCACGCGGTTGCCGCGGACCTTTGCAGACAAAGCACCTGTTTCCAATACCAGATGCATGCCGAATCGACCGACCCGCAGACACGGCGGATCGTGTCGCCTTCGCACTCGCGCAGCCGGCACGGCCTGCTGCGAACCGCATCATAAACGGCGGCGAAATTCCCGCGACGAAGCAGGAAGTCAAAATGGAGAAGCGACGCGTAGGCGCGCATGGCCGGAAAGAGCATGTGATGACCCTCCGTTCAGCAGAACATTTCCGAAATGCTGGACGCGCCGTTCCGGAGCCGGTCCGCGTACGATTTCATACGGCGCGTCAGGCTGCGGTAGTAACCCGCCAGTCGCGAGTCGCGAAGCGCGCTGCCGTCGCGCCAGGCATCGGTCGAAACCGCGTGCGCAAAAACCGCGAGGAAGACGGCCAGACAGAGACTCCTGTCGGGATTCGACAAACTCCAATGCTTCCTGCACTCGGCCAGGTACATCGGAGCCAGACGGTCGTCCCGGTCTACCGGATTTCGTCCGCACGCGCGGTGGTGTTCAAGGAGGTGGGCGAGGCTGAAAAACGGATGGCCGACACTAGTTTCCGCCCAATCCAGAAAAACGGTGCTCCGGGACAGCGCGATGACGTTGTCAGGATTCAAATCCAGATTTCCCACAGTGTCCGGAATGCGTTCCTGCTGCAGGGCGAGCAAGGCTTCCCGAGTATCCGATTCGAGAGTCTCCATCTCAGAAGGCAAAACCCGTGGCGGCGCATTCTTGGTTTGTTGCTCCATGAGCATTCGCATCGACGCAAAAAACGGCTGCACCCTTTTGAGCAGTGTTTCGGTGCGAACGTCCCGGGCCTTGAGGTCGAGAACATCGCTTACGATTTCGACAGACGCGATTTGCAGGCGCGCGAGGTCGCGAGCCGCGTGGCACCAGAGTGAAGGATCCTCCGCTTCCGACAGCGGTATCCCCGGGACTGCCGGCATGATCCAAGCGTTCCAATGGGGCTGGGTCGCCAGAATCCGCGGCAGGTAGTCTTGAAGCCGCGACGACAGCAGGATGGTGAGCGGAAATTCCCGCGAGTTGGGTTCGCCGACCGCCTTGAACCAAACCGCTTCGCGGTCGGTCCCGAACCGAATCAGGCTGCACGAAGTGCCGGCCGTAAATTGAAGAAAGGCTCCATTGAGAGTAAGCGGAATGTTCCGAACGGCGTCCTGGACCAATTCCTCGAGCGCAAAGAACCAGCCGGGTTTTTCGAACGGAAGCAGACCTCCGTTCGTATTTCGTTCGGAGAGACCCGCAAGCCACGTTCGAACAGCGGCGAAGTCCGAGCGATCCGAAAAGAGAAAGTTTCCGCCATCGCACAGTGAAATCCAGCGAGCGGTTTCCGGCGTCGCGTCACCGAACGGCAACGCCTCGACGACGTGATACCGCGCAGTGTGTGAAGCATCCACGGAGGGGATCGGATAGTGAGAATAGACGTCGAGACCCCAAAGGGTTTTGATCCGCGCATTGAGTTCCAGCGCGACCCGGCTGAATTGCGGTATTTCCACGGCTGGCAGTCGCAGTGCCGAGTCGGTCTCGAAGACCATGAACTCGCAGGCGTTTCTTCGAAGAAGAACGATTCGCCAGACTTCCATGTTCGTGGGGACGGACGTGGCCATGGGTTCACTCCGGAGAGGCAACTTCGTTGATCAATGCGTGGCTGTTCAAGGCGGTTCTGAATTCGTTGAGATCGCGTTTTGCGACGGCCGCCGGAATTCCGAACCGGCGTACAAGTTCGTCCACGATTGATCTTTCTTCGAGACCGCTGGTCAAGAGCTGGAACATCACGGAAGCGGAAGAATTGAGAGAGAACATCCTGCCGCTGTCAACATCCATGACGATTCCGCCGTCGGGGGTGTGCGTGCTGCGTATCCTGGAGCGCTGAGCGGTCATGTGGGTCTTCTTTGCTGTCGGCGGACTTCGCTGGGGTCGAGTGCAAACTGCCAGAGAGAAACGCGAGAATCCAGTTGCTCCCGGAAATATTCGCAAACACGATGTGGGTCTCGGAAAGGCAGTCGAAAAGCGCCTTCCGGCACTGTCGGACGACGCGCGCGCTCCCGGCGCCGTTCGCTTTTGGTGGTGAGCTTCTGCCTGCAATGAAAAAACCGCGAGCGTCCCGGCGCGTCAACCTGCACCATCCAGGCTGCGCACGACGCCGACGACTCTGCCGAGTACTTCGACCTCGACGTGATTTCGCAAACGGAGCAAGCTTTGCTCCTCGGTCACGCAGGGACGAACGAGGAGCGTGCCATTCTGCAGCGTGCATGCGGCACAGAGCCGATTCCCGTCTCGCAGTTCGAGGATGTAAATCGGCTGCGCCCAGATGGGGGAGGACAACGAGGGTGCGGGCGTTTTGCTCTTGCGATTGACGGCAAAAAAAGCGGCATTTTTCAAATAGCGGTGGTTGTAGCGAACCGTAGCTCCCGCCCAAAACAGGTCGCGGACGGACGGGTTCGGAAGCCCGAGAATTGCGGGCAGGACTGCCCGCAGAAAAAGCGGTATCTCCTCAAATCTGTCCTCGACGGCGCGCAGGAAAGGAGACGGCGATCGTAGTGTCGCTGCCGACTGGGTGTCCGGAATTCCTCGCCACACCTTCGGCATTGGCGCCTGTCCGGCGGTTTCGAGGGACAGCCCCGCGAGCCTGGCCAGTTCGCCTGCGGGAAGGCAGTAGACCGCGCTCAAGGAAATCAGTTTGTGAATATGGCGTGGGAAAAGATCGCCCGCTTCCATGTCGGAAAGGGCGCTGGACGCGCAAAAGTAGTTGGCGTGTTTCAAGAGGCGCGCGATCTCCCTGGTTCTAGCGGATGCTTCGTGGAACGACAGCCCGGAGCGGACCCGGGCCCGCCGGAGGAAGTCTCCTATTTTTTCCCTGGCCGCAGGTTGGTTGCCGAGCGCGGCGGGCAACCAGGGGCGCGCGGCATAGGTGGACACGGCCGGCGCTCCCCGGTAGGCCAGGCGACGGATTTCGAAGTCCACGGCTCCAAGAATTCGCGCTTCCGTCCCGAGGCGCAGTTCGACAGGGGCATAGGGGACCTCTCCCGGACAGAGAATCACCTTGCCTTGCCCACCAATGCGGAGCCGGCTGCAGGTGATGCCGCGGCTGTGTTCGACCGCGAAAATCTCGCCGGATTCCATTTCGCCGAACGTCGGTTCGATCGGAATGCGGGGATCGACCCGAACGATGCTTTCGGGCAATAAGTCCGGATAAGCATAAGCGTCGCCGGTCCCGATTTTCAAATAGAGGAATCGAGAATCCGTTTTGCCGGTCAATGCGACGAGCGGCTGACTGATTTTTCCCGAAAGCCAGTGGTTGAGGGGCGTGAGTTCTTCTCCGAGGGCGACGACCGGCGGCTCTTCAAACCAGGGTA
>Ga0070734_10001144_pt1 | contig 41647 bp, 33 predicted proteins | sample Coa_R1_8_FD_66444 | JGI IMG/M metagenome (GOLD analysis project Ga0070734, IMG submission 66444) | Surface soil microbial communities from Centralia Pennsylvania, which are recovering from an underground coalmine fire - Coalmine... | ecosystem: Environmental > Terrestrial > Soil > Unclassified ...
ACTTCATGTCGTTGCCCGAGGTGATGCTGTTGAAGTGCTTGCTCAGCAGCACGGCCGGCTGGCCCTGGATGTCGGCCGGGATGACCGCCGCGCCGATGATCGGGAACACCGAGACCACCGACTGGAACACCGAGGGGATGTTGGTCTCGGCGATGGCCGGCGGCACGTAGGTGATGCTGAAGTCGTCGATGTAGAAAGACGGCGTGCCGCTGGCCGACTCCACGTACAGCGTCAGCGACGAGTTGGCCAGCGCCTGGTTGTAGGTCGCCTGCAGGCGGACCCAGGCGTTGGCGGTGACGGTGGTGTTGCCGACCACGGTGTGGAACGTCTCGATCGTTCCGGCCTTGCGATCGAGGCTCACGCGCAGCTGCGTGTCGGCCGAGCCGGGCGCCAGCTTGGCCCACACCGAGACGACGTACTGCGAGCCGTTGAACATCACGTTGGTGACGTCGAACGCGGGGCCCTGGAAGGTCTGGGTCCGGTTGCTGGTCAGCAGGCTGAACGTTCCGCTGTGCGCGTCGGCGTTGCTGACGGCGACGGACTCGCCGCCGGTGCGCGACTTCCAGCCCTCGGTGGTGCCCGACTCGAAGGTGCTGCTGGCGCCGGTGGTGTTACCGGGCGCGCCGGGCGGCGGCGCGATCTGCGCGACGCTGACCGCGTCGATGTAGTACGAGGCGTTCCCCGACGAGGTCTGCACGTAGAAGATCAGCCCCGAGTTGTCGGTGTTGAACGTGTAGAGGCCGGTCATGGTCACCCACGCCTGGTCGGTCACGGTGGCCGAGACGACCTGGTCGAACGCGGCGCTGCCGCCGGTCGGCGTGCGCTGGAAGGTGGCGATCAGCGTGCTGGACGGCTGCCCGGTCTGCAGGCGCGCCGACAGCGTCACCTGATAGGTGGCGCCCTTGGTCAGCTGCCCCTGCAGGCTGACGCCGGGGCCCATGAAGCTGGCGGTGCGGTTCGTCGTCAGCAGGCTGTGCGTCCCGGTGAACGCCGTGTCGGTCGAGTTGGCGACCGTCGGGCTGCCGAACGCGAACCAGCCGTCGTTGCCGCCGTCCTCGAAGTCGTAGGAGATCGGCGCCGGCGCCGCTTGCGCCAGCGAGAAGGTGTCGATGTAGTACGACGCCGTCGCCGAGTCGGACTCGACGTAGAGGATGATGCCCGAGAGGGCCGAGCCGCTGGCGTTGGTGCTGGAGGCGAACGAGTAGTTCCCCTGCAGCGTGACCCAGGACTGGTCGGTGACCGCCGTGGCCGGCACGGCCGAGTCGAACGCGCTGGTCCCGTCGGCGAAGCTCCGCATCACCGTGACCTTGAGGTTGGTCTGCGCGGTCCCCGTCACGAGCCGCGCCGCCACCGACACGTGGTAGCTGGCGCCCGCCGACAGCTGGCCGGTCAGGCTGGTGCCCGGGCCCATGAAGCCGGAGGTGCGGTTGGTGGTCAGCAGGCTGTGCGTGCCCGTGTTGGCCACCACGGTCGAGTTGGCGACCGTCGGGCTGCCGAACGGAAACCAGCCCTGCGTCGTGCCGTCCTCGAAGTCGTTGCTGATCGTGCCGGTCAGGGCCGAGGTCACGCTCTCGACGTCCGCGGTCGACGACGGCGGCTGGGAGCCGGCCGTGCAGCCGAGTCCGATCACCACCCAGGATAACGCCCACGCCCGAAGGGTCTTGCTCGTTCTCATCTCATCTCCAATTGCTCAGGTTAACGGCGGGCGACACGTCACCTGCGACACTCGCCCGCCTCGAGTGCGCGCGCACCATGGCACAGACGAGATCGCGCGCGACAGTGTGAAGAGAGCAATTTCGACAACTCGTCACGCGGCTGGTCGCGATCGCCAGAGTCGGCGCTCGCTTTTGAGAGGCGGCCCTGAAAAATGAGAAGTGCGCTATCTGGATTCCACCTATCGTCAATCGCGTGACGCGCGACGAGCTGCTTCGCTCGCGGCGGTCAGGGCTGCGGGTAGCAGTAGGCGTCGACCTTCGAGTTGCAGCTGTCGCAGCTCGCCGAGGTGCGCGTGTTGCAGGTGCAGCTCGCGCCGCCGAAGTTGTAGGTGACGTTGCCGTCGCTGTCCTCGCACAGCTCCACCGGTCTCCCGTTGCCGCAGGGCGAGCTGGCGCAGACGCTCGCCGAGGGCCCGCAGCCGGCGGCGAGGGCAAGGAGCCGGAACAGAACGAAGCCTGTGGCGACCCGCGGCGGCACGACCTTCATGGCAACCTCCTCCCCGACTATCGGCCATCCGGCCCGTTCGGCCAAGCGAGCGCCGCCGCCCGTGCGCGACGTCAGAGGTGGCCGAAGTACTCGGAGATGTCGAAGAAGAGATCCAGCTCGCGCCCGTCGGCGGTCCGGACATGGAGCTCGTCGGCGGGGCGGCCGTCGCATTTGATCAATGCCTGGGACCCGCGCTCGTACCCGGGGTACCTGGCGGCGATCCATCCGTACTCGGCGCGCACGCCCGCCATCTCGTTCGCCGCGTGCACGACGACGGCCTGCGCGCAGCTGGTCCCGTCGCCGCCGCCGTACGCCATCGGCTGTCCGGCGCTGCCCGTCGGGCGGGACGCCGGGTGCCCGGCGTCGCCCGACGTCGCGCAAGCCTGGAGGCCGAGCGCCGCCGACATCGCCGCCACCACCATCGCTCGCTTCATCATCGAGTCAGTCTACGCTCGACGCCCGGGGTTCCGAACAATCGCCCGCCGTGAGCCGCCGGCGCGCGCGGCGCGGCACCTCACCCGATCTCGAACATCACGCCGGCGCGCGCCCGGTAGAGATCCCAGAGCTTGCCGGCCACGTCGTTCGGGTCGAGGGTGGCGTTGCCGCTGTCGAAGGCGGTCCCCTTGACCATCCCCAGCACCATCGCCTCGCCGACGTAGATCCCCTCGGGCTTCAGCTTGGCGGACAGCAGGCCAACCAGCTTGTGCTTGGCGGCGTTGGCCATCGACAGTCCCATCGCGTTCCATTTCGCGCCGTTGGCGTTGATCTCGTCGGTGAAATAGCCGAACCCGCCGTTGATCACCAGGACCGCGGCGTCCTTCTGCTGCTTGAGGTCCGGTAGCGCCGCCTGCACCGTGACGACCAGGTTCGTGACGGCGATGTCGAGCACCGCGCGGATGGCCGGCAGGTCGGCGGTCAGGAGGTCGCCGGCGTCGCCCGAGTAGGCGTTCCACTCCAGCACCGTGATCGGCCCCAGCGCCTCGCGCACCTTGCCGACCAGCGCGCGCGCCGCGTTCGGATCGCCGAGGTCGGTGGGGAACCCGGCGGCGCGGATTCCCTCGGCCTCGAGCGCCTTCACGCCGGCGGCGACCTGCTCGGCGTTGCGGGCGGCCAGCGCCACCCGGAAGCCCTCCTTGCCAAAGCGACGCGCGACCGCGTTCGAGATGCCCGGTCCGTAGCCACACACGAGGATCGTCTTTTCCATGGCCACTTCTTAGTGCGCGGCCGGCGAATTTCAACCGCGGCGGCCGATTTTTCGGGCGGGTCGGTCCCGGCACGCCGATTGCGTTGCGTGGGTGTCATGAAGAAGGCGCTGGTGGTGCTGGCGGTCATGATCCTGTCGTCGAACGCGTTCGCGAAGAGCGCCAAAAGAACGCAGCACCGGCCGAAGACGCCGGTGACGACCATCGACGGCAGCGGGCCGTCCGAGCCCGGGTCCCCTTGGCCGGAGATCACGAAGAAAGGGCACCTGTAGCCCGCGCGCCACGCAGCGCCGGCGCGACGTGATGGCCGCCGCGGGCCGCCGTCACCTCACAGGTCCGGGTCGGCCAGCAGCTCCGCCTCGATCGCCCGGGGATCGCGCGGCGCCGCGAGCAGCTGCTCGACGCTCTCGCCGCGGCGGTCGAGCAGGTAGGCGACCAGCAGCTCGTAGCGCCGGTAGAGACCCGACCGGCGCGGATCCATCTCGGGCGCCTCGCGCGCCAGCGCGTCGCGGCCATCCCGAAGAGCGACGGGGCGATCATACGCCACGTAGTCGGCGTACCCTTCGGTCTGGAACGCCGCCAGCCGGCGATAGCGCCAGCGGCCGATCCGGTCGGCCGTCATCGAATGCGTGATCTCGTGGGCGATGAAGTAGGTCAGGCTCCGGCCTCCTTTCTTGACCTCGCCGCTGCGGCCGAACACCGTGCCGCGGGCGATGTCGTGGGGACGGATGAAGACGTTCCCGCCGACCATCGTCTGGCTGACGCCGCCGACCTTGTAGTCCCACAGCGCCAGGAAGCCGAACAGCGCCGGCGTGTCGCACAGGAAGACGTGGTGAACCCGATCGGGATCGTAGAGCGGCGAGCGTGAGACCCGGCCGAGCACGTCGTCCAGCATCGGCCGCGTCTCGGGCGGGAACGGGCGGCGCGCGTGGAGGACGACGTTCCCCTGGCGCGTCGTGTAGGCGAACAGCGGCTCGGGGTGGACGACCAGCGCCACCCAACCGGCCGCCGCGGCCACGAGCGTCAGGAGAACCCGCTTCATCACCGCCTTGCCGAGGCTCGGCGGCCGTGCCGGCGCCGCTCGCTTCGCAGGTGTGCTCACGCCACCTCAACCGGACGGGCGCTGGGGTCATTCCCGGACCAGCGCGGCCCGATGCGCCGCCGGCGTCGCCGTCAGTGCCGGTGGTGGTGGTGCAGGTCCTCGCTGTGCTCGTGCTCGTGGGTGAGCGTCTCGTGCTGGTGCGGGTGGCTGTGCGCCCCGGTCGGCATCGGGTCGTGGGTGTGCAGGTGGTGGCCATCGTCGTGCCGGTGCAGGTGCTCGTGCGCGACGGCCTCGTGCGTGTGGCGGTGCCCGTGCCGCTCAGACAGGTGGAGCCAGAGCCCCACCCCCACCAGCACGGCGGCGGCCGGGAACGCGGCGCCGGGCCAGGGCGTGCCGAGCGCGAACGCGATCGCCGCGCCGAAGAAGGGGGCGCTGGCGAAGACCGAGGCGGTGCGCGCGGCGCCGACCACCCGTTGCGCCCGCAGATAGAGCTGAAGGCTGATGCCGTAGCCGACCGCGCCCAGCGCCAGCAGCGCCGCGGCCGAGCCCGCCGCCGGCGCGCGCTCGACCAGCGCCAGCCCGGCCACGCCCGCCGCGGCGCCGCCCAGCACCCCCTTGAGCGCGACGACCTTGAGCGGATCGAGGTCCGCCAGCGGGCGCGACAGCAGGTTGTCGACCGCCCAGGCGAGCGCGGCGGCCGCGACGAGCAGCGGTCCCGACACCGCGCCCGGCCCGCCGAGCGCGCCGCCGATCAGGACGGCGCCGGCGGCGAAGATGAGCAGCGCCGCCGCCAGCACCCGCCGCCCGATGAACTCCTTCCCGACCAGCCGCGCGAGCACCAGCGTGAACGGCGCCTCGAGAGCCAGCAGCAGCGACGCGGTGGCGGCGTCGGTCCGCGCCAGGCCCAGCACCAGCAGCGTGGGCGCCACCGCCCCGCCGACGATCGCCACCGCGCCGAGCCGCGCCCCCGCGGCGCGGACCGTCGGCGCAGGGCCGGCCGCGCCCCGGCGCGCGGCGGCGATGAGGCCCGCCCCCAGCGCGGCGCCCAGATAGAGGAGCGCGCCGGCCAGCAACGGCCCGCTCGCGGCGCTCGCGCGCTTGAGCAGCGGCGCCGTCATGCCGAACAGCAGCGCCGCCAGCCCGGCCAGGGCGACGCCGCGCCGGATCTGCCCGTTCGCTCCCATTTCTCGCCAAACGGTACCGCAGGCGACGTCGGGGCGCCGCTCGATCGGCGGTGCCGCGCTACTTCTCGCCGTGTTCCCACCGGAAACCCAAGGCGGAGGGTGTGGTATTCAATCGGCCCATGCGCCGCGCCTCGGCCGTGTCGCGAGGGCTCGTCCCCGGCCTCGCCGTCGTCGCTGTCCTGGCCGTGCTGACCGCGAGCCGCCCGGCGCGGGCGCAGTCGCCCGAGCTCTCGATGCGCGAGTTCGCCTCGGGGCAGATCAAGAAAGGCGTCCGCGCCATCGGGTTCGGCGGCGACGGCGCGACCTGGGGCAACTATGGCCTCGTCTACCGCGACGCGGGCGACGCGCTGGCCGACGTGGGAATCACCGGCTACACGAACGGCAACACCTTCACGTTCACCGCGGTCGGCGCCACCACGCCCCCGCTGTGGCACGGGCTGGCGATCTATCTCATCGCGCTGTCGCAGCACGCGGAAGGCATTCGCCTCTCGCTCACCTCGCCAGCCCTCGGGACGGCGCCGGTCCCGATGATCGGCGGGGGGGCCGACCAAGCCGTCTTCAGCAAGATCGCGATGCCGCTCGGTCACGGGCTGTCGGCCGGCGTTCTGCTGTCGTACGAGCTGTCGCAGTTCGACGCGGTCACGCAGCAACAGCTGTACCCCGCGTCGGTCCACTACGCGACCAGCTGGCGCCCCTCCGGCGGCGCGGGACTGGCCTGGCAGCCGGACCCGCGGGTGCTGTTGGGGACGCGCGTCATCCTGAACCACGACGAGGAGGTCCGGACCGACGCGCTGGGGACGACCGAGGGGCTGGCCCGCAGCTACGAGTTCCGGCTGGGCGCCTCGGTCGTGCCCTGGACGGGCGGGATCGCCGATCTGGGTGGAACCGCCCTCTACCGGCGCAGCGGTCTGACCGGCGCGGTGACGACCGCGCTGCATCCGAACGTGGGGTTCGAGCAGACATTGCCGGGCAATATCGTCGTGTTGCGGGCGGGGGTCGACGAGACCTCGTACGGCGGGGGGATCACCCTGCGGGCCCGCCCGCTGCGACTCGATGTCGCCTACGTCTATGACCTGGGGCGCGCGCGCGTCGGGACCTTGTTCGGGACCACCAGCAACTCGGTCCTGGCGACACTCAGCTTCGACATGACGTGGCGCAAGGCGGCAGCCACGTCCGTGACACCGCCGCCGACGCAATCAGCGCCTGCTGTGCGTTCCAATTAACGGCGTTCCAGCGATACAATGCTGGCCCGTAGCGGCGTCACGCCGCTTACGCAAACTAACCGCGGAGGAACAGCATGACGAGGACGAAGACGTTGTTGGTGGGGATCGTGGCGCTCGCGGGTGGAGCGGCCGTACCGGCGCACGCCACGACGATGATTCAGCAGGCGAGCTTCAGCGGGACGCAGGCCTTCTTCCCGTTTTCGGCGTCGACGTCGATCACCTGCGCGGACGGCACGACCGGGGTCGCCTCGGCGTTCGGCTCGGTCTCGGGCGCCCAGCAGATCTCCATCTCGACCGGGTCGCCGCAGACCATCAGCAACGGCACGTTCGTCGAGGTCGACTTCTACTTCAACAGCTGCACCAACGCGTTCTTCTCCTTCGGCACGGGCGGGATCGCCAACAGCTTCACGGCGCCCGACAAGAAGCTCGATTCGGCCGCCATCTCGGGGACCGGCTCGGTCGAGGACTTCAACAGCCCGCCGGACTTCCTGGCGGTCGCCGTGGACGTTTCTTTCACCGGGAGCGGGTCGACCAACTCGGAGAAGGGGACCACCCACATGAAGACCACGGGCTCGCCGCACGGGAACCTCTCGATCTCGCACAGCTCCAGCGCCAGCTCGAGTCGCGGCGCGACGGTGACGGGCACGATCACCATCGACAACGTCAACTTCGACGCCGCCTCGGCGGTGTCGTTTGCCGACATGAACTCGAACAGCAGCAGCCAGTTCAGCGTCTCGAAGTAGCGGCGGAGAGCACCTCGCCGCGCGCGGCGCCCGCGGGCGTCAGCGCGGCGAGGCGTGGCCGACGGAGGACTCGAGCCGCGCCGTCAGCGTCTCGACCTTCTCCAGGCGGGCGCGCAGCCGATCCTTGAAGTCGCGCGCGTCGGCGCCGGTCAGCTCGATCATGAGCCCGTGGCGTTGCTCTTCCAGCGCGAGCGTGAGCTCGCGCAGCTCATCGTCGGTGAATTCCAGCTGGACGCCCATACCCGCAATCTAAGTCCGCGCGGGCGACGCGGCGGCGGGCGCGACCTCGACCAGCCACGGGCCAGAGGTCGGTCACAACAGGCTCTCGCGCTTCGGTTCGCGCAGCCGGACCAGCCGCCGCGCCAGCCGCAGCTCCCACGGGTGATCGTAGAGGCGCGTGGCGTACCGCCAGCTGGCCAGGCCGCGCAGCGCCAGCCGGGCCGCGAGCGGCAGCCGGTAGTCCTGCGCCGTCGGAAACCGGCAGGCGAGCACGCGCGCGAAGTCCTTCACCCGGCGGCGGACCCGCGGGGTCAGCCAGGGCGCGTCCTCGTGGCAGACCCAGCGCACCCACCGCGGCTCGGTCCACTCCTCGGGCGTGGCCGGCAGCGGCGGTCCGCCGGGGCCGTAGCTACCGAGGACCGGCAGCCGCGCCCCGGGCGCCTGCCGCTCGACCGGCGCGCGGCTGCGCTGCGGGGTGGGGCTGTAGAAGTAGAGGATGATCTCCGCCTCGGGGCTCAGCGTCTTGAGCCGCCGGATGAACTCGAACGTCGTCTCGATCTCGGCCTCGGGCTCCTCCGGACCACCGAGCACGAACGAGAACTCGGGGATGACGCCGTTCTCGCGGCAGCGGCGCGCGACCTCGATGGTCTGCTCGGCCTTGGTCCCTTTGCGCATCCGGGCCAGCGCCCAGTCGCTGGCCGCCTCGGCGCCCACGTAGGCCATCCGCAGGCGGCTGCGCCGGACCTTCTCCCACGTCGCGGCGCTGAACCCGGCCAGCGTGTCGGCCCGCGCGTAGCACCAGTAGGGCATGTTCAGTGTGCCCAGCGCCTCGAGCATCGGGAGCGACGACTCTTCCTTGTCGAAGAAGTTGTGGTCGAAGAACTGGACCGCGTCGGCGCCCCAGCGGTCGCGCAGCGTGCCCAGCGCCAGCCGCATGCGATCGGCGGGCTCGAGCGCGGTCTTGCCGTTCCACATCGAGACCACCCCGCAGAACGTGCAGCGGTACCGGCAGCCGAGCGCGGCCTGATAGACGGCCGTCCGCTGTCCCAAGAAGCTCGGCTTGAGGTACGCGGGGAGGTCCTCGATCTGGTGATACGGGAGCTCCGGCAGCGCCTGCGGTGGAATGAGCGGCCGCTCGGGGTTGTGGACCAGCCTGCCCGCGTCTTTCCACGAAAGGCCGGCGATGGCGGCCAGCGAAGGGCCGGCGCCGCCGGCGCCCGCGGGCACCGCCGCCAGGAGCTCGAGCAGCGTCGCCTCTCCCTGGCCCCGCACGAGATAGTCGACATAGCCGGCATTGAGCGCCGCGTTCGGGTACAGCGTGGGGAAATAGCCGCCCCAGACGATCGGCAGCGCCGGGAACCGGCGGCGGATCGCCGCCGAGACCTCGATCGCCGTCGCCACCTGCGGCCCGGGCATCACCGTGACGCCCACCATCGCGTGGTCGCGGGCGGCGAGGCGCCCGAGCGCGATCCGGACCAGCTCGGGCTCGCGGTTGCCGTCGGCGATCCGCCAGGGCCAGCGCCCCTCCAGGGCGGCGCCCAGGTGGACGAGCGACAGCGGAAGCCCGGCGTTACGCCCGGCGCCGGTGCGCGGATTGATGAGCAGCACGGGTTTTCCCGTGCGCGTCCTGTCGCCGTCTCCCTCGGCGGACTGCATCGCGGCGCGGGAACCTAATCATCGGACAGCGGCGGTCCACTGCGGCCGCACCCGAAACACGCGCCCGGTATCCCGGAGCATCCGGGAACGTGGTGTGATCAGTGCACGAACTTCGACAGCAGGCGGATGTACTTGGCCTGATAGCCGTCGTCCGGCTCGGTCACCGACCACGAGTCGAGCGGCCAGCCGTCGTTGAAGTCGAGGTACGACTTCTGATCGGGCTGGCCAGCCGGCGGCGCCGGCATCGTGTTGCCGCCGCAGGAATTTCCGGTGCCGCAGCCGCTCGGACAGCAGCCGTCCCAGGTGTAGCTGGGGTTGGGGCCGCCGGTCAGATAGCCGGGCGGCGGGGCGTACTTCGAGACGCCCACGGCGTCCCAGTACGATCCTTTCTGGTACCAGGAGTGAAAGAACCGAGTGACCGACTTGGTCGCGCCGTGGTCCCCCATGTTGGAGAGAAAGACCAGCTGCAGCGGGTTCACGCCGTGCAGCCAGTGGACGTACCGCTCGGCGCCCTTGGCGGCCGTGGCGCTGGTCCCGGCGTCGATCCCGAACGTGACGACGTCGTAGAGCAGGTTCCCCTGGTCGCTCTTGGTCTGGTTGATCCCCCACCAGTAGCCGGTCAGATACGCCAGGTACGGATCGGGGCTGCCGGTCACGGCGCCCAGGTTGCTGCTGGTCTGCAACGACCCGAGGTACTTCGTCTTGATCGCCGAGACGACCGAGGGGGTGGCGTTGGCGGCGCGCGTGTACTCGAGCAGCGTCTCCTGCTCCTCGCCGTGCGAGCCGTCGGAGTAGCCCGACTTGATGAGGTTGACGCCGCTGTAGTTGGCGTCGAAGAAGTCGCGGTAGGTCGTGGTCCCCGTCGCCTCGAAGAGATAGACCGCGGCCTGCAGCTGCTTGATGAGCAACCCGTAGGTCTGGTTGCTCATGTCGACCTCCTGGTCGCCGGCGGCAACCGTGGGGCTCGACTTCGAGTTGTAGAAGAAGACGGCCGGGTGCGCCTGCGCCCAGGTCCAGGCCTGCTGGGCCTTGGTGACCAGGCCGGCCGCGTAGCCCGGGTAGGCGGTGCCGGCGCCCGTCGCCGCGCCGAAGACCACCGCGCCGTAGGCGTAGGCCGCCGCGGCGGTGAGCGAGGCCGACGTCGAGGCGGGCCCGTAGAAGCAGGGGGCGGTGACCGTCGACGGCGCCGTGTTGGGCGAGCCGTTGGTGGCGTTGGGCGCGGGGGCCGACGGCTCGTCGACCACGCTCAGCACCGAGCCGTCGCTCTGCTGCATGCGGCCGATCCAGTCGAGCTCCCACTTCACCTCGTCGAGCAGATCGGCGACGCCGTTGCCCGACTCGGGGATGTTGGTGGTGTCGGTGAACGCGGCGGGCGTCTCGACGTAGGCGTGCATCAGCTCGATGATGTCGCTGGCGCCCCAGTTGGTGTACTTGTTGAAGTCGCCGGCGTCCCACCAGCCGCCGTGCAGGTCCTTGTTCAACGTCTTCGTGGTGTCGTTGTAGAGGTAACACATGCCGGTGTGCGCGGCGGCGTCGGCCCACGCGGCACCGGCGTACTGCGCCGTCTTGGCGAACCCGTCGCGCTGGTAGAAGAGCATCCGCACCGCCTGCACCAGCACGTCGCCGTAGACGCTGTCGGAGATGGCGAACACGTCCGAGCGGACGTTCTGCGTCTCGTCGAGCACGAAGTACGTGCCGGCCGTCGTCACCGACGAGAAATCGAACCACCAGGCCTTGTCGCCCGACGAGCTGTCGGTCGCGCCGCCGTTCCACTGCGCCGGCGCCGCCTCGAGCAGCTTCGTCCCGCTGTTCGCGTCGACCAGCGCATACTTCGCGCCGGGCGTGAACTTCTGCGACGAATCGAACCCCGTCTGCGGGTTGCGGATGACCGCGATCTTCTCCGCCGACGTCCGGTACCCGAACTGATCGACGACGATGTTGGCGCTGAGCGCCTGCGTGGGATTCGCCCCGCCCGTGCCCGTGGCGCCGCCCGAGCCGGTCGCGCCCCCGGAGGCCGAGGCGCCACCGGAGGCCGACGAGCCGCCGGAGGCCGACGAACCGCCGGAGGCCGAGGCGCCACCGGAGGCCGACGAACCGCCGGAGGCCGAGGCGCCACCGGAGGCCGACGAGCCGCCGGAGGCCGACGAACCGCCGGAGGCCGACGAACCGCCGGAGGCCGACGAGCCGCCGGAGGCCGACGAACCGCCGGAGGCCGACGAACCGCCGCTGGCGCTTCCACCCGTGGCGCTGCTCCCCCCGGTGCTGGCACCGCCGGTACCGGAGGTGGCGCCCGATCCCGCTCCGCACCCGGCCAGCCAGCCGGTGACAGCCATCGTGCATGCGACTAAGCGAGCCTGCTTAAGAAAAACCATCGCGCCACTGTATCATTCGCGACGCCGACCTGTCCCTCGCGTCTTTCGCCGCGGAGCGACACGCGCCCGGTCGCTGGCAATTTGTAAAGGCACGGTCCGATACGCGACAATGCCGCCCATGCAACGAATGTCGGGGCTCGCCTGGTCGCTCATTTTCGTCTCGGTCTCGGCGAGCACGGTGCTTCTTGGCGTGGGGACCGCGCGGGCCGCGGAGGTCGACGTCGTGGCGCGCGAGGTCGTGGTGCGCAGCGCGCCGTTCGACGTGGCGCCCGAGGTCGCGCGGGTGCATGCCGGAGACAAGCTGGCCGGCAACGATCAGCCCTCGGGCGCGTGGCGCTTCGTCAAGCTCCCTGACGGCCGCGGCGGCTACCTGCACGAGGCGGACGTGAAGATCGTGGCGCCCCCTCCGCCCGCCGCGGCGGCGCCCGGCGCTCCCGAGTTGCCGCCCCCGCCCCAGAGCGCGCACGTGACCGCGCTCGAGCTGGGCGTCCGCGCGACGCCGGGCGACGAGGCGCCGGTGACGAGGATGCTGCATCAGAACGATCCCATCGTCGTGCTGCCCGAGCTAAAGGACGGCTGGCGGAGCGTGCAGCTCGTCGACGGCCAGACTGGTTTCGTGAAGGAGGCCGGCCTGAAGGTCGATGGCGCAGCGCCGGCGGCAGTGGCGGTGGCCGCCGCGCCCGAATCGATCGCGCCAGTCCCGTCTACCACCGAGCCGCCTCATCCGGACGCGCAGCTCGGTCTGCTGTTCGAGCTCTTGCCGGTCGGGACGATCGCCGTGGCAGAGAATGGATACGGGTCGGCGTCTTCGGACACCGCGACCGCTTTCGCCTTGGCGCCGTTCATCGACTTTCCGCTGTCGTCCCCGTACGTCGCGCTCGGCTTCTCGCCGCAGTTCGTGTTCGGGGTAAAGGGGAGCAGCGCCCCCAGCTCGGCGACGGAGTACGACCTCCGCGCGCGCCTGACGGGGCGTTACCCGGTCTCCGACGGCGGCGCGATCTACGGCCGCGTCTCTCCCGGCTATTCGATCATCTCGGCCCCCAACACCCCGGCCGGCGTCTCTAACCCCGCCGGGTTCCTGATCGACGTCTCGGCCGGCGCGGAGATCGTCGTCAACCCCAAGGTCTCGGTCGCGCTCGAGCTCGGCTACCAGATTGGCTTTCAATCCACCTCCGACACGAACGGCGCCGAGGCCGACCTCAAGACCCGCTACCTCCACCTCGGCGTCGGCTTCCTGCTCCCCCTCTGACTGGAGCGGTTCAGAACGCGACGGCGGCGCCGCCGGCCAGCGAGCGCTCGCCGAGCGGCACGCCCTCGACGAAGGCGTCGACGCGGCCGGCGACGAGGAGCGTCAGCCCCGCGCCCACCTGGTAGTGGTGCGCGTCGGTCCCGGTGACGCTGGCGCCCTGGTACTGCCAGTACACCGGCCCGCCGAACGCGCGCACGACGGCGTACGGGCTCAGCACCTGCCACAGCGTCGTGCCGACCAGCCCGCCGAGACGCAGGTCGAACGCGTCGTAGCTCACGCCGTTGCTCGTGGGCGTGCTCGACGGGGCGCCGCTCAGCTGGGTGGTGGCCGCCGAGAAGGAGAGGTTCGCGGTCGCCAGCACGAACGGCTTGGTTCCCTTGACCAGACGGTACGAGGCGCCGACCGCCCCCGTCGGCCCCGCGGAGAAGTCGTACGTCCCGGCCGGCGTGGTCAGTCGGCCGCCGACGGTGCTCCCCGCCGCCAGCTGCCAGGTGAGCCGCGGCGTCGGCTGATAGGCGAAGGAGGCGATGACCGAGCCGCGCGTCTCAGGCGCGGTCAGGTTGCCGCCGAAGTCGATCGCCGTCGAGGTGTACGACGCGCTCGCCCCCAATCGCCAGCGCGGGCGCGTCTCCTCCTCGTGCTCCGCCAAGCTGCACGAGGAGAGGCCATCCGCCGTGGAGACGCCGCAGGCCCGCGCCTCTGGTGAGGTGGCGAGAAGTCCTGCGGCGGCGATCCCCATCGCCAGCGTGGCGGGCCCTACCGGTTTCACGACCAGAGGAGCCTAGCGTGCAGCGGCCAGGCCGGCCGCGTCGATTCTTGCCGCCGGGCCCGCTCTCTCGAGGCGGGAAACCGCCGCGCGCTCTCTCCGGGCGGCTCTCGCGCCCTTGGTCACGCTGCCTGTGCGCTGGGCGCCGGCGGCGCGCCGAGCGCCGCGTTCTCGGCCTTGCGGGCGGCGAGGAGCAGGTCGCGCACTTCGGCGGCGATCTCCGGGTGCTCGGCGATGTAGGCGCAGGCCTTGTCGCGACCCTGGGCGATGCGCTCGCCGCGGAAGGAATAGAAGGCGCCCGACTTCTCGAACAGGCCGGCCGCCGAGGCGAGGTCGACGATCTCGCCGGCCGCGTTGACGCCCACGCCGTAAAGGATGTCGAACTCCGCCTCACGAAACGGCGGGGCGACCTTGTTCTTCACCACCTTGACGCGCGCGTGGTTGCCGATGATCTGCTCGCCGTTCTTGACCGTCCCGATCTTGCGGATGTCGAGCCGGACCGAGGCGTAGAACTTGAGCGCGTTGCCGCCGGTGGTGGTCTCCGGGTTGCCGTAGACGACGCCGATCTTCTGCCGCAGCTGGTTACAGCTCTGTATACCTGACCAACCGAAGTCGACTACCGAGTCCGGAACTCCCTGTTTTTGTTGAGGATGGTTCGAGGGCCGAAAAGTCGGTAGGGAACTACAGCTCAGTTGGCGTCTCAGACCTCTGCTCAGTACACCTTGGCAGCAGGAATGGACTACCGAGCCTGGAACTCACAATTTCCGTGCAGACTTTGACGGAGCCGGTCGGTCTGGTCTCCATCGCTCAGGCCGCTCGAACCATCGGCGTAAATCGCGCGTGGGTCTTCCGCCAGCACCAGAAGGGGTTGTTGACCAGCGCTACCGGATCAAGGCCGATTCGAATATCCGTCCAGGAACTCGCTCGACTAAGAAAGCGGGTCCGGCCCCGACCGCGTCGAGCGAAGGCCAGCTCCCACCGGTAGTGGCTCGTGAAGTGGTTGGAAGCGGCCCGATCCCCCTTGGGCGACGCAGGCGACGGGACCGTCGACAGGATTTCAGCTAGAGGTGCGGGACCACCGAACACGCGATACAGACCGGGAGCCTGAACTTGCACCGGTAGCGCCAGCGCGGCTCGACGACCGTCTGCCCGGTCTCGGGGTCGCGGTACTTGCGCCTGTAGGCGGCCATCAGGCGGCCTCGCTCAGTTCTTCACGCGCCCGAACGACAGCAGGTCGTCCCGGCTGATGCGGATGATGCGCGGGCTGAGGCGCTGGTGGGGCAAACCACGGGCGAGCAGGGCGTGGATGGTCTTGATGTCGACGTTCAGGAATGCGGCAGCGTCCTTCGGGGAGAGCAGGGTGGGGGAGTCCGTCATGACGCCACCACCTGCAGGATCCTGTCGCGCAGCTCGGCGTTGGCCGTATCACGGTGGCGGCCTTCACCCGGGACGTGGTGATGCGGGAGGCGCGGCGGATCCTGGGACAGAAGTAGCCCCTGCGCCGAGGCGCCATCTCTCTGACAGCTGGGTGCCGTTGCGGAGGCTGCCAGCGCGGAGCGATGATTCAGAGACGATGCGGACCCTCGCCCTCGCCGTCTTCGTCCTCCTCCCGGCTTGCGTGACCTCCGGTAGCGTCGAGGACGCGCAGATGGCGGCGCTGAAGTGCCACCAGAAGCTGCGCGCTCAGCAGGAGGACGATGAGCCGGGCGCAGCGGCGACTCGGGACAAGTGCGAGGAGCTAGATCTCAAGGCCCAGCAGCTGGACGCGCGCCACGAACGGCAGCGCTCCGCGTTCCAGCAGATGTCGCAGAACCAGCACCATCAGGTGCACTGCACGTCGACGAAGGTCGGCAACTCCGTCGACACCGACTGCGAGGATTAGCGACCGCTCGCCCCGCCTACGCGGCCTGGAGCACGACGCGGGCTGCTTCCACGGCCGCGACGAAGCCCTTCAGGAGCACGAACGTCCCCATCCGCTGCACGACCTCGGGCGGCGCATTCGCCGGCACGGCGGGGATCAGGGGTGGTGCACCGAAGAGCAGCTTCGTGTACTCGTCGCAAAAAACTTCGAGCCCGGTCCGCTTCCGCACCTGTACCGGTTGCGGGCGGGCGCGGCCAACGCGCTCATGACGTCCGCTGGCGATGCAGTGATCGCAGGTCCCCTCTGGGGCACCAGCGGCGTAACACGTGTCGCAGTCCATTCTCATTCCCCTCTCCCTTCCCCTTCCAACCTGCTCCGTTAAAAACCGGACCCTCAAGATCAAACCGGATCTCGGGCCGGAGCCTCCCCCGCGCGTCCTATCGGCAGATCGCCTCCCACACTGTAGGAGCCCGCGCGCCGAGAACCGCAACTTCTGCCCGTATCAGCGTCTCATCGCCTAACGGAAAATCTCTAACAATTCCAGTTGTTACCCTGGTTGTCGGGACGTTTTGCTCCGAGCTTAGGTAGGTCTAGGCATTAGAGGAACCGCAAACTCCGCAATTGGGCGGAAACGGCTTCTCGAATTTTCCGATCAACGAAGGGGTGCCCATGGACCGAACCCAAGCTGCCAACTTTTTCTGGACTCAACGCGGACGGACTTGTGTAGGCCGCGATTCAAAGTATGAGGCTGGACGATGAAGCACAGAGAGCGAGGCTCGTCGTTCCGCTGGATCGATGGAGGATGGATCGAGGTGCGCTTCGGCGTGGTGACGCTCTGGTGGCAGCCGGACGACGCCGAAACCATGGAGCCGATGTTCACCGTCGCGCGCGCGGAACTCTTAGCTGCGCTCGGTGCTCCAAGAGCTGCCCGGCCACCGAAACCGCGTCGTCGCACTCCTGCAGTCGCCCAGCTGCAGCTGCCCATGTCGCCATCGAGCACAAGACCTCGATGAGCTCGGCGATGTGGTCGGGCTCGAACACGTCCCGATTGTCGGCCGATAGGCGCCACGGGTTTCGCGTGCTGACCCACTTGCGGGCAGCAACTGAGAGAGCGCCATCACGGCCGGCCCGCGCGGCGCGCCGCCAGCCGGCGCTCGATCTCGGCACGACACCCGCTGCAGGTGACGAACCGGCGCGTGGTGGTGAATATCCCCGGTGGCGGCTTCCCGCAGAGCGAGACGGCAGCGCCGGCAGGCCTCCTCCCAATTTCTGAGGCCGCCCGCAAAATCGGCGTAGAGCGCGCTTGGGCCTTCCGGCAACACCAGAAGGGCCTCTTGACCAGCGCTACCGGATCGAGGCCGATTCTGGTGTCCCCCCAAGAACTCGCTCGGCTCCGAAAGCGGGAACGCAGACGCCCACGGCGCTCCACGCCGGTGCGGCCTCCAAGAATTGAGGACTCTGCCAGGGAGAAGTGAGGAACCGGGGAAGGGACACTTCTTGGGGTGGACGCCGCGTTGGGAGCCGCGAAGGTCCGTCGGGCTCATAGCCCGAAGGTCGCCTGTTCAAATCACGCGGCCGCTAGAAAGGAATCGCGGAGTTCGGCACTACCGGACCCGCGTCTTCTGTCCCTCATGCGCATGAGGGACAGGGAGGGAGTCCCGTCATGCGCGGGGCGGTCGCTGAAGGCCGTCTACCCGCTGGAGTGATGGCGGGCCGTGGCGATTCGTCGTCGGTCCCGCGCTAAGAGTGTGGCGTGACGAGGGATGGTCGCCGGTCTGACCACCGAGCGGGCACTTCGTCTTGAAGGTTTCCATCGTGACCGGGCTTTCGGGGAGCGGCCCGCGCTTTCAGAGCCATCGGGGTTCTCACCGACGGAAGAAATCGACCGTAGCTCGTTGGATTGGTCCGGGGGACCAACCGCTGGGATCCACGCCGACACGATCCTCAAGTGAGCGATGGTTCGGACGATTAGACGGCGGTCCGAGTAGTCCAGACGCGCGCCGGAAAACGCCCATCGGGGAGGGCGCTTTCGGGATCCTCGCCGTGCGTTCGCAGCATGCACAAGGGGCCTATTGGGTGCGGGGCCAACACGAAAGGGGCGACGGAAACGATGGCTACATGGCTAAACGCAAACGCTCGGTACGTGTCTCCGACTGGTTTGGACGGAAATGACGGCCTAGGGTGGGATTCCGCTCGACAGACCATCTACGCCGGTCTGCAGGCATTGATAGAAGCCGGTGGCGGAACTCTCTACGTCGCCGACGGATGCAACGTCGGTGGTCCCGTGCCGGCTCAGGGAATTCGACTCCGCTTCGACAGCATGCCTGGAGGCGCGCCATTCTTCTCGGCCCTCGCCGCCCAGGGCTGGCTGTCGCTCGGCTGCGCCATCCGGATCGTCGGCGTCGGCCGAAGCAACGGCCTAGGCCCGTTCACTGAGCCCGTCGTCGCATCGTTTTCGGGTGGAGGCTCCCGGAGCAATCCTTCGATCTGGGTCGTCGGTGGGACGATGATGAACGGCGTCGTTTTCGAGAACTTGCAGCAGGCTAGCCCTTTCGAAGTAGGTGCGCGTGTCGGTGTGGACTATGACTACAACACCGACGGGTCCGTCCGTAAGATCCCAGTCGCGACTGCATCGAGGACGGGCACGTCGACGACCTACACCCTGACCCTGCCAACAGACCTCACCGCCATTTCCGCGGTCCGGGCCGGCCACGTTACCACGCTGCAGATCCCCAACCCGGGCCTTCCGTGGCCGCCGTTTAGGGCGGGCGTCCCCATCCGGTTCGCTGGCTCGGGACTATTCGCCGCGGGCGACTATGTGATCACCTCGGCGACCCCGCCCAACACGGGTGATGCGACGTGGACGATCACCTACAGCGACCCCGCCGGTGATGCTCCGCTTGCATCGATCAGCGCGGCCGTACAAACGCACGGGTTGTGTCCAGGTGAGCTGCTTGACCTCACCAGCACCGACCCGCACTTCCTAGGGACCCAGTACATGGTTGATTCGTTCCCCACTTCACCCGTCGACGCCGCGACAATAACGGTCACGGACAAGTTCGGATCGTCGGGTGCGAGCGGGACCGCCATCGGCTACCTGCTCCATCAAGAGCGATACGCCGGCGGAACGACGAACGTGCGATTCCGCAATGTCTACATGTCAGTCGACCAATTCGTCGCGACATCCGGCCCGAGCTGGGACATCGGTCACACCGCCGCGATGCGGCCCGAAATCTGGGGCGGGTGGATCAACGGACACGGCAACGACCCGACGGAACCGCGCGATGAACGGCGCATGGCCGGCATGTACATCTATGCTGGTTCAGCCACGGCCACCCCTCCTGTGTCCGCGGCCTACGTCCACGACATTTGCGGCAACTCCGGGTCCATCTATTTCGAAGCGGGGCGCAACGGATACGCGTGCGCCGATGTCCGGACCGTCATGATCGAGATGAATGTTCCGAGTCTCAACCTCCCGGCCTTGCGCGTTGATGGCAACCAGTTCTCACAGATGAACGCCGACGGTGTGACTACGGCCGACTCGAATCCTCAAGGTCCATCGGTCGTAAACAACGGTGTGCCTTGGGCCGCAGCACAGATCCGTCGGAGCGGATACGTCACTGGCCCCTGCGTTGGAGGCGACTCCTGGTACACGCCGAATGACTGGATCGGGGCCGGCACACAGAATCCCTGGACTGTTGACCACGTTACGACATGGGCTGACGGTCGTATCACTGGTAAGCACCCGGGCGCTGCGCGCGGCATGGGTGTGCTCGGTGCGCGATTTCAGAACCTGATCAACCCACCTTCGCTGTGGCTTTCCAGTGCGGGAGTCACCATCACGCCGGGCGTCCTGGCTCCGGATGGCAGCATGACGGCCGTGGATGTGACAAACACGGTGGGGGCTTCTGGGTCGGTGATTGTGCGCCAACCTGGATTGGCCATCTTCCCTGTGTCGCCGGGCGACCTGGTCTATGTCTCCGGTTGGCTCAAGAACTCCGCGACAAACGTACAAGTCCCAGGGTCGATGTTCCAGCTTCAGGGCTATGGGCTCTCGTGGGTTGGCGGCAGTGACATGGGCGCGGTGAACATCCCGACGCCGTACATTGGTACCGGTTGGCAGTTCGTCCAAGGCTACGTAGAGGTGGCTAGCACGACAACGACCGGCACCGAGATCGCGGTCGAACTGTTCTTCGCCAACTCCGGGACCATCACGCTCTGGGGGCTTCACGCGAGCTCTGTCCCCGCCAGTCTCGACCCCAATGACAGAGCCGAATACCTTGGCACACTCCGGCACCAGCCCATCTATCTGGCGCCCGGCATGTCCGGCACGATGGAGGGCGGCAAGCTAATCGGCCACGGCGGCCTCGGTAGCGCCACGCACTACGTCGTCGGAACAGCTAGCAAGCAGATCACGCTTGGCGGCGCAAACGGCAATGCTGTGGAGCTCTTCGACGAGAACGGAAGTAGTCTCGGCGTGGTCCTTCTCCAGTCATTCACCGTGAATCCGTGACCCCAGGGGCTCGGCCCACCCTGCCTGCGTTCGTCGAGCAGCGGCCAACACCGATGGCCTTGCCCTCTTCGGTCCGGGGCCCTGTCGAAGCCCCTCCGTGAATGCGGCAGCGCCCAAGCGACTCGTAGCAGTTCGGCGAGGCGGGATGCAGAGCTGGGGCTTCTCGGCGCCTGCTCCCGCCTCGATCTTCGCCCGACGGCGCCGGACGCACCCGCTAACACGCGAGGACGCCCGCTCGACTACTCGCTCGGCAGATCAACCGTCACCGTCACGTTCCGCTCGAAATCAATCTCGGCGGAGACGCTGCCGCGGGAGCTTCTCGGGCAGCGGCTTGCGGCCCGTCGGCCTGGCGCGCGTGTGCGCCGCGAACGGCGTTTCCGGAGCGGGTACGGGAGGGGCCGCGCTCCCCCCGGGCTGATTGCCGAGCAGCATGCCCAGCATCGACATCGTCAGCTGCGCGTCGCCCTCTGACAGCCGCTCACGTTGGCGCCGACCAGTCCGAGCTCGAGCTTGCGGCAAGTCCCCATCTGCGACAAGCTGGCCGGGAGCACCGCCAAGCAGCTGGCGGTGCCCGGAAAGGAGGCAGACCTCGAAGCTGGCTGTCAGGGGCTCGCCGCCTTTCTCGCCACGAAGACCCAGAGGATCGCGTCGTTGGTTCCTGTGGAGATCGTACAGGAGACCGGAATCGCGGACCCCAGCGGGGTCTGAACGCGTGCAATCCCCATTCGAAGAACCTGGTTCCGCTCCCCATCGCCCGCCTACACGGACGACCAGTACGCCGCCATCGTGAAGGTCTACCTGAAGGCAGCGCTCGCGGGGGGCGTGTATCCGCGGATCACGACCCACTTCGCCGTCGACGCCTTCGCTTCGGGCCACTGCGACCCCCGATGTTTCGATCTCTCGCGGCTCTACAAACGCATCTGTATTGGAAAGGCCCCCGGCCCGCCCTGATTCTCGCAGGCCTCGCTCTCTTGGTGGCGTTTGCCCAGGCGCCTCGGGCACACGCGCTGTCCGGCTGCCGGAGGAACGGCCAGGTGAGCGTCTTGGGGACTGGCGGTTCCCCCCGCCTGAGCGGGTGACGGAACCGGGAACTATCACACAACTCCCGCGCTTCGCGGCCTATGTGGAAACGCAGCCAAGCGGAAGCAGCATGATCACGAGGAGATAGACGAGATGGGAAGGGCCGTCCAGGCCACCACCGATCACCGTGCCGACTCCTTCAGGAGCTGAGCAATCGACGATTCCAGCCGCCGAGTTGCGAGAGATGCCAACGACCCGATCTCGTTAGACGACATCTTGAGCTCCCGTCTCAAACTCAGTTTGAGGTCCGCCAGGATGCCGAGGCGCACCTTCTTCAGCCAACGGGAAGCGGTGGGCTGGCTCACCCCTAACATCTTGCCGATCTTTTCCGTGCCTACGCCGTCGATAAAGTGCAGCCGCAGGATCGCACGATCTTTAGTCGGGACCCTCTGCAGTGCCGCCTTGAGTGCTTGCTCGAACGCACTCCCGTGCCACTCGCGGAAAAGGACAGCCTCGGGAGGCGTTTCGGTCGCCGCACGTGGCTCCATCGCCGCGCGCCCAGCAATGTTCGCCTTCCTTCGCTCCGTTCTGAGCCACATCAGCGCGGCCCTCTGAGCGACAACCTCTAACCACCTCGCGAGCGGGCCGCGTCCCGCATAGTCCTCGATCTCGGGCGCAGACCCGACTGAACCAACAATTAGTCTCGAGAACAGGTCTTGGACGATCTCGTCCGCGTTCGACTTACCAGCCAGCCGTTCGACGGTCCGCCGAACGAGGTCGCCATGCCGCGCCATCAGAGCGCCCGCGGCACCGGGAACCCCCGTGAGACAGGCATACGCAAGGTAGAGGTCTTCGGCCGCGAGGTCAGCGACGATGGCCGAGTCCGACATTCGCTTGAGCGCTCGCTCCATATGCCCGGCGAAGGCTTCGTCGTCGACGGGAAGCGTCGGAAACGCGGCTCGGCCTCTTGCGGTGGCGGCCTCGATCTGACCGTTCACTCCAAATGTCAATCGAGAACGTTCACCCCACGCGATCTCCGCCACGGACACCCCCTTCAACTGTTCATCCAAGGGCACGGGGCATGTTAACAGAAGAGCCGAGCAAGACGTCCGGCCTTCGACAATGATCTGTCCTCACGCGAACAGCGTCGTAGCTTTTGTGGCGGGTAATCTGCGTGAACCGCAGCGGGCGGAACTGGCCACACACCTCGATTCCTGCGAAGAGTGTTTAGCGTTGGTGAGAGAGGCCGCTCGATCGTCCTCCCCTCCGCAGGCTCGGGCCGCCACGCCGGATGTCTTGCCGACGGGGACGCCGTTCGGACGCTATCTCGTTGTCGAGCTCGTTGGGTCCGGCGGAATGGGCGACGTGTACGCGGCATACGACCGAAAGCTTGGCCGTCGCGTCGCGCTCAAGCTGATCAACGAACGATCGGAGTCAGCTCTGGCTTCGGCGCGATTCGATCGTGAAGCGCAAGCTATTGCCCGGCTGTCCCATCCGAACGTGATCGCCATCTACGATGCCGGCGAATTCGACGAGAGGGCGTACCTGGCAATGGAATTCGTCGACGGTCGGACATTGAGCGACTGGTTGGCAGATGAGCTGCGGTCCTGGCGTCAGATCCGGGACGTCTTCGCTGCGGCCGCCGAGGGGCTAGCGGCGGCACATGAGGCAGGTCTCGTGCACAGGGACTTCAAGCCCCAGAACGTGATGGTGGGACGCGATGGTTCGGTGCGGGTAATGGACTTCGGGCTCGCAGCCGACGTCCTTGAGCTGGATGCGATGGACTCAGAAAGCACCGCGGCCGACCTGACCGTGGAGCCGACCTCTCGAACATTGGCACTGACTCGCACGGGGGTGCTGCTCGGAACGCCACTCTACATGGCGCCCGAGCAGTTTCTCCGGCGGAAGACCGATTCGCGGACGGACCAGTTCAGTTTTTGTGTCGCTCTCTACGAGGCACTCTTCGGTGAAAGGCCGTTCGCGTCCCAGTCGTTTTCCACACTTGCCGGCGCAGTGGTGGGTGGACAGTTACGTGAACCAGCTCAGAAGGGAAACGTCCCCGGATTCCTTTGGAAACTTCTGGTGCGGGGGCTGGCGGCGGATCCCGCCTCTCGGTTCTCTTCGATGAGCGCCTTGCTCGAGGACCTTCGACACGACCCTGCTAAGCGGCGTCGCCGATTTGCAGTCTGTGTCGGGGCCGCCGCGGTCCTGGTTGCCACGGCGGCGAGCGGCCAACGATTTGCGTCCCGGGGAGAGAGGATGTGCCGCTCGGGTGGCGACATGATGGCCGCGATCTGGGAGATCGACGTTCACGGAGCTCGTCGCGAGGCCATCCATCGCTCATTCCTATCTACGGGACTCGGTTTCGCAGAGGACACCTGGGTGCGCGTCGCGGCGCTCCTCGATGACTACAGTCATCGATGGAACGAAGGCTACACCGACACCTGCAAGGCGACACACGTCCGTGGCGACCAGTCACCCGAAGTGATGGATCTTCGGATGACTTGCCTGGAGGACGCGCGGCGAAGCTTCAAGGCGCTGACCGACGTTCTTCGCTCCACCGATACAGCTGCCCTGGCCAACGCGATCGATGCTGCGCGGTCCTTGGCTCCTCTCGAGCGCTGTGCGGATACGCGTGCCCTGCTGGCAACCACGCGGCTTCCCGCGGCCCCCGCGACGCGGAGCCAGGTGGCGGCGCTGCAGGCGCGGCTGTCCGAGGTCAAAGCGCTGGCAGCCACCGGACAACTTCCCACGGCGCTACGCCAGATCGGGCCCATCCTCAACGATGCGAGGCAGCTCGGGTTCAAGCCCTTCCTTGCCGAAACCCTGACGACTCGGGGCTGGATCGACGCGAGATCGAGCGAGTACTCCAACCCCGAGTTCTTGGAGGAAGCCGTTTGGGTGTCGCTCGCTGCCGGCCGCGACGATCTCGCGGCTGATTCTGCTGGCATGTTGGTCGGCACCATCGGACTCGAGTTCGCGCGGCCGAAGGACGCTGAGCGGTGGTTCACGATTGCTCAGGCGATCCTCGAGCGGCTCGGACCCGGGCATGATCGGTCCGCCTCTTGGGTCTATCAGGGCCGAGCGCTCTTGCGCGAGCAAGAAGGCCGGTACGGCGAGGGCCTGGCCGATGTCACTCGCGCACTGGCCCTCAAGCAGACAGCACTACCGCCAGATGATCCGGACATCGCCATATCCCTCTACACCCTTGCTCAATTCGAGAACGACCTCGGCCAGTACGAAGCGGCGCTGGCGGCGGAGGCCAAGGCGATCGAGATCTTTGAAACAGCGTATGGTCCCTTGAACCCGCAGCTCGCGAGGCCCCTCTGCAACCGCGGTGAGACGCTCATGTTTCTTGGCCGCTACTCCGAAGCCGAGCGCGACCTTCGCCGGGCAGTGGACTTGTCGACGGCGTGGGTCGGAGCCTCACATCCGATCACTGCCTATTCCCTTACCGCCCTCGGCAGAACTCTGGAAGGCGAACAACACTGGCGGGAGGCGCAGTCCATCTTGCTCCGGGCTCTCCGGATCCGCGAACACGCTGAACCAAATCCGGATCGGATTGCCGAGACCCGCTTTGCTCTGGCGCGCGCGAGCTGGGAGGTCGGCGAGAACCGAGCGAGCGCGAGGACCCTGGCACTTGCGGCTCGCGACGCCTACCGCCAAACCCCCGGTCACCAGAAGGAAGCAGCCGAGGTGAGCGCCTGGCTCGCCGGCAAGCCGTTCCACCGCTGAGCTCGGCCAACGCAGGAATCGCTCTGCGCCGCCACGCAAGCGGCGCTGTCGTCGCACATAACCGGCGCTGACCGGACTCCCGGCGAACCAGAGGGGCGGAGACCGAATCCACACCGTCGCGTCGCGTCGCGTCGTCAAATGTGAATAGCCCGAGATGGCTGGCACCTACCCATGGCCAACCAAGGAGGGCCCGATGATGAACGAGACACTCGTCCAAGCAGGCATTCGTGAGCTACCACACTCCCGCGATCGGCTGCGCATTTCGAAGGCGCCACGACGTGCCCAGCGCTTCCGAACTCCTCTCGGATTTCTGATTCTCGCAGGTCTCTTGATGTTGGGCCGGACGTCCCATGCCTATTGGACGTCGAGTGCCTATTCGGCAAACGTCTACTCTCCCTGCCCGACCGAGACGTGCCAAGTGGCGGGAGCACCCTACACCAACTGGGGGACCTCTTCTAACCCCGTTACGATCTCACAAGTAGCGACCGGGCAATATGTCGTGTCGTTTCCGGGCTTGGCCGCGTACATCTTGGGCGCGGGCTTTGCCGCCGGCTCAGGGCACGTCCAAGTAACGGCTGTTGGTACAGCGGGAGAGCGCTGCAAGCTGCTGTCGTTCGGTTCTCCGGATCAAAACGTTATGCAGCTCAACATCAATTGCTTCTCGGCGACTGGAACGCCCACGAATAGCCGGTTTACCGCAAACTGGACGCACGCAATCGGCAGTTATCCCGGCCCGGAAGAAGCCTACTTCGAGGCGAACCCTCCGTCCGGTCCCACCACTTACGACCTCGGCTCGTTTGGCCCCTTCCAGTGGAATTCCACCGGGGACGAGATACACGTCTCACGCACCAGCGTCGGACTCTACCAGATCACCTTGGACGGCCAAAACGGGGGGACCGACTGGGGAACCACCACGGATGGTTGTGTCGCGAATTCCGGCATCGTCGAGGTGACAGCCCTGGGCGCCGACAACACTTACTGTAAGGTCCGGTCTTATACGCCCGCGATCAACAACCAAAATCCCAACGTAACATCAATCCAGGTCGCATGTTTTAACGGTTCGACCGGCGCAATGGCCGACTCCGCGTACATGCTCACCTACAGCACCATGTTTCCGACGGGGCTGGATACCGCGGCTATCGCATTCGCGAACGAACCCAGTACCAGTTCATACAATCCGTCCGTCAGTCAGGTATTGGTCAATACCTCTGATGGGAACACCTGGCCATCGTGCGACACTGCAGCTCCGACTATCACTCGGTCTGGAGTTGGGGTGTATACGGTCACATTCTGGGGAGGGAGGCACCTCGTGGGGGCGCTCTACGATCCCATTTCCGGCCCCCCCGTCAACCAGTCTCAATATGTCAAAGTCACCGGTTACGGCGCTCCGTCCGGATCCTACTGCGAAATTGGCGATACCTGGGTGGGATCGATCGTCAGCCCCACCGACAACGTCAGTATTTCAGTCAGGTGTTTTGGCTACAGCGGTACGCCGGTTGATGAGGAGTTCATGATTGACTTCTCGTCCACCTGGGACGACTCACACATATAATCCCGGGACGACGGCCGACGATCGTCGGTGATACGCCGCTCGGCCGGACGGCGACTTGAAGCCACGGTTCAAGGCCTCAGCGGTATCGTTCCGGTCTGGACGGCGACTCGGTTCGTCACGCGTGTGACACCAGAGGAGCAGTGGACTCGCCCCGGGGAGTCTCTCCCGTCGGCGCTCACACACATGCGACGCGGAATCGGCCAGGCGGAGATCGTATCTCCCCTGGCCGGTTTCGTTCTTCCGCTCTGCGGACGCGTGTCAGCGTGACCTGACCCCCAACGCTGGTGCCACTCAGGCCGCGAGTCCGACCGTTGAGTGACCGTTTTGACCGACCCTGAAGGCGGCAGGGAGGGCTACATGGTGGCCGAGCGCGGCCGCCGGGCCAGCAATATCACCTATTTTCTGAAGATCGACTAATCGCTTCAGCCTTCTGGGGCGGTGGAGTGAGGTCCACCGTCGCGTCCCTCCCGAAACTTACGTGGAGAACGTAGCGGTTCGCCATGATCAGTCCGGCCAACACAATGGCCCCGACCACCGCGACGATCAGACCTCTCTCCGAGAGGCGCAGCAACGACACGCCTTGCCTGACCCGAAACAGCGCACCGTGCAGCGGTCTTGGCGGCTCCAAGTCATCAACCATGATGGATCGTCTCCAGTGCCCGGCGGCGTGATTGCCGTGGAGGGGCTCATGGCTGTCATTATATAAAAACGCTAGCAGACGAATCCGGCGGTGCCAGACCTTTCCCGGTGGCTTGGCTCAATCCTTGGGGTGTGAATGCCTTCGATTGTGCGCGGTCACGTAGCCGACAAGAGCCGGCCGTTGCTCGCCCGTGAAGGTCGCCGCGTCCCCGATCGAGAGCGTGACCTGCTCGTCGTCTAGGAACCCTTCCTCTACGGCGACGCCGCTCCAGCCCATGGCCACCATCTCGCGGACCTTCCTCGCGACCGTGACGAATCGGGATCGCCCTTCAGGGTCGGACAACGCCGCAAACCGATCGAGCCGCCTGAACGGCCTGTCGACCGCGCTCGGCCCGGTCGTGTAGCGGCGTGCCTCTCAGCTGACCCTGCCGTCGTTCAGCTGAACATCAGCCGGTGTAAGCTCTCGGTGTGGGTTCCCCTCGCCCCGTCACCATGCCGGACAGCCGAGAGCACGCGATCCTACCCGGCGACGTCTGGCGTGGTGTCGGTGGGTGGACGGGCGACGTGCGGGTTGTCTCAACGCACTCCGCGCGGGTCTTCGGGTTCAAGAGCCTGCGCGTTATGGTTATTCCCACGGCGGGTGCCACCGAGGAGGTCCAGTGTGGCGCCGGCGCATTCGAGGGCGCGACGCTCGTCTCGCGCCTGCGGCCCGATCCCCCGCCCGAGCTGACGGAGGAGATGGGCTCCCCGGATTTCGTCGTCTGCGGGTGCGGTCGCGTCGCGCGTGCCCGGGCCGGGACCGCTGTTCCCCGCGTGCATCGTTGTCCCCACGGTCAGAAGTGCTCGGGAAGGCCTCTATGCGAAACCTGCCTCTCGGTGTTCGAAGCCCTGGAGGGTGGCAGCGCCGCCACAGATCCTTACGTCTACGTCCTGACGTTTAAAGGGCACGCTCGCGACTGGTCGCTTGTGATCGTCAGTGGGCGTTCGCCAGACGCCATCGGGGAGAACGCGGAGGCGTGGCGGGAACAGCTGGAGGAGCGCACGGGGCCGCTGCACAACCGGGTGCAGCTGGATCGTTGGCGGTGCGGATTGCCCCCGCCGAACGGCTGACGATCGACCGTCCCATGCTCGCCCTCGTACGTGATCCACGAGGGGCAGTTCTTGAAAGCACTGAGCAAAAGCCCAGTATGCCGGCTCATGGGGACTTTGGAGCTGGACGTCGACGACATCCGCCGCGCTGTCGAGAGCTGGGCACCCGGCCCGGAGTGTCCGAAGGCGCCCTCCGTTAGCTGTCGTCGGTGCATTTTCGACGGCTGAGCCGTTTTCGCTCGGCCGGGGCTCTTGTTACGCGTGAAGCGGTTGACCACTCACCGCCGCTCCGGCGGAAGAGTGGCTTCGCGCGCGGACGGACCTTGCTCCCAGGGAGGAAAACCTATGTCACGAGGTAGGCTGCTCGCTTCTGCTCTGGTCATCTTGACGTTGAACGCCTGCGGCTCTTCGGGAGGCGGAGGCACCGGCGGAGGTGGGGGAGGCGCCGGTCAGGGGGCTGCAGGCGGCGCCGCCGGGAACGGCAGTGGTGGTGCGACTGCTGGGACGGGAGGAGCAGGCGGGGCCAGTGCGGGCACAGGCGGAACGGCAGGTACTGGGGCGACGGGTACCGGCGGATCGGGAGGCGCGGGTGGCAGCGCCACGGGTACCGGTGGTGGAAGCGCCGGAGCGGGCGGAGGAACGGGTGGCGCCGGTGGTGGCGGCGCGACCTGCGGAAACAGTACCGGCCCGAGCAGCGGTTCGACGTGCAACACGGTGACCGCCGGCGGCAACTGCGTTCAAGAGACGCAGGGGAACGGGCAGGTTCCGACCGCGAACGGCGGCACCATCATCGCGGGGACCTATGACCTGACGAGCAGGAAGGTCTACGGTAGCGACGGAGGCGTGACGCTATCTGCGCAGATGAGCTCCCTCACGATCTCCGCGGTCACGCCGGGCGTGTCGTTCACCCTCGACACGATCGACGAGTCGGGCACCCAGGTCCAGCGAGCGAGCGGGCCCGTCACGATCTCGGGCACGACCCTGACGTTCGCACCAACCTGTCCTGTCGGCAGCAACCAAGGCGGGACCGTGAGCTACACGGCCAACGGGGCGAACCTAACGATCATCGAGACGAAGAGCGACGGAAGCACCACTGTCAGCGTCTACAACAAGCACTAGGCTTCGCGCGGATGCGCCAACGGCGCCAGGTCGCGGGATTTCTGGTCCGGCGGCGCTGGCGCCTGGCGTGCGTCCGGCGACACAGCGCAACAAACCGACGACGGGTGCAAAACGATGGCGGACTCGTTCTGCGGCACGGCCTGCACGGGCAGCATGCAGCTGACCCGCATCTGCTCTCCCCGTGCCGGCGGAGGCACTGACGGCCGCGGGGCCTGCGCTGTGCCGGCAGCTTGCCAGTAGGCGGACCGATAGCGGAGGCGGTGGGGTCCATATATCGGCGGTCAGGAGCGCTGGCCGCCGTCGTGATGGGCGCGCGACCCTGATCACCATCGGCCGGGCATTCGCGCTCCTCGCCTCTGATTTCGGTGAAGAAGGTTCTAGGATCGGAGACCAATGTCGTAACTCATGATCTGCAGAGGGGCGTCGGATCGCCCGTGCGTACCCGAGGCCATGGATCCTCCCCCAGCTGGTGGAGGCCCTCCTTGAGCGTCCTCCGGCCTCTCTCAGGCACCGGCGCCGATGCGGTCTTCCTGGCGTGCTTCGCCGCTTTTTTCACATTGCCCTTCGTCTGCTACCTGGGGTTGGCGAAGACCGGCGCCGTCAAGCTGCCGACGAGCAAGCGCGGAGGCGCCGGGCGCCGGTTGCTCGGTCCTCTGCTCATCGGCTACTACTACTGGCTCCTCGGTCCGCTGAACCAGCTCGTGGGCCGGACGCAGCTCCGGCCGAATCAGGTCACTGTGGCGTCCCTCGGCGTTGCTCTCCTGACGGCGGTGGCGATCGCCACGGGCCACTTCTCACTTGCGTCGACGCTGCTCATCGCCGGCGCTACGCTCGATATCGTCGACGGACAGCTGGCGCGCTCCACGGGACTGTCGACGGCGAGCGGAGCCTTCCTCGATTCGACGCTGGACCGCATCGCCGACGGGGTCATCTTCGGAGGCTGCGTCGTCTACTACTCGGGGACGTGGATGATGTTCGTGTCGCTCCTCGCCCTGATGATGTCGTTCACCGTCAGCTACGCTCGGTCCCGCGGCGAGGGTCTCGGTGTTTTGGGGGCAGAAGGGCTCATGCAACGCGCGGATCGGATCGCCGTCCTCGGAATAGCCCTGGCCTTCTCGGCCTTCTTTGGCCATCGAACCGAAGGGTTCGTACCGCATCCCTTCTACGGACTGACGGCGGGGGCGCTCTGCCTGATCGCCGCGCTCAATACGGCCACTGCAATCGCTCGCATCCGGTGGACGATGAGACGGCTCGCCGAGGCCTCGCCACCAGCCGAGCTGCAGCCGCCGAGCCTGGAGGAGCAGGTCGAACCGCTCAGACGAGCAGTGGCGGGCGGTACGACCTTGTTCGGTGAAGAAGTGTAGCCGCTCGCCCGCTGGACAGCAGGGTCGCGATGGCTGCAGGCGCTGCCCGCCGGCCAAAGGTCTCCGGCCCCGTCATCGACGAGACATCCACCGAATGGGGTCTCGGCGCGGTCGGGCGGCGGCACCGTGTCCTGGTCGTGGATGACTACATCGATGCCGCCGACACAATGGCACAGCTGCTGGCTGACCCAGCTATTGGTCAAGACGATGTACGACGCGGCTTCGGCCCTGGAGCTGGTGCGCAAGTTAGCCTCACATCTGCTTCCTAGATAGAGGGATGGCCTGCTCGGAAGTCTGGGCGCTCCGAGGTCTCCCTCCAGAGCGCTGGGCGAACGCTTCGCGTAGTTCAAGGTGTCGATCGCGTCTGCCGATTAGAGAGCTGCAATGCATCGCGAGCCCGACGCCCTCTTGAATCAGGTCGTCGGGGGTCGGTGGCGGTTGCTCGAACTCCTCTTCACGACGGCCCGTGGCGCGGCCTTTCGAGTCGAGGCGCTCGAAGATGGGCGGTTGGCGCGACTTGAGCTCTGGGACCACCGCCATGTGGAGAATCGGGGCGAGCTAGCCCGGTTCGAGCGCGAGGCGCGGAACTTGAGCCGGCTCCGACATGAGCGCTGTCTCTCGGTCATCGCCTTCGGGACCCACGAGGGCCGACCATTTCTGGTGACCGATCTCCCGCAGGGCAGAACGCTGCGGGACGAGCTTGGCACGGCGGAGCTGACGGTGACCCGCGCGGTGTCACTAGGTCTGCAGCTTTGCGAGGGCCTTCGGTACCTGCATCGGCACGGCGCAGTCCACCGGGCGCTAGTGCCCGATAACGTGTGGGTCGTCCCATCGCCGATGAGCGATCTGGTAAAGATTGGGCCGCCGCGCATGGTTCCGATGAGCGACACGTCGAACGCGATGTACGCAGGGTTTTATCTGCCGCCCGAGCGATCGGCTGCGAGACCCGATCATCGCGCCGATCTCTACGCCGCCGGGATGTTGCTATACGTGATGTGCACGGGACGCGAGCCGTCTGCGGAGGTAATAGCAGCGACTGCCAGAGGGGAACCCGTGCCCCCACCGCGCAACGTAAGTCCGGAGCGCCGAGTCAGCGACGGACTCGAGCGCGTGATTGTGCGCGCCGTGGCCCAATCTCCCGATGTCCGCTTTGGGACCGCTGACGAGCTCATCGCTGCGCTGCAATCGGTGATCGTCCGCTCGGCAAACCCGAGGCGGCGGCCAGCCGCGCGACGGCGCAAAGGAACGGCCATGGTCGCTGCCGCCTTCGCCGCGGTCGCCGCTTTGGGTGCCGGCGCGTGGCGCAGCAGTGGCGGTAGGGGGCCGACTGCGTCGGCGGCCGCGCTAGCCGCGCAACCCCCGAGTGTTCCATCAAAAGTCGCCTTCGAGCCCCCAGCCCTGCCCCAAGCGCCGATAGCTGCGCCGCCGCTGGAACCGAACCAACAGACCGCACTCGCGGCGATATCCCCGAGCGCGGCACAAATCGTGGTGCAAAGCTCAGGGGCGTCGTCCGACGGTGAGCGCAGAGAGATCTGGTCGTTGCTCGACAGCGGGCGACTGGACGAGGGCGCGACACGCATCAAACAGCTCCTCTCGAAGGATCCATCGGCGGCATGGCCTCGCTTCGCGCTTGGCGTCCTCTATTATCGAAGGTATTGGCGCCACGACTCCGTCAAGCAGTGGCAGCTGGCGCTCGCCCAAGACTCCGAGATCAGGTCCGATCCGCAGTTCGCCGCATATCTCTGCTTCATGCTCGATGACGCCTGGAAAACGGCAGGCGTGACCGATCTCCTCAATCAGCTCGGGGCCGAGGCAGTTCCGCTCCTTGAGCAGTGTGTCGCGTCGGCTAAGGATCCGCGGCTCCGGTCTTCGGCATCACGCGCCCTCGACCGCATCCGTCGGCCCGCCCAAAGACTTCGGCGCTGAGGGACCAAAGGTCGCCTGGGTTCGCGGCTAGAAGAGCGTGCGCGTTCGGCGAACGGTACACGAACGGTCGGCGATGCGGAGGCGGCGGCCCGTCTTGGTGCGTTCCATCACCTCGCCTCTGGTCTCAGAGCGGCGCACGAGCAGCGCGGCTTCGGCCCAGAGAATGTCGGCGTGGGCCCCTCCGTAGAGCACTAGCCGTGTTCCCGCGACACATTCCCGTTGTTCCCGCTGACGTCTGCGAGGCACACGGCGGCATCACGTATGTGCGCCATGATGGCGCCCGGGATGGGGCCTTGTGTGTACGCGTCGTCTGTCCGCACGCGCTGGAGGGCACACTCCGATGCTACCGCCTTGACGGTCTATTAGGTCGCGGCGAACGCGTTCGCGAACGGCATCATGACGAGCAGCTTGGCGCTCGACTCCTAGGCTGCCCCCTAGGGGGCTCGTTGGCGCGTGAGTGCTTGCGCGCCTAAGCGCGTTTTGGAAGAATGCCTGCCGACCGCATTCTCGGGGGCCTGCCCGTGATCGTCGGAAGGAGTTTCGTCACACGTGTTGGCGTACCGCAGATGGCCGATGCGGAAGCACGTCCCTCCGCGCTCATACGTGCGGTCGCGGCACTCGCTAGAGGCGGTCGCCATGTGGCTGCTGGCCGGATTCTCTTCGGCCCTGGTCGCCGGCTCGTTGGGATGTAGGACCACACCCGCTGGCGGCGGAGGCGGCATCGGTGGCAGCGTGGTGGGTGCTGGTGGCCGGACCGACTCCGGTGCGAGCGGCCCTGCGGCCGGAACGACCGGAAGCGGTGGCGGCGGTGTGGCCGGCGCCCCTGGAGTCGCGGGAAGCTCAGGAACCACCGGAAGCGGTGCGGGGGCAGGAGGCGCTGCGGGTGCAGGCGGAGCGACGGGTCTAGGCGGCGCTGCCGGAAGCGAGGGATTTGGCGCTGCGGGTGGGCTTGATGGGGTCGGCGGAGTTGGGGGCCCGCCAGGAGCCGAGTTTCAAGGAAGTAGTGTCTGCCCCGGAGGTTCCCCTGCCTCCATCGCTTGGAAGTCGTCGACCCCAAGCATCGCTTCGGGAACGGCTGGCAGAGTTCTGTTTCACGACGTGCCGGCTACAGGGTGGTTGGCCGTGTTCGAACCGTCAGGGCTAATGCGTGCGTGGCGAAGCGACAATGCACGCGGACCCGGGCCCACGGCCTGGCCCCTTCTCATCTGGCTGGACGACACGACCATCGTAGGCCTCGACCAAGCAGACGACGCGTCATTCGACGTCAATTCGCAGCGGCTCCATCTCGTCGAGCACTTCTCAAGGCAGTTGTCCTGTGGCGACGCGAGCAGCGTCGGCGACTACTTGAATGTGACGCTCACATGGAACGTCTTTGGGAATGCCGACGTCTTGGTCGCGAGGCTTGAGCGGGGTCTTGTTCGAGGCGCCAGCGGTGCGAGTGTGACGCCGTCTGTCGTCGCGCGTGATCAGGAACGCACCAAGAGCGAGTTCTCGACGTCGGTAGTCGATACGGCGAGTTGCCGAGTCGTCGTCGCGGCCGACGCTAGCGCGGCCCCCGAATATGTCCTGCAAAACGTCAGGTCCGACCAGGATGCCAGCACCTGTCAGAACTTCTCGAGCGCCACGTTTTGGTCGGCGGCCCAGGCCGGGCAGGGGATCGAGCTCCTAGGGCGAACGAAGTCAGAGTGCATCGGTGTCGGCGTCAATCCTCAACTCGCGCCGGAGGTGACTCCGAACGCATTGATCTATTCGGATGACACGACGGTACGAGCAAACGGCTTTGAGGCCGCCTCCTGTTCGCCATGCACGAGCGATCAGACCGGCGCGTGGCTTGCTTATTCTGGTGACGTGCCGCCAACAACGACGACCTACTTCGTCTTTTCGTACACGCCACAGCTCGGCGCAGGAACCGACGTCGGCCAACTGATTCACTCACTGGAATTGCAAGCGGGGCTTTGAGGACGGCGGGGCGAACAGTGCCCAGGCCGGACGGCGGCGCTCAGCCGCGGCACGGGCGGCGTGAAGCTGACCCGATTGCGCCAGAACAGAGGTGCTACGTCGAAGCGGCTTTCGGTAGGTCAATCCAGAGCTCTTTCGGCAAGTCACGAATTGTCGTCGGTGCCGCTCGCGAACCGGTGCTTGAAGAATCGTTCCGGCGAATGTCAGCGGCCGGGCAAACCGTCCCTCGCTGATGTCTCCCTGAGGCTATCCAGGACGGGGGGCGCGCACACAGATGCGGGAGCTCCGGTAATCTACTTTCTCTTGATCGCGGGCAGGGAACATTTCGCCGCCTCCGTGTTTTACTTCCGTCGGCCTAGGGGGACCCTTGTGCGATTTGTTTCGAAGGAGACAGCGATTGGGACGAACCGATCTCGGCGCCAAGCGCGCCTCAGGTGAGCCGTGTGTTCGGCTGAACGCCGCGCCGTCTGCGGGTGATGTAGCACTGCCTTTCGAGCGTGGGCCATTCAATGGCGGGCAGCCCTGACAAGTTCGTGCTGATCGCGACGGGGGGGATGCTTCCTCCTGATACGGTCGATTTTGCGCCCATGGCGAAGGCACGCATGATCGCCTTGGTCAACGAGTGGAACAATGCCATTGGCAGAAGGAAGCCACCATTCACCCTTCCAGCAACGGTGCGCTTCGTCCAGTTCAATTTCGACGCCGGCAAAGTGTTCACGTACGACCATCTGTTCCCTGACAAGGGGACCAATACTCCGTCCCTGAAGGATTGGCCCCAGGCTGCCGGCGCCGACACGATCGGGGGCGGTAGTGGCGGCGCGATTGACGACAGCGTCCACGACCAGAACAACTCGCAGATGGGTACGACCAAGACCTTGTCGATCACCAACGTGTACAACACGGCACGGCACTGTCCCCCGGGGTCCGTGCTGGAAATCGGGATCTTCTCCCACGCCTTCGTCAAGGGGCCGGTTCTCATCAATACGAGTGACCTGAGCGGCAGCACGACCGATCGGGATCCCAAGGACATGGACGGCCGGACCAAGGACTTCAACGACAACATGGGCGAGACCGGCCTCCCCGCGACGACGTTGCAGACATTCGTCGACAGCTTCGACCCCAGCGGCCACTTCCGCGTCTATGGATGCAACGTGCAAGACGTGGTGGGCAACATCTACATCGTTGCGACTGTCGCCGCCGGCGGAGCGGTTCGGGTGTCGAACGTCGTCACCGTCACGACGACGACCTCGCACGGCCTCTTGGTTGGCGAACAAGGCGCGCTCAGCGGTGTCACCGATGCGACCTTCGACGCGCCTTTCACCATCACGGACGTGCCCTCGACGACCACCTTCAAATTCGCGCAGAACGGCGCCGATGGGACTAGCGGAGCCGGCGTCGTCACGGTCAGCATCGGTGTCATCGCCCACATCGCGGCCAGCGGCGCGGCTCGGAAGTCGAACGTGGTCACCATCAAGACGACCACGGCGCATGGTCTTGTGAAGGACGATCTGGTGCGCATCAGAGAGGTTGCGGACGAGAGCTTCAACGGCGCGTTCACCGTCACCGGCGCGCCCACCAAGGCGACCTTCACGTACGCGCAGAACGGTCCCGACGCGACGAGCGGAGGCGGCCTCGTCACGGTCAGTCCGGGCACCGACTACAAGCGGACGGCGGCTTTCCAAGTGATCGATCAGGCCTTCCGGATTCCCATCCGCACGTCGCCGCTGACGGCGATGGGAGCGGACCTCAGGAAGGGCAATCCCCCGACGGGCAGCGTGGTGCTCGATATGTGGGGCGAGGTGATGAACGAGGCGGAGCGCGACGTCAGGTTGCAAGCGAAGGACGAGGCTCGCTTTCAGGGGAAGCCGTTCGCACAATGGGAGACCATCGAGAACGCGGCCTGGGCAGCGACGCCGGCCAAGAAGCGAAACAAGGCCGCGAACGAGCTCTTGATGATGCATCGCCAGCTCGATCCGGACTTCTATCCGGTTCCGAATACGACGGATCCGACTGCCGCGCCCACGCAGACGACAGTGACGAAGACCTGGGCGGACGTTCTCGCGTTGTGCGCGAAGAAGATGATCGAAGGCTACATCTTCACGGCCGCCGACAAGTTCGCGACCAAGGGAAGCAAGGTCACCTTCCATGGCGCCGTGCCGGGCGTCGGAGGCAATGCCGCGACGGATCCGCGCCAGGATGCGCTCATGCGAGTCTGCATGGTCGCCGGGCGCTTCGGCTGCGACGACGGGTTCGGCGAGTGGCTCACCTTCTACCAGAACTTTTTCTTCCGTGATTCGACGACGGGCAAGCCGATCAAGAACGCTCTGGACGATCGCAACTACGCGCAGCTCAATGGCGACATGGTCAAGCTCGTGAAGAATCTCGTTGGCCCCTGAGGGGACGATCGTATGGCGGACGGGACAGGAACGCTGGAGAGCATCGCTCAGGAGGTCGGGCTAGCGCTGGCCGCGCTGGAGACGTTGCTCGCGCCCGACAACCTGCCGACCTTGCTGGTGGAACTGGGGCTCGACACGGCTCTCCCCGTCGGGGGCGACGCCGCCTTCCTTCAAAAGCTGCAGACCGCCGCCGACAAGGCTGCTGAAATCGGTCCGCAGCTGGACGTCGTCGCAACGGCCGCCGACAGTGGCGACGATGCGCAGCTCATCACAGCGGTCGGCCAGCTCCTCACGATCATCGGGCAGCTCGCAGGGACGCTCGACGACCTGGCGACCGACTTCAAGCGGGCCGCCGCCGGCGACCTCGATCCGGCCGCGCTGGAAGCGTTCGTCCTCGAGATGGTCGAGCGGATTTTTGAGAACGTGCTGGTCCGGTACCTGGAGAGCAACCACCCGGTGCTCTGGCAGTTCCTCTCCCTTCTGACGATCGTCGAGTACGTGCCATTCGTCATTCAGGACGGGGGCGACATCGTGACGGTGCTTCGGCGACGCATCCACTTCGATCGAGTCGCGATGCTGTTTTCGAAACCGCTCGACCTCTTCGAGGCCGCGTACGGTTGGGGTACGGAGCAGTTCGACGGCCTCGCGCTGTTCTCTCAGGTCTCGGACACCTTCGAAGCCCTGGGCATCATTGATGGGTACGAGCTGGTCCCCGACGACGGGTTCGATCTGTTCAAGCTCACCGTCGTGCCGACCAAGACGGCACACCCACCTGGGCTCGAGGTTCCGCTCTTCGCTGACCTCGAAGAGAACGCCGACATCACCCTGGCCCAGATCACCGACAACCTACGCCTCGCGCTGCAGGTCTCCGCAGGCTTGAGCGCGGGGGTTGTGCTCCGTGTGCTGCCGCCGATGAAACTGGAGCTCGATGCGGACGCCACCGCTGCCGGGAACATTGCGCTCGGCCTCTTCGGGGCGAGCCCGGACCCGACGGCGCCAGTCATACTCTTCGGAGAGACCGGCAGCAGCCGGCTGCAGGCCACGAGCCTGCAAGCTGGCCTCAGCGCTCAGGCGCAGTGGGATGCCGCCGCGAACGCCCTCAGCGCCGACGCCGGCTTCGAAGCCAAGGCCGTAGGCGGCCAGTTGTTCATAGATTCGTCCAAGAGCGACGGGTTCTTGCAGACGCTTCTTCCTGCGGACGGGCTCACGCTGAAGTTCGATTTCGATCTCGGCTGGACAGCGGACCGCGGTTTCTTCTGCTCGGGCAGCGCCGGCCTCGAGACCGCCCTCGCGCTCGGCCTCACGCTGGGACCGTTCGAGCTGGATACGCTCCATCTCCTCTTAGCGATCGCGGCCGACGGGGTGCACGTCGAGGCAAGCGTCGACGGGGCGGGGGTGCTGGGCCCGATCACCGCCTCGGTGGCGCGGATCGGCGTGGCGCTCGGGCTGGCGTTCTCTCGAGGAAACCTGGGGCCGGTCGATCTCGGCGTGGCGTTCAAGCCGCCGAGTGGCCTGGGCATCGCCATCGACGCGGGGCCGATCAGCGGGGGCGGCTTCATCTACTTCGATCCGCCCAACGGCCGTTACGCCGGCATCCTGGCGCTGTCGGTGTACGGCATCCAGGTCAAGGCCATCGGCCTCATCGACACCAAGCTGCCGGACGGTCAGTCGGGGTTCTCGTTCCTGGTGATTATCAGCGTCGAGTTCTCGCCCATCCAGCTGGGCTACGGCTTCACGCTCAACGGTGTCGGCGGGCTGGCCGGCATCAACCGCGACTTCGTGACCGACGCGCTCCAGGCGGGCCTGCGGGCGCACAGCCTGGATCACGTCCTGTTCCCAAAGGACCCGATCCACAACGCTCCAGCCATCATCAGCGATCTGCGGACCATCTTCCCGCCGGCGGAGGGACGCTACGTCTTCGGTCCGATGGCCGAGATCGGCTGGGGAGGTGGCCTCAACCTGGTCACGGCGGAGCTGGGCGTCCTGCTGGCGCTACCGTCACCGGTGGTGATCGCCATCCTCGGGCAGGTGAATGTCACCCTTCCCAAGCCAGATGCCGCCGTCGTCGAGCTGCACCTCGACGTGTTGGGGGTCATCGACTTCGGCAAGAAGCTGTTCTCGCTGGACGCCACGCTTCACGACTCGCGGGTGGTGGTCTTCTCTATCTTTGGCGACATGGCGATGCGCCTGAGCTGGGGAGACGAACCGAACTTCGCGCTTTCGGTCGGCGGACTGAATCCCCAATTCCAGCCCCCAGACGGTTTCCCCCAACTGCGCCGCCTCACGATCGGTCTCTCCGAGTCTGATGACCTGCGGCTCACCATCCAGGCGTACTTCGCCATCACCTCCAACACCTTCCAGTTTGGCGCGAAGGCCGAGCTCACCGCCGGGGCGGGCTCGTTCAACGTCTACGGGTGGCTCGGCTTCGACGCGCTCTTCATCTTCACGCCGTTCTCTTTCGTGGTCGACTTCACGGCCGGTCTGGCGCTGCGCTCGGGCAGCAGCACGTTGATGGGGATCTCGGTCGATGGCTCGCTGTCGGGGCCCACCCCCTGGCACGTGGACGGCGAAGCTCACATCAGCGTCCTCTTCTTCGACATCTCGGTTCACGTCAGCGAGACATGGGGCGACAGCGCCCAGGTGCAGCCGCCTGCCGTCGACGCCTGGGCCCCGTTGCAGGCAGCGATCCAGAACGTCCAGAACTGGTCCGGCGCTCTGCCCGCGGGTATCCCTTCGCCCGTGACGTTATCGACGCCCGCCGGCGACGGAACGCAGATCTATGTCGACCCCAACGGCGTCCTCACCTTGCGTGAGCGAGTTCTGCCCCTCAACCAGACCCTGACCAAGTTCGGCGAGGCGGTGCCGGGCCCTCAGACGACCTTCACGCTGGATACCGTCAAGCTGGGCAACCAATCGATTGGCTATTCCCTCGTGAACGACAAGTTCGCGCCGGCCCAGTTCGAGCAGATGTCGGATCAGGACAAGCTCTCGCGCCCATCCTTCGACGACGGCGTGGCCGGGTTCACCGTCGGCGCCGGACAGCTGACGTTCGGGCAGCAGTTCGGACTGGATCTGCAGTACGCCGACATTTACGTGGACGACGAACACGAGCCTCCGCTGAAGACGAAGTATCGACCGGGTCTGGCCCAACAGATCGCCTGGGCCGCCGGCAACGGTGCCGCCGCGTCCGGGTTGAAGGCGGCCGGTTACGGCAAGTTTGCGCCGCCCGCGACGGCGCCCCAGCTGGTCACGCTGGGCTCGGAACAGTTCGTGGTCGCCAGCCTCACCAATCTGTCCCAGCGTGCCGACATCACCGCTCCCGTCAGCAAGGGAGCTGCCTACCGCGCGCTGGCGGCGCACCTGGCGAGCAACCCCGGCGATCAGGGACAACTCGACGTCGTCCCCCTCCACGAGCTGGCGGCATGAGCGACCTCGGCAAATACACCTTCCTTCCCTGGCTGCGCCAGGGGATCTCGACGCAGATCAGCCAGACTGACGGGACGCCGGTGGTCGGCCGAGCGAACGTCCAGACAACCGTCTCGATTGTCGGCGGGAGCGAGTCCGCACCCATCACGGTGTCCATCGACTTGTTGGGACCTGGAGACGTGAAGGCTTTCGACACGCGGGCCATCACGCGGCACTGGCCTCGCCCGGACGTTTTCGAGGTCGAGCCGAACTACTTCCCGTTGCTCGAGGTGTTCCCTGCGGATGTGCCGTGGCGTTTCACGCCGGCCAAGGCCGATGGGCAGGACAGGCTTCGCCCGTGGCTCGGCCTCGTCGTCCTCCGCGACGACGAGATCGACACCTTCCAGGGGCCGACCAGCGCTGTTCCGGTCGCGGTGGTCCAGACAAAGGCGGGGACTCCGCTGCCGCGCGTCGATCAGCTGTGGGCCTGGGCGCACGTGCACGTGGACGCGGCCGACAGCGTGAGCCTGGGCGCCATGCAAACGCTGTTGGACAATGCGGACTCTCGGGTGGTCGCCCGTCTGCTCTGTCCGCGCCGATTGGACCAGCGCACGGCCTACACGGCATTTCTTGTACCGACGCTCGAGGCCGCCCGTCTCTCGGCCCTGGGGCAAGCCGTGGATCCCGGGATGGACGTCTCCCAGCCGGCCTGGCAGAACGACGGCAGCGCGGTCCAACTCCCCGTCTTCTACTCCTGGCGTTTCCAGACCAGCGACACGGGTGATTTCGAGTCGTTGGCGCGCAGGATCACCGCGATCCCGCTGCCAGCGACCGTCGGCCAGCGTCCGATGGACGTGTCGACGGTTGGAATGGGGTTGCCTGCGGCGGCGTCCCAGCCGCTGGCGGTCGAGAGCGCCCTCAAGGCGCTCGACGCGCAGCCCACGACTTGGCCGCCCAGCGAGCGGCAAACCTGGACGACTGCCCTGGGCACGCTCTTGAACCTGCCGGATCAGCGTCTGAGGCTGCCAGGAGCGCCGCGTACGCTGGCGCCGCCGCTCTACGGACGGTGGTACGCGGCGCAGACCACGCTGGACCCCTCCGGGCAGCCACCGTGGTTCGAGGATCTGAACGCCGATCCTAGGACCCGCGTCGCGGCCGCCATGGGATGGCAGGTCGTGCAGAACGAGCAGCAGCAGCTCCTCGCCGGCGCC
>Ga0070734_10001146_pt1 | contig 41580 bp, 38 predicted proteins | sample Coa_R1_8_FD_66444 | JGI IMG/M metagenome (GOLD analysis project Ga0070734, IMG submission 66444) | Surface soil microbial communities from Centralia Pennsylvania, which are recovering from an underground coalmine fire - Coalmine... | ecosystem: Environmental > Terrestrial > Soil > Unclassified ...
GAATTTTCGCATGGATACGCTCCTTCGTGGCGAGGCGTTAGACAGCCCGGTGGACTTAAGCCTAAGTGGGAGATCTCAGGCGGTTTCGTACTGAATCTTTATAAGCCAATAGTAGTGGCGCGTCAATACAAAACACAACGTATCTAGCGCGCAACTATTGCAGGATGCCCATCTGTTTTCCAACACGCTTCAATACGGCTAAGGCCTGCTCCAATTCGTCCTTCGTGTGCGTCGCGGTCATGATCGTGCGGATGCGGGCTTTGCCTTCGGGTACGGTCGGAAACGCGATGCCAGTGCCAAGGACGCCTTCGTTGAAGAGAGCACGGGAGAAGTCCATGGTGAGCTTGCCATCACCGATGATGATGGGCGTAATCGGCGTCTCACTCGCTGGAGTGGCCTTGCCACCGATGTCGAAGCCAAGCAGACCCAATTCTTTCTTCCAAAAGTGAGTGTTGTGCCAGAGTTTTTCCATGCGCTCGGGCTCGTTTTCGAGAACATCGAAGGCCGCAATGCAGGTCGCCGCGACCGAGGGCGGATGCGAAGTCGAAAACAAGAACGGACGGGCGCGATGGTAGAGAAAATCAATCAAATCTTTTGATCCACAGACGTAGCCGCCGAGCCCGCCAATGGCTTTGGAGAGTGTTCCTACTTGAATATCCACGCGCCCGTGAACATGGAAGTGATCAATGGTGCCGCGGCCGTTGCGGCCAAGCACGCCAGAGGCATGGGCATCATCCACCATCATGATGGCGCCGTATTTTTCGGCGAGATCACACAGGGCGGGCAGCGGCCCGATGTCGCCGTCCATGGAAAAAACGCCGTCGGTGATGAGCAGCTTCTTGCCTGGCTCATCTTTAATGCTGGCCAATTGCTCTTCTGCGTGGGCGATGTCTTTATGGCGGAACACCAGAATCTTCGCCCGTGAAAGGCGCGCGCCGTCAATGATGGAGGCGTGGTTCAGCGCGTCGGAGATGATGAAATCTTCCTTACCCAGAATGGCCGAAACCGTGCCGGCATTGGCGGCGAATCCGGATTGAAAGACCACGCAGGCTTCGACGTTCTTGAATCGGGCGATCTTTTCTTCCAGTTCCATGTGGATTTTCATCGTGCCCGCGATGGTACGCACCGCACCCGATCCCACGCCGTATTTACGCGTGGCTTCGATGGCAGCCTCGCGAAGCAAAGGATGCGTGGTCAAGCCTAAATAATTATTCGAAGCGAGGTTGATGACTTTCTTGCCGTCGAATGTGCAGACGGCTACCTGTTCATCATCCAGCACGCGTAGTTTGAAATGCGTACCTTTTGCCTTGAGATCGTTTAATTGCGTCGTGAGATAGGAAAGAGGATCAATACGAGTTGCGGTAGGCATAGGAAGCTCCTGGCAATGAATGCCTTATCAGTTTAATACCGGAGATGGGAACGAGGCGAACCTCAGGTCTTTACGATTCTTCGGCCTGCGGTTTTGAATTTGCCGCTGAGGACGAGATTGATAGCTTCGGAATATGCGATATGTTCCTGCTCGAGAATGCGGGCAGCCAGCGTGTGCTCATCGTCGGAATCGAGTACTGGGATGGCTTTCTGCACGATGATCGCACCGTGGTCGAGTTCTTCATCTACAAAATGCACAGTGCATCCAGCGACTTTCACGCCATAGGCGAAGGCCTGCTCTTGCGCCTCCAATCCGGGGAATGCCGGCAGTAGGGATGGATGAATGTTCAGAATTCGTTGTGGGAATTGCTGCACGAACCACGGTGACAGCAGCCGCATGTATCCGGCGAGGCAGACAAGGTCAACATTGTGCTGCTTTAACGCCGCAACGACTTCGCGATCATGGCTTTCCCGGTCTTTGCCTTTGGAGGGAATGGCGACCGCATTAAGCCCTAATTTGCGTGCGGTTTCGAGGCCGCCGGCATCGGGTTTATTGGATATGACGACGGCGATATGGGCGTTTCGAACGGCGCCCGTGGCCACATTCTTAGCGATGGCCTCGAAATTTGAGCCTCGTCCCGAAAGGAGAATGCCGATGTTCTTCATTTCTTCGCAAAATCATCATACTTGAGCCATTGGTTCGCTAAGGCCTCGTCCGTTATAATTCCCGTATTCCATGTACAACGACTTCACAGCTACCGACCGCTGGACTAAAAAACAGGTGCATTGCGTCTATCAGGCTCTGATTGTGGCCATTGCCACCCGTCACGCCGATGCCGTGGATATAAAGTTCCTCGTGGATGGCCGCACGATATGGATTGCGCTGCCTCTGCCGGCGTGGGTAGAGTACAAAAATCGCGAAGGCAGGGATATTACCGATCCTTTGGCTATTCAAATTGCTGGACATTACCTCAAATCCGCTCTGGAGTCCGGCGAAGGTGTAGGTCGCGACATGTATGCCCTAACAGTGGAACAAACGCTGGCGCACTTGGACGCGGTGGTGGAAAAAGCTACAGAAGTCACGGCGTAGCAGTTTTTACAAATCTTCCATCTCCCTGCAATAACCCCTGGTTACCTAAGAAATGTTAGTCCCATCGTGTATCGGGCTTTTCGCATCCAAAGAGATATAATCTTAGGTAGATCGCGCTCCCAAGAGCGCCCTCTCCGAATTGAGAATAAAAGACCTAACCCGATGTCCATGAAAACAAAAATTTCAATCCTTGCCTGCTCCGCGGTTCTACTGCTTTTTGTGATCGTTGGCGGAATGAACGGAGTTCGCGCCTCCAGCAACGAGGGCGCTTACCGCCAGATGCAGGTTTATAGCGAAGTGTTATCGCGCGTGCAGCAGGAATATGTGGAAGACCCAAACATCCCTGCGGTCACGGATGGCGCATTGCACGGATTGTTGGAATCGCTTGACGCCAACTCAAGCTATTTGAATCCTGCGCAATATAAAGATTTCAAGGTGCATAAAGCAGGAGCGAAGGGTGATATCGGGGCCGCGATTTCCAAGCGTTTTGGATATGCTTCGGTGATTGCTGTAATTCCCGGCGGCCCGGCGGATAAAGCCGGCGTAGAAGCATCCGATATTTTTGAAGCGATTGATGGCAAAAGCACCCGCGAAATGTCGCTGGCGGAAGTGCACAATTTGCTCAGCGGGACGCCGGGTTCCACCGTCACGGTTTCTCTGGTGCGAGCGCGCCGGGCTGAGCCGCAAAAAATGGTGATTACGCGGGACATCGTCAATGTTCCACCAGCCTCCGACAAAGTCCTGCAAGATGGCGTCGGCGTGATTCATGTGGATACTTTCACTAAGGGCGAATCCGGCGAGATCGCTGCCAAGATCAAAGCTTTGCAGAAGTCCGGCGTCAAAAAACTGATTCTGGACCTGCGCAATTGCGCCGAAGGCGAAGAATCCGAAGGCATCGCCACTGCGAACCTCTTCCTCAATCACGGGACGATTACCTATTTGCAGGGGCAAAAATATCCGCGCGAAGCTTTTAATGCGGACGCGGCCAAGGCGATTACAACTCTGCCTGTAGTCGTGCTCGTGAACAAAGGGACTTCAGGTCCGGCTGAAATTGTTGCCGCCGCATTGCTCGATAATGCTCGCGCAGACGTCGTGGGCGATAAGACTTTCGGCGATGGTTCCGTCCAGAAAGTGATCGAGTTGAAAGACGGTTCTGCGCTGATTTTGTCGGTGGCGAAATACTATTCACCCAGCGGCAAAGCGATTCAGGATACAGCGGTAACTCCGAACGTGCTTGTGGCGGATGAGCAGGATGACTCTGCGCTTCCCGATGAAGATGAAAACGCAACGCCCGCCGACGAAAACAACAAGAAGCCGGTTGTGCAACAGGATGAGCAATTGCAGAAAGCCATTGAAGTCCTGAAAAACCGCGCCAGCTAGTTTAGGAATCGTATTGAGAAGCCGCTCACCGAACTTACGGTGAGCGGCTTCTTTTTGTGGATATTACAAGCGCACTCCTCCCCCTGTTATGCTGGGCTTGAAATCATGCATTCGATTTTTGAAGATGCTCCTGAGACTCCGACCCTACCCAGCAAGACGGTCGGCAGGCTTCTTTTTGCCGTTCTAGTCCTCATTGCCGCGGCGATCGGCGCGGGAGCAGGCTTGCTGCTGGTTTACACCACCGATCTACCTCAAGTGGAAGAACTCGAACGCTACCGACCCAGTTCGATTACCGAACTCTATGACGATCACGGCCGCGTGATTGGGTCGTTCGCATTACAACGCCGCGTCATCGCAACTTATGATGACTATCCGCAGGTTCTCCGCGATGCGCTGATTTCCACGGAAGATAAAGAGTTTTACCGGCACTGGGGCATCAATGTCTGGCGCATTGCGGGCGCGGCTTATCGCGATATCGCTTCGGGCGGGCGGGTGCAGGGCGCTTCCACGCTGACCATGCAATTGGCGCGCAATCTTTTTCTCTCGCCCGATCGTTCTTTTCGCCGCAAAATGCAGGAGGCTCTACTCGCGATTCAAATCGAACGGCGATTTACCAAGCCACAAATTTTTACGCTTTATGCCAACCAGATTTATTTGGGGCATGGCGTCTATGGTTTTGAAGCAGCTTCCGAATTTTATTTCAGCAAACCGGCGAAACAACTTACGCTCGACGAAGCCGCATTGTTGGCAGGGCTTCCCAAGTCGCCGTTCTATTACTCTCCGATTACGCATCCCGATCGAGCTTTTAAACGCCGCAATCTGGTCATCAACAACATGCTGGAAGACGGAAAGATCAAAGCCTCAGAGGCAAATATCGCACGCAATCAGCCCATTGAATTGAAGTTGCATCGCGAGCCGAATTCTCTTGCGCCATATTTTGTGGAAGACATCCGCCGTTATCTCGAAAATAAATATGGCAGCGATCAAGTGCACGAGGGAGGGTTGAAAGTTTATACGTCTCTCGACATGGATTTGCAGCGCGCCGCGAACCAGTCTGTACTGGATGGCTTGGCAGCCTGCGAACGCCGACACGGCTGGAAAGGCCATCTGCAAAACGTATTGAATGGCAGCACGAGTCTGGAAAACTATTCGCACCCCGACTGGGATGACGAACCTGAAGTCAACGGATATGTTCACGCTCTGGTAACGGCTTCCGCGCCCGGTTCTGCGATCGTCAAATTCAGCCATTATTCGGCAATGCTCGCGCAAAGCGATGCTGCTTGGACGCAACAGAAGATACAGGACATTCTCAAACCCGGCGACATTGTTTACGTAAAAGTGCTTGCTTTGGCCGATGCAAAATCGCGGGTAAGTCTGGAGCAGGACTCCGGCCTCGAAGGCTCCCTTATTGCGATTGATAATGCCAGCGGTGAAATTAAAGCCATGGTCGGCGGACGCGATCCGAACCAATCAAAATTCAATCGGGCCACGCAGGCCCAACGGCAGGTTGGCTCATCGTTCAAACCCTATGTATATACGGCGGTCATTGATCGCGGCGCGAAGCCGGATGACATCGTCATCGATGCCCCTATTACTTTTCAGACCGACTCAGGGCCCTACACTCCGCACAATTACGACGAGCGCTTTGAGGGTGCGATTACTTTGCGCCGGGCGTTGGCACAGTCACGCAACATTCCTGCGTTGAAGTTGGCCGATAGCCTGGGGATTCGCACTGTCATCGAATATGCGCATCGTTTCGGTATTACTTCCAACATGCCGCCCTACCTTCCCATTGCCTTGGGCGCAGCGGATATTACGCTTTATGAGCAGGCATCGGCGTACAGCGTGTTTCCCAACGATGGCGTGCGCCTCGTTCCCCGCTACATCACCAAAGTGACGGACTATGAAGGCCGCGTGTTGGAGGAGGATTATCCCGACGTAAAGGATGTGGTCAGCGCGCGCACGGCGCGCATCATGACTTCCATGCTTCAAGGAGTTGTGCAGCATGGGACTGCAATCGCCGCCAGCAGCATGAAGGTGCCGTTAGCAGGGAAGACTGGCACAACCAACGACTTCACGGATGCATGGTTTGTTGGGTTCTCGCCCACGATTACGACCGGCGTGTGGGTTGGTTACGACGAGAAGAAACCGATCGGGGCAAAAGAGACCGGCGCGCGCGCGGCCCTCCCCATCTGGATGGATTTTATGAAAGTCGCGTTGGCGGGAAAAGATCCGGGAGAATTTCAGCCCATGCCGGATTTGGCGCCAAATCCGAGCCTAAAAGTAGATACTCCAGACGCCGCGCCAGCCGCGGAAGAAACGCACTGAATCTAAACTGATTCGAATTCTCCAGCCAGTGTTTTATGGCGGGATTTTGCGGCTTCCACCAGAGCCCGGAAAATCCTTCGTGAAGGCTCATCCAAATCTACAGACCGCTCGGGATGCCATTGCACCGCCAGCACAAAATGGTCCGGCGAAGTGCCTTCGACAGCTTCGATGATTCCATCGTCAGGACAGCGGGCAACAATGCGCAATCCATCTCCGATTGCATCCGCCGATTGATGATGGCTGGAATTTACCGAAATGATTTTTTCGCCGCCGATGATTTCAGCGAGCTTCGATTTTGCGTCAACTTCCACGGAATGGGCCACCGGCACAGTTTTTCCTGCGCGGTGATTAACCGGAGACTCGATATCCTGCAGCAGCGATCCGGTGCGATAGACATTCAACGTCTGCATGCCGTAACAAATTCCCAAAATCGGTTTGCGCATGTTGTAGGCGTCTTGCAACAGAAGTTCGTCCACGGTGTCGCGTTTCTTGTCCGCGTCTGCTGTTTTAGGATTGCGTGCTTGGTCGTATTTTGCCGGGTCAACGTCCGCGCTGCTGCCCGGTAGCAAAACTCCGTCACAACGCTCAATAGTCTTCATGACCTGCGCCGGAGTTTGGTTGAGCGCAATGCGCACCGGCTCGCCGCCGGCCAATTCCACCGCGCGTTCATATTGCGGGAGCGCGCGTTCGGAATACTCCGGCAAACCGGAGTGGGGTACAGGAATGGCAATTCTCGGTTTCATGCGCTTTGTCGGCTCGCTCTTTCAATTCCGGCCAGGGTTTTCATCTGGCGATAGCGGCGAATTTCCATTATCAAGGCTGAGATAAAAACGACAACGGCCACGATGACCGCGATGGGGAAGGCCACTTTGCGGTAGGCCAGAGTCATATTCGGATGAACACCCCGCAATGCAGACGCAACAATAACGCCCAGAATGCCCAGGAATAGCGAGATGGCAAACGACATCAGAGTAAAGGCAAAAGTCAGAACCAGAGCCCGAACTGGAACCAGATACCAGCGCGGCATGTGCGGAGCGGATTGGGCAATCGCTGCCATCACTTAATTGTAAATCCCGCAGCCCGAACTAACAGAGCCGAACAGCGTGCGCTAGAATACAACCATGCCCCAAGCTGCATCCGCGATGACTCGCACCCCGGCGGAGGTCGTCCGCCAAAGCCCCGTTTCCCAGGCGCCCAATGGTATTTGCTACGCTACTGCCGGAGATCTGACCGTTGCCTTGGCCGATCTGGAACGCATGGTTTCCGCCGTGCCCGATGCCGCGGCCTGCGCACTTCACGGCAAAGCCTATTATTTTGTCCCGCTTACGGTGAATCAGGGCGACGACACCGTCATCGCCGACCGTTACGACATCGCGCTCAGTGACAACGCGGTGTGCCATCGCAATCTCGACCTCGGCGGCTCGCAGTGTGTGTTTATTTCCACGCGCCTGATGGACGACAAATTTTCCGTTGCTTTCGAGTTTTTTATTAACGTCGGCCATGCCCTCGTCGAAAAAGCGGGAGTGTCGCGCGAATTTTCGGATTTGGCGTGGAAGCAAGTCGAAGCCGCGGTTCGCGGTGAGACTTCGCTCGATGCTTGGGAAGCCCGCAAATTGGCGACTGAAAACGGCCCGGACACGGAAAAGTACAAGAACGAATACTTCGCTGCGGCTTTTGCGGATGCAATCTCGATTTATCTGCTGTCGCTCTACATTGATGTGGATTACTACGATCTCCGCGAGCGCGACTATCCTTTGCTCGCGCCCCAGCCGTTGGCTGAACGCCTGAGAAAAGTCGCGGAGCTGTTTCCACCGAATCCGGGGTTTGATTTCTCGATTCAGTACAAGAGAAAGAGCTAGCATTGCTGATAGAGGATTCTCCGATTTTCTCTGTTACTAAAGTCCTTGTCCACCAAGGGTTCTCGCCTCTGCACCATGCGCATCTAGGGCGGTCGCTCTCCCCCCGCTAGACTCTTTCGGATGTTAAAAGCAGGCGTAGCAATAAGCGCGCTGCAAAAGCCCTCCCCTTATTGAGCTTGAGTCTTTCGCGTAGCAAGGAGCCAAGCCATTATGCCCGTGCAGGCGATTCACTCGTTCAAAATTTCGTTCTCGACTTTCATCAGCTACATTCCAGTTATCGCAACGGTCGTGACCTGCTTTTTCAGCGTGATTCTCGCCCGCGCGACGCTGCGCTATGTGGAAGCTACCGATAAAGGCCTGGCCCTCGCCCGCGAAGAGTTCGAGCGGGAATGGTCGCCTGATCTGCACATCAAGCTCGAGCGCATATCCGCAACGGAAGCGAGGGTGATTGTTACCAACCTGGCAAAATGCTCCGTCCTGCTGCAATTGTTGCAACTCCGCAAGCTCACGCATGCGGTCCCGTTCGAACGTTGCCGTCTGAATGATCCGCTGGTCGGCAGCATGACCTGGACGCAGGAGATGGGTAAGGGCATCCTGGCTTGCACCGGAGGAGAATTTGAGGGCCCCATTGCGGCCTCAATGACTTTTTATGCCTCGGGCCGTATGTACCGGACGGACTGGTTTCGCTCACAAATCCATGTACGCGATGGGCGCATCCTCAGCCTCGAACCTAGCAACATGCCCTCGCGCCGAGTGCGGGTGGTAGAGCGCAAAGGCCCGGAGCGGCGCCGTGAGTTCGTGCACGACGTTACCGCCGATGTGGCTCCCAATAAATTTGACGACAAGCACGACAGGAAGCTCTCCGCGACTGCCGGAGCCTGAAGCAAAATTTTGTAGCGCGACGTTTGTGTCGAGATGGTCTAATAGCCGAATGCACTCTGTCGCAATATGGGCATTGTTTGTGCTTCAGGTTTTCCATGTGCTGTTTCTGGCTCTGCACGATTGGATTCCTCTCGGGAGCCTTAATGACTTAAGAGCTGTTCATGCTGAGAACTCGCGAAGCAAACTTATCGCTGATACGCTCATGGGCGCTGCTCCATTTGCTTTCGGTCTTGTGGCCAGCACTGTCCATCTCGGGCAGCCATTGCCAGCATGGTTATTCGATTACCTCGGTATTAGCTATGTTCTTTTATTCATGGGCGAATTGCAGGCTTGGTGGATTCCATACTTTTTTCGTTCCGATCCAGCGCGCGCAGCGCGCTATCAGACAATGTTCGGGAACACCCATGCTTTCCTGCCTGAACGCAACGGCATCCGGCCAAATACGCTGCACATCATTCTTCACGTCGCGACGCTCGCCACTTTGGCGGTTCTGGCCGTAATCGCAGTGCTGTGATCTCGGCAGATAGAAGCTGGCATTCGTGCACGTTAGGAAAGAAAGGTGGAAAGGCGGAATTTTTGTAGAAACTTGGATCTAGCTATTTCGAATAGCACGATAGACTCAGGGCCGCGTAAAATCATCCATCCATGCCTGTTACTGTCCGTTCTTTCGCGAAAATCAACCTCGGACTCAGCATTGGTCCGTCCCGGGCTGATGGATTTCACGAACTCCGTACGGTGTATCAAACGATCGCGCTGCATGATATCCTCCGCGTTTCGGTGAAGCGTGGTGATGGGATTGAGATTGTCAGCAACGACGAGCGGGTGCCGCGAGATGCTTCCAATACCTGCTGGAAAATTGTCGAACGGGCGATGGCGGCGCTGAAAGCGCATGGGCGAGCGGTAATCGAGATCGAAAAGCGGTTGCCCGTGCAAGGAGGTTTGGGAGGAGCGTCGGGTAACGCAGTCGCTGCCTTGATTGCGCTGGAAGACGCTGTAAAGAAAAGACTTACCGGACCAGAGCGCTTGCGCATCGCTGCGGAAGTGGGGTCGGATCTGCCGCTATTTCTCGTGGGAGGCACGATTTTAGGGGTTGGCAGAGGCGAGGAGGTCTATCCGCTCCCTGATTTGCCCGCGATGCCGTGCGTCATCGCGACTCCAGAAATTGGCGTCTCAACTCCAAAAGCATTTGCGGATTGGGACAAATTAGCTGACGAGCTGCGCCTGGCCGCGCAGGTGGCAACTGCCTCTGATAAATTGACGGCAGCCCATCCCTCCGATAGAATTAATTTATTCAGTCGCATGATTGCTGCGTGGCTGAATGGGCAGTCATCCGGTGTCCCTGTGAGTAAAGGCAGGGGCCGGGCCGAGACCCCGCTTCTCGACCTCGTCCGTACCGGGATCGAAAACGACTTTGAACGAGTCGTCTTTCCTAAGTATCCCGAATTGCGTGAGGTAAAAAGTGAGCTTGAGCAGGCTGGGGCGGTTTATGCCTCGCTATCAGGCTCAGGATCGGCCTTGTATGGCCTGTTCGGGACGCGAGTTGCCGCTGAAAAAGCCGCGGCAAGGCTGAGGAAGCGCGGCACACCGGCGGTGGCGACAACCACCCTGACGCGACGGCAGTATTGGAGCAAGTTTCAGGTTTCGAGTTTTTAGTTTCGAGCGCGCGATTCTCAGATTAAACTGGTATTACAGCCTGAAATTAGAGACTTACTGGGCCGTCGACTAATGGTAGGTCAAGTGCCTTTGGAGCACTTTGTCTAGGTTCGAATCCTAGCGGCCCAGCCAAATTTTTTCAGCGAAGGCTGAGAGAAAAAACTTATGGCCACTCTAGCGACAGCAGCGGAAAAAAAGCCGGTGAGTCCTGAAGAGAAGGCGGAGCGCAAGCCCCAGCGTGTCCGTGCGGACGATAAGTTCAAGGTGTTTAGCGGATCGGCAAATGAAACACTTGCCGACGAGGTTTGTGCGTTTCTCGGTATGCAGCGTGGGCAGGCGCAGGTTACGCGCTTTGCTGACGGCGAGTGTTATGTCCAGATACAGGAGAATGTGCGCGGCTGCGACGTTTTTGTTCTTCAGCCGACCTGTCGTCCTGTAGACGAGCACTTGATGGAGTTGCTGTTGATGATTGATGCGCTGAAACGCGCGTCGGCGCGGCGCATCACAGCGGTAATTCCGTATTTCGGGTATGCAAGGCAGGACCGCAAAGATAAGCCGCGCAGCCCGATTTCGTCGAAGCTGGTGGCGGATTTATTGACGACTGCGGGTGCGCACAGGGCGCTGATTGTGGATTTACATACGCCGCAGTTGCAGGGATTTTTCAATATTCCGGTGGACCATTTGTTTGCATCGCCGGTGCTCGTCGACCACTTTAAGCGGCTGAGTTTGCCGAATCTTACGGTGGTTTCGCCGGACGCAGGTGGCGTGGAGCGGGCGCGGTTTTTTGCAAAGAAAGTTGATGCAGCCCTGGCGATTGTGGACAAGCGGCGCGTGGAAATGAACGTCGCAGAAATCATGAACGTCATCGGCGACGTCAAAGGCCGGACGTGCTTGATCATTGATGACTTGATTGATACCGCAGGCACGCTGGTAAAAACTGCTGCGGCTTTGATGGAAAACGGCGCATTAGAGGTTTATGCGTGCGCTTCACACGCGGTGCTGTCCGGGCCGGCGGTGAAGAACATCCACAACTCCGTGATTAAAGAAGTTGTGGTGACAAACACGATTCCGCTCAGCTCGGAAGCTGATGCAGCGCGCACGGAAAAAGGCGGAAAGATACACGTTCTTTCCATCGCAGGTTTGATTGGCCGGGCGATTCAAGCCAATCACGAAGAAACATCCGTTAGTAAATTGTTTTTGTAAACAGGACTCAAAATTATGGCTACAGCAACTCAAAGCAACGTACTACAAGCGAACCCCCGGACTCCGGGAAACAAGAATGATGCCCGCCGCGTGCGGCGCGACGGCAAGGTCCCGGCAGTTCTTTATGGAGCGGGCAAAGACGCGATTTCGGTCGCGCTCGATCCACGGCATGTTTCGCGGATCCTGCATTCTCAGACCGGACACAATACGATTTTTGATCTTTCCCTCGATGGCGGCGAGCAAACCAAGGCCATGATCGTGGATTGGCAATATGAACCGATCAAAGGTGCGCTGATGCACATTGATCTCAAACGCATTGCCATGGACAAAAAGCTCACGGTCAACGTACCCATCGTCCTTAAGGGCGATGCCATTGGCGTGAAACAGGAAGGCGGCATTCTCGAACAGATTCTGCGTGAAGTGGAAATCGAGTGCTTGCCGGCAGACATTCCGACGGCGATTGAAGCGGACGTCACGCACCTGACGTTTGGCATCGTGCTCCGCGTATCGGATTTGGCGCACGGCGATAAATTGACGTTCCTTACGGACGCGAACCAGCCCGTGGCGCACGTCATTACGATTAAGGAAGAAGTCGCTGCCACTCCTGAGGCTGTGGCAGCGGAAGGCGCGGCCCCGGCTGAGCCTGAAGTCATCAAGAAGGGCAAGCAGGAGACTGAGGAAGAAGCTGCCCCGGCTGAGAAGAAAGAGAAGAAGTAACGAAGCGGGCTGCAGGGGAATATTGATACGGCGTGAAATTGATTGTCGGTCTTGGCAACCCGGGCATCGAGTATCAGTTCACGCCGCACAACGTCGGTTTTCTCGCCGTTGACTACATCGCGAACGAATACGGTGTGGAAGTAAGAAATCGTCAGGCTCGCGCACTGACCGGGCGGCTGACGATAGGTTCGGAGCAGGTTCTTCTGGCTAAGCCGGAAACCTACATGAACCTGAGTGGTTTGTCGGTGCGTGAGTTGATTGAAAAGAATGAGATCGCTCCGGAAACGGACTTGATCGTCATTCAAGATGAACTCGATTTTGCGTTGGGGACGTTGAAGCTGCAAACCCGGCGCAGTTCGGCCGGGCATAACGGCATCGAGTCCATCATTGGGGTGTTGGGCACGAATGATTTTTTGCGGGTGCGAATCGGGGTGGCGCCCGAACGCAGGATCAGCGATGGACAGAGTTATCTGTTGTCACCGTTCAAGAAGTCAGAGTTGGAGATTGTAGGCGAAGTTCTCGTGACCACATTAGAAGCGGTAAGAATGGTGATCACGGAAGGCGCGGCAGCGGCGATGAACCGCTTCAACCGCAAAGCCGAAACGGAAGATTTGAAGTAAACAAGTTTTGCGGAAAGATTTTGGAGAAACTTAAATGAATCGTACTTATGAACTGATGTTCATCGTTCGTCCGGATATGACGGAAGAAGATCAGGAAAAGCTGGTCTCCACGTTGGAGGCGGCTGTTTCCAGCGCGCAGGGCGCTGTAAAGAGCATGGAAAAGTGGGGCAAACGCCGCCTCGCATATGTTGTGCGTGGCTTCCATGACGGACTTTACATGCTGCTGACTGTTGAGGGCAATGGAGCTCTCATTCACGAACTCGAGCGCCGGTTACGCGTTACGGAACCGGTGATCAAGTTCCTGACGGTTCGCATTGACGAGGAGCAGAAGCGCCTCAACAAGATCAAGGCGATTCGCGATGCCCGCCGTAAAGTTTCGGCGTCTGCGCCGCCAGCGGAAGCTGCGCCCACGGAAGCGCCCGCGGCGAGCGCGTAGATCGCATTACAAAATTAAAAGTTTTCACGAAGGAGCATTATGGCTGACGAGACAAGAACAACATCTCCGGAACGCAGTGCAGGGCCAGGTGGTGATCGCGAGCGACGCCCATCCCGCCCCGGCGGTCCCGGCGCAGGTCGTGAAGGTAGCGGTCCTGGCGGACGGAAGTTTTTCCGCCGCAAGAAGGTCTGCAAGTTCTGCACGGAAAAAATAGACGGCATTGACTACAAGGATTTTCGCCTGCTCGCCGGCTTTGTCGCCGAGAGTGGAAAGATTGTGCCACGCCGTTTGACCGGTGTGTGCACGCCGCATCAACGGCGTTTGTCGTCCGCCATCAAACAGGCACGCAACATTGCATTACTGCCGTTTGCCGGACGCGCGTCGTAATCTCATCAAAAGATTTAAGGGAGTTATGTCATGGAAGTCATTCTGAAAGAAGATGTAACGTCGCTGGGTTCGCGCGGCGATGTCGTAAAAGTCGCCGAAGGCTACGGACGTAATTATCTGCTACCGCGCAAGCTCGCCATTCAGGCCAATGCTGCCAATAAAAAGGTCATTGAGCAGATGAAGGCCGCTGCGGTGCGCCGCTCTGCCAAGGAGAAAACAGGAGCGGAAGCTCTGGCGAAACAATTTGAGGGCGTGTCGGTTTCATTCCAGCGAAAGTCTGGGGAGAACGATCAGCTCTTCGGTTCAGTTACGTCGGGCGACATCGCCGAAGCTTTGGCCAAAAAAGGCTTCGAACTTGACCGCCGCAAGATCCAGCTGCATGAGCCGCTGAAGAGCGTGGGCGAGTTCACCGTGCCCATTAAGTTGCACAAAGAAGTGACCGCGCTCCTCAAAGTGGTGGTCGAGAAAGAAGCAGCCGAGTAATTTTCTCGTATTTCACACGGAGCAGGCTTGGGCCTGCTCCGTTTTTCTTCACGTGGCAACTCCCGCGAAATACCCTGTTAGCATGATGTTAGCCATGTGCGGCCCACTTCATGACTACACTTGAGGCCATCCGAATCGCTTTGCAATCGCTATGGGCGAACAAACTTCGCACGGTGTTGACTTTGCTGGGCGTAGTGATTGGCGTGGCCGCCGTGATCGCTGTGGTTACATTCGTGAGCGGAATCAATGGCTACGTTGCCGAGAAAATCTTCAATTTAGGCGCCGACGTCTTCATCGTTAGCAAAGTTTCTCCCGTGATCACGAATGTCGATCAATTCCTGGAAGGCGAAAAGCGCAAGAACCTCAAACTTGAGGATTATCAGGCCGTGCTGGAATCATGCCGCCACTGCGCATTGGTGGGAGCGTCGCTGACCAACCTTACCGGCCGCGTAAAGTACAACGAACAATCCATCAGCGATTCGATTATTCGCGGCATGACGGCCTCGATGGCCACAATTCTGGATATTGATCTCACGTCCGGTCGAATGTTTAACGCAACAGACGAAGAGAATCGCGCTAATGTCGCGGTAATTGGCACGGACATTGTTGATAATCTTTTTCCCGGAGTGGACCCGCTAGGCAAGGAAGTACGCATTGATGGCCAGATTTATAGCGTGATTGGCGTCGGTAAGAAACAAGGCAAGACGCTTGGGCAGAGTCGCGATAACTATGTCGCCATCCCGATCAGCAGTTACCTGAAGCAGTATGGTTCCAACACGAGCATTCGCATTTCTGGCAAGGCGAATGGGGTGGGAAGCCAGCTGGATGCTGCCATTGACGAGACGCGGGCGATTCTGAGGGCTCGCAGACATGACTTGCCGGGGAAGCCGGACAGTTTTGTCGCCGAAACCAACGCCAGCTTCCTGAGCATCTGGTCGAATCTCAGCGGGACATTCTTTATCGCCATGATTGGCATCGCCGCGATTTCCCTGGTCGTGGGGGGCGTGGTCATTATGAACATCATGCTGGTGTCGGTCACGGAGAGGACACGCGAAATTGGAATCCGTAAAGCCCTGGGAGCGCGCAGTCAGGATGTGTTGCTGCAATTTTTAATCGAATCCGGAACGATGGCCCTGTTTGGCGGCGTGATGGGCGTATTGTTCGGAATTACGATCGCCAAGGGAGTTACCGCCCTCATGGGGATGCCATCAGAAATCAAAACCTGGGCGGTGATTGCGGGATTGCTTGTTTCCACGAGTGTAGGTGTGTTTTTTGGAGTATATCCGGCGCGTAGGGCAGCAAGGCTGGATCCTATTGCCGCGCTGCGGTTTGAACTTTAGAACATGATGCGCAAAGACGATTTCACCGAGATTATTCGGATGGCACTGGACACGATTCGCAGCAATAAACTGCGCTCCGCGTTGACAGTACTCGGCATTGTAATCGGTGTCGCAGTCGTCATCGGAATCTCTTCCATTGTGCGCGGCCTGAACGACAACGTGAATGCCTCCATCAGCAGCCTGGGATCGAACATCATTTTCGCCTTTCATTTGGAGCCCTTCAACTTTGGCCGTCCAACCGAAGAAATGCGCACGCGCAAAAAGTTGACTTTGGAAGATGCGCAAGCTATTCAGGACTTGCCCGGCATTAAGGCCGTCACGGCTGGGATTCAATATGCTCAGCCGCAATTTGGTACCGGCACCTATACAGTCAAATATGAAAACCGGAAGGTGAAAAACACCATTCTCGAGGGCGATACGCCGGAGTGGAAAGAAGTCTTCGATCTGGATATGTTATCGGGGCGTTTTTTCAACCAGACCGATGAGGACCAACATTCTCCGGTGATTGTGCTCGGTGCGGAAACGGCGGAGGAATTGCTCCCCACTCAGGATGCACTGGGCAAGGAAATCAATATTGATGGGCGGCTTTTTACGGTGATTGGCGTCGCTGCCCATCTAAAAAGCGCATTCGCGGGCGGGAAAGATCCGAACGACAACAAAGTTTATTTTCCTCTTTCCACGTTTCGCGAACTGCATCCCGAACTAAAAGAATATTGGATAAGCGCCAAAGCTGTTTCGCATGAGGCCATGCCGCGAGTGATTGACGAAATTCGCGAAACGCTTCGCCGTCGCCGCAGAGTTGCGCCGGAAAAGCCAGACAATTTTTCTGTTTTCACGCAGGACTCGCTTTCCGATGTTTGGAACCAAATTACGGGCGCGGTGTTCATCTTTATGTTCGCGGTTTCGAGCGTGGGATTGATTGTGGGCGGGGTCGGTGTGATGAACATCATGCTGGTATCTGTTACTGAACGCACGCGCGAAATTGGCGTGCGCAAAGCGATTGGCGCGCGCAAACGCGACATCCTTTTGCAATTTACGCTGGAAGCGATCACGCTGACCGCGATGGGGGGCGCATTAGGAGTATTTCTTGGGGCGCTTATCACTTGGACAATCCCCTTGATCTGGAGTACTTTGCCAGCACACATGTCAGTTTTCTGGGCCACTTTTGGATTGGGAGCCGCCGCAGTGGAGGGCCTGCTGTTCGGCATTTATCCTGCGTGGAAAGCCGCAAATCTTGACCCCATCGAATCGCTACGATACGAATGAGCGGCGCGATCTTCACAGAGGAAATGGTTGAGTAACACAATTTTAAAAACTTTCGAGATTCTCTGCGTCACTGGTTCGTGTACCAGCATTGCCTACTATCTCCTTTGCAGTTGGAGCGCAATGAAGTTTCTGCGTGCTGAGAGTCCACTCCAGAGCAACGTAAGCCCCTCGCCGATTTCCATTCTCAAACCTTTAAAGGGTACCGACCCTGAAATGTATGAAAGTTTCCGCAGCCACTGCGTTCAGGATTATCCGGAATATGAAATCATTTTCGGCGTTAGCGACGAGGATGATCCCGCAGTTTCTCTCGTGCGGCGGTTGCAAGCCGAATTTCCCCAGCTGGGCATTCAATTGGTGTTTTGCAAAAAGAACCTCGGCAATAACACAAAGGTGAGCAATCTCGCGCAGATGCTGCCTTCGGCGCGATATGAATATCTGCTCGTGAATGATAGTGATATCCGCGTGCCGGCCAATTATTTGCGCACGATCTCGGGAGAACTGGACAGGCCCGGCACCGGGCTTGTGACCTGTTTGTATCGAGGAATGGCCAGCCCTACGATTGGTTCGCGCTTTGAGTCACTTGGCATCAGTACAGATTTTGTCCCCGGTGTTTTAACCGCGTGGCAACTGGAAGGCGGCCTCAGTTTTGGTCTGGGATCTACGCTTGCATTTCGCCGAAGTGATCTTGCTGCGATCGGCGGATTTGAGGCCGTTGTGGATTACCTCGCCGATGACTACGAACTCGGAAATCGCATCGCAAAGCTTGGCCGCAAAGTCGAACTTTCGCAGGCCGTGGTTGAAACTTTTTTGCCTGCGTATTCCGTGGCCGATTTTCTTAATCATCAGTTGCGGTGGGCTCGTACGATTCGCGACTCGCGCCCCGGAGGGTATTTTGGGCTGCTGTTTACCTTTGGCTTCACGTGGGTGGTTTTACTTCTATTGACTACAGGAGGTGCACGGTGGGCGTGGCTATTACTGGGATCGGTTGTTGCTTCACGTTGTGTGATGGCGTGGCTCACGGGCAGCCGCGTTTTGCGCGATTCTCAAGTTGCCAGATGGCCATGGCTGTTGCCGGTGCGTGACTTTATAGGATCGTTCATCTGGCTCGCCAGTTTTGCCGGGCACACTATCTCCTGGCGCGGAGATTCCTTCAAGCTCGAAAGTGGACGCTTAGTCCGGATTGATCAGTAATCGATTCAGGATTTGCTGCCAGATTGGCGCAAAACAATTCGCCCACCTTCAACCAACTCATACCGGCTATCGCGCCAAACCGCTTTGCGCGTCAGATAGCTGGCGCACCAAACCAAAAAGCCAAAGATATCGCGGATGGGGTAAATCCAGGCAGAGCTGCGCGCTTGCGGGTCATGAACCACCTTCCACCCAACCACCCAACATTCAGCCAGCCGATTGAGTAAAGCCAACCCCAGTAATAGCCCAGCCAAACGTGGCAGGCCCAGAAATTCTCCAGCCGCAAAACCCACAATTCCATAAGGCATGGCAAAAACCAAAACCGAGCCAAAGTGTCCCTTGGGGCGCGAATAGCGGGTACCCCTGGCCCATCGCACCTGTCTTTCCCACATCCGGCGGAAAGTCATGGGCGCGACAACGTGATCAATCACATGGTGCGAGAGGACGACCCTGTAGCCTGCTTTTTCGATGAAATTTCCGATAGCAAAATCGTTGGAAAAATAATCCCCAACCGATGGGTAACCGCCAATTTTTGCCAATGCGTCTTTTCGCACTGCGATAGTCGGACCTAACCCGAATTTCATGCCTTCGAGCAAATTAGCGACGAGTACACCTGCGGTCATCTCCACTGACATGCCAATGGCGTCCAACGCCGACCAGAAACCGCCGAGATTTTTGCCGCGATAAACACATGTAACCATGCCGTTTTTTCGGTCAAGCAATGGCGCGATGACTTCACGCAAATAATTCGGCGCGACCATCACGTCGCTATCGCTGGTGACCAAAATGTCGTACTTGCTAATCTCACTCATGCGATGGAAAGAATAGGCGGGCGGATTAGGCCATGGAGGCTGCCCTGTAATTAGTATCTGCGTTGGAATCTCAGGATATTGCGCGCAGAGTTCGCGAATAACTGTCAGTGCTGGATCATCCGCGTCTGCTGCGGCAAATAAAATTTCGTAAGCTGGATAATCCTGACGAAAAAAACTTTCAAGATTTTCGCGCAACTCCGGTTCCAGGCCGTGTACAGGTTTCAAAACCGAAACTGGCGGGAAATTGGCCGTGTTTGCGGCAGCATTATCCCGCAGATGGCGCCATACCCCCGCGAAAGTCAGCATCAAAAAAATCGTCGAGCTGATTGTGCCAATGCAAGCAATCGCCAGCCCAACCCATGCGATATAACTCAATGCGGAAATAGACATCACTGCAAACCCAGCCAACCCATGCTCATTGTGAATGAATTATACCCACCGAATTTAATTTAGGGCTGCTATGGGGAACAACGAACTAACCGTTAATCAGATTGATTGCTAAAGACAAACTTACCGCCACTCTTCGCTAGTAGATATCGAGGTGCTCCGCGAAGCTCTTTTGGATCTTCCTGATCGCTCCACAAGAACACGCGCGCTGCGCCGCTCCATAATTCAGCCAGTGACGACTCGGTTTCCCATACGCGCGGAGCATCCGGAAAACGTGATCCATACCAGAGCGTAGCCGTGGGCTCATGCAGTACGAACACATGTTCTCCTGTATAAAAATTCAAGCTTGAGGCCGATGCGTAATCGCCGTCAATCACAATCAGGTTTCCCGGTTGAAGACGACGGTTAATGGCACGTGCTAAAACCTGTGAAGAGAGGATTGGCGAAAAGGTGGCATAAGCCGAATGCACGCAAGTCAGCACCACCACCATCATTGCAGCGAGAGCAAGGTTCCCGCGCCATACTTGCCCTCGGCGGCGTGCAAGCCAGTTCACGCCCGTACCGAATAAAAATGCCAGTGAAAATCCCGCCAGCGGAAGGCGAAACACTCCCATCGATTGCGGCGTTAAGTCGAGAAAATGACCGAAGGAAAGCGTATAGTCCTGCGGATTTTTTTTGAGTAAATCTGCAAGCTCGACTCCCGAGGCCGCTGCTTTTGAAAGAAACAAAAAGAATGTCCCTGCGACGAAAATCGCAAGCCCGAGAACAAGCAACGCGGTTGAAGACCACAATCCCGCTCGCCGCTCTGCGCTTCGCAATGCGGATTCTTCTTCCTGCTTCATCCATCCACCAACCAATAGAGCGATCGCCGGAACTGCCGGGATGGTGTAGTACTCCTGCCGCGTCGAGAAGCTAAAGAAACCGACAATCACGATCAGCCAGAGAGCAAACAGGAGATTTGCCGATTGTTCCACAGTTAAGTGCGATCGCCACTCGCGCCAGCGAGCCGGTATCGTTCGTGCAGCTTGGGGCAAAAATGCCACCCAAGGCAAGGCCCAAACCAGCAATAGTGCCCAGAACAACAGCAAAGGAACGGTATCGTAATCACGCGGTACGCGTTTATTGAGATAACGCAAAAATTGCTCATTCACAAAATAAAACCAGAGAAACCCACGAACCGGCCCCTGATCCGGGGTGCGTAGCGCTGCCAAAATATGCCACGGAGCTGCAATCAATAAAAAAACCAGAGAATTGGAGAGCAAATGCAGCTTACGCAAGCGGTGAAGATTGCCAGTCAGAATGAGGTAGATCCCAATCGCAGCGAAAGGGAAGACGAGGCCGATCAATCCTTTGGTCAAGGTGTTGAGCGCGCAGGTCGCGGCAAATCCCCAACAATATAGTCGCGCCGGTTCGTCTTCATTGATGGCGCGCAGGAAAAAATAAAACCCGAGCGTGAGCCACAACGCCACCATCACGTCTGGAATCTGGAAACGTGTAAATATGTATGGCCCAATGGTGGTCGCCAAAGCCATACCGGAGTACAGGCCGCCGCGTTCTCCATACGCGTATTTTCCCAAAGCGTAAGCTGCCAGCAAAAGCGCCAGCATGCCCAACGTCAGCGGAAGCCTCGTGCTCCAATTGCTGATGCCAAAAAGTTTGTAACTGACCGCCACGGCCCAATATGGCAGCGGCGGTTTTTCCAAATAACGCACGCCGTTGATGTAAAGTGTGACCCAATCGTGGCGCGATACCATCTCCCGCGCGGCCTCCGCGTGCATGGTGTCAACATCGTCAAGCAAAGCGGGCGTGAAGATTCCCGCAAAGTAGATGAGCAGCCAGAGGCCGAAAATGATGCTGATGGAAAAGAAACTGGAATGGCGAGGCGGAGAGTCTGATTGTCTGCTCGAGATGGAAGGAGACGTAAATTGGTGCATGCAGCCGCCCCAGAAATTATAAGGGACAGCGCCGGCTGGAAGTCTTAGTGCGCTAGTGCGCCGGTTGGTTCGCTGATTTCAGCTTTAAGGACGCTACGGATCTTTCGTGAAAGCGCCTTTAATGAAAAAGGCTTTTGCAGGAAATGTGCGGCCACATCAATATGGCCGTGCCGGAGTACGGTTTTTTCGGCATATCCGGAGACAAAAAGCACGCGCATATCAGGCCGTTGTTGAGCCAGTTCGGTGGCGAGCTTGGCGCCGCTCATTTGCGGCATCACGACATCGGTAATCATCAGTTGAATAGGCCCGGGGAAGTCCCGTGCAATGCCCAGAGCTTCCTCGCCGTTCGCCGCCTCCAAGACGTTGTATCCACAGCGAGTCAGAAATTCCTGCTCTGACTTGCGAACTGGGGTTTCATCCTCCACCAAGAGCACAGTTTCCCAACCCTTCAGCGATGTGCGTTCGTCAATCCTTACCGTGCGGGCGCGAAATTGCCCTTCGGCAATTCGCGGCAGATAAATTTTGAACGTCGTGCCTTTCTTCAATTCGCTATAAACCCAGACGTACCCACCACTTTGCTTTACGATGCCATACACCGTAGCCAGACCCAGTCCGGTTCCGTGGCCCTCTTCCTTCGTCGTGTAGAAAGGCTCGAAGATGTGAGCTACGTGTTCTGGTTCAATGCCATGTCCGGAATCGGTCACGGCGAGCAATACATAATCTCCTTGCGTAACCATCGAGTGCTTTTGCACGTAAACGTCATCCGCTGTAATAGAAGCAGTTTCAATGGTGAGTTTCCCCCCGTCCGGCATGGCGTCACGTGCATTCGCAGCAAGGTTCATTACTACTTGCTCAATCTGGACGGGGTCCGCGCGCACCAATCCGATGTTTTCTCCTGGCAGAAATTCCAGTTGAATGTCTTCGCCAATCAGGCGAGGCAACATACGGGAAATTTGCTGAATTACCTGATTTAAATCGAGCAGTTGCAGGGATTGCACCTGTTTCCGCCCGAAAGCGAGCAACTGACGGGTCAAATCTGCGGCTCGTCGCGATGCGGTCAATATTTCCAGAACATTGCGCCGAAGGGGATGCTCATTGGCCAAAGAATCCTGCATCAGTTCGGCATACGCTCCAATGACCATGAGCAGATTATTGAAATCATGCGCAACTCCCCCAGCTAATCGCCCGATGGCGTCCATTTTTTGTGCTTGCTGCAATTGCGCTTCCAGTGTGCGCCGGTCACTGATGTCGCGATCACAAGAGACGAAATGCGTAATTTTGCCATCCGCATCTCTCAGGGGTGTGACCGTTTTCTCTGCCGCGAATGTCTCTCCATTTTTTTTACGATTCAACACGATACCGCGAAAGGGGTTTCCCGCAAGCATGCTCTGCCATACATTCTGTGTCAGCTCAAAACCTTGTTGCTCTGATTGCAGAATAGATAGCGGCTTCCCAATTATTTCGTCCCGAGTGTAGCCCGTGACAGCCTCAAAGGCAGGATTCACGTATTCCATTGCGCCATTTTGATCGGTAATGACAATCATTTCCGCAGTCTGTTCCACCGCCCGCCAGAACTTGCGCAGCATGTCCTCGGTTTTTTGGCGCTGCCGTTCTTTGCAATACATTCCAATGCCGTCGCGGATGGCGCGTGTGATGGAAGGCTCGCTCAATGCGGCGATCTGGACGCAACCACATGTTCCTGCGTGAATTGCCCGCTTTACTGCTGCTTCATTGACGTGTTCGCTCAAGAAAATTACGGGAGTTCCCGGGCCTTGTTTGCGGACTTCATGCAGAAGTTGCAGGGCCTTTCCTTCGCCAGCCTGGTAATCGCAGAGCAGTAAGTCGTAATTTACCTGCTTGATGCGATTCAGCGCTTCTTCTGAAGTGGGGGCGTGGTCAAGTTGCAAGTGGCCTTCACACTCCCGAATCAGCAAATCTTTCAGATAGGTGAAGTCTTCTTCGCTGTCTCCGACCAGCAATAAGTGTAATTGTTGAAAAGGGTTGCAATTGGGGGAGTCGCTCATGCTTGCTCCAGCTATTACTACATCGGATGGTCATTGCCATTCCATTGCGTAACAGATTGCATAAGCGCGATTGCGCCGACTCAGCAAAATCATTTCAGGAAAGGTGCAATTTCAGGAATAAATCAGAAGAGAATTGACGGACGATCTAGCGCGCCCACAAAATCAGGACAATTAAAGTAAGCACGGAAACGAGCACGATTCCAATCGTGTAGAAGTGCTCGTCAAGCCAACTTTTTTTCGGTTTCTCGCTGGAATATGGGTAGAGTGCAGAAGATGTTTCGGTAAATCGTCCGTGAGCGATCTCGGCTGTCTCGCAGTCAACACACAGAGTTCGCCCTGCCGAAACCGGGAAACCGCAGCCTTTGCAGCGGCGCAAATTTTGGGCGCCGGTTAAACGGACTCCATCGTCACTTGCGCGTTGTTCAGTTCTTGATCGAGGCAGTGGAATTCGCCCGCTCCGTAACGCGATGGAAGAAAATTTGTTCGGAGGATGATCAATGGCTGGCTGTTCTTTTACGTCTGTCTTTACTCGCTCGCTGTTCCCGACTAAAGCCTCATCCAGCGCGGCTTGTACTGCATCAGACAATCGCAATAACGCAGCTACATCCCGTTCTTCAAAGGCTGATTTCCTCTCCGCCGCCAACTGGAAAATGCCAATTACTTCATTGTCGTGAATCAGCGGTGCAATGAGGACCGATCCAATGCCTTGTTCCCGGCTGTCGTCAGCATTGATTCTGCCGTCGCTCTCCGTGTCATCGCACCGCACCGGTGATCGTGTAGACACACATTCCGCCATCAGCCCAGAAGTGAGGCCACCATCAATTTGCAACTGAGTCTCCGGCTCTGGAACCCCTGAACCGCAGCTGGCTTTGCAGACCAAGGCATTGCCTTCACCGACGGCGATAATCGCGTTCGCTGCGCCCGTAATGTATCGAGCGCGGTTGGCCAGCAACTGCAAGGCAGCCTGGATGTCCCACTCCGAATCGTTTTCACGTGCAGACTCTGCATTCTTCGGTGTAGGAGAGCTTTGCGACACACCCGGATCAAGTATGGAATAGCGATCCATAGATTAAACAAAGATTGAGACAAGTCTCTGCTGGGAGTGTCGCTTTCTGTGGCACAACTGTCAAGCACTCAAGGTGATAACCACGGTGCGCCGACTAGCGATTGTCATGCTTTTTAGCCGGCAAATACTTCTTTTCAATCGAGGCCACCACTACATAATTCGGGTCCACCATCTCATTTAAGTGGATCCGAGCCACCTGGGAAAGCAGCTCGTAGGCATCGAATTCAGAAAGACCGTAATCCTGATGAATCCAGCCCACAAGTTCTGTGAATGCAATGCGTAGAGAATCATCCAGCGGACGATATGCGCCCACGGTCATGATGGCATCGTCATTTTCAAAACGCGGCCAATTAATTTTTTGCCCTTTGATGACGCTGACTTGTACCCGAGCTTTCAGGGGCACCTCGATTGCGGTTCCCGCAACTTCGCCATCTCCCATGGCCGCATGTCCATCGCCGAGATAAAGCAAACCGCCGGAGACGTTTACCGGGAAATAAACTGTATTGCCCACGCTAGCCTCAGGTGAATCCATATTCCCGCCGAACTCCGCAGGAACAATCGAACTGCGCGCTTCGCCGTTGGCGGGCGCTACCCCAATGCAGCCAAAAAATGGATGAAGAGGGATTTTTACAGAAAATTTAGAATCCAGCCCTTGAAAAGTTGCAGTATTAGAGGCGTGATCAATCGGGAAAAACCAAATTTTTTCGGGAAGAGCAGGCGCCAGCATCGGCGTGTAATTCGTGGGATTAATCGCTCCAAAGCCCGGGGCAAAAGCGCCGATTCCTTGATCGCTGTTTACTTGTAGATCGAGAATTTTCACGGCCAGCGTATCGCCGGGCTCTGCCCCTTCCACATAGAACGGTCCTGTCAACGGATTGTCGCCTTTGGCTTGACTGAGGGTGTCGCCAGGCTTCTGAATGGCGTCACCAAAGCAATCCAGAGTATTGGTATCGAGAATATCTCCAGATTTTAGCCGTGCAACCGGAGCAGTAGAGGCATAGACGTACTTTACGTTCCCAATGGTGGCTTGATATTTCACCACGTTCGTTTGCGACCAAGCACAAACGCAACTCAACGCGCAAACCACCGCCAGCCTGCAATTCATCCACATCCTCCGAAGAGAGCGGATTGCCGCTAAAAGCGTGTCCTAATTCAGATCAGCCAGAGTGATGGAAGTATAGCCGCCTGAAGCGCCGTTTATCGCGACAATCGTACGAATTTGGCCACCCGTCAGTGTAATCTGTCCGGTACTCAGGTAAGCATTTTTTGTTCCGGGGACAGTCAGGAATACCTGATAGGTTCCGGCGGTCAGCGTCTGGTAAGAGGAAGCGGTTTCAAATCCAAGGGCGGTAATGATGGGCGCGATCGAGGACAAGCTGCTGCCGGAAGGCACAAAATAAACATCGGCTGAGCCAATTCCCGGCGATGCATTGACCACGCGTAATTGAATGTCACCTGAGGGCGGATCCGTGTTGTTGTCGGTTAATACCAAACCCTCAATGTTGGCAGAATAATTGGCTACGATGACGGTCGTTTCCGAGGAGGCTGCGATGGTCAGATTCTGATTGATAATAGGTGTGCTCGAACTTGTGGGGACAATTTGCAGGTTTGGCGAGCCAGAGCTGATACTCTGATATCCAGTATTTCCGGCATAACCGATATCCGTGCTGATCGTTTTGCTGTTGACGATAACGTTCACCGAGCCTTCGTCGGGCGAGGCTTGTACGACGCGCAAACTCGCTGTTCCACCACCGCCGCCGCAACCCGCGGTCAATAGAGTCGCACCCAGAATACAAATTGCCGCACCGATCCTCAAAAAGCTGCGCTTCATTCCTGATTTTCCCCTTTGTAAGGCTTTAGATAAGAGTAACAGTCAAAATCATTGTAAGACTGCAACGATTCGAATCGTGACACTCTTAATCTAAACATCTGCGCCAATCTTCCGGCGTAAAGAGTGCGTCAAACTTTGTAAAGGATTGTGTGGGAAGGATTTTAGTGCTGATCGTCGCGCTGGCGTAGCCAGTCGAGGAACATCTGTTCGATGGGTTTGTCGTAGGTCATCAAGACGTGGCGCACAGTCCGGCCACTCACAAAATGGCAAACTTCTTCTGCGAGGTTTTTCGCGTGATCGCCTGCGCGCTCCAGCGATTGCGTCATAAAAATCACTTGCAGGCTGGCCTGGCGTTGCTGGTTCTCCGGGTTTTCAATGTGCCGCAAAAAAATCAGGTTTCGCAGGCGGTCCATCTCGGCATCGGCGCGCAGAACTTCAATTGCCTTCTTTACATCCCGCGTTGAAAAAGATGAGCCCACATCGGAGAGCATTTTTTCGAGCAGCGTCGCCATTTGCGTCAAGTCACGGGTGTCCTGAGGATCGAGTCTTCCTCCCGCTGCTTGCGCGCTACTGGCGAAGCTGAGCAGTAAATCGCCAATCCGCTCCAGTCCGATCATGAATTTCATGCAGGCCAGCAACTCGCGCGCTTCAGTATCGGTCACCCGCGTGATGGCTTCAGTGACCCCCGCATCAATTTCGCGGTCAATGTTATCGAGTTCTTTTTCCCGCTCGCGAATGGTGTTCAGGAGCGGGGAAGAGCCGGTTGCGATTCCTTCCGCCGCCGCGCCTGCGGCCTCTTTGGCAACATGGCAGGCTTCGATCGTCCGGCGTACAAGTTGCGAAAAGGCAGGCTCAGGTTGCTGCGAAGACAGGCTGGGGGTGCTCATAGGCACTTCTCTCTGCGGACTAAACCGGGGTATTCCCATCACAGCTCCCACTTTTAAGACCGGGTGACGTGGAAAACTACAGTTACAGCATATGCCAGGTTGCCGACAATCCTGTTACAACCATGTAAAAGTGCGGTGAATTTTCAAGCCCAAGCCCTGTCAGAAGGTTAGCGGACGCGAGATTCAACTTGAGATGCCGCGGGCGAAAAGGGCAAAGTGAATAAAAACGTGGACCCATGATTGAGTTCGCTTTCCGCCCGGATGGATGACCCGTGTGCCAGCATGATGTGCTTCGCGATAGCTAATCCCAAGCCTGTTCCGCCGGATTCGCGCGACCGCGCTTTGTCCACGCGGTAAAAGCGTTCAAACAGCCGCGGTAAATGCTCTGAAGAGATGCCTGGCCCGAAATCCTGCACAAAGAATTCCACACCCTGCGCACCCGGGCGTGAGCCAAGAATAATACGGTCGGTCGAGGCCGCATATTTCAATGCATTTTCGATCAAATTTGAGAACACCTGATGAATGGCTTCAATATCCGCATTCACCGGCTCATTCACGCGATTTTCGATTTCCAGGGCCACACCTTGCGCCCGCGCCATTTCACTGAAGCTTTGATATGCTTCGCGCAACAATTCTTCCGGCAGTACGGGAGAAATCTCAAATCGTTGCTCTCCAGACTCTACTCGCGCCAGCCGCAACAAATCTTCGGTCAGACGTGACATGCGGGAGGCGTTCTTGCGAATAATTTCCAAAAATTCCCGCGAATGGTTATTTTCCGTCATTGCATCCAGCAAGGTCTCGGTGTAGCCCTGTATGGACGTCAGCGGCGTGCGCAATTCGTGAGACACATTGGCAATAAAATCGCGCCGCGTCTTTTCCACGCGCTCGGTTTCGGTGAGGTCGCGGAGCACCACGACTGTACCTCCGGCTGGCATGGGGGCTGCTGTAACTTCAAAGGCGCGCCCCGTGACAATTGTCGTCGCGCGTGCGCTGGCTGCCGCACGGCTCTCGCGGGCGGCACGCAGCGTTCTCAGAAAATCAGGATCACGCACCGTTTCAATAATCGGAGCCTGGATTCGTGTGCGTCCCGGCAGAAGCCTGTCCATGGTTTGATTGGCCCATTGCACCCGGTCGTCGGGGCCAATTGCGATGACGGCATCCTGCATGCTGTTCAGCAAGGTTTCCAGTTGCCGCTGGCTGGTACGGAGAGCCTCGAAATTCCCTTCAAATTGACGCGCTGTCTTATCCAACACGGCCGCAACCTGGCCAATTTCATCACTTGAAGTCGAGGCAATGCGTGCGCTAAGATCTCCCCCCGCCACTCGCTCGGCGAATCGTACGATGCGCTGCAATCTTCTGGAAATCAGGTGTGCCGCCAAAGCCGCCAGCAATAAGGCAGCGCCCAAGGCCAGGGACGACCCTAGAAAAACTTTCCGCTGTACCTGGGCCACCGACGCTGCAATCTCAGAAAGGGGATAGGCGAGCCGCACTGCGCCACCACGAATTGGAACCGCAACATACAAAAGCGGCACTCCAATCGTGTGGCTGCGCCGCTGGTTTGTTCCGGTTTGACCTTGCAATGCCGCGGCAAACTCCGGACGTTGCGCATGGTTTTCCATGGTTGCGGCATCAGCCTCGGAGTCCGCTAAAACTCTTCCCGTGGGATCAATGATCGTAGCCCGCGCTCCCGAAGCCGCTGCGACCTCTTTCGCAATCTGCGGCATATCGGGGTGAGCTTCTGAATTGACCCGCATAGCGAACATGGCCGTTTTTTGGGCAAGGTCGCGCTCCATCTGTTGCGAAAGGGAACTCTGCCAGACGTCGCGGATCGAAATATCCAAAACCAGCGTGGCCCCGGCAATGACTACCGCGAACGCCGCCGCCAGTTTGAAAAAAATCCGGTTCCTCACCGACTCCTCATTTCGGAACCTCAAAGCGGTATCCCGCACCACGAACCGTGCGCAGGTAACGCGGATTCTCCGGATCCAGTTCAATTTTTTCCCGAATGCGGCGGACGTAAACGTCCACAGAACGCGGCGTCACATAGGAAGTATCGCGCCACACCGAATCGAGCAGTTGATCGCGGGTGAAGACGCGACCAATGTGCCGGGCAAAATAGTCCAGTAAACGGAACTCCGTCGCCGTAGCAGTGATAAGCTTGCCCCGCACAGTGAGAGTCATTGCCCCTGGATCAATTTCAATTTCGCCCGCAGTCACCGGCGTTGGCGGCAAAGGACGCTCAAACCGGCGCAGCACGGCCTTGACCCGCGCGACAAGTTCGCGCGGGCTGAATGGCTTCACGATGTAGTCGTCAGCGCCGAGCTCCAAACCGAGAATGCGGTCTGCTTCCCCGCTTTTTGCCGTCAGAAAGATGACAGGAATGGCCGCAAGTGAGCTGGCATTCCGAATCTGCCGGCATAGTTCCAGCCCGTCCTTGCCCGGCACCATGATGTCAAGAATGAACAACGAAGGCCGCTGCTTTTCCGCTTCGGCAATAACAGTGTTTCCACTGGAAAACATCCTGAGCGCAAATCCTGCGCTTTCAAGATGATGCCGCACCAACCGGGAAATGTCCGGATCGTCTTCAACGATGAATATGCTTGTTTTCACAACGCTATTTTAGCGTAGGCAGGTTCACGCGGGTGGACATGCCCATGATTCTCGGGTTGGGCGAAGTTCTAGCTACGATTGGTGGCCATTGGCAAAGGCCAAGGTCAGGAGTGTTTTTTGCTCCATCTCGTGCGCCTTGGCCGATCCAGTGGCCGGGCTTGGGCTGGAAGAGCGCTTCACCGATAAGATGGAACGGTCGCCCATAATCCGCCGCAACCGCGGCAGAATATACGAAAGCGCACCCATGTTCGCCGGCTCTTCCTGCACCCATACAATTTCGTGCGCGTCCGGATGCTGTTCGACGGCTGCAAGCAATTCCTTCTCGGGGAACGGATAAAGCTGCTCGACGAAAACGATGGCGGTAGATTCATCTTTACGTTTTTTCCGTTCTTCGCGGAGTTCGTGACCGATTTTGCCGGTGCAAAGAAGGATTCGCTTGGCCGACTGAATATCGTTATCCGGCAAGACATTCATGAATTGGTCGCGGCTGAAATCTGCAATCGGCGAACTCGCCGCCGGATGCCGCAGCATGCTCTTCGGCGTGAACACGACCAGGGGCTTGCGCCATTTCCGCAGCGCCTGCCGCCGCAAGAGATGGAAATATTGCGCTGCATTTGAAGGCTGACAGACTTGAATGTTGTCGCGCGCGGCCAACTGCAAGAATCGTTCAACGCGCGCGCTGGAGTGTTCAGGACCTTGCCCTTCAAAACCGTGAGGCAGCAACATCACCACACCGGAAAGCAGAGCCCATTTTTCTTCGCCTGCACAGATGAATTGATCGATGATCGCTTGGGCAACATTGGCAAAATCGCCAAACTGCGCTTCCCACAAAACCAGCGCGTCGGGATAATCACGACTGTAGCCATACTCATAGCCAAGGACGCCCGCTTCAGAGAGGGTTGAGTTGAAGATTTCGCAGCGTGCCTGGTCGGGCGAAATATGCTGCAAGGGCACGAATTCCTGCTCGTTCTCAATGTCGAGCAGAACGGAATGTCGTTGATTGAATGTGCCACGGCGGCAATCCTGACCGCTCATGCGCACGGGGATGCCATTCTTAACCAGACTCGCAAACGCCAGCGCTTCAGCCATCCCGTAATCAACCGCACGCTTCCCCTGACCCATTTCTTCGCGCTGTTCGAGCAACTTCTTGACTTTAGGATGAATATGAAAATCGCTGGGATAGCTCGCCAGCTTTGCCCCCAACTCGGCCAATTCCTGCGCGTGCAGCCCAGTGTTCACGGCATATTCGGTTTTATATCGCCCACCGACATAGCCATCCCAATAGCTAGGCAGAGTCCGCATCAGCGGTTTGGACTTTAGCGTCTTGGCTTTTGTCTGCGCTTCTTCCAATTCGGTGCGAATCGACTGAATGCGTCCTTCAACATCTTCCGCTCCGATGTCTTCGGCGTAGATTTCATACAGCGGCGGATGCTCTTTGAGCGCCTTATAAATCAACGGTTGGGTGATGGTGGGATCATCCACCTCGCTGTGTCCGTGGCGGCGATAGCCGATAAGATCGATAACGACATCGCTGCCGAATGTATAGCGGTATTCCAGCGCCATGCGCCCAACCCGCAAAACTGCATCCACATCTTCCGCATTCACATGGAAAATCGGGATTGCCTGGCGTCGCGCGATCTGCGCCGCGAATCGTGAAGAATGTAATTCGTTTGGAACGGTGGTGAACCCGATTAAATTGTTGACGATGATGTGGACTGTTCCGCCGACTGAATAAGCTGGGAGATCGGCGTAATTTAAAGTCTCCGCAGTCACGCCTTGCCCGGCAAAAGCTCCATCTCCGTGAACCAGCAGCGGCAAATATTTTTTTGCGCCGTCTTTTCCGGTGCGATCATGCTTGGCGCGCGTGCGGCCCACAGTAACTGGATCAACGACTTCAAGATGGCTGGGATTTGAAACCAGGTGAACGTGAATCTTCGTTCCCGAACGCGTCTCGTAGTTTCCGGTCGCGCCCATGTGGTATTTCACGTCACCGCTGCCCAAAACACTGCGCGGATCAACGTCTTCAAATCCGGCAAATACTTCTTCTGCTGGACGCTTCGCCACCTGCACAATCACATTGAGGCGGCCCCGATGGCTCATACCCATGACCACTTCGATCGCGCCGCGTTTCCCAGCAGCATCGAGAATTTCATCAATCAGTGGAATGAGCGCCGTTACGCCTTCCAGCGAAAAACGTTTCGTTCCTAAATATCGCTGCTGCAAGACTTGCTCAAATAGATCGGCACAAATGAGTTGATTCAACGCCGCGCTTTGATCCACGGATGGTTGCGGCCCTTCCATACGCTCTTGAATCCACCGTCGGCGTTCGGAATCCGCGATGTGCATGAACTCCACGCCGACCGTGCCACAATAAGCCGCCCGCGCCTCTTGCGCTATGGGGCCTTCGACCTGCAATTCCGGATGCGCCTCCGGCTTCAGAAACCCGAGCGGGTCCAGATCAGCTTCGAGATAGCCCCAATGCCGAAAGGCGTCGAAAATACACTGGCGTTCCAAATCCTGCGAGCCGCTCTTTTCTTTCTCTAAAAGTGCCGTTCCCGCGCTTGAACCGTTGCTTTTATTCTTTGAGGGTGCCATAGAAATCTAGTAAGGAATCTACTAATAGGATAATGGATTCTGGCCACTGTGCGCGAGATTCATGCCGCGCACGGAAGGAGTATAGGAATCAACGGCCTAAGGCCATTTCAGAAGGAAACTCCGAAAAACCGTTCCTTTAATTGTTCTTTAGCACCAAAACCAAAATACGTCCGTCGGAGTGAAACTCTCCACCGGTCGCAGTCTTCGCTGTGGTGAGCGGGTCAGCCGGAGTAACGTGATCACGCTGCTGCACGAGCCCTGTTCCCGATAATGTTCCATTGACGTACTCGCGTTCGCCGTCAATTGCGGGATCAATTTTGTGTGTCAACCCGTTATTCCGTTGGTCGCGTTCGAAGCCGATGTCGTGCGTAGCGGCAATGCACCATAGCGGGCGGCCGTCGACTTCCAACGGCGACTTCCACACGCGTAAGTGATTGCGCGACATTGCCACCTTGACTGGCTCGGCATGAGCAAAGCCATAATCCTGCGCCCGGCCAAATAAGAAGAGTGTACTCATCGGCATGGTCAGGTAATCTTTTTTCTCAAAAGAGTCCATGATGGCGTTCAGGGCTGTATTTTCCACGCTCTTGTCCACTTGCACCCACCCCCCGGAGGCAAATACTTTTTCCACCTGCGCCTGCGTTCCCACGATCAGCACATTGACCATATCGCCGGGATTGCCCGCGGGGTCTGAAACCCGTCTTGGAATCTTGCTCAACAAATCTGGCGTGATACCGGCAATAGCGCTTTCCGCCGGCCCACCCGGATTACTGTCGTCTTTCGAGCCTTCATCCAGAATTTCAATTTTTACTTTGAAGCTGCCACTCGCCTTTGCAGCGTCACTCATGCTTTGATTGATGCCCAACTGAAGCTTGCCCGCGACCGGCACGGTATAGTCTTTGCTCGCTCCCACCAGGAACGGTTGAACATAGCTGTCCGATCCGATCCGCCCAATCAATGCGCCATGCCCGGCATCGGTGACTGCATATTGATGGATCAAATCCGCCCAATTGCGGGCCAGGCCCTCCGGGCCCGCGGTCCCCACCGTGCTCGACTGAATTCTGGAAGTGTCATCCGCAGGATAAGTAATCGTCCCACTCGCTGTGAAGCGCAACTTTGCCCCGCCGTTGACCATAATATTTGTATCCACCCACTCTTTCGCAGCGGGCACTTCGATTTCATAGGACTTTTTGTCTGCTGCCAGCAGGCTTGTTGGAGAACTGAATATTCCCGCGATGAATACAGCGAGAACTGCAAAATTCATGAATTGCCTGGTTTTTTGATTCGACATAGATCGTCTCAACGTTTTGAACAAGGAATGAATAAAGTATTCTCGAACAGGAAGAAATTATAGTCCCGCTGGGATAGGCGCAGGATGTTGAAGCATCATCAGCGCATTTTTGCGCTACTATGTGTATCGCCTGAAAAACCTCTTACTTCGAATCGAGGAACCATGACCGTCAAACGACTCGCTTTTGCATTTCTGGCATTTGCGTTTTTTGTTGCCGTTGCGCCAAGGCCTGCTACCGCCTCCGATCAAGCCGATGTCATGGCCACCGTTCGCCAATTCGTTGACAACTTCAATAGCGGTAAAACAGACGCCGCGATTGCCACTTGCGATTCCCCCGCGTTCATCGTGGATGAGTTTCCGCCTCATACTTGGAGCGGGCCGACAGCTTGCACTGACTGGTTTAGCGCCTACGATACGGATAGCAAGAAAAACGGCGTCACCGACGGTGTAGTGACACTCGGTGCGCCCTGGCATGTAGATGTCACCGGTGAGCGCGCCTATGTCGTTGCTCCGACCATTTACGCCTATAAACAGCATGGGAAGCCCGTGAAAGAACCGCATTCGGTTCTCACGGTCGCTCTGAGAAAAACCTCTGCTGGCTGGCGCATTACCGCGTGGACGTGGTCAAAACACTGAAAGAATAAAATAGGGCGGACTTTTTTGTCCGCCCATCAATTTGCCTAGCCCGCGACCTACCGTTTTGCTCCCACTACCGAAATCGGCATCGGTTTGCTCGCCAGATCGAAATTCTCTGCGCGATATCCAGTGCCACTTGTAGCAGTCTGATTGCCTGCCTTTGCCGATAGCTGAAAGACCACGCCGCAACCTAATGACGAGCAATTGGCGTCGCCGCCTTGTTCCGTCGCACCGTAAAGCACAGCACCGTTGCCTTGAATGACTCCGGCCACCGGAAACGCGCCGTCCGATCCTCCATCAAAGCCCCAGAGACTTGTCACAACACCCGACGGAGTCATTTTATAAACCGTCCCGAAACCTCCCGGTCCCTCGAGATTGGTCGTCCCGTAAAAATTTCCATCCGTGGCTTGAATCAACCCGGCATAGGGAATCGCACCATCCTGGCAAGTCCCCGTGCAGAAGCTGTGCAGCGTGGTGAACTTGCCTTTCGGTGTGACTTTGAAAGCGGTGCCGCTTTTGTTTACGCCGCCACCGTCAGTCGTTCCATATAAGCTGCCGTCTCTAGCCTGGACCAGTAATCCTTGGGGAATCGCACCATCCGGACATTTGTTTACCACACAGAAGCTATAAAGAAGCGTGAATTGCCCACCCGGCGTGATTAGGAAAAGAGTACCGCAACGGTAGAGGCACTCCGGACTCGGCTTCCCTCCCAAAGCGGCGGTGCCGTAGAAGTTGCCGTCGCTGGCCAGCGTCAGACCGATATTCGGCTGCGCGCCGTCAGCGCAATTGCTTTGTATGCAGAAGTTGTACAGAGTCGTCAGCGCGCCATTGGCGAACTTGAAAACAGTTCCCTGGTTCTGGCTTCCACCGATTACTGTGGTTCCATAAAAACTGCCATCGCTGGTTTGTACTAAAGCCGATTGCGGCAGCGCGCCGTCAGCACAATTTGCCAGCGCACAGAAGCTGTACAAAGTGGTGAACTGACCGCTGGTTGTGATTTTAAAAATCGTGCCGGCGCCAGCGCTGCCGCCGTTGTAAGTCTCACCGTAGAGGTTTCCATCGGAAGCCTGCGTAAGCCATTCAGGATAAGCGCCATCCGTACAGCCGGGTTGCTGGCAAAAATTGTAGAGAATGGTTTGTGCGCCTTCCGGCGAAATGCTGAAGACTATGCCGGAATCCGCATTCCCTCCATATACTGTGGTGCCGTAGAGATTGCCGTCGGAACCATAGGTCAACGACGCAAAAGGATCGTTGCCGTTAGTTCCGTTGAAAGTGACAAGGGGTTTCAGGGTTTGGGCTGATAGAGCAGCTGCCATTACGGCGCATAGCAACACGCCGCCGATCGTTCTTAGCATTGGAATTCCTCCCGGGATGGAACTCGCAAGATGTCCGCGAGTTTTAGCAAGCGAGTCTGGGAGAAGAATCTGCTTACACCGCGGAAAATATCACGCGGTTCGATAGCGGGCAAGTAACAAGTTGTAAAATCTGCGGAGCAAAATTTCAGCCGAAAATCTTTCTTGAATGTTATTGTGAAGCGCTGGTTTATTTTGAAAGCAGTTCTGATTTTTGCTTGAATCATCCCCAGAAAATCGCCGACGGAGAGTGCACATGAAAATATATAACGCCATAGGCTATCTGATTATTCTGTGCTACTTGCTGGCCTGCATGTATGCTGCGCCAGCGCGATTGGGCCCCTGGGATGGATTGTTCATCGGCGCTGTTTATTTCGTATTCTGTTGGTTCCTGGCCGGTCTGTACTTGGCCGATATTCTTCATCTGGGAATTGCTCACCGCTCACTCGATTACAAAGAGTGGTTCATCAAGGCCGTTACCGTCGTGAATAACGTTTTCGGGATCTATGTCGAACCAGTTTCGTGGGTGAACCGTCACCGTTTGCATCACAAAAACTCAGACCACGATGGCGATCCCAATAAAGTTGACAGCGATAATTTTTGGCGGACTGCCTATCTCTGTGTATTTCCGTACCGCTGCCAGGAAGACCTGGCGAGCGACGATATCTTGAAATCTCGAACCTTCCGGATCGTCGGGAACCCATTTTTCATGATCGCCGTCCAGGTGTTTAGTTTTTATCTCTTGTGGAAGATTGCAGGAAGCCTGAAGTTCGCGCTGGTGATGTGGTTTGGCATGAGGATTTTTGCGTGGTGGGTGAACATGATTCAAAACTACTGGACCCATTCCCGTAATTTCGGCTATCGTCGGTACGACGATGAACGCGATAATGCGATGAACATTGGCGAATGGCTGCCGGTTACGGCGACTTTCAGCGCCTGCCTCCAGAATAACCATCATCACTATCCAACTCTATTGCGGCTTAGTCATGACAAATCGGAATATGACTTTGGCTTCATAACCGTCAAATTCATGAAGGGTCTGGGGCTGGTGAAGGCAACGACAAGAGGCGCGCAAATACCCCCGGATGTCCCGCTGGCTGCGCTGGATTTCTAGAGCCAGAGTTCTAGAGTGTTCTTTTTCTTCTCGGAATAAAGGGCTCGATCGTCTGCCCTAAAAAATTAGGCGAGATTTCTTCGCCGTCCAGGCCGTATTTTTCCGGCCATGCATCGGGGTAATAATATGTCCCGAAGATTTTATCGATCCACGGGAAGTGGATGGCAAAGTTCTTGTCAATGCCCTCTTTTTGCGAAGTATGGTGCCAGTGATGATATCGCGGCATGACTAAATACTTCTCCAGCCATTTCGCGCTGGGACCAAAATTGCAATGCGTCCAGGTGGCGTGAAGAGTCACGAAAATCAAGTACGCAAAAATGATGGACTGCGAAAAGCCCAGCATCATGGGTACGAGAATGAATCCACGAACCAGCGTATCGTCCACAAAGTGGGAGCGCGAGCCCGCGATCCAATCCAGAGCCTTCGAAGAATGATGCACGGCATGAAAACGCCATAGAAAAGGCACTTTATGCAAAGCCAGGTGAATAAAATATTCAGCGGTGTCGGCCACGACGACAGCCAGGAAAAATTGCAAAAGCCAGGGCAGACGCGCGATTAGCGCTTGGAGCCCTGGAACGCCTAAATACTTGGTCGCCTGGATCGCTGGCAATAAAACCAGAAAAGACAAAATCTGAATAGGAAGATGCGTGGACATGAAATAAACCACGTCCAACGTCCACTCATTTCTGAATGTTCCTTGCTCCGGATATTGCGGCCAGAGTCTTTCAAGAGGCACGTAGATAATCGCCATCAAAAGCAAATCGAGCAAAAACCAGTCCAGTCCGATAGCAGGCTCGTTGCCCAGGCTTCCATTGATCTGCACGCTCGATCCGCCCAAAACCGTGGCTGCAATCGCAAGCAACATTCCACTCAATGCCAAAGTTTTTTTCTTGCGCTTAATCGAAGAGATGACCCCAAATAAAATCGCCGCCACAATCAGACATTGGATCAAAATCCGCATGATATGCATGGGATAGTGCGGGCGCAGTTCCGGCGAGCTTAACAACTGCGGGAAGTGTAAACACAAAACTCCTCCGAATGAAAGAAATCCGAAGAAGGCCGACAATATTCCGCTCCACCAGCCAGTCCCGAATCCGGTGGCCTCGGCATCCCCAAAGAATTCGTTGATTTTCTGCTCGATCACGGCGGTTTCGATTATAGGGACGGCGCTAGAGGGCGAACAAGTGACGTTCGTTTATGAGGGTAGTTGAAAGCTTTTTGGTAGCGCTAACGGGAATCGAACCCGTGTTTTAAGATTGAGAATCTCACGTCCTAACCCCTAGACGATAGCGCCACAGGTTGACATCGCGATTATAACAAAGCAAAGCCAGCCCAAGTCTTTGCGATCTCGGGCAATGTCCGCGTAAATCTACAGTAAATTTCTTGCCGCCCACCCTCATTTTCTCTGCGCGGAGGGTTTAAAATTAGGGCATCACTTATACAGCTTGGTTTCACACCAATCAGCCAGGTTTTACTCAGGCAGATTTCATATGTGGTTTATTCAGCAATTCGATTCATTACTTCATTTAGGCACTTGTAAGGAGTACCACGGAATGGCAAAAACGAAACCCCCTAGAAAGAGCACAAGCAAAACTTCCAACAAAAAGAATGTAGAAGTTATGGCCGAGACCACCCCGGTGACGCAGGCTGAAAAAATCGCCGCAGAAGTGGCAACAACGCATCCTTCGGTAGTTCCTGCGCCGGTCGCGCAAAGCAAATCAGAGACACCCAAGCCGGAAATCAATAAGACCGAACCAGTCAAAGCAGAAACGAAGCAGGACGCGCAGAAAAAGTCCGAAGTAAAACCCTTGCCGACGGCTGCGGCCGATCTCGAATCGGCCATCCGCCAGCGCGCCTATCAGATTTACTTGGAGCGCCGCGGCGCCCCCGGCGATCCTCGCGAAGATTGGGCCCGGGCCGAACGCGAGGTAAAAGAAGCGTTCGCGCATCAGAAGAGCGCGTAGCCGGTTCTATTGCGGGAATCCGATCTTTTTCACCAAGTCCGCATAGCGCGGATCGGAGCGCAGGGAATCGAGCTCAGGGTCAGTACGCAGAGTGGCCAAGCGAGGGCAGTGTTCCTGGTATGCGGTGTTGAGCCACTGCAACGCATGTTCTTTGTCGCCAGTGTCGGCGTAAAGCTCGGCAATGTTATAGGAAGCCAGGAAGTTGGTTCTGGCGTTGCGTTGCGCGGTCAAAACTTCAATGGCTTGATGCGCGGCGCCAGGCCATCCACCGGAGCGGAAGCCCGAGTCGAGTGCGGTGATGTACTCCGTCTGAGTTTTGCCACCCATGAGCTGAGAGGCAGTCATCCATTCCTGAATGCACTGCGCGTATTTCTTCTGGGCCCAATAGTTCAAGGCCAGACCCCAGTGGGCGACTCCAAAAGCCGGGTTTTCGGCCGCGAGTTTCTCATAAATCTGAACGGACTTGTCATATTGACGGTCAAAGAAATAAGCGAAAGCTTGCGCGTGCTCGATGACGGGCGAAAGCGGATCGAGTTCGCGGGCGCGCGTGGTTTCCTCAATCGACTCTTGCACCCGGCCTCCAATGTATGCCAGCGATTGCCCGAACCACTGATGAGCCGTGGCGTCGCTGGGATCAAGCTCAAGAGCTTTTCTGAACTCGGCTTCGCCGCCGGAAAAGTCCCAGTAATACTGCATCTTGGCCAGGCCTAGCGCAGCGTGGGGACGGGCGAGCGTTGGATCCAGCTCCAGTGCCTTTTGCGCAGCCGAGGTCGCCTTGCCGAAGAGTTCCTTGGGGTCGCCTCCCAGAGCGCTCAACACGACATAGCAGTCAGAGACTCCCGTGTAGGCCAGAGCATAGCCAGGATCCTTATCAATGGCTTGGTTGAAGTAGGAGATTGCGGTATTGAGGTCTGCCTCGGTCCGCTTGTTCCAGTAGTAGCGGCCCTTCACGTAAAGCTGGTAAGCCTCGGGGTTCTGCGTGCCTTGTTTGGTGACTTGTTGTTTTTCGCTCCCGCTTAATTTCGAACGCAATTTGCTTGCGATGTCTCCCGCGATTTGCTCCTGCAACGCAATGATGTCCGCGGCTTTATGCTCATAGTGGTCGCCCCAGATTTCCGTATTGTCCTGCACGTTGGTAAGTTCCGCGTTCACCTGCACAGTGTCTCCGTGCTGCACGACCCGGCCGGTCAGCAGGGCATCCACCGTCAAATCTTTGCCGACTTGTTGGACATCCACATCTTTGCCCTTGTAGCGGAACACCGAATTGCGGGACTTCACCTTCAAGTTCGGCACGTGAGTGAGGCTGGCGATCAAAGCCTCAGAAAGGCCGTCACTCAAAAAATCCGTATCGGCATTGCCGCCCGGATCGACGAACGGAATCACCGCGATGGACCCGATCTGCGAGGCGTTGCTTCGTGCGCGCAAGAGATATACTCCTGCCGCAGTTGCCACGATCAACAGTCCGGCCGCCGCGCTCAGCCCGTACTTCCGCCGTGAACTTTTATCAGCTGCCGCCGGCATTGCCGCCACCGATCGGCTCGATTCCGCGTCCCGGGTAAGGCGTTTCAGATCGGCGCGCAGTTCCGCGGCCGATTGGTAGCGCAGTTCGCGGTCTTTCTCCAAAAGCTTGTTGATGGTTCGTTCCAACTCGGCTGGTACTTCCGGATTCAGCCGCACCGGCGCAGTCGGAACCCCGTCCAGAATCGACTTGAAGATGACCGCCGTCGTCTCTCCCCGGAACGGCAGCGCGCCGGTCGCCATTTCATAAAGCACCGCGCCGAAAGAGAAAAGATCGCTGCGGGTATCCAGTTCTTTTCCGCGGGCCTGCTCCGGGGACATGTACGCTACCGTGCCAATCGTTGAGCCCGGACTCGTCAAGTGCTGCTCTTCCACGGCCGTCATGGTGTTCCCCGCGGCCGCCTGGCTGAAGGAAGAGGAACTGGCCGGAGTCGTAACTTTGGCCAGCCCAAAATCCAGAATCTTGGCGTGACCCCGATCTGTGACAAAAATGTTCGCAGGCTTGATGTCGCGATGGACAATTCCTTTGCTATGGGCGGCATCAAGCGCGTCGGCAATCTCAATCGCCAGCCCCAGCAGTACGCTCGTCTCCATCGGCTTGCCGCCAATGCTGTATTTCAGGGTCGCGCCGTCCAGAAATTCCATGGCGATGAACGCTTGCCCGTCCTCTTCGCCGATGTCGTAGATGGTGCAAATGTTGGGATGGTTCAACGCCGACGCGGCCTTGGCTTCGCGCCGGAAGCGGGCCAATGCTTGCGCATCCTTCGCCAAGTCATCGGGCAGGAACTTGAGCGCTACGAAGCGATCCAGGCGTGTGTCTTCCGCCTTATAGACCACGCCCATCCCGCCGCCGCCGAGTTTTCCGGTAATCCGGTAGTGCGAAATGGTTTGGCCGATCATGAGACGGTGCGCCGCACAGGTGGCTTCATCTTACGGAGGGGTGATTGCTGAGTCAACAAAGGCGGGCGCAAGTTGCCGGGATTCGAAAGTTTGCGACCGAATAGAGAACCAATCATTCGTGACTCGCTGGATGGAGTAATATTTTGCAGAGAAAGCTCAATCCCGATGCCGTTTTATCGTGGAGGAAACCGATGAAATTCGATCAGGCGAACGATTGGAATCTGGGCCGCCGCCGTTTGCTTCAGCTGGGTGCGGCCTCCGTCGCGGCCGCTTCGCTACCCATAAGGATTCTCGCGCAATCGGATTCACCGTCTTGTGCTCCCCCCATCCCGCAGAACCACGCTGCCGCCAACGGAGGAGCTTGCCCGTATCCCATTCCCTGGCTTGATAAGAACGGCAACCACAATCAGAGCCCCATGCCGAATGTGGAGTTGTCGAACATCTATCACTTCAAAGGAA
>Ga0070734_10001148_pt1 | contig 41528 bp, 40 predicted proteins | sample Coa_R1_8_FD_66444 | JGI IMG/M metagenome (GOLD analysis project Ga0070734, IMG submission 66444) | Surface soil microbial communities from Centralia Pennsylvania, which are recovering from an underground coalmine fire - Coalmine... | ecosystem: Environmental > Terrestrial > Soil > Unclassified ...
TCCGCTCCAGTGCCGCGGCCGAGACCTTCTCTGGGGTTGTCAACCTCCAGCATCCCGCCGCTAGATCGACCGGACAAATAGCAAGTTAATTGGACCGGACAATTGACATGTTAACGACACGACCCTTGTGCGACCTTGACACCCACTACCGGCAAGCATAAAATGCTGCATACCTGTTCGGTAGTGTCGCAGAAGGGTTCAGGATTCCGTGGCGAACGCCGCGCCCAGAGGGGGGTCTTTACGTGAGACATTTTGGAGTCGCATTTTCGGCAGTGGCCGCGTGGGCCATTTGTTGGCTAGGTGCCTCGACGCCGGCCGCCGCTCAAGCCCCCGCTAAACCATCGGCTAATTCGGAGATCCCGCGCCTGCCCAACGGAAAGCCGGACTTCAACGGTGTCTGGCAGCGTCCCTATGTTCCCGATATGACCCGGTCTTCAGCCGCGGGCCGCGGCGCCGCCCAACGCCAACCCGACCAGAAGGGCAGCGAGATCCCGTATACGCCGGAGTATGCTCAAATCTTCAAGAACTACGACCCTGCCAACTTCGATTACACTGGCCACTGTCTGCCACAAGGCTTGACTCGATCGATGAACTCGCCTTTTCCCATCCGCATCGTCCAGACGCCGGACATTTTCACCATTCTGTACGAGGCCTGGAACGTCTTCGAAATCATCCATACCGATGGCCGGAAGCATCCCAAGGATCCCGAACCTACCTGGTTTGGAGATCACATCGGCTGGTGGGACGGAGACACCCTGGTGGTCGATACCATTGCCTTCAACGACAAGACGAACCTCGATACCGTCGGCCATCCGCATAGTGACGCTCTGCATACCATCGAGCGCTTTACTCGCACCGGCAAAGACCACATCGCCTACCAGATCACCCTGGAAGATCCGAAGGCCTTCACGAAGCCCTGGACCAACGAACGGATTTTTACGCTGCGGCCGGATTGGGAGGTCATGGAATACTCCTGCGAAGAGAACAACAAGGATCTGACCGGCGGACACATTAAATAGGACCGAGCCGCTGCTTGCACCTCGACCGTCAGGGAGCGTCTGTAGGGAAAGTAATACCGAGCCGCTGCTTGCACCTCGACCGTCAGGGGAGCGTCTGTAGGGAAAGTAATACCGAGCCGCTGCTTGCACCTCGACCGTCAGGAAGCGGTCTGAGTTTCAGGGCAGCACCACAAAAGGGGAGTGTCTATGCGCATTGCATTAGTCTTCGTGTGCCTGATTTCCGCCACGCCGCGGATATTTGGCCAAGCCGCCACCGGGACGTTCACGGGGACAGTGACCGATCCGACCGGCGCCGTCGTGGCCGGCGTCGGGGTAGAGGCCAAAAATAGCGACACCGGAGTGGTGTACCAGGCCGCCACCACCGCCACCGGAAATTACACCATTACCCAGTTGCCGGTGGGAACTTATGAAGTCTCCGTGAAAGCGCCCGGCTTCAAGACCTACGCGCATGCAAATTTGGCCATGCCGGCCGGAGCCACCATCCGCGAAGACGTCAGCCTGGAGGTGGGTGCGTCCACCGAAGCCGTCACCGTGACTGGGCAAGCCTCGCTCCTTAGCACCGAGAGCGCCGAGACCGCGCACAACGTCACGCTCGGCCAGTTGGATAACTTGCCGCTCCTCGGTATCGGAGCAGCCAACGCGGGGACCGCTGGTATCCGCAATCCGTTCGCTCTCACGCAACTGCTGCCAGGGACGACGTTCGGATCGCCCACCGGGGCGGGCGCCTCCAACACCGTCATCGTCAACGGCCTTCCCAATAACTCCGAAGGCGTGCGTATTGAAGGCCAGGATTCGCGCAACAATACGCCGGGGGTGTCCGCCACGGCGGTGCGCCAGCCCAGCGCCGATGCGGTGCAGGAAGTCTCGGTCCAAACCAGCAACTACGCTCCCGAATTCGGCTCGGCCGGAGGCGGAGTGTACAACATCATCATGAAGTCCGGCACCAATTCCTTCCATGGAAGCGGCTACGAATACTTCGTGAACGAAGATCTCAATGCGGCCGGCTCCTTCAGCCAGAGCTCCTCCGGCGGCAAATATCGTCCCCGCAATCGCCGGAACGATTACGGCACGACTTTAGGCGGTCCCGTGTGGATTCCCAAACTGTACAACGGGCGCGACCGCACCTTCTTCTTCTTCAGTTGGGAACAATACCGCGAGAGCAATCAGCTCACCTTTAATGACACTGTTCCCACGGATGCGTACCGGAACGGCGATTTCTCGGCGATTTCTCCGAATGGCACCTGCAGCCTGTGCGCGCAGTACGGCATTCAGCAGACGCCGCTGGGCGTTCCGACTCCCATCAGCGATCCGCTCGGCCGCCCCATCTTTGCCAACGAGATTTTCGATCCGCTCAGCCGCACAGTCAATCCCGCTAACAATCTAGGCTATGCCAATCCCTTCCCGAATAATATGGTGCCCGCTTCGCGATTCAGTCCCACCGCCGTGGCGATGCAGAAATTGTTCCCCGAGCCCAATAACTCGAACCTGACCCAGAACTACATCGGCGACGTGCCCAGCCAGCGCATCACCACCATTCCGTCCCTCAAAATCGACGAGTCGCTCGGACCGAAGAATAAGTTCGCGTTCTATTACTCCACCACCGGCACGGCAAGCGCGGTTTCGACGCCGCTCGGCAACGCCGATGGCTTGCCGCTGGAGATCGGCGAGTATCGCGGAACCTACATCGACACAAAAACCATTCGCCTGAACTTCGATCGGACGATCAACCCAACCCTGCTGCTCCACCTGGGCGCCGGCTGGCAGCGGGTCCGCTTCGACGATCATGCGCCGTTCACCAGTTTCGACCCATCCGCATTCGGATTATCGGGTTTCGAAATTCACCGGCAGTTTCCTTCCGTGACCGGGATGTGTAACGGAGGCTCCTCCCCTGCCCTCCCCTGCACCGGAGCGGGCGGCATGCAATACATCGGCACTTCCGCGCAAGGCCAGACTCTAACGTTCTTTGAGAAGCCGACCTATAACGCCAATCTCACCTGGGTGCATGGTAATCACGCGTTTAAGGTGGGCGGCGAAGCCTCGCAAATGGGCGCGGTGACGGAGCCATTTGCGGGAGTCACTTTAGCCACAGGCACCGGCCCGACTTCGCAGCCGTTCACGCCGACAAATAGCTTGAACGGTTACAGTATGGGTTTCGGCTACGCCAGCTTTCTGCTCGGAGACTTTACCAGCACCACCCAGACACCGCTCGAGGATTATCGCCAGGGTCATATGGCTTGGGCGTGGTTCATTCAGGATTCTTGGAAAGTCACTCGTAAGCTCACTCTCGATTACGGAATCCGGTATGACATCAGCACTCCGGTTGAGGAAGAGCACGGGCGCGTCGGGCAGTTCGATCCCAATGCACCGAATCCCAATGCGGGCGGCCACCTCGGGGCCGTCAAGTTCGCCAACACCTGCAATTGTTCGTTCTATCAGAGCACCTATCCTTGGGCTTTCGGGCCGCGCCTGGGAGTGGCCTATCAGATCGACGCCAAAACCGTGTTGCGCGGCGGATGGGGCTTTGTTTACCAGTTCCCCACCGATGACGGCATTCCCACCATCGGCTCCAGCGCGGTAAATTCGCCGACAGGCATCAACCCTTACGTGAATATCAACACGCCGAATGCGATCTTACAGCCGGTTTGGCCCGTGACCAACCCTTACATCTACCCGGCAACGGGAGTAGCCATCGGCGCTACCGGCAATTTTCCGTTCGCTCCCGACCGGAATTTCAACCGGCCGCCGCGACAGAATCAGTGGAGCATCGGTGTGCAGCGTGAGATCACGCGAAACCTGTTGATCGAGGCCGCCTATGTGGCCAATCGCGATGTGTGGCTGAATGGCAGCACCGCCACCGCCAGCAATCCACAAGATGGCACCCCCGGTTTTCTGAGCCAACTGTCGCCGGCGGTTTTCGCCAAGTTCGGATTGTATCCGTATCCCGGGACCGGTCCTACCGGTTATACCCTGGCACAGAACTATGCCGATTACCAATTGCTCCAACAGCCAATTAACAGCACAGCCGTGATTTCGCGGATGCAAGCCGCGGGCGCGGGTGTCAACGGCCTGGTGCTGCCCTACAACGGTTTCCCGGTAACTAATTCGCTGCTGAGCGCTCTATATCCCTATCCGCAGTTCGGAAATCTGACCATTGCGGAATCGCCCACGGGACGCTCCAAATACGATTCACTCCAGATGAAGCTCACCAAACGCCTCTCCCACGGCCTGCAGGCGGCGGCCGCTTTCACTTGGCAAAAGGGCTTTATTGGCGCGAACCGGCAGAATTATTTCGATCCCACGAGTTCGCTTTGGGATGTGATGCAAATTCCGCCCTTCCAACTGACTATTAATGCGACCTACATAACGCCCGCGGTTCCGTTGGGGAATAGCCGGTTGCTCAACGTAGTGACGAAGGATTGGCAGATCGGCTGGTTTGGAGTCTATCAGAGCGCGCCGTTCCTGGTGCCTCCCACTAACACCATCAACAACTTCTTATCGAGCGAGGAATCCCGCGTTCCGGGCCAGCCGTTATACCTGGTCAACGTGAATGACCACACGAAGATCAACCCTTACACGCAACAGGTACTCAATCCCAACGCCTGGGCGGCCGTACCGGCAGGAGGGGTCGGTCCGGCCATCGGCACGCTCTATCCGGACTTCCGCGGGCCGCGCCGGCCTGTCGAGAACGCGAATTTCGGCCGCAACTTCCGCGTGAAAGAGAAATACAACCTGCAAATCCGCGCGGAGTTCACCAACATCTTCAACCGGACCTATCTGCCGGCGCCGATCACGTCGGTAGCGCCGCAGGTGCCGTTAACGAAGAATGCGCTCGGCCAGTACACCAACGGGTTTGGGGTGATCAACGCGACGGCGGCGGTCAATACCGTCCCCACGCTAAACGGCGCCTCGCGCGCCGGCACGCTTATCGCCCGATTTACGTTTTAGGCGAGGGCTGGCCGCTCTCAGGCCGATGTCCGCTGGGCTTGACCTGACGCAAGTAAGACGATATCTTACATATATGAGGACAACTGTTTCTTCCAAGGGCCAGATCGTGCTGCCGGCGGAGTTTCGGCATTTGGACCGTATCGAACCGGGACAAGAGTTCGAGATTGAGCGCCTGGATCGCGGCGAATACCGTATTGTCCGGCGTACGGCAGCGCCGAACGAAGGCGCTGTCGATTGGTTGCTCGCCTGCCCCGAGAAGGACTTCTTTGTTCCCATCGAGTCAGAGTCGACGGACACTCTGTGAAGTACCTCGTGGACGCCAACGTTTTGAGCGAAGCCACGAAGGTAGCCCCCAATCCGCGCGTCGTCGGCTGGCTCCGGGCGCACGAACGGGAAATCGCGGTTGATCCCATCGTTCTCGGCGAGCTGCGGTTCGGGATCCTGATCCTTCCCAAGGGGAAGAAGCGGGCTGCGCTGGAACGCTGGTTTGACGCAGGAATTTCGCGCCTGGATTGCCTGCCCTGGGAAACAGACACAAGCCTCCGATGGGCCGAACTGCTGGCGCGTCTGCGCACAGCCGGAAGAGCCATGCCGGTCAAGGACAGCCTCATCGCGGCCACCGCAATTGTTCACGGCCTATCCGTGGTTACGAGAAACTTTGCGGATTTCCAGCATGCCGGCGTGCGAATCATCGATCCCGCCGCCTGAAGGATTCGCGATATTTCGCGCCGCGAAACCCTCATCGCCGATTTACGGTTTGACTGGGGCCCCATACCGGTCCAAACTCCGATATGGTTTGCTGACTTCTTGCGCATCTACTACCGCGATGGCGGCCAAGTGCACGATGTCGTTCACTTCGGAGCCGCGCTGCAGCACGTGGACCGGCCGCGAGAGCCCTGTCAGGAGCGGGCCGATCAACTCAGCGCCCCCGATGCGGTGCAGCAGCTTATATGCGATGTTGCCGGCCTCCAGGTTCGGGAAAATAAGCACATTCGCGCCGCCTTTCAGCGTGCTGAAGGGGTAGGTCTCTTCCACGATCTGCGGGGCCACAGCCGTATCCGCCTGCATTTCGCCGTCGACCATGAGACTTGGAGCGCGCTGGCGGACCAGTTCGACCGCCCGGCGCACCTTATCCGAGAGCGGGTGGCGCGTGCTGCCGAAGTTGGAGAACGAGAGCATGGCGACGCGCGGCTCCTGGTTGAAACGGCGCGCCTTCTCGGCAGCCATAATGGCGATCTCCGCCAGTTCCTCGGAGCTGGGCTCGATATTGACCGTGGCATCCGCCAGGAAGTAGATATCGCCCTTGGGCGTAATCAGCATGTAGACGCCCGCCACCTTGTGCAGCTCCGCGCGCGGCTCGATCACCTGGAGCGCCGGTCGGATGGTATCCGGATAATGCGTGGTAAGCCCTCCGATCAATGCGTCCGCGTCCCCCAGCCGGACCATCAAGCTGGCGAAGGTGGTGTGGTTCAGGATCATCTGGCGGGCTTCCGTCTGGGTTACACCCTTGCGCTGGCGCAGGCTGTAAAACTCCTCGGCATACTCTTCCAGGCGCGAGAATTTCGGCGGATCGATGATCTCGGCTCCTTCGAGGTGCAGCCGCAGTTCTTCCGCTTTTGCCCGGATGATTTCGTGGTTGCCCAGCAGGATGGGCGTGGCAATCTTCTCATCGAGCAGAATCTGAGAGGCCCGCAGGATCTTGCTCTCCTCTCCTTCGGTAAAGACCACGCGCTTGGGCTGCTTTTGCGCCTTGTGAATCATGGTCCGCATCACTTCGTGAGCTTTGCCTAAACGGCGTTCCAGTTGTTCGCGGTATAGGGCGATATCGATGGGCATGCGGGCTACGCCGGTATCAATGGCGGCCTGAGCCACCGCGGAAGCCTCCCAAATCAGCACGCGCGGATCGAAAGGTTTGGGAATGATGTATTCACGGCCGAATTCGAGGCGATCGATGGCGTAGGCGCGCAGGACGGAATCGGGCACGTCTTCTTTGGCGAGCGCTGCCAGCGCGCGCGTGGCGGCCAGTTTCATCTCGTCGTTAATGCTGGTGGCGCGCACGTCCAGCGCGCCGCGGAAAATGAAGGGGAAACCTAAAACATTGTTCACCTGGTTGGGATAATCGGAGCGGCCAGTGGCCACGATGGCATCGGGCCGGGCAGCCAGAGCAACATCATAGGCGATTTCCGGGTCGGGGTTTGCCAATGCGAAAATCAACGGATGCGGCGCCATGCTCAGGACCATTTCCGGGGTCACGACGCCGCCCACTGACAGCCCGAAGAATACGTCGGCGCCGACGAGGGCTTCGGCCAGAGTGCGCGCCTTCGTTTTCGAAGCGTAGCGCGCTTTATAAGGGTTCATGCCTTCGGTGCGGCCCTCGAAAATGACACCCTTGGTGTCGCACATGACGATGTTTTCCGGCAGCACCCCCAAGTTCACGTAGTGAGCCGCGCAGGCGATGGCGCTGGCCCCGGCGCCGTTGAACACCACCTTCACCTGGTCGATTCGTTTGCCGGTAATTTCCAGAGCATTGAGCAGCCCCGCACCAGAGATGATGGCCGTTCCGTGCTGATCATCATGGAAGACCGGGATGTGCATGGTTTTGCGCAGCTCTTCCTCGACGAGGAAGCATTCCGGCGCCTTGATATCTTCCAGGTTAATGCCGCCGAAGGTGGGCTCCAGGAGCTGACAGGTACGGATGATTTCCTGCGGGTCTTCCGTCGCGAGTTCGATATCGAACACGTCGATGTCGGCGAACCGTTTGAAAAGAACGCCTTTGCCCTCCATGACCGGCTTGCCGGCCTGCGCCCCGATGTTGCCCAGGCCAAGCACCGCGGTACCGTTGCTGACCACCGCCACGAGGTTGCCTTTGGCGGTGTACTTGTAAGCGAGGCTGGGATCGCGCTCGATTTCCAGGCACGGGACCGCCACGCCGGGGGTATAGGCGAGGCTGAGGTCGCGCTGCGTCCGGCACGGCTTGGTCGGAGTAATAGAAACCTTGCCTGCCGGCGGTCCGGAGTGGTACTCCAGGGCATCTTCGGGACGAATAATCATGTTTTCGAGGGCCTTTCAACGATAATTATACTCCTTTATCCAAAATAGTTATTGCCGAATTCAACAGGTTCGTGACAATATTGGATTATTAGGACCAAGGAGCCTTAAATTGGCTTATTGCATGCGCATACTGACCGGGCTGGCGGCCCTCGCTTGGGTGGCGGCGCCGGTTTCAGCCCAGTTCGTGCTGAAGAATGAAGATGCCAACATCCGGTTCGGCGCTCTGGGTCAATTCCAGGGGGATTGGACGCAGGACTCCACCGCCGGGTCGCAAGGCTACCAGCAGAACTTCTTCCTGCGGCGGGCGCGGCTGATCGTGGGCGGCGACATCGGAAAGGATGTCAGCTTCTTTTTCGAAACCGACGATCCGAACCTGGGGAAGACGCCTAAAGCGCTGAATGCCGGATTCCTGCTACTGGACGGGTTCGCGGAGTGGAAGCCCACCAAAGTGTTCCAGGTGGAGGGCGGCCTGATGCTGGTGCCATCCTCGCGCCAAGCGCTGCAATCGCCTGTGAGTTATTACACGGGTGACGTCAGCGCGGTTTCCACGGTGAACGTCGGGGCGACGCAATCCTCTGTGCTGCGCGATGTGGGCTTCGGCGCGCGCGGCTATTTCTTAAATGACCATTTGCAGTACCGGACGGGGATATTCTCAGGAGAGCGGGATGCCAACGCTCGTAACTCGGCGCGCGTAGCCGGCTATCTGCAATATGACTTTTTCGAGCCGGAGAAGGTGTACGTCTACTCCGGAACGGCGTTGGGGAAGAAGAAAATCCTGGCCGTCGATGTCGGCGGTGACAAGCAGGGGAGCTACCGTTCGTACTCCGCTAATATCGCCAATGACACGCCGGTGCGCGGCGGCGACGAGATCGGCCTGAACCTGCAGTACCTGCACTTCGACGGACGCAACAAGTTCCTGACCATTCCCGGCCAGAACAATTTCCTGGTGGAAGCGGCCTATTACTTGCACCGCGTGAAGATTCAGCCGTTCGGACGCTGGGAAACCCAGCGCTTCGTGGCGCCCGTGAATCTCACCAAAGACATCAGCCGCTACGGGGCCGGGGCCAACTACTATATCCACGGGCAAAACCTGAAATGGACCCTGCAATATCTGCGGGCCATCCCGCAAAACGGTTCGCCGCTCAGACCGGCGAACGAACTGACGGTGCAACTGCAGGTCTTCTATTTTTGAGCCGGACTTGCCGGCGCGTAGTACCCCGGGCGTGCGGAGATGTGCAAGCCGCGGCTTGTGGTCTTCACCTGGATCCGGTGGTATTTGCCATCGGGCTGGGGCGCCACGTAAGCCAGCAGATATTGATTCCGAAGCTCGCCCCCGATTTGGGCGGCGGCAGCCGGCAATTCATTGAGATTGAATACCGGGATCTGCCGTCCGCCGGAAGGCTCCGTGATGGCCGCTAGCAGGCTGGGCCCACGTTGTTCTTCTTCGGCGAAGAAAGTTTCGCGGGCGTCGTAGATGCCGAGGGCATAGATCCAGACGCCGGCCTCGCGCATAGTCGTGCGCAACTCACTCACAGTGAAGCGGCTCTCGTTATCGCCGCCGTCGGAAAGGATGAGAATCGCCCGGCGCTGGTGGCGTGCGTCCTTCATCTGTTCGAGCGCCAGGTAGACCGCATCGAGCAGGGCTGTGTGCCCGCGGGGTTCCATCGCCTGCATCCGCTCGCGGATGAGCCGGGAATCCTGGGTAAGCGGAACGGCGAGCTGCGGACGATCCTGGAAGCTGAGAAGGAGGAACTCGTCTTCCGGATTGGCGGTTTCCAGAAACCGGGTGACAGCCTCGCGCGATTTCTCCAGCTTGCCGCGCATGCTGGCACTGGCATCGAAGACGATGCCGATCGACACGGGGACATCTTCGGCGGAGAACTGGACCACCGGCCGCTCCGCAGCCCCATCAAAGACGCGAAATGCGGAGCGGTCGAGCCTCGTGATCGAACGCTGGTGCGTGTCGGTGACGAAAACCGGAACCAATACCAGGTTCGTATCCACGTGTAGGGTCGCCGCCGCACAGGCGTTGATCGCAGCGAGCAGCGCGATTGCCCAGACGTGATTCCCAGCCATCCTGACCCTCCAGTTTCCAGGGAGTGTATCAAAGCCGAGTGTTGAGATTCTCTACACCGGTGGCGAGACCCACATGGGAAGGCTTCGCGTGCCGGCGGCGCTTGTGCTATATAAGAAACGAGCGCAAGAGGGCGCATCCAGTCCGCGGAAAGGGCGGTGCCCACCTCCACAAGCATTCTGAAGGCTACGAACCTTCTTTCAGCAGCCTGATTAGGGCGGACTCCAGGCACGAATGAAAGGAAGTTCGTAATGGAATCTCGAGAGCTACCGCTCCATCCCAATCTCGATCAATACAAGAAGCAGGCCAAAGATCTTCTTAAGGCCCTCAAAGACGACGATCAAAGAGCCATCCAGCGTATCCGCCAATTTCATCCACATGGCCGTGAGCTGTCTATCCCGACTCTTGCTGACGCTCAATTGGTCCTTGCCCGCGAACATTCGTTTACGAGCTGGCCTACGTTTGCGAAGTGCGTCCGCGAGCTAGGGCACGCGGACTCGCCTTTCGCCGAATTCGAACATGCGGCAGACGCCGTAATCAATGGAGATGCCGCAGTGCTTCGCGGAATGCTGCGGAAGAATCCGCAGTTGGTTCATGCCAGATCCCCGCGCGAGCACCGATCCCTGTTGCTGCACTACGTCTCGGCAAATGGCGTCGAAGATTACCGGCAAAAAACACCCAAGAACGCAGTCGAGATCGCGGCCATATTGCTCGATGCAGGTGCCGAAGTGGACGCGGTCACAGACGCTCATGGTAAAGGCACCGCTTTGGGGTTGACGGCCACTAGCATTCATCCCGTGCGAGCCGGTGTGCTGATACCTCTGCTGGAACTTCTGCTGGCCCGCGGTGCTTCAGTCGACGGCGCTCCCGGTGGTTGGAATCCCCTCAATGCCTGCCTCGCCAATGGGCGCAAGCTTGGCTCGGAGTTCCTGGCGGACAGAGGAGCAAAGCTCGATCTCGAAGGAGCCTCTGGTGTGGGTCGTCTCGAGATTGTAAAGAGCTTCTTCAACCAAGATGGCTCGCTGAAAGATAACGCTACCAAAACACAAATGGAGTCTGGCTTCATCTGGGCGTGCGAGTACGCCAGGGCGGAAGTAGCCGACTTCCTGCTGCAAATGGGTGTCGAGAAAAACACGTACCGGCAATTTAAGTTGACGGGCCTTCACTGGGCGGCGGCGAGTGGCGATGTCGATACAGTGAAGGTGCTGCTGAGACACGGCGCGCCCCTGGAGGCAAAGAATGTCTGGGGTGGAACACCGCTAGCATCTGCAATTTGGGCGGCCACGGAGTCCGACCCGAATGATCCGGTCTGGCCTAATGCGGATTGGGTGCCGATTGCCGAACTTTTGCTCGAAGCAGGGGCAAATGTGCATGCCGTCGAATATCCAACAGGAAACTCGCGTATAGATGCCGTGCTCCACCGTCATCGCGCAAAGGCCGAAAGGCGATAGTCGCCAGATCCAAAAAATCCTTGACCGCTGTGTATATCTGTGTATACTGAGTATATTCAGATGCACGGCGCATTCAACATATCCCAGACCGACAAACGCCCGATGTATCTGCAAATTATTGAGCAGATTAAGCACCGCATTGCCGTCGGCGATTGGGCCGAGGGCCAGCCGATCCCTTCCATTCGGGAGCTTGCGGTGGACCTCCAGGTCAGTGTGATTACGGTCAAGCGGGCCTACCTGGAACTCGAACGCGAAGGCGTGATCGTCACCCAACAGGGTAAGGGTTCGCAAGTGGCGCCCACCACAGGGTTGGGCGCCCGTCTGCGCGAGCAGGAATTGGCACAGCATCTCGCCGAGGCAACTCGCATTGCCGCCATGCTCGGCATGCGGCCGGAAGAGCTGGAACACCGCCTGCGCGAGGCCGGCGACCGCCTCGTAGAAAAGGAAACCATATGACCGATCTCGCCATAGAAATGACGGGAGTCGCGAAGAAGTATCGTTTCTTCTCGCTCGAGAACGTTCACCTCAAAGTGCCACAAGGGCAGATCATGGGCCTCATCGGCCCTAACGGCGCGGGCTAGTCCACCACCATTCGCATCCTGATGGGCTTGGTTCACCAGGATCGGGGCGAAGTGCGCGTGTTGGGCCGCCGCATGCCCGCCGAACAGATTGCGAACAAGTGGGACATCGGATTCGTATCGGAGGACATGCGCCTTTACGACTCCATGACGGTCGGCTGGCACATGCACTTCATTCAATCGATCTATGCTAACTGGGACGCCGCGTACGCGCGCCTGCTTCTCAAGCGTTTGGGCCTCCGGGCAGAGCAGAAGATCAATGGCTTGTCGCACGGCCAGCGCGTGAAAGCGGCACTGTTGCTGGCGTTAGCCCGGAAACCCAAACTGCTGGTGCTGGACGAGCCCACGACGGGTCTCGATCCGGTGGCGCGCCATGAAATCCTGCGTGAGCTAACCGGCATCATGGCCGACGAAGGGCGTTGCGTTCTGTTTTCGTCGCACCAGACGCAAGACGTGGAGCAGATCTCCGACGAGATAACCTTCATCGACCGCGGCCGCTTCATCGATTCCATGGACAAAGAATTGTACCTGGACCGTTGGCGGCGTCTGCGCCTGGAAGTGCCCCTGCGAATCGAATTGCCTGCCCTTCCGGGAATCATCAGCGTCCGGCAGGAAGGCCGCCTGACGGTCGCCACCGCGAACGCCTTCGTTCCGGACCTGGCCAACGCGTATGAAAACACCGGCGCCCGGATTCAGCGCATCGAGAGCATGACGCTGGAAGAGATTTTCGTCGCCAACGTGGAACACAGCCGCGAGGAGGTGGAAGCATGAGAGGCTCGGTCGTCGCACAGATGATCCGGAAAGACTGGCAACTGCAGCGGCATCAGATATATCTTTGTTTGGTGGCCGGCGCCATTGCCCTGGTTATTTTTCAGTGGGGCAGCGAACCGGCATCGGTTGTCGGCAGCGTATGGTTCTTCATCGCGCTGGTGATGGCCGGAACCATGCTGCCACTCGTGGGAATCGTCAATGAACGGAAGAAGCAGAACCTCGCATTCGTCATGAGCCTTCCGATTTCGTATCTCTAATACACGATTTCGAAGATGATCTCCACCTTCGCGATGTTTCTGATTCCCTGGCTCACGCTGGTGACTGCGGCCGTACTCCTGATTGAAACGCGAGCGGTGGTTCCGCGCGGCTCCATTCCGATGATAATCATCCTTTCGATGTTGCCGTTTATCGGCTATTGCCTGATGACCGGGGCGGCGCTCGTCGGTGAATCGGAAGGTTGGGGGATCGCCATGAACGTAGCCTGCAGCTCGTCATACGGCCTGGTCTGGTACTTCATTAGCCGTATTCCGCAGCTTATGGACAACGCGAAAGCCGCCGCACCGGTTTGGAATACGACTGTGCTGAAAGTTCTGCGCGTCGAGTTCGCCTTGGTCCCGCTCATTCTGGGAATTACATTCTATCTGCAGTCGCGGAAACGCGACTTTATCTAGCCCATACGACAGGCCTGCAGGCCTGCCGAAGTTGGCCTGTCGCTACTGATACCAGCTCACGAAAGGAGCTCCTATGCGATACGTGTGTCTGATTGCCTTCTCTCTCTCCCTCCTGTCCGGTCAGGATGGCGCCGCGATTTACAAAGAACGTTGCGCGTCTTGCCACGACGCGCCCCAACCGCGAGTTCCATCTCTCGCCACCATCAAGGCAATGAGTTCTGATGCGGTCTACCTGGCCTTGAGCAGCGGTACGATGAAGAGCCGCGCGGAAAGCCTCGGGATCACGGACATCTTCGCGCTCATTGGCTACATCGCCCCCGCCGGCAGTTCCCACCAGGATTCCGCGGCGTCGTTTGCCGCAACCTGCCAAGGTGATGCAGCGTTTACGATCGACCCCAAACGGCCGCAATGGAACGGCTGGAGTCCGAGCTTGACGAACTCCCGATTCGCGGACGCGGCTGGCGCCGGCCTGACCTCCGCCGATGTTTCCAAGCTCAAACTGAAGTGGGCCTTGCGCCTGGGCGATATCACCGAAGCACGATCGCAACCCGTCATCGTGGGCAGACGCGCGTTTTCATCGCGGCTGCAACCGGCGCCGTCTATTCACTCGATGCCGCTACCGGCTGCACGCGCTGGGGATTTCAGGCCGGCGCCGGAATCCGCTCTGGGGTCACCCTCGGCGAGGCCAACGGCGCCCCAGCGGTCTTTTTCGGGGATGGCGGAGCCAATATGTACGCGCTCGATGCCCGCACCGGGAAACTGCTCTGGAAAGTGCGGCCGGTAGATCATTATGCCTCCACCGCTAGGCCACTCCCCGTTTCTACAAGGGAGTCGTTTACCAGCCCATCGCCTCTTTTGAAGAAGCTCTCGGCGCCGACCCCAAGTTTCACTGTTGCACCTTCCGCGGTAGCGTAGTTGCGCTCGAGGCAGATACCGGCAAGAAACTCTGGCAAACCTTTACGATTGCGGAGACTCCGAAACGCCTCGATAAAACCGCGGGAGTGACACAGTCGGGCCCATCCGGCGCCAGCGTGTGGTCCAGTCCCACGATCGACGAACAGCTTGGGGCCCTTTACGTCGCCACCGGAGATAATTTTCAGACCCGCCCACCGCCACCAATGACGCCATTGTGGCGATGGACCTCAAGACCGGTGAGCTACTGTGGTCGAAGCAACTGACCCCCAACGATGCGTTCAATACCGGCTGCGCCACGCCGCAGCGAAATAACTGCCCGGACGCCAATGGCCCGGATCACGACTTCGGACAGCCACCCATCCTCGTAAATCTCGCCGGCGGCAAGCGTGCACTGGTGATCGGGCAGAAATCGGGCATGGTGCACGGTGTGGACCCCGGCCAGAACGGCAAAATCCTTTGGCAAACTCGCGCCGGCCAAGGCAGTGCTCTCGGCGGCAGCCAATGGGGTTCGGCCGCGGACGGCAAGAACGTCTACGTCGCGATCTCCGATGTCGTGATCGGCGGCGTGCCCGATCCCAAATCGCCCCTGGGCTTCCGGTTGACGGTCGATCCGAAGAAAGGCGGCGGGCTGCACGCCATCGATCTGCAGAGCGGCAAAATTGTATGGAGCGCGGCTCCCTCGACTGGCTGCGACGCCGCACGCACGGACTGCTCGCCCGCGCAGTCGGCCGCGGTTACCGCTATTCCCGGCGCGGTCTTCTCCGGTTCCCTCGACGGGCACTTGCGCGCGTATTCGTCCAGCACCGGCAAAATTCTTTGGGATACCGATACCGCCCGCGAGTTTCCAACCGTGAACGGCCAGCCCGCGCACGGTGGTTCGATGGATGCCGCAGGTCCCGCCATCGTCAATGGCATGCTCTTTGTGAATTCCGGCTATGGCCAATGGGGTGGCATGCCGGGCAATGTAATTCTGGCTTATTCGATAGATGGCAAGTAGGTGCAGGAATTCGGTTATCCGGCTTCGGGGGAATCGTCCGGCGGCTCGATGGCATCGAGCAGGTCCGGGTTCCGGGCGAACCGCTTCAGGACCCGGACGATTTCCCCGGAGCGGAAGCCGGCGCGCAACAACCGGCGATAAGCCAGCGCCATATCTTTGTCCTCTCTAAAAAGGCCTTCGCGCACCGCCATCCGGTATTTGCGCCGAACCCACTCCTCAATTAAGGCTTCTTCGCTGACATCCTCATACACCTTGCGCACCGTTCGCTCGGCCAAAGCCGGCGCGACGCGCCGCTGGCGTAGGTCCTGGATCACACGGGATCGGCCCAGCTTATCGTTAGCCAGGCGGGCTGTGGCGAAGCCTTCGGCGTACCGCTCGTCATTGAGGTAACCGTTCTCTTTCAGCCGCGCCAGCACTTCGTCCGCGAATGTGGGCTGTTCCGCCCGGCGGCGCAGTTTCTCCCGCAGTTCACCCGTCGAGTAAGCCCGGCCGCCCAGGATTTTGAGTGCATAATTCCACAACCCGCTCGCATCCAAGGGGCGCGGCTTGCGTTCGGCCATGATCCATTTTCACCCGAGCGGTATACTGGAAAAGGCTCAAAGTACGTCTTTCCTGCCATTGGAACGAGCCGAATCTAAGAGGAGGATCACATGGACAAAAACGGGCTGTCGAGCTTTCTTTTGGGCCTTGGCGTAGGCGTCGGGATTGGTATGTTGCTGGCGCCGAAATCCGGGCAGGAGACCCGCGAATTTATCAAGACCAAGACCGGCGAAGGCGCCGACTACCTCAAACAGCGGAGCGGCGAATTCAAACAGACTGCCTCCGAGTGGGTGGACAAAGGAAAGGACGCCATCGGGCGCCAGCGGGATAACCTGGCCGACGCGATGGAAGCCGGCCGCCAAGCCTACCGCGAAACCGTTAACGAGCCGCCGCAGTCGCCGTCGCCGTCGCCGTCGGAAGCGCACTAGTACGGAGGACCTATGTCCGAAGATGTCTTTCGCATTGTGATAACAGTGGCGGTTATCCTCGCGTGCCTGGCGTTTGTGACGCAGGCCGTGGTGGCCATCGCTCTGTATGGCGTCGCGCGAAAGATGCAGGCGAAGATCGCTCCGCTGGTCGAAAAGGGTGAAGTGGTGGCCAGCAAGGCGGGCCCGGTGATCGAGAAAGTCGGACCGCTACTGGAGGCGGCCAAGCCGGTGATTCAAAAGGTCGGGCCGCTTCTCGATCAGGCCCGCCCGGTGGTTCAGAAAGCCGGTGGCGCGGTGGACAAAATTACCGCCATTTTGTCCACCACCCACCAGGTGATGGAAGAAAACCGCCCCCGCGTCGCGGAGATTTCCAAAGAGGCGGTGAATCTTACCAAGTCGGGCCGCGAACAGGTCGAACGCCTCGGCACCTTACTTCATGACGTCACGGAGCGCGCCCAAAGCCGCCTCGAACAGATCGACCACGCGGTCGATCAAACCGTAGGGCAGGTGGAAAAGGTGGGCGAATCCGTGAAGAGCGCCGTCCTGCGCCCCGTGCGCGAAGTCAATGGAATCGCTGCCGGCATTTCCGCCGTCGTCTCCGCTTTGGCCGGCCGTTCGCGTAAATCCTCGGTCGATCACGCCACCCAAGACGAGGAAATGTTTATCTAATTCGTCCTCTGAAGCCCGGTACGTACCAAGATAGCAGCAGTTAACCTTAACCAGACTTTTCGCGGCAACTGCTTCCGCCCGTGCCCCTTATCGAGCCGCAGCGCGCGCCCGTGCCCGGACCTGATAGCGCAGCCCAGTTAACTAAGGATGTATTGAGGGTCCGCCTGCCCCATTGTAAGTTTATGGAAGTAAAGGCGGTGCCCGTGATCGAGAGCTACTCCGAAATAGAATCCAAGCAGACCAATGAACGTGAAAGGCGCGCGAAACGGCGCTTTCAGATTGAGCAAGATGTGCGCTACAAGATGCTCTATGGCCAGCGCATCGCCGAAACCGGTTCCGGGAAAACCCTGAACATTAGTAGCAGCGGCGTATGGTTTACGACGGAAACGATGCTGACGATCGGCATGCCGGTCGAACTGTCCATGACCTGGCCGGTGCTCCTGAATGACAGTTGCCCCATGAAGCTCATGATCTATGGCTGCGTGGTGCGCAGCAATGAGCGGGGCGCGGCGGTTGCCATCGAGCGCTACGAATTCCGCACGCAGGGGCGCACGTTTCAACAGCAGGCCCAGCACCCCGGGATCCCGGCCGGCGTGGAACTGCGCATAGGCTAACCGTACACCAACCAACTTCCCCGTCCACACTGCTAGGGCCGCGCCGGAGCTTACCGCTCTGGAGCGGCCTCTTTTTGTCTGCTTCGTCACGAAAGCGGCCGACCGCTGGCAGGTCAACTGCAACGTTCGCGAACGTGCAAATCGCACTAACAAGTTCTGTGGTTAGGCTGAGGAGCACCTGACAAGGAGAAAACCATGCTTTGGACCATTTTCGTCATTCTACTGGTGCTATGGCTGCTGGGCTTAGTCACGTCCTACACGTTTGGTGGATTCATCCACATCCTGCTTGTGGTCGCGATCGCGGTGGTGCTGATTCAGCTCATCACGGGCCGGAGGGCCGTGTAATCACGGCGACGGAAGGCTGGCCGGCCGCGTATCCATGGCATTCGAACCACACTCTTGAAAAGAACCGGGCGTCTTGCGAGAGACGCCCGGCGAGGAGCACTGCGTCCGCTCGGAGGTGACAGACACAGTGGTGGAGGAGGCCGTTACGCCAGCAGACCGCCGTGGCCCAGGCTGGCGATTTCCCAGCCGGTAACGTGATACCGCGCAAGGAGGGGTGGCAATACCAAATCCACTACATTGGGCTTCGCCGAACGAAAGCACCCCGGCGCGGAGACAATCGGAATTTGATCCTTGTAGGCCATGAGCATCAGGTTGCCGGGTTCCACCGGAGCCAGGAAGCGCTCGATTTGCGCGCCAATCTTTAGCATCGCCTGACCAACCACATCCTCTGGGCCTGCCGGGGCTGTCGTGGAGGCAATTAACACGACGCACGGCTTGGAGCGCATCAAGTGCTGCATGCACCGCGCCACGGAATTCTCGTCTTCGGTGCAGGCCAGGACAAAATTGGCATTCACTCCGAAGCGCTCCAGGCGCTGGCGGATGATGCTTTCGAATAGTTGTCGGGCACGCTCGCCGCTAATCGGGTCGCTATACAATATGCCCACGTTTGGATTGCGAATCGGGCGCGCTTGCAGAATGGGCCCGCGCTCTTTCAGGATTCCGGTCACCGCGTCCAACTGCTCTTTGGCGACTGCAAACGGCGCGCTCTTGACTGTGGCGATGCGCTGGCCTGACACGGCATAGCTGTAATTCAGCGCCGTAGCAATGACCACGCTCGCCGTGCAATTGATTTGCTTGAGAAGTTCGTCATCCACCAGCACGCAGCAATTCTCGTTCGCCACCAGATTGGCGCGCCCTCCCGCAGCCAGGCGGATTTCGAAGCTGCCGCAGCCTATTTCGCTGGCAACCGCGCAAACCGCATCATCCTCGCCGACTTCCCCCTCTTCCAGTTCCGTCACCCAGATGGTGTCCATGCCTTCGGATTCCAGAATGCGGACGTCCTCGTCGCTGATCACGTGCCCCTTGGCCAGAAGCTTCTTTCCGCCTGGCCGGAAAACAGTGCAGCACAGGACCCGGCCGGTTGAGGATTTCACATCAACCGTTTGCGCTCTCATGTTCGCCTCACAAGAAGTAGGATCTTTTCTGTATTTAGGATTTTTACATCCTGATAAAATTCTACAGTGGAAAGCCTCTGGCTTCGTGGTAAATTTATGCGGTCTTTTGCGGGAGGTAGTAGCCTTCCCCCATTTGAGGGGATTGACTAAATCTGCTGCGGCGTCGGCAGTTGGATATAGGCATCCGCGCCGGTCGGCCAGATCTGCGGTTGGGTTTGGGCCCAGTTGTCAGGCTTTAAGATGCGCAGGACCGCGATTTCGTCACAGGCATGAAACTTCGGGCAGCGGAGGCAATCCTTCCAGGCTTTGAGCGGCAGCACCCCGCGCTCCACCACATCGAAGCCGACTTTGTTGAAGAATTCAACAACGTACGTGAAGGCAAAAACAGCGTCCAGTTCGTAGGTCTGGGCTTCTCTCACGAGGGCCTCTACCAAACGCCTGCCAACCCCGTGGGTTTTCGCGTGCGGCTGTACGGCGAGCGAGCGGATCTCGCCCATTGTAGGGCTGTAGAAATGCAGAGCGCCGCAGCCCAGTAACTGATCTCCCCGCGTGACTACCGTAAAATCGCGGATGGCTTCGGACATTTCGAACTCGGTCCGCGGCAACATGATTCCTTGCGCCGCATAACCGTTAATTAAAGCGAGAATGGCCGGGATATCGTGCATCACAGCCTTACGCGCGATGAGATCGGCCGCGCCGGGGCTCGCTTCCAGAAGCGCCTCATCCGGGAGTACGCTAATCATGCCGCCCGTCCTTCGCTCAACACCAGGCGCGTGCCTATCGCTTCGCCCGCCAGGATACGCTCCAATACCGCCGGAGCCGCTCCGGGCGCGATCCGCACCTGTGCCACTCCGGCGTGTAGCGCCGCGAGCGCCGCGTTCAGTTTCGCCTGCATGCCGCCCGTGGCCACTCCCGCCGCAATCAAGAGTTCGCTCTCGGAGGCGGTCAGCAGGCTCCGCACCGCACCGGTTTCATCCAATACGCCTTCCACGTCGGTGAGGAAGATCAACTGCCGTGCTTCGAAGGCGGCGGCACACGCCACCGCCATCTGGTCGGCGTTCACGTTATAGACGCGGCCTTGGCGGTCGCCTGCGACGCATGCCACCACCGGAAGGTAATGGTTCGCGGTCAACAGAGTGAGCAGCGCAGGGTTCGATTTCACAACTCGACCGACCGCGCCGAGCGCCGGGTCCATCTGCTCCGCCTCGGCGAGGAATGCGTCGATGCCCGAGAGCCCCACCGCCAACACGCCGGCTCGATTCAGGCTGGCCACCAGTTCGTGATTGACGCTGCCGGCGAAAATCTTCAGCACGCCATCCAGAATTTCCGGCGTGGTGACGCGCAGGCCGGCGGTGAAACGGCTTTCGATTCCGCGCTCGGCGAGATAGCGGGTCATCTGCTTGCCGCCACCGTGCACCGCGACGAGTTCGTTAGCGGCCGAAGCCGCGGCAATCTGCGCCGCGAGGCGTTCGCGCGATTCCGGCGCATCCAACAGCGTGCCGCCCAGTTTGACGAGGACCTTCACAACAGGCCATCCGTTTCCGGGAACCCGAGCATCAAGTTCATGTTTTGCACCGCCTGCCCAGCCGCGCCCTTCACCAGGTTGTCAATGGCGCTCACGACCACCGCGCGCCCCGATTTACCATCCAGCGTCACTCCCAGATCGCAGAAATTGGTGCGCGCCACGCCGCGCAGATCGGGCATGTGCCCGTGGTCGAAAATGCGGACGAATGGTTCCTGCGCGTACCGCTTTTCGTAGATGGCGAGCAGATCCTCAGCCGAGTGCGCGCCGGCCGCGCGGAAATAGATGGTCTCCAGAATGCCACGATCGAGCGGCAATAGCTGCGCCGTGAAGCTGAATTCGTGTTCTTCGAGACCGGAGAATTGCAATACCTCCGGCACGTGGCGGTGTTTCAGTATGGAATAAGCGGAGAAATTCTCGGTGACTTCACAAAAGCTGGTCTTGAGGCTCGGCTTGCGGCCGGCGCCGCTGACTCCCGATTTTGCGTCACACACGATTCCCGCCGCGCGATCCACTATTCCCGCCTCGATGAGTGGCCGGATCGCAAGGTTTGCCGCAGTCGGATAGCAGCCCGGATTGGAAACCAGCCGCGCCGCGGGAATCCGCTCTCGGCAGAACTCCGGGAGGCCATAAGCGGCCTCCGCCAGCAATTCCGGCTGGGTATGCGGCTCCTTGTACCAAGCCGTGTAATTCTCGGGCGTGCGCAGACGAAATGCACCGCTGAGATCGACCACCCGCGCTCCGGCCTCCAGCATCGCGGGCGCGAGTTCCATGGAGACCTCCGGCGGAGTTGCGAGAAAGACCAGGGCAATGCCTGCACCGCGAACCGCCTCGCCGGTACACGGCAGTTGCTCCACGGCATTGCGTTTGCGAATGACTGGCCGCCCGCCACCATCTTCGCGGTGCTCCAGCAGGACCGGCTGCGCGGACGGGTGGTGGCTCAGAATGCGCACAAGTTCCGCGCCACTATAGCCACGATGCCCCACGATACCGATCCGCTGCTTCATGAATAATTATTCTTCCTAATGAATAAAGTAACACATTCGGCAAACCGGATGAAGAGCGCCTACCGGACCGCTTGCACCCAGACCTTCGCCGCCGCGTCACGCTGCAAGCGCACCGGCCGGTTGCCGGCGCGCACTTCCAACTCAACGCCCGAGGCGATGACCTGGAGTTTGACGCCTGGCCGGACGCCCGCCCGGTCCAGGAATTCCAGGAAATCGCGGTCGCGCTCGAAAACGCTGGCTACCGCCACTTGTTCGCGGGTGCCGGCCTCCGACAGCGGTTTCAAGCCGCGGCGGCGGCGCGCATCGGGAGAATCCAATCCCACCCGGTTGCCGTGCGGACAGGCGCTGCCCGCGCCCAGTTTCTCGGCCAGCTTCCGCTCGAAGTCGGCCGAGACAGCATGCTCCAACTGCTCCGCTTCGTCGTGTACCTTGTACCACTCCAGTCCGAAGATCTCCGACAGCATGCGCTCGATCAGGTGATGCCGGTTGAGGACGCGGTCGGCGATCTCGCGGCCGGAGAGCGTCAGGGTAATCTGCCCTTCCTGGCCCACGCGAATGAGATCGTCGCGCTTCAGGCGCTTGATCGCCATGGTAACGGCCGGGGCCGATACCCCCAGCCAGCGGGAGAGGGTAACCGCCTTGACATTTTCGCCCTCGGATTCGGCTTCCGCGATTGCCTTGAGGTAGTTCTCCTTCGAGATGGTGATGCGCACGCTTGTATCGATTTTATCGCGGGGATGCGAAGAAACCGCTCCCTCACGGTCGCGGCTCGGTAAGAGCGATGGTGCGCGGCGAGGCGTGATATAGCTCTTCTACCAGGGCTGCGCGGTTTTGCAGGACGGCGCGCTGGTTGAGCGAACCTTTGTCCGTGATCTCGTGGGCGTCGATCGAGGGCGGCGTCTCCAGCAAGATTAGACTGGCGATGCGGTTGGAGCTGCCGGTGCTGGTGCGGGCGAATTCCGTGAGCAGCGTGGCAAAGAGCGAGCGGATCGCCACGCTGCCCAGCAGTTCCTCTACCGGCGCACCCGCCACCGCATCCGGGGCGGCGTGGCGGCAGGCGGCGAGATCGGGGAAGACGAGCACGGCAACGTGCTCGCGATCGTGCCCGGCGATCACCACGTCCTGCACGTAGGGAGCGAAGTGGCGGAGGAAGCGGGCGCGGAGAGGGCCCACACTCACCCAAGTCCCGGTCGATAATTTGAAATCTTCGGCGATACGTCCGTCGAAAACGAACCCTTGGCGCGGCTGGCTTTCGTCCACGAAGCGGAGCGCGTCGCCGAGCTTGTAAAAGCCCTCTTCGTCGAAGGCGGCGCGGGTCAACTCCTCCTGCCGCCAATAGCCGGGCGTGATATTCGGCCCGCGAAGCCGCGCTTCCAGCTTGCCGGCCGATGGCACCAGCTTCAGCTCGACGGCGGGAGCGGGCAATCCCACGTGGCCGGCCTGGCTGGCCTGCTCGCGGTCGGCGAAAAGAGCATGCGGCGCAGTCTCGGTGGAGCCCAGGCCCGCCAACATGAGGATGCGTTCGCCGCATGTCTCAAGCGAGAGAGTTTCCAATTCATCCCAAACGGGCTGCGAAAGGCCGGCGCCGGCGTAGTACATGATCTTCAGACGGCTGAAGAAATTGCGGCGGAGATCGGGGTCGCGCCGGAGAGCGGTTGCCAGCACCTCAAAACCCTTGGGCACGTTCAAGTGGATAGTGGGAGCGATTTCCTTGAGATTCCGCACCGTTTCCTCGAAATGGGTCGGAGTGGGCTTGCCCTCATCGATGTAGAGCGTGCCGCCGTTATACAGGACCAGGCCCATATCCGCATTTCCGGCGAAGGTGTGGTTCCAGGGGAGCCAATCCACCAGCACCGGCGGATCGTCGGCCACAAAAGCCAACATGAAGCGCGCCATCTCCTGGTTGCTCGACCACATCCGGTGCGTGTTGATCACGCCTTTGGGCAAGCCGGTCGAGCCGGAAGTGAACAGGATCTTGGCGATCGTGTCGCCATTCACCTGGGCGTGTGCCGCATCGAGTTCGGGTCCCGCGGTGGCGCTCGCCAAATCGGAAAACAGCGTGGCGCCGGGAGGCGGGTTGGTGGTCACCACCAATTCCGCATCAGGCGGCATAACGGAATGCAGCGCGCGCTGGAACGGCGCGCCATTGGCGGCGAAGACCAATCCGGGCGTGAGCAGGCGGAAAATATGGCGCAGCTTGGCGAAGTCGGTGGAAACCAGCGAATACGCCGGGGAGATGGGCGCATATGGAATACCGGCGTAAAGAGCCCCGAAACCGAGGAGGGCGTGCTCCAGGTCGTTGCCGGAGAGAATCGCCATCGGGCGCTCGATGGAGAGACCGCGGCGGAGCAGAGCTTGTCCGATGCGGCGGGCTTGCTCACGAGCCTGCGAATAGGTGAGCCTGCGCCATGCGCCATCCAGTCCGCGCTGGGCAAGCAACGTGCGATCGGGCGCCACTGCGGCCCAGTGGTCCAGACGTTCCGTCAATTTTTCCGGGTAGGGTCCTAGCGGATGAGGGGAGCGGGCATAGATTACGCCGTTTCCGGAGCGTTCCAATACGACATCGCTCGGACCGAGGCGGACGGCGCGCACCGGCCGTTGATCGTCAGCTTGCGGCGACACTCTCTCTGCTCGCCCTTTCCGCGTCCCAATCGGCGAAAGTCCGGCCCGCTTGCGCCAACTGCCTCAACAGCGGCGCGGGCTCCCAGACCTCACCATGCTGCGAACGGAACTCCTGTATGCGGCTGTAGACCTGCTGCAAACCCACTGTATCCGCGTACCACATGGGGCCGCCGCGATAAGCGGGAAAGCCGTATCCGGCGAGGTACACCGTGTCGATATCGGCGGCACGCAGCGCGAACCCTTCTTCGAGGATGCGCGCGCCTTCGTTAATCATGCTGTAGAGGCAGCGCTCGATAATTTCTTCGGTCGTGATCTTGCGCCGCTGGATGCCTGCGTCGCGCGCCGTCTTCTCGACCAGCGATTCGATTTCCGGATCGGGAATTGGCTTGCGGGTTTCATCGTAGCGATACCAGCCCGCTCCGGTCTTCTGGCCGAGGCGCCCCATGTGGTAAAGCTTGTCCACCATCAGGCCGTGGCGGACACCCGATTTCTCGTGCCGCTGATGCTCCTGGCGGGCGCGCCATTGCACATCGATGCCGCCCATATCATCCACGGCAAAGATCCCCATGGCCATGCCCCAATCGTAGAGAGCCTTGTCTACCTGCTGCGGCGTAGCGCCCTCTTCCACCAGGAACTGGGCTTCGCGCATGTAGGGGAACATCATGCGGTTGCCCACAAAGCCCCAACAATTGCCCACCAGCACGCCGACTTTCCGCAACGTCTTCGCCAAGCCGATGGCGGTAGCGATCACCTGGTTGCCGGTGGCCTTGCCGCGCACGATTTCGAGCAATCGCATGACGTGGGCAGGGCTGAAGAAATGCAGGCCGATGACCATGTGGGGCCGCGCGGTGGAGGCGGCGATCTCGTCGATATCGAGGGTGGAAGTGTTGGAGGCCAACACGCAATCGGGCTTGGCGATCTTGTCCAACTCGGCAAAGACCTGTTTCTTGAGCGTCATGCTCTCGAACACCGCTTCGATGATGAGATCGGCGGTCTCGAAGCCCTCATAGGTGAGCTGCGGATGAATGAGGGCCATGCGCTGGTCCATCACCTCTTGCGAGAAGCGCCCTTTCTGCACCGAGCCCTGGTAGTTCTTGCGAATGGTGGCCATGCCGCGGTCGAGCGCGGGCTGGTCTGCGTCCTTGAGCCGCACCGAAACGCCGGAATTCGCCAGGGCCATGGCGATACCGCCGCCCATAGTACCCGCGCCGACGAGCGCCGCGCTTCGAATGGGCAGCACCGCAGTGTCTTTAGGCAGGCCCGGAATTTTGGACACGGCGCGCTCGGCAAAGAAGGCATGGATGAGGGCCCGGCATTGGTCCGACGCCAGCAGTTCGGTGATGATAGCGCGCTCGGCATCGGAGCCTTGCGCAAACGGGAGGGTGGCGGCGGCTTCCAGGGCATCGACCGCGCGCAGTGGCGCGATCATGTTGCGGCGGGTCTTGCGGGCCTGCTCGCGCCCGGCGGCGAAGATGGGCGCATTGGCTTCGGGGTTGCCCAATTTGTCGCGCCGGTCGCGGGTCTTCGGATGCGGCCCGCCCTTGGCGGCCATTTCGCGGGCGACGGCGATGGCTCCGGCGAGCAGATCACCTTCGATGACGCGATCGATTAAGCCAAGCCGCAGCGCCTCCTGCGCCTTGACGGACCGGCCCGAAACGCACAGATCGACGGCCGCCGGAATACCGACCAGGCGGGGCAGACGCTGCGTGCCTTCGGCGCCGGGGATGATGCCCAGGTTCACTTCGGGCTGGCCCATTTGGGCATCCGGGCTGGCAACCCGGTAATGCCCGGCCATGGCGGTTTCCAAGCCCCCGCCCAAAGCGGTGCCGTGAATGGCCATGATGACGGGTTTGGAGCAGTCCTCGATTTTGGCCAGCATGCCGCGCAGCGCTGGAGGGCTGCCATGTCCAGCCGCCGCATGTTCCAATTCCTTGATATCCGCGCCCGCAATGAAAGTTCGGCCGCCACCGATTACCACGACGGCGCGTACGGCGGCGTCCCGCTCGGCGGCTTCGATGGCTCGCTCGATGCCCTCCGGGACGCCCGGACTCAACGCGTTCACCGGTGGGTTGTTGATGGTGACCACCATCACGTCGTCTTGTCGTTGGTGCAGGACCAGTTCACTCATGGGATTGCGGGTTGAATTGTCTTCCGGGATATTAGCACACTGGCGAGAAGCAATCAGCGGTCAGCGATCAGCTCTCAGCAATCAGCTTCCAGCGAGACACCGCTCGCTTGCGGTCGCGGCGGCGCGCCTCGCGCTCCATTTCGGCGTTCGAAAAAACGAACTGGTGCCCGGCCGGCTCGAAGGGGATGCGCAGCATTTGTGCAAGACTCGGCACGGGTACATCCCCCATCCACAGTGGCATTTCTATTCGCGCGATCAACGGCTGTAACGATTTCAGTTACTAATCCACTATTTTGCCTGGAATCAAAAAATAGTTTGCCTACAAACACAACTGAGCTTATATTACTCATACTCACAAAAAGCGTACCCGCGGCACGGGAGCGCTTCATCAGGAGGTGCACTTTGCGGAGAATCGGATTGGCGGCCGCAGTTGCGGGCGCGCTGTTCATCGGTTTGTCACAGGCGCAGGTCGATGTCCTGACGCAGCACAATGACAACACGCGAACCGGCGCGAACCTGAATGAGAAGACCCTCACCGTCGCTCACATCAACAATGCCGATTTCGGAAAATTGGCCTACCGCCTCGTCGACGGCGACATATACGCGCAGCCGCTGGTCGTTACGAACGCCAAAGCGGGGAACAATGCGGCGAAAACCATGGCCATTGTTGCGACCGAAAACAACAGCGTCTACGCTTTCGACGCGGAGGACACGAATCAGAACTCCACGACCGCACAGATCTGGCAACGGAACCTTGGGCCGGCCATCGATTATCATACGCTTTACAATGCGATTGGCGCTCCGGGGTGTTCCGATATCACCCTGCAGATCGGGATCACCAGCACGCCTGCGATTGCCCTGAGCACCTCGTCGCCGCGCACCGGAGTTGTCTTTGTCACGGCCAAGACCAGAACGAACAACCAGTATGCCTACACGCTCTACGCACTGGATCTCTCCAATGGCAGTGTTATCGGGAGCATTCCCATTGCGGGGCAGGTGAGCGGTCAAGGCTTGGCCTCAACCGGATCGGGCGCAGCGGCAAAGGTCGTTTTCGATCCCAAGTATCAATTGAACCGTCCGGCGCTCCTGCTCGCCGGCAACACTTTATACATTGCGTTTGGAGGCCATTGCGACTCCGGCCCCTATCACGGCTGGGTGTTCGCCTATGACGTGTCCAACCCGAAAATGCTCAAGAACATCGGTGTGATCTGCACCACGCCGAATGGGAAGGGACCGGTCAAGCCCAACACCAACATCTACATCGAGGGACTGGGAGGGATCTGGATGTCCGGGGAAGGTCCCGCTATCGACGAATCCGGCAACGTCTTCCTGGCGACTGGCAACGGCACGTATAACGGGACGACCGATTACAGCGATAGCGTCCTGAAAATGAGAGTCCAGGGCGGCAAACTGCAGATCGTCGATTGGTTCACGCCGATGAACCAGGATCTGCTCAAGAACGGGGATTACGATCTAGGCTCCGGGGGTGTTGCCCTGGTCCCGAACTCTCATCTCGCCCTCGCCGGCGGGAAAGAGGGCCGCCTGTACCTTCTCGATCGGGACAATCTGGGCAAAGGGGCGGCGCCGTCCCTCCATTCCTTCCAGGTGACGCCGAATCCCGTAGTCGCCAATGAAATCGGGTACAACATCCATGGCGCCCCGGCAATTTGGCCGCGCAACGGTGAAATGTTCGTATATCTCATGGGAGAAGAGGATCACTTGAAGCAGTACCGGCTGATTCCAGACACGGGGCCAGGCGGTAACGGTTGGAAATTTGAATCCGACACTCCCTTCAGGACCAGTCCGGTAATTGCACCGTACCCGGGCTATCCTGCCGACCCGGTGTATTCACCCACGCGCGCCGATTCGACCTGGATGCCGGGAGGTTTCCTGACCATCTCGGCCAATGGGGCGAGTGACGGCACCGGAATTCTTTGGGTAAACATGCCATTTTCCGCCAACGCCAACCGGCAGGTGGTTCGCGGAGTGCTACGGGCGTTCGATGCCACGGATGTCTCCAAACCGGAGCTTTGGGACAGTGAGAGCACTGGGCGCCCCAATGACTCTCTCGGGCAGTTTGCCAAATACGTCCCGCCGACGGTTGCCAACGGAAAAGTGTACGTGCCAACCTTCCAACAGGAAACCGTAACGGCAACCGGTAACCACGTGAAGCCCGCTGTGGGCGATCAGCCGGCGCTGGTGATCTATGGGCTGCTGCCTCACTGACCATGACGCCCAAAATCTTACTGCAGGCGTTTTATAAGCGCGGCAAGTTTGTCGCCCTTCCTTGTCCCGAGGATCCGAACGACCCGCCCGGAACTGACTGGTGGTGGGACCACTTGGCCAAACAGGCGGATGTCCTGGCCGGCCATGGATTCACCAGTCTTTGGCTGCCTCCCGCGACCAAAGCGGAACAGGGGCACGGCGAGGCCGCGCTCGGATATAGCGTCTTTGACGATTACGACCTCGGCTGGAAGAATCAGAAAGGCACGCTGCACACGCGTTATGGCGACCGGGAGCAACTGACCAGGTGCGCCGCTATTCTGCGCGCCAATGGCCTCGATATCTACATCGATCTGCAGATGAACCACCGCAAAGGCGGATCCGGTCCGGACGAAATGACGTTCGAGTATCTGGACTCGCACGGAAACCCCGGCGGCGGACGTTTTCCGAAAAACACGCAATGCTTCCATTCCCGCTATCCCGCCGGAAACGTTCCGGCGAATTTCCAACCAGAGATTCCCGAGGACCCGCACGTTCCAGACAATATCTGGGAACTGCAAATCGGATCGAAAGTCTATTTCGGTCCCGATTTGGCGCACATCCATTCCAAGCCGCCAGGATACGTGCTTCGGAACCTGAACGCGGCGGTGCAGTGGCAAAGCCGGGCGCTGAACGTGCAGGGCTACCGGCTGGATCATGTCCAGGGCATCTCGACGGACTACTTAAAGCAGTTGCTGGAGCTCGATCCGCTGCATGGCCAGTTTGCGGTGGGCGAGTTTTGGGATGGTGTGGTTGCGCATCTTCAGGACTGGATTCAGAAGCCGGAATGGATGAACAACCGGGTGAGCGCCTTCGATTTTCCGCTCTACTTTACCCTTCTCTCGATGGCGAACGATCCGCATTTCGATATGGCGAACCTGGATCACGCGGGCCTGGCCGGATCGGATCCGCTACATGCCGTAACGTTCGTCGAAAATCATGATACCGAATCGCGCCGCGATCTGGTGCCCAGGAACATTCAACCCGAAGACAAGGCATTGGCCTATGCATACATCCTGACTTCAGAAGGTCTGCCCTGCGTCTTCTATAAGGACTACAGCACGGACGCCGGGTGCCTGGGCGATCAGCTTCAGGGCGTGATTGTCAACCTGATGTGGATTCACCAGAACATCGCGCAGGGACCGGCGCTGCAGCGCTGGAAGGATGCCGGTGTCTTCGCGTTCGAACGGCTAGGGGGGCCCCATCTTCTGGTTGGGCTGAACAAGGACAAGCAGAGTGCGCGAACGATTCACGTGAACACCGGGTTTCCGCCGAATACCGGGTTGCACGACTACACCGGCCACGGACCCGATCTTCGCACCGATGCCAACGGAGCCGTGACCTTGACTCTGCCCCAAAACACGGGCGGGCTCGGGTACGTCTGTTATTCGATCGCGGGCATTTCGGACGCATTCACGCCCGTCCGTTCTCCGGCCCTCCAGGTATTTGAAGGCGCCCAGGATCTGGACATTAAACCCGCCGAAAGCGGCGTCGCGATTCAGGTGTTTCGGATTTGGGTCGACTCCGACAAGCAGGTATCCGCCAGTTTAACCTTTGACACAACGGGGTGGGATCCGCCGACCACTCTCCTTCTGACTGCCACCGGCCCCGCCGGAGCGGCTCAGGCGAGCAAGACTTTTTCCATCAAGTCTTCCGGCGAGACGTTGACTTTTCTTGCAGGGCCGCAGGGCTGGTATGCATTTAACCTCCTTTTGCAAGGAGCCAAGGCTGGTGTAAAGAGCAGTTACCAATTGTCCGTGAGTTACCAGGCTCCGACCAAGCTGGTGTGACGCGACGCGCCGGGCGAGCCCCGCGGGCGCCACTAGGCGCTGATGGCGAGCGCCGGCCGGTTCGGATTGGGATGAAAAAACCGCGTCGTCTGGAATGGTTGAAAGCGGTAGCCGATGCCGAAAATGGTTTCGATGTACTGGTCGGCGTAGGATCCCAGCTTTTTCCGGAGGCGGCGCACATGGACATCCAGCGTACGGGTCCGGATCTCCGCGCTGTACCCCCAGACTTCGAGAAGCAATGCATTTCGAGGCACGATCTGCCCGGCGTGTTGCACCAGGAGGGCCAGTAAGTCGTACTCCTTGCGTGTCAAAACCATCCTTTGCTTGTCCAGGAATACAGCCTGCTGCTGAAAATCGACGGCCAAGTGCTCATCCCCGTATTCCGGCACCTCATTAATAACGTTCTGAAGCGGTCCCATTCGTTCTCCTCAGTTTTGGCTTATAGGGCAATCGTACGGTTCCCTCGGCAGGAGGTGATTGCGGAGTTGTAAAAACTTTGTAAAAACGGGCCAGGACTCTTGATTCGCTCAGTCCGATTTCGGGACGGCGATTCCCGGCGGCGAACAGCGGTGCGGCTGAAGTGCTGCATTTTGAGCCCGAAACATGGTTTCCGGCTTGCTGGGTTTGGGGCATGACGCCGCTCCACGATCTCCGGTATGCCGTGCGCGTCGCTGCGCAAGGCTCCGGCTTCTACGACTGCCACGGTGCTGGCGGTGGCGCTCGGAATAGGCGTGAACGTCACGGTTTTCAGCCTGGTGGATTCCCTGCTGCTGCGGCCCTTGCCTCTACGGGATGCGAGCCGGCTGGTGTACGTGTGGGAGGACGCCTCGTATGTCGGGTTCCCCCGAGCGACGCCCGCGCCAGCTAACTACGCCGATTGGAAGTCCCGCAATCATGTGTTTACCGGAATGGGAGCGTTGCGCGGGCAGATCTTCGCGATTACGGGGGATGGGCCGCCGGAGCAGGTGGAAGGGAACGCCGTCACGGCCGATCTGTTTCCCGTACTGGGCGTGACACCAGTTCTGGGGCGGCAGATTCTCCCAGAGGAAGACCGACCGGGCGGCGCGCGAGTGGCTCTCATCAGCCACAAGGTTTGGGAACAACGCTACGGCGGCGACCGCGATGTGCTCGGCCGGAAGATTCTATTGGACCGTGTTCCGTACGAAATCGTCGGGGTAATGCCCGATGGGTTCACTTTTCCGGATCGGAGTGACGTTTGGGTGCCGCTGGGGCTCAAGGCGCCGACCGCGGCAGCCACTACCTGGTGGCCGTGGGAAGACTGAAGCCAGGAATCTCGCTAACGCAGGCCCAGCGCGAGATGTCAGGCGTGGCCGCCCAACTCGCCAAAGAATATCCGGATATGAACGCGCGCATCGGCGCGACGGTGGTTCCCTTCCTGGACCAAATCTTGGGCAGCCTCAAGAATGCACTGGGAATCCTCAGCGCCGCGGTTCTGTTCGTTCTGCTGATTACCAGCGCCAACGTGGCAGGCCTTCTGCTGATCAAGGCGGCGTCGCGAAGACGCGAAATGGCGGTGCGTGCCGCTCCGGGAGCGAACGGGGTGCAGTTACTACGGATCGGGGTAACCGAGAGCGTGCTCATCTCCGCGTGCGGCGGTAGTCTAGGCTTGCTGATCGGGATATGGATACTCCCAGCGCTGCGAGGCTTAGTTCCGCGCGTGCTGAATGGGTGGGCGCGACCCGAAATGGACCTCCGGCTGTTTGCATTTGCCTTACTGATCTCCACGGTCTCTTCGGTTCTGTTCGGCGCTATGCCGGCTTTGAGCATGTCGCGCGTGGAACTGTCACGGTTATTGGAAGGCGGAACCCGGGGCGTGACTTTTCGGCGCGGCGGGTTGCGGCGCATCCTGGTGATTGGCGAGGTCGCGCTGGCGATGGTGCTTACTATTGGCGCGGGTCTGATGGTGAAGACGGTCTGGGCTCTGATGCACGTGGATCTCGGTTTCCAGCCGGATGGAGTGCTGACACTGCGCACGTCCTTGCCGCTCTCGCCGGAATCGCCGTACCGATCCTTTACAGCGCGGAACGAATTCTACTCGCGCGTGTTGGAGCGGGTGCGCGCGATACCGGGAGTAGTGTCCGCCGGGTATACCACTTATCTTCCGCTTACGAATCGGGGCGGGGTTAGCGGAATCGAGGTAGAGGGCGCACCACCGCGGAATCCTGCTGCAGTCAACGTTAACGCGAACCTTCGCGTGGTCAGCCAGGAGTATCTGCAAACGATTGGGGTTCGCTTGCTGGCGGGCCGGTTCTTCCAAGACACGGACGGCCAGGACGCACCACCAGTAGCCGTCATCAATCAGGCGATGGCGGCCGGGTTCTGGTCCGGCCAAAATCCATTGGGCAAGCGATTCCGGCTCCCACGCTTCGGCGCGGCCGCTCCCTGGATTATCATCGTTGGCGTCGTGGATAACGTTCGGCAGACGGGCATCGATCTTCCTGGAAGGCCCGAGATGTACTTTGCGAGCACGCAATCGGTGGCTTCGTCGGGCTATGCGGCGCCGCGGGATTTGGCGATTCGCGTGAAGGGTGACCCCCTGCAGTACGCGGCGGCGGCTCGCGAGGCCATCTGGTCGGTGGACCGCAACCAGCCGATTTCCGACGTGCAGCCGCTGCGAGAAATCGTGGACCACGAACTCACAGTGCAGAGGACTAGCTATGGTTCCTGGCGGCTTTCGCGGCCCTGGCGCTGCTGCTGGCGGTGATCGGCTTGTATGCGCTGCTCTCCTACACGGTCGCGCAGCGGACGCGCGAGATCGGCGTGCGGATCGCTCTGGGGGCGCGCGAGCGAGAGGTGCTGTCCGCCGTGTTGCGGGAAGGAACGAAGCTGTGCTGAGCGGGTTGCTCATCGGCACGATGGGAGCATGGGCGCTCACGCGTGCGATGCAGGCGGTGCTCTGCGGGGTGAAAGCATCCGATCCGCCGACGTACGGGGCAGTGGGGCTGATCCTGATGGTGGCGGGCTGCTTGGCGTGCTACTTGCCTGCGCGGCGGGCGGCGCGGATCGATCCGGTGCAGGCGTTAAGACAGGAATAGGCTTCGTAGAGTTAAGCTAAAGACAGGCGGATGACTGACGCGCAACTCTATCTAGCGATCGGGGTGCCAATCCTCACCAATGCCGCGATGCTCGGACTGATGCTCGCATACATCAACGCCCGTTTTGATGGCCAGGAGAAGCTGTTTACAGAGAAACTGCTCCGCGTCGAGCAACTGCTCGACGCCCGCTTGCGGCTCATTGAAGACAAGCTGGGCATCCGCTAAGCAACGGGACATCGGACGTTCGCCGGCAAGACCGCCAGCGCTACTCTAGTTCAAATACGACGACGGCACGGCCGAAGTGAATCTCGTCGCCCGGTTCCAATTTGGTGCCGCGGGAGTTGCGGTGGACTTCCTGGCTCATGCCGTCGCGGACAATCCAGGTGCCGCAGTCGTGGCTGCCTAGCGGATACCAGCGGTCGTTGAAGAGGCGGTACTCCCCAGTGGCTTTGTCGAACAAGATGTGGGCGTGCTCGCGCGAAACCGATCTATTCACTTCGGTATCTTGCGCAAAAGCCAGGTCATTGCGGCGGAACAGGCCCTCCGCTCGCAAGACGTCCACGGTGCGGCCGATGTTGGTACGCGATTTTTCCAAGGGAACCTCCGGCGCGTTGGCGGTGCCTTCGCGCACCACTAGGCGGGCCGCCGCTCGATGCGAGCTGGCCTCTTGCAGGCCGGTATCGATAAGCAGCCAACTCTCGCCGCGCTGCGGGAGACCTCCGGTCACTTCGACATCGACGCGCAAGTTTTCGGGGTACCGGCAGCCGGCGTTGGCGAGCGCGCTGCGCATTTCCTGCTCCAGATATTGACGGAAAAACTTGCCGCCGAACACGGCGCAGCGGCTCTCTTCGACGCCACGCAATTGCACGCGCAGCAGGTCGTAGGGAAAGACCTTCTTGCCGCCGGAGCGGTAGCTTTTCTCGCGGATCTGGTCGATCACGGCCAGCCGGATCTCGGCCAGTTCCGGCGGCTCCTCGGGATTCGGCGCGGTAGCCAGCGGCGATTCCAGCAGGGTTCGACCGAACTTTTCTAAGTAGTCTGTCAAGTTCATGGCAGTAATCCCAATTGTTGAGCGGCCTCCATTACTTGCCTGGCAATCGGCGCTGCGGCGCGCGCGCCGTATCCGCCGTGTTCCACGATTACCGCAAAGGCGAGGCGGCGCGAAGAGTCGCCGTCATACGGCGCAAATCCGGTGAACCAGGCGTGCGGGAGACCGGCATCGAGCTGGGCTGTCCCGGTCTTGCCGGCGAAGCTGATGGCGGCGCCCGTCATCGGCCCGCGTGCCGTTCCTTCGGTCACCACACGGCGCATGGCTCCCGCTATGAATGCGGCTTGGGCAGGCGCGATCACTTCCACGGGCGCTTCGGCGCGATCATTGCTGCCGTCGGTAATCCAACGCCCTTCCGGCATGCGGCCGCCGGAAGCGATAGCCGCGGATACGCGCGCCATCTTGAATGGCGAGACCAATACCGGTCCCTGGCCGTAAGAGGCGAACGGCAGGGCCTTACGGAGTTCGTTCGGATCGCCGGTGGAGATGCCGAGTTGCGCGGCGGTTTCGGCGAGCGCCTGAGAACCGACGTCGTGGACGCCCAACTGCGCGAAATAGGCGTTGCAGGAAACGGCGATGGCGCGTTCCATATCGAGGGTGCCGTGGGCATGATCCCCGACATCGTCTTTGATGGCACGATTCCATCCCGGAATGACATTCCCGGCGCGGCCATCCGGCAGACGGAGGCAGAGGAACGTGCGGTGCCGTAGCTCGGGATCTTTGCGCAGCGCGGCGATGGCGGTAACCAGCTTGAATGTAGAGCCCGGCGGATAGAGGCCGTAGCGCGCGCGATCGAGCAGTTCATCGGGAGTGGGCGGCGCGGAGCGAGTACCCGGAGGATCGGGCGCAGGCGCGCTCACCATGGCCAGCACGTAGCCGCTCGCGGAGTCCATCACGACGACGGAGCCTTTCTGCAGGTGAGCGGCCTGGAGTTGCTGTTCGAGAATCTGCTGGGCACGGATTTGCAGACGCGCATCGACTGTCAGATGCACGTTGCGATCGCGCGCCAGGACCTTGGCGATCGCCGGATTCCCGGGCTGATGGCGGTAGCGCACCAAACCGGCCAATTCCTGGTAATCGTAGCCCTGCAGCTTGGAGTTCGAATCGTGCTCGACCAAAGACGCATTAGTGGCGTGAAAATTCTCGCCGGTTCGCAGGTCGCCTACAACCTTGGCCATGGCCGAGCCAAGCGGATAGTGCCGGTTCTCGAAGCGCGATGCTACGCGATCGAGCGAAATTCCCAGGGCTTCGTATTCCGCCTTGTGTTTTTCCATCTCCGCCCAGTCGCTGGTGGCGAGGGGCAGGCCGTTGCGGTCGTAGATGGTGCCGCGTGGGATTTCTCGCGCGATGGAATTGAGACGTGGGTTGTGCTGGGGGCGTTTGACGCCATCCTGCTCGAAAGCATGGGCATCGCGGGCGAGGTAATTGGCATCATCGAAGACCTGATATTTCGCGGCTATGACGAGCAACACGACGCCGCAAGCGGCTAGAGTACTCTTGACCCAGATGGTGGGGATGCGGAGGAGGTTGGAGTCCGAGGGGACGCGGCTATCGCCGCGTGTCCAGGGGGTGGGGTCGGCGGAGATGGAGATCAGCAGCGCGAACACCAGGAAGTTGGCGAGCATGGCCGTGTTGCCGGAACTCAGGAACGGCGAGACCACACCCGAAAGCGGCAGAGCGCCCAATACGCCCGAACTGATGAGGAGCATCTCGAAGGCGATCAGGCTACCCAATCCGAGCGCCAGGAAAAAGCCATAATGCGTGCTCGCCCTGATCGCGGTCCGGAGGGCGCGCGAGATCAGGAATGCGAATAGCAGAAAGATCGCGGCAACACCGACGAATCCCCACTCTTCGCCGATGGCCGGCAATACGAGGTCGGTGTTGCCGGCGGGAATGACTTCGGGATCGCCCCAACCCGGGCCCGAACCATAGGGACCGCCAGTGGCGAAAGCCCAGAGGGCGTGGGCCAGTTGATCGCCGCCATGCACTTCGTTATCCCACGGCGACATCCACATGTTGATGCGATCGACAACCGTTTCCGGCTTGCCGATACGATAGCCGATGGCTACGGAAGCAACCATCAGCACGAGGCCGGCGATGGCGAGTCCAGGCCGGCCGCGCGCCACGCCATACATCGTCAGAAACACGAAGAAGGTGACGAGCGCCGGGCCCAGGTCTTTCAACAGGAAGAAGAGGAGCAAGGCAGCGGCGACGGCGCATCCGACCGGGACGATGTGCTCCAGCCGCGGCAAGCCAAAGCGCCGAAACAGTTTGGCCAAGACGCGTTTTTCCCGCAGGTCGCGGAGGCGCTCCCAGTTGCGGGTGAAATATCCAGCCAGGAAGAGCACGAGAAGAATCTTGATGGCCTCGACGGGCTGGAAGGGGCCCAGATTCACTTTGACGTCGCTGCCGCCGGGTCCGCGGCCGAAGCGCACGAGTAGAACGAAGAGCGCCATGGCAGCGAGCAGCGGCGTATAGCACCAGTCGGAGAGGCGGCGGTAATCGAATATCTTGAAAGCCGGCAGCAGCAGCAGGAGACAGCCCAAGAAGACGCCAAGCGCGAACTTATGAAATTCCAGAGTGTCGCGCAGCGGGTCGCGCAGGCTGACCATGAGGCAGAGGCCGATCCCGCTGAGCAGATGGATCGCAGGAAGATAAGCACGGTCGCCTACAAAGCGAGCGACTCGCCAAAGCAGCGCGACCAGGTAGAACCCGGCAAAATAGAGCGCCAATGCACGGAGGAGTTCCAGTTGAAACTGGCGGGGCGTGCGGACCACCATCAGCGGCTTGAGGCGCGCGAAGACCTGGCGCGGCAACTTGCGCGCAACCGCACCGACGTTCTTCAGAGGACGCGCGGCCTGAGCGGCGTCGAACAGCTTTTGAGCCAACTCCATGCGATCCGGGGAGGACTCGAAGAGAGGCAGCAGTTCCTCGGGCGAGGAGACGGTGTTCAAGTTGACCAAACCGCCCTGGCGCAGCTTGGCGGCATCGGCGGCGAAGCCTTGGGTCTTGGCCGCGTAGACACTGGCCAGTCCGGCGGCTACGAACAGGGAAGCGGCAATCAGCCAGACCACCCCGACGCGCGGTTTTGCGGCACGATCTACCGCGATGATGACCGGAGTGGCGCCGACAGACGTCCAGCTTTTGGTTATCGCCACCGGGCTGGCCTCCGGGTCTTCTTCACCACCTGGGGATGGATCGACGCTGCTTCTTTCAAATGCGCATCCGCCTGGTCGAAACCAGGGATGTGCTGATATTGGCTGCGAGCGGCTTGCGCATCGCGCTCGGCTTCGCCCCACTGGTGCGCGCCGGCTTCCGCCAGGGCACGCAAGCGGTAGGCGTCGCCTTCCTGCTCGATTTCGCGGCGTCCGAGGTGGGCGCCCAGTTTGGCAGCCTTGTCAAATTCCGTCATGGCTTGATCGACGTTCGGCAAGGAATAGACGTATACGCGGGCCAGGGCCAGGTGCGGGGCCGGATCGTTGGGCATTTGCAGCGCGGCGCTGGCGAACAGGTCGCGCGCGCTGGCGCGCATCGTCGCGGCGGCGGCATCGGAATATTGACCGCCGTTGAGGCGTTCCAAATTCGCATATCCGCGGCTCAGGGCCAGCTTGCCGAGTGTCGCGGGATCGCTGTTCCCCAGATCGACGGCGCGCGCCAGGCAGACTTCGGCCTTCTGCCAATCGAAATCGTGCAGCGAGGGGTCGGCGCTGTTCTGATACGCTTCCAAAATGTGGTCCGCGGTGGCGATGTAAAGATTGGGCAGCATCAGATCGGGCGGCGGGGCGGTAGCCGCGACGGAATGGTTCGCCTGGAGGGCCTGCCAAACGTAAATTCCACCCATGGAGAGCAGCATGCCGACAGCGAACCAGGCGACAGCTCCAACTGCTTTCAGGCGGGCGCGAGCACGGCGCATGGTGCGAGTGGCTTTGCGGAGATAGGCGCGGGCGGCCTCTATGGTGGAATTGGGGCTCCAGGCTGGGCGCTGTTCCATTTCGGCACGCGGGATGCGGTGCTCCAGGAACGACTGCAAGTCGGATTGAAACTCGCCGGCTGAGGCGTAGCGTTTGCGCGGGTCGGGCGCGAGCGCCTTGGTGACGATGGCGCGGAGGCCCCGCGGGCAGGCGGATGGCAGCGCGCGTGGCGGCCGGCCCGAACGAATGAGGCTTTCCAGCTTGCGTGTGTCTTCCGCTTGGAAAGGAGGCGCTCCGGCCAGCATTTCATATAAAGTGGCGCCCACGGCCCAAAGGTCCGATTGCGGGTCGACTTCCGAGCGGATCAGGCGCTCGGGCGAACAGTAGCCCGGACTGCCGAAGTTGTGGAGAGTGGCGGCGCGGTCCTCGCGTACGGTTTTGGCGATGCCGAAATCGAGCAGCCGGACGGTATCGTTCTGGCCCAGATGGATGTTGGACGGCTTGATATCGCCGTGTACGACGGTGGACCGGCCGGCGTGGAACTTGGCGAGCTGCTCACAAATCTCCAACGCGATGGTGGCGGCGCGGTAGGGATCGATAGCGGTTTCTACGGCCAACACCTCGGCCAGATTGCGCCCTTCGACGTACTCCATGGCGACGAAGAAAAAGCCATCGACATCGCCGAAATCGTAGATCTCGATGACGCGTGGATCGACCACCTGCAAGTCTTTCAGAATCGCAGCGCCACGGCGCTCGGCCTCGAGCACCTGCGGATTTACGGATGCGCCGGTGGTGGGAAGCAATTTCAACGCCGCCTTGCGATTCCGCTCCGTGTCGATCGCAAGATAGACATCCGTCATGCTCTTGCTCAGGCGGCGAACGATTTCGTAACGCCCTACTCTGGCCGGAGCCTCCATACTCACCCCCTGGCGGCTCTCAGAACCGCCCACACCAACATCCCCAGGAGCAGGCCATACCCCAGGAAGGCTGCCCGGCCGGTCAACAGACGGGCGGACCGGCGCGCCCGCGTAACAGCGAGACGCGGCCGGGTGGCATTCCGGGATGTGCCGAACTCCGGTCCCGCCACAAAGAGCGCGGTGGTGTTGTCCTTACCCCCGGCCTCATTGGCGGCCTGGACCAATTCGCGCGCCACCTTTTCGGCATCCCCGTCGTAGCGCTCGATAATTTCGCGCACCTGCCCGGCGGTCAATTGGTCGGTCAGGCCGTCACTGCACAGCAAGATGCCGGCATCCTTATGAAACCGGCAGCGGCGGATCTCGATGAACTCCTCGTCGGGGGCTTGGCGGGGCCGCGACCCGACGTCGCGGAAGACCTCATTGCGGCGCGGGTGCAGCATGGCTTCGTCCTCCGTCAGCGCGCCGGCTTCCTCGTCCTCACCGACGGGCGAATGGTCGGAAGTAATTTTCCGAATAGCCCCGTGCCAGACCAGGTAGAGGCGGGAATCACCAACATGGCCGATGGTGAGCTCGTTATCCTCGAGGAGGGCGAGCGTGAGCACGCAGGCCATGCCTTTGCAGGAGCCGTGGGACTGCGCCACATTCCAGATTTGGTTGTTGGCGCGCGCGATGGCGGAGCGGATGCGATCTTCGGGATGGCCACTACCAGCCAGCAACTCTTCCCGGATGGTATCGACCGCGATTTCCGCGGCGAGTTCGCCGCCCGCGCGTCCACCGACCCCATCGACCACGAGAAAGATGCCGCGCCCGGGATCGGCCCAATAGCGATCCTCGTTATGCGAGCGCAGCAGCCCAGTATCGGTAGCGGCCCCGCAGTTCATGGCTTGCGCTCCGCGCCGCGGTTAGCCCAGATGAAGACCACGACGAACACGAGAAACGCAATCACGTAAGGCGTATGAAGGCGGTACAGTTGTTCCACAACGTCACCTCCTGGCCTGAAAGGACAGCTTCAGAACTTCCGCGACGTTAATCTCCGCGCGGTCGGGCAAGGTCTCCTCTACGCCGGGCCGGAGGCGGCGGCCATTCAGCCAGGTGCCGTTGCGGCTCTTGTCCAAAACGGTAAAGGCGCCGCTGGCGGGGTCGCGGCGCAGTTCCAAGTGCTCGCGGGAGACCTCCTCATTGGTGTAGAGGGGAAGATCGACCCATAAGTCCTCGCCACCGCGGCCGATTCGTACCTGATCCTGGGTCACGAAGTAGTTCTGCGGGCCGGAATCATCCTGGTAATGGATTTCCGCGAACACTTTCTGGGAATGCGCGCGGGTGCTCTGGCGGTCGCGGGCGGCGCGAGCGGAAGTAATGGAGGGCTCGCGATCGATGAGGGTGGTCTTGGTGCCGCGGTATCCCGGCTGAGCCACGTCGTTCAGCTCGGAATGGATTTCGACGTCACCGGGAGGGACGGCGCCCTCGGTATCGGAAAAGAGCTCGATCCACCAGTCGTCGCGGGCGATCTTATAGGTTTTTCTGGTGCCGCCGCGGCGAAAAAACGAACTCCCGTTGTTCCAGGCAGCCATCCGGGCGGAGAGGGCGCGGCGGGCGTCCTCGCGGATGTGGGTCTGCACCGGGATGAGCCGGCTGTAGTCGTCCGGATGCAGGTAAACGCTGAAAATACAAGGAAGTAGCACGCTGTAACCCATCTCCAGGCGGCCCACTTCCATGTTGCGAATGAGCTCGTTGATGATGGTCTGCCCGCTGATGTACGTGGGCGGTTGTTTGGTCCCCGTCTGTGGCATGGCAATTCCTGTGGCGAGCCAAAGTTGAAGCAGCGCGGTCACCCTCGCCGGAGTTACCGTCGCCCAGACGCGGAACTTAATTTTAGACGATAGCACGGAGGTGTGGTTTCACAGGTGTCGATTAAAATTCACTAGGGTGTATCAGGGGCAGCAATTGGGGATCGGTGATCAGTTTTCAGCTCTCAGCGGTCAGCGAAGACACTGCTCCCTGACGGTCGCGGGTCGGGTCGAGATTTGACGCGCTCAGCGGCCAAAAACTCTTTAGGCGACGGCCTCCTCGTTGGGTTTGGGG
>Ga0070734_10001152_pt1 | contig 41409 bp, 38 predicted proteins | sample Coa_R1_8_FD_66444 | JGI IMG/M metagenome (GOLD analysis project Ga0070734, IMG submission 66444) | Surface soil microbial communities from Centralia Pennsylvania, which are recovering from an underground coalmine fire - Coalmine... | ecosystem: Environmental > Terrestrial > Soil > Unclassified ...
GTAAAACCATTGTGTGTTTTGGCTCAAGTGCTACCTCGCCGGCCATGCCTTATAGGCTCACCAGCGGGGGCAGGGAACTGATTGGCCGCAATGCTCTGCCGTCCGATTTTCCCTCGGCGCAGTTGGTGGAGCCGCAACAAGTGGTTTTCCGCAGTGAAGACGGCCTGGAGATCCACGGACAGCTCTTCGTTCCGCGCAACCGGGGCGCGAATGCGCGCGGGCCGGCGCTTATTTTCGCGCATGGCGGGCCGATCCGGCAGATGCTTCTCGGCTTCCACTATGCGTACTACTACCACAATGCTTATGCGGAGAATCAATACCTGGCCAGCCTGGGCTATGTAGTTTTGTCGGTCAACTACCGGTTGGGCATCATGTATGGACGCGCTTTCCGCGAGGCCCCGGACTCTTCCTGGCGCGGAGCTTCCGAATATAAGGATGTGCTGGCCGGAGCCAAATACCTGCAGGGCCTTTCGTATGTCGATCCGAAACGTATTGGAATTTGGGGTGGTTCCTACGGAGGCTTCCTGACTGCCATGGGATTGGCGCGCAATTCCGATGTGTTTGCGGCTGGCGTCGATTTCCACGGCGTGCATGATTGGTCGATGCTGTTGGGACGATTTGAAAACGGGGCAGACTCGGCGCCCGATCACCAGGATGCGATCAAACTGGCCTATAGCTCCTCCCCGGTCGCTTCAGTATCGCAGTGGAAGTCGCCGGTCCTTCTTTTGCACGGCGACGACGACCGGAACGTCGCCTTTGTCCAATCCGTCGACCTGGCCCAAAGGCTGAGGGAGCAGCACGTGGATTTCGAGCAGATTGTCTTCCCCGATGAGATCCACGATTTCTTGCGCTGGAGCACCTGGGTGCGGGGATACCAGGCCGCAGCGGATTTCTTTGGGAAGAAACTGGGAAAGAGCAATCGGTAGTTAGCGTTCGTCAAGTCAGCGAATTTAAGTGCCAAATTAAGTGACAAACCAAAATCTCTACCACTGAGGACACAGAGGAAAAGCCGGAGGTCGCAGAGAAAAGGAACCAGTAGTTAGCAATCGGCAATTGGTGGCGAGTGGTCGGCAAAAGAAAGTTACAACTAGCATTTACTATCAGCACTCAGCAAAACAAAGCAAAGCAAATGCCAAAATCTTTATCACGGCTTTACCTCTGTGACCTCCGGTTTTTTTCTCTGTGTCTTCTGTGGTAAAGATTTTCTTTTGCCTTTGCCTTTGACCTGCTTTTGCTGATTGCTGAAGACTGATCGCTGAAGGCTTTTTACCTCTGTGACCCCCGGTTTTTTTTCTCCGTGACCTCTGTGGTAAAGATTTTCTTTTGCCTTTGCCTTTGACCTGCTTTTGCTGATTGCTGAAGACTGATCGCCGACTGCTTTCTTACCTCTGTGACCTCCGGTTTTTTCTCTGTGACCTCTGTGGTAAAGATTTTCTTTTGACTTTGCTTTTGCACCTGCTTTTGCTGATTGCTGAAGACTGATTGCCGACTGCTTTCTTACCTCTGTGACCTCCGGTTTTTTTCTCCGTGCCCTCTGTGGTAAAGATTTTCTTTTGCCTTTGCCTTTGACCTGCTTTTGCTGATTGCTGAAGACTGATTGCCGACTGCTTTCTTACCTCTGTGACCTCCGGGTTTTTTCTCTGTGTCCTCTGTGGTAAAGATTCTCTTTTGACTTTGTCTTAGAAGAGGCAATGGAAAAGTGCCCTTGCAATGCCGCGTAAAACCACCCGATAGGCGTCATTACAGTTGATTAATTTGCATGATTCAAAACGACCCCAAAAATCAACTGGAATGCCGGGTTCAGGTGATGCGCCAACCTGCGCTTGCGGCCCAAAGCCGCATTCTGAGTGTGGCTGAGCCTCAATATCTTATAAAAACAGGCTTGTAATAACCGGCAAATACTAGCGGAATATTGAAAGGCAAAATCAGGAAATAGCCTCATTTCTTAAATCGATGTCTTCGGAATAAAATCAGGAAGAATTTGGTCCTGCTGGCACATTCGGCTGACCGCTGGCGACTGATTGCGGAACGCTTTTTGTACGGGCAGTGTACCTTCGTAATGGCCGGGTGGCCAAGCTTACTACTGTTCGATAAGCCAACACCGATTATGATGGGCTTTTCCTCCCCGCCTAGCCGATTTCCGTGCCGGTGTTTAACGAATGCAGGATACTTCAACAGGTAGTGCAGCCCCTCGGACCGATCGCCTCGTGCTCATTCAGCAGCTGAGCGGAGGAAGCGTTGGTATTGTTTACAAGGCCAAGAACCCCAAGTCGGAAACCATTGTCGCTATGCGGCAGTTTCAGGTTCCGGAGTGGCTCGATGATGTCGATGGTTTGCTGAAAAGGATTCTGGCCGAGGCGCGCTCCGCGAATGCCCTCGATCATCCCAACATCGCCCGTCTTTCGACCGGAGGGTACAAGGGCCACACGGTCTTTTTTACCGCCGAATTTGTGGAAGGGCCGACGCTCAGAGAATATCTGGCGAACCAGAAGCCGGGGATGGCTGAGCTGTTGCCTCTGGCAAAGCAACTCTGCGATGCGCTCGACTACGCCCATCAAAAGGGCGTGATCCATCATTCGCTCACGCTTTCCAACCTGAAGATCGTCGATGGAAAATTAAAGGTTCTTGACTTTGGCCTGATTCGGGACAAAGAAATCTACGCGCCTACCCCGGCGAAGCGCTTGGAAAATGAGCATTACCTCTCCCCGGAGCAGGTGCGGCATAAGCCCCCCGACCGGGCTTCCAACCTGTTTACGGCGGCCGGCATTTTTTACGAAATGTTCACCACGCGCCACCCGTTTGCCGGGAAGCATCTGGGCGAGGTGGACAAAAATATTACCGATTCCGAACCCCACCCGCTGAATGTCGCTCATCCGCGCGTTTCAGACGCGATCTCTAGAGTCGTCCTCAAAGGACTCAGCAAGCAGCCGCACGAGCGATTTCAAAGTGGCAGGGACATGGCTGCGGCTTTAGAAGAGGCATTCAATGGGGCGACCGTCAGAACCGGCTCAAATCCGGCGGCTACCTCCACCGGCACTAGAATTCCCGCTGCCCCGGCGCCCCAGGCTGCGCCAGTTAAGCCTGTTTTGAAACCGGTTCCTCCAGCCCCCGCTATGCAGCCGGCGGTTCCTCAGGTATCGAATCCCGCCGCTTCGCTGTCCGCTCAGGTTTCAACTGGCTCTTCGTGGCCCGCTGCGCAGCCCTCGGCTGTCTCTTCGTCAACGTCCATGCAAGCGGCTGCCGCAATGCCGGCGATGGCGCCGTCAAACGCACCCGCTGAGGCATCCGCCACAGGTACCGCGAGCAGAAAGGCAGCGTCTGCGCCGGCGAAGGTTTCGCAAACTCCGGTGAAGCTGCTAATGCAATGGAAGCTGGCTGCCGCAGTTGTCGTGGGGCTCTTTGTTGTTGTGGTGTTGGCTATGGCGCTTGGGCGGCGGACGACAGTCCCGCCTCCGGTCGCGGCTGATCCCACTCCGTCTCCCGTAGCACCGTCGGTTGCTGTTGCCACGCCAGAGCCTCAGCCCGTCGAGACGGCAACTGCTTCAGATCCGGCCTCGGTGCCCGTCGCGGAGTCGCATTCTTCAGCTTCAGGCAGAAAAAAGCCGGTGAAGGTGCAGCCTACACCGTCCGGTCCCGTTGGACCGGTGGCCAGCGCGACCTTAACTGTTAATTCAACACCTTCCGGCGCTCTCATTGAAATTGCGGGGAGAAGTGGGGAATCGTGGACGACTCCACAGACGCTCGCCTCACTCGTTCCCGGCGTCTACAAAGTAACCATTAGCAAGTCCGGCTACGGGGCGGAGACTCGAAGCATCGAGATTGGCAATGGATTCCACGCAACTCTCGACGTGACCTTGGCTGCAACGAGGGGAGCGCTAAACATCGCGGGCTCACCCGCTGGAGCCAGCATTCTGATTGATGGAAAAGATACCGGGAAGTTGTCGCCCGCCGAATTTACGCTCGATCCCGCGGTTCACAGCGTTACGCTGAAAAAGGACGGCTACTTTGACTCGAGCGCCGACATCAAAGTGCTTGCCGGGCAGGCCGTGAGCTATTCACCAAGCATGAAGTCCGCCGGCAGGACCGACAATATCAAAGTGGTGGGCGGCGGAATTAAAAAGATCTTTGGCAACAACTCCGGGCAGGGCATGTGCCGTGTCGAGTTTAAGACAGAGCCAAAGGGCGCGCAGATCGTCATCAATGGAAGCGTCTTCTCCAAAGTGACCCCGGTTGAAATACAGGTTGAACCGGGAAATTACGAGATCATCTTGCAGAAAGACGGCTACAAGCCTGTGCATCGCTCGATCACCGCCCAAGCCAACGACAAGGTCAAGGTTGAAGAACAGATGACCAAATAAGTCCTCCGCGGCCATGGGGCTTAGAAAGCTCCTCGAAATTCTTTGTTTCCCAGGGTGATTCAAGGCATAGTCGCCATGCTGTGAAGCGCCGCCCCCGCCGGGATTTCCTTTACAGGCGATTCTCCACTCCCATAGAATTGTTCGTGGAAGAACAATCAATTGTCGTCCTTGATTTCGGCTCGCAGTATACCCAACTGATTGCGCGCCGCATCCGTGAGCTGAAAGTCTTCTCCGTTGTGCTGCCTTGCACGGCGTCTCTCGAAGAGATCCAATCTTACAAGCCGGTCGGGATCATCCTGAGCGGCGGCCCTTCCTCGGTATACGATGCCGACGCTCCTCCTGCCGACGAGCGGGTGCTCGGCCTGGGCTTGCCTGTTCTGGGCGTCTGCTACGGTCTGCATTTCATCGTGCACAAGCTGGGCGGAAAGGTGCGGCCAGGGCCGAAGCGTGAATATGGCCACGCTGAGGTCTCGGTTTCCGGCAAGTCGCGCTTGTTGGAGGGCCTGCCTTCCACAATGAATGTCTGGATGTCGCACGGCGATGAGGCGGGTGAGCTTCCCCAAGGATTCTCCGTAGTGGCGCGGACCAGTAACGCGCTGGCGGCGATTCAGGATGAATCGCGCAGGATTTGGGCGGTTCAGTTCCACCCGGAAGTTCATCACACGAAATTCGGCGTCGATCTTCTCCGCAACTTTGTGTATGGAATCTCCGAAGCCCGCTTTGAGTGGACGCCCCAGCACTTCATCGGTGAAACAGTGCGCCAGGTCAAGGAGACGGTCGGCGAACGGGGCAGGGCGATCTGCGCGCTCTCCGGTGGCGTCGATTCATCGGTGGCCGCAGCTCTCGTGTCCAGCGCCATCGGCGATCGCCTCACCTGCGTCTTCGTGAACAATGGCGTTTTACGCAAGAATGAATTTCAAAAGGTTCAGCGAAACTTACGGGAGAAACTTGGGTTGAATCTCGTTGCCGCCGAGGCAAGCGAGCGTTTTCTCGCCAAATTGGCTGGCGTTACCGATCCGGAGCGGAAACGCAAGATTATCGGTAACGAGTTCATCGAGGTCTTTGATGAGGAAGCCCAGCGTATCGAAACCCAAGTGGGCAGGGTCGAATGGCTGGTGCAAGGGACGCTTTATCCCGATGTAATCGAATCGCGCAGCGTCCGGGGACCCTCGCAGACGATCAAGACCCATCACAACGTCGGCGGTTTGCCCGAGAAGATGAAGCTCAAGCTCATCGAGCCGTTGAAAGATCTGTTTAAGGATGAAGTAAGGCGCATTGGACGCGAGCTTGGCCTGCCGGAGGAACTGCTTCAACGCCAGCCGTTTCCCGGACCGGGTTTAGCCGTAAGGATTCTTGGAGAGGTAACGCCGGACCGTGTTGCTCTTCTCCAGGAAGCGGATGACATTGTAGTTACAGAAATCAGGGAGGCGGGTCTTTACACACAGATATGGCAATCCTTTGCCGTTCTGCTGCCGGTCAAGTCCGTAGGTGTGATGGGCGACCAGCGCACCTATGCGTATACGTGTGCGATTCGCGCTGTCCATTCCGAAGATGGAATGACTGCCGATTGGGTTCCACTGCCCTATGAGGTACTCAAGAAAATCTCCAACCGGATCGTAAATGAGGTTCGCGGGATCAACCGGGTAGTTTATGATGTCACATCCAAACCGCCGGGGACGATCGAGTGGGAATAAGTTAAGGTCGCCCTTGGGAATGCCCCTGCGGGTGGAGACATATCATGCCCCGTGGATTCCCGATCGTCCCCATTGCTGTGGCCATTCTGTCCATAGTCTTTTCGCAACAAACTCCTCAGCAACAAAGCCCTCAGCAACTAAGTCCTCAAAACGATCGGTCCAAAGAGAAGCAGCCCGAGCAAGTGACCCACTTGAACTGGACTGCCTCGGCCCATTCCGTTTATCTCAAGAAAACTGGCGGGAGCGACATTCCCTACGACGTAATCAGCTCCGATATCGAAGGCTGGGGAAGGTTTGTGCTGGTGTCCTCGCAGGAGAAGGCCGATATCGTTTTGGAGATCTTGTCGACCGATTCCGGCGGCGTGACCACCTCTGTTTCTACCAAGACTTCTGGGCAGACAGGCCAGAATGAACCATCCGAAACGTCTAGGCGGGATATCTCTCCCAGCGAGCTTCGCTTGGTTGCATATATTGCCGTTGACAAGAACAGAATGAGTCTTTGGCAGGGCAGCGAGCATGTAAAGTTTGCCATGAAGCAGGTGGCTCGGGAGAACAACCTTGTGGATGCTGCACAACGTTTATTCGCCAAGTTTCATGAACGGATTGAGCCGCGGCCCCAAAGGCAGGAGGTTCAGTAGAGTAGTCCTCGAAGTCAGATTTGCCGGGAGTAAGAAAGAGGAAAGTAAATGACTACCTTCGAAGACATGAAGAAAGAGCTGCTAGAAATCAGAAGTAGGACTGCGCAATTGACCCGGGATCTCACTCCGGAACAACTGACGCGGCGCCCCGATGTCGGCAAGTGGTCCATTGCTGAATGTCTTCTTCATCTGAACCTGACCGGAGCGGGCTATCAAAAGCTCATGATCGAGGCCATCCGGCACGGAAAAGAGAGGGGGATATTTGGTGAGGGCCCTTTCAGCATCGGATTCTTCGGTGGCCTTTTGCGGTCGATAGCCGAGCCACCTCCCAAATTCAGCATTAAGGCGCCCAGCAATATCGCTCCTCCCGCCGCCATCGAGAATCCGGAAAAGGTGGTTGCTGACTTTACAAATCTTCAGGATGAATGGGAGCGTCTCATGAAAGAATGCCACGGGCTTCATTTGGGAAAGATCAAGGTTGCTCGTGCGTTTCGTGGCTTGCCTCGCCTGCGCCTGGGAGCATCGTTTCTCTGGATGTTTGCTCATCAGCGCCGTCATCTCTGGCAAGCGGAAAATGTGAAGCGGCAACTGGAGGCTGCCGCGGCAGCCGCTGCCTAAAAGAAGTTCTTAGCGTTGGTGTAGAGACTAAGACCAACGCTCAAAAGCGGCGCTCCTCCTCCCCCCTTATAAGAGACGCCGAATAGATGCACCCAGACAGAGGCGATAGCATAGCGACCCTGGAAAGCTACGAGCTGGCTTTCGGTTTTCCCCATTCCGCACGGCTCCTGAACGCTACGCGCAAGGGCGGCGGCCGCTTTGCGTGGAGCAAAGCGAACGGATTCGGGCAGCGCCGTGATACTTCGATGGGCGATAGGAAAACGGACTATGTTTGAGTGGGCGGTAGCACGTCAAAGGGTCGCATCATCTCATTGTCTTCATGCTCGAGAATATGGCAGTGCCAAACGTATCGTCCTGGATAGCCCTCAAAACGGGCAATGATGCGAGTGACCATCCCCGCATCGGCGCGCACTGTATCTTTCCATCCCATCTCATTTGCGTCCGGAGGTGCTGTGGGACCGACGAATCGGAATACCCCTTCCGATTGATAGGCAAACGTTTCGAATGGGCGGCGATCCAGGATTTGAAAGCGAACCAAATGTAGATGAATCGGATGCGAATCGTCGCTCAGATTGATAAGGTTCCATATCTCAGTTGAGTTCAGAGTAGGGTTCTCGGTCACGGGCATGCTCCAGTGCGCGTCGTTGAGGAGCATTCGGACAGGTCGGGCCACAGTATCGTCTACTTCCACCAGCGTGAGCATTCGTGTCTTCGTCGCTTCGGATTCTGAAATCCTGGCCACCGGGTGCAGCTTCGACGGCAGTGAACTGGTGTCGTGAACTCCCGTCCGGCCGACCCTGAACTGCATAATCTCGCGCACCTCGTTGTTGAAGGTAATTCGTTCTCCTCGGCATCCCGAGAAGTCCACAACCAGGTCGACGCGCTCCCCCGGAGCGAGTTGCAGATCTTTTGAGGTCGTAGGGGCCGCCAACAACCCTTGGTCGCTTCCAATCTGGTGAAAGACCAGTCCATTCGAGAACGACAGATGAAAAAATCTCGCATTGGCTGCGTTGAGCACGCGAAGACGGTACTTGCGTGGCTCAACGTCGAGATACGGAAAGAGCTTTCCATTCACGAGGGTGGCGTCACCGGTGAATTCCGGGATCCAAACAGAGTTGGGCTTTTCGGAAACAGGATAGTAAAGCTGTCCCTGGAGATCAAACATCCGGTCATAGAGCATGAGTGGAATTTCGTATTTGCCGCTGGGCAAAGCCAGGGAATCCTCAACCTCGTCACGAATCACATACGCGCCCAGAAGCCCCGCATACACATTGAGCCGGTTGATCCCTAGAGTGTGGTCGTGATACCAGAGCAGGGCAGCATCCTGCATGTTTGGATAGTAGCAAGTCGCGGATTTTCCCGGCACATACCAGGCTTCGGGATAACCGTCGCTCTCCGGAGGAACCCGGCCTCCATGAAGATGGACTACCGCCCGGATCTCGGGCTTCTCTCTCTCGGAGCCATGCAGGCTGTAATCCATGGGTAGAAAGTGCTTGCCGGGAGGCAGTTCATTGGCCCATTCCACGAAAAGCCCCTGGTTGCGGCGGGCTTCAATGGTCGGTCCTGGCGAGCTACCGGCAAAGCCCCACATCCGTGTGGGCTTCAGGTCGCGGTGGGCCTGAACCATCACTTGCTGCAAGGGTAGCCGGTAAAAAGGAACATGGGCGCCGTGGCGGTCCGGCGAGGGCCTTTTGCCGGCCGGCCGGGCAATGGGAGGAATGGGAAGCGGATCGACGAATGGCGTGATCTTGTCGATATCGAGCACCGCCTGCGTCAACAGAGGGCGCTGCTGATGCATGTTTTGGCGAAGAAGATAAGCCGCTGCCATTTGACCGCTTTGTTGAAGAAAGAGCCTTCTGCTGATAGGCACCGGTTTTTTCACCTCGACGAAACTGCGGAGAATAGACGATCAAACAAAGCGGGCATGCCAGAGATGAATCTTGCATGCCCGTTTTCGTGCTGGGTTACTGTGCTTTTCGAGTCTCAAGAACCGAAACCGAAAGCTTAGTGTACGCGCTCCCCGGTGCTCGGGTCGAGGAACAGGACGTGATCGCGCAGGTCGTCACGATCCCGGTTGAAATCGAACATTTGGTTAATAGGACCGGCGAACGCGTCAAAGGAACCCGCGATGCGCTGCCCGTTGAGCCAATTGTCCTCCACGAAGCGGAGGATCGAGGTCTGATCGGTGATTGTGTGGTCCACAAAATTGGTGCGGCTCCACGGAGAGACGATCAGGAAAGGCAGACGCGGCCCGTAGCCGCAGCGGCCCTGAGCGTGCGCGTTGGTGCCGTTGACTCCAGGAAGAGACAGGGCTCCGTTGCCGCAGGCGCCAGGTCCCGTGAGAGCATCGGCCGCCGAGGTCGAAGGATTGACGAGAGGGCCCATCTGGTGGTCGTACCATCCGTCCGAGTCGTCCCACATGATCGCTACGGCGGTCTCTTTCCACTCATCGGTCCTTTGCAGGGCATTCAGCGTGTTGACGATGAACGTCTGCTCGTCCAGGGGATCCGAATAACCGGGATGGCCATCCTGGAATCCGGGAGCCTTCAGGAACGAAACTGCGGGAAAGTTTCCGTGGTTGACCGCGTCAAAAAAGTCGTGGAGGTCGTATTGATGGTTGGCCGGGCCATTGTGTCCAACTTCAGCGACGGAAGCAGGCCGAACGTGGGTGGGATTTGCCGTCGAAGCATAGTACTGGAACGGCTGGTGGTGAGGAATATAGTCGCCCTTCGTGACTCCGGTGACTGCGGACGTGGTGCTTCTCTTGCACTTGGTGGTCCCGTTCGCATTGGTGATCGTCAAGTCAAACCCAGTCTCGAAGAATCCCCAGGTAATGCCTGCGGCGTTCAACAGGTCGCCGATGTTTTTTCCGGTCATGGAAAATACTTCGCCGGTCGCGGTGGAGCATATATCGCCTGCTGGATCGGCGTCGTTAATGTTGGTGAGGCCGCCGTTGCCGTCAGCCACTACGGCTCCGGTGCCACGGACGTTGTTGATCGCGCCGTTGGTCTGGCCGGAGATCAGATTGATCGCACCGGGTGTTGAAGGACCGAACTCAGTGTCGAAGGAGTTGTCGCTCATGGCGAAGTGCTGAGCGTAATTCCACATCGCGGTTACTGTGTTGCCGTCGAAGTAGCCCATCACCTGTCCGGTCGTGCTCACAATAGCCGGTGGGGGAGCGGGCCGATTACCGCCTGTTCCGCTAAATTTTGGGAACATATCCAGCAAACCGCCATCGAACGATTCCTGCTCCGGAGTGTAGTCGTGGTCCATATCCTCGGTAGCCGCCTGCGAGGGGCTCATCCGGAATGGGTTGGCCGCACCGGAGCCGTTCGCGGGATTCTGGTTGGGATTGGCGAACAACAAGACGCCGAGGAGACCGTTAACCGTCGGTGTGTTTGGTTTCGCGTGAAATTGCGGCTCTCCCGGAAGATTCATCGAGAACGGATACGTTCCGAAATAATGATCGAAAGAAGCGTTTTCTTGGAAAATGACGACAAGGTGCTTAATCGGAGTGGCGGTTCGGGCATCGTCTTTATCCCGATCGTGGGTCGCTCCGAAAGCGGGGGCGGTTGTTCCCAGGGTCGTTGCGGCGAGTGCAAGCATCGCAACAGCTTTCCGGGAGAAAGTCACGAACATAGACATCGGATACTCCTTTAGGGGGATTGAGTTTGAACCTGTAGAGAAACAGGAGATCTGCTGAGCGGAAGGTAATAGTAAAGGTGCAGCGTTAGAAAATAATGGGGCCCATATTAAAAATTGGTGAAATTGCAGATCGAGAGGTCGGTGGCTACAAGAATCACGAATCAGTGACCGGCCAGTTTTAGTTGTGGAAGCCTGAACCCGTGGAAGCTTGAGGACGCGCAATCGATTGCTCAAGAATTTTCACTTCGAGGTTAGAGTCCGGCAGACGTGCTCAAGGGCCGGATTCATTCCTTATTGTTTCTTTATTTCCTTTTGAGTTGTGAACTCGCTACCGCCACAATCTCCCTGGGGCTGCCATAACCCCTGGTTCGATCGCGATAGCGAATCGAATATCGTTGGAGCTTCCCGGAATCCCAATGGCTGACTGTCAGTGGACTGGCGCATGTGCAATACAGGAAGATTACTTCCATCAAGCTCGTGTATTCCCACCTCAGATACGACCCGTTGCCGTAGGGGCTTAACCCAACCACATATCGAGTGCGGCAAATCGGACATTCGACGCAATGGCGAATCCGGTAATACATTCCGAAACGTGCATCTCCCTCTCGGCGTATTTCATCCGGCGAACTCCCAGATGTGTGGGCAATAGAAGCATGTGGTGTTCCATCTTCGTGAACGATTCCGTGACGCAACAACAACAACGTTTCAGAGTTCGAAAATGAATGGCGAACTAACAATCTCTTGGGAAGAGCCTAATTGGGCTCAGAGCGATTGTTTCTCCGGCTTTTCATACACAAGCTGGCGAGAGGTTACGAAATTCGAGAGCATCGGTAGTCGAAGCGTCAATGATCCATGATGATTGACTTTCAAATAGCTAACATACATACTGGTTCGTATGTTAGGCGGCCGTGAAAAAGAGCCAAGGCGCCGTGATCCGGAGCGTACACGGAAACGATTGCTGGAAGCGGGTTTTCGCGAGGTTTATAGATCCGGATTCCGGAGCGCCAGCATCGATACGATTTTGGCTGCCACCAATGTCACCAAGGGCGCGCTCTACTACCATTTCGAAAACAAGGAAGATCTCGGATATGCCATCGTTGAAGAGATCATCGCAAAGCTCCCCCGCGATAAGTGGCTGCGTCCTCTGCAGCAAGGCAAGAACCCTATCGATACTTTGATCGGTATCGTCCAGGCGACATCGGTTCGGCCGGCGGATGTAAAAGGTGGTTGTCCCCTTATCAACTTGGCGCAGGAGATGTCTCGTTTGGACGAACAATTCCGCAAGCGGCTGGAGGCTATCTTCAATGCCTGGCAAGAAGGAATCGCTACAGCGTTGCGGAGGGGACAGTCTCAGGGAACAGTCCGCCGCGATTTGGTTCCGGAAGAGACTGCCGGTTTTTTGATCGCGATGTACGAGGGCTACGCCTTGTTGGCCAAGAATGCTCAGGATGCGAAGGTGTGGAATGCGGGAATCAGAAATATCGTGGGATGGCTGAAGTCTCTTCGCGCTCCTCGTCAAACCCTGGGAGGAGCGCGGCGTTTGAAATCGAAGGGGGCTGTTGTTAGGCAACGGCGGTGATTCTGATACAGGCGAAGTCGACGAGCCGTGCGTGATTGACAGGGCCGGCTTCTCCGAATTCGCTCTCGCACCTCTAAATTTCGCTCTCGTACTTGGGGGATTGGGAATGAAGCAAGGGCAAGCACAAGGGTCAAGGATCGCAATCAAAGCAAAGGGCAGCATCCTGTTCTTGGATGTAGCGAACATCCTGGCGGTGCAAGCCGAGGGCAATTACGTTTCGTTGCGGCACCGGCCCGATCCCTATTTGGTGCATGAGTCACTCTCGTCCATGGCGGAGAAGCTCAAACCCTACGGATTTATTCGTATCCACCGCTCAGTCGTCGTGAATATTTCGGCCGTGGAGGAAATCCAACCTTTGCCGACGGGAGAGTATAGGCTGCGCGTAAAGGGCGGAAAGGAATACTTGGTAACACGTACTTACAAGCACAACCTCAAAGATCTTGCCCAACTGTGGGTGGGTTCAGAGCGATTTTGTGGCTGATAGGCGGTAAAGGATTCTATTCAAGCTGTCCGTACTTCGAGCCGAGCCATCAGGAGTTCTCGCGTCGGACCATCTGATCGGAATATGTGGGTTGATCGGAGTAGTGCTGAAACAAAAACGCCGTCGATGGAGACGGCGCTTTTGCTGAACGCTGCAAAATCCTAGCTGAGGATGCGTAGGCTATGCATTGACCAATACAGGTCCTTGGCTTACGCCATAGAGATTGAACCACGAGGTCGCCGCCTTCAGGCTGTCATTGACGTTACTGATGTTCTTGACGCCTTCAGTTTGCAGCCATTGCTCGAAAGCCTTGGCGCCTTGTTTCGCGTAGACGGGAATGCCGTCTTTCCAGGTGGCGCGGCCGCAGAGAACGCCATTGAATTTCACACCGGCTTCGGCGGCTAGTGCCAACGCTTCATTAAACTCCGCATTGCTCACGCCTGCCGAGAGATAAATAAATGGCTTGGTTGCCACGGTTGCCGCCTTGCGGAAAAGCTCCATAGCTTCCTGCTGCGAGTAGGCTTTTTGGCCGCCAAAGCTCTTTGCGCCTTCCACGTACTTCATATTGACCGGCACCTCGACCTTCAGCACGTCCACCCCGTAGATGTCCTTGGAAAATTCCTCCATGGACTGGATCACGATCTCGGGCTTCTTCCGGGCATACTCCAGCCCTTTCTCATCCAGGCCTTCGTCGTATCCCACAAACTCAAGGAAGAAAGGAATATCGTTGGCGCGGCATTCGTCGCCAATGCGCTCCACCCAGGCATGCTTCTTGTCGTTGATGGCGGTACCGTCGGTGGGCGTGTAATACAGCAGCACCTTGATGCAATCTGCTCCGGCTTTTTTCAACCGGTGCACCGACCAATTGTCGAGCAGGTCCGGCAGGCGTCCGGGGCCTGTCTTGTCGTAGCCTGTCTTTTCATAGGCCAGCAGCAAGCCCGATCCATGCGCGCGGCGCTTGGAGGCGGGCAGGCCCCATTCCGGATCGAGGAGGATTGCGCTGGCGTGGGCAGTGAGGACCTCGGTCACGATGGATTTAAATTCTTCCATCATGGAATCGGTGATCTCCGCGCCTTTTTCTTTGGCCAAGGCTTTCTGTAGCGATCCTCTCTGGTCCATTGCTGCTGCCGCGATCACGCCTCGTTTGTCCGAGACGGCTTTCATTCCTGCAATTTTTCCTGGGCCAAGACTCACGATGACACTCCTCCTGAAGAATCAATAAATTAGATGAATTCTAACGTTGCGCGTTGCCGTCAGTCTGCTTCGAGCGCTCTTGCGTCGACTTCGCGCTATTTTATCGTAACTGTTTTTAGCGTCCGGCTTGCGATCAAAAGATTGGATAGCGCCGATTCAAATTTATTGTCGAAGCGGCAAGCGCTGCAGAATGCTCTGCTGCCGAGCGACGAGAGCATTCACACCCTTGGCCGCCATCTCCATCATCGTCCTTAGCTGAGCGTCGTCAAAGGGCTGTTGCTCTGCGGTGGCCTGTAGCTCAACGATTTTTCCCGCGCCGGTCATCACAAAGTTCATGTCCACTTCCGCCCGTGAGTCTTCTTCGTAGCAAAGGTCGAGAAGCAGTTCGCCGTCCACAATGCCGATGCTGATGGCTGCCACAAAATCCCGGATGGGAGCCGCTGAAAGTGTTCCGGCTTCAATCAGTTTTTCCAGGGCCAGTCCCATGGCGACAAAAGCGCCGGTGATGGAGGCTGTTCGGGTCCCGCCGTCCGCCTGAATCACGTCGCAGTCCATGGTGATGGTGCGCTCGCCAAGTTGCGAGAGATCGACCACAGCGCGCAGGGCGCGTCCGATCAGGCGTTGGATTTCGTGGGTGCGTCCGCCGATTCTTCCTCGGGCCGATTCCCGAGGCGTACGCTTCAGCGTGGATCGCGGCAACATGCTGTATTCCGCGGTGATCCAGCCTTTGCCCGCTCCCTTAAGGAAGCCAGGTACCGATTCTTCCACGGACGCCGTGCAAATCACCCGCGTGTTTCCAATCTCGATTAAGGCCGACCCTTCCGCCGTGGAGATGTAGCCGGGAATGATATTCACTGGGCGCATTTGCTCGGCCGCCCGGTTGTCAGGACGAAAGATCATAGATTTAGGTTTCAATGTCGATCAGCTCAACGTGTTCCAGCGGCCGCCCCAGGAAACGCTCCCCAAGGTGCCGGAATTTTTCTACCGAGTCTGTGGCAAAGCAACTGAGTCTGCCGGATTGCGGCGAGGTGCACCGCTGTTTGCATGGTTGGACCAGGGCCGCTACCTGATTGGCTGTGGATTCAGCCGAGTCCACAATCTGGATCTCCGGTGGAGATACCCTCCGCAATACCGTGCGAAGGAGCGGATAGTGGGTGCACGCCAGCATCAGCACGTCGGCCCCATGTGCCTCTTTCTGGAAAATTTCGTCCAGGTAGATGTGTGCGACCTGCTCGGTTACAGGGTGCTCCACCCAGCCCTCCTCCACCAGCGGTACAAATAGGGGGCACGCTTTTTCGATGGCGGTAATGCCTCTCGCGGTGAGCGCTTTTTGGTAGGCATGGCTGGCTACCGTGGCTTCGGTGGCAATCACGGCGGCTCTCTTGGCTCTCGAAATTTCCGCAACTCGTTCCGCACCGGGTTCAATCACGCCGGTGACTGGAATCGAGCTGCCGGCGCGAATTTCGTCCAGCGCTAACGCCGTGGCGGTGTTGCAGGCGATCACCAGCATCTCGGCTCCACGCTCTTCCAGAAAGCGCGTGCTCGAAAGAGCGTACTTGGCTACGGTGTGGGCGGACTTGGCTCCGTACGGCAGATGGGCCGTGTCGCCAAAATAAAGGTAATCTGCTTCCGGTAGGACTCGCAGTAATTCATGCAAGACCGTAAGGCCGCCAAAGCCGGAGTCGAAGACTCCGATGACCGGGGGCATATCTTATTCATACTCCTTTGCCAGTTCGTGCACGGCGGAACTCTCGTAAAACGAAGTCAAATCGGCGTGCCCTGCCAAGGTCTCCCGCTCTTTTCCGTTCACCAGGAACTTGACCCGGACGATCCCCGGCATGTTGGCGCTCAAGGTTTCGATCAGCGAAGCCAGGGTTAGTTCTTCCAGAAGAATCCCGGAAGGGTGTCCATCGGCGAATTGGGCGGTGGTGTCGATGACTGCGGTGCTGTTATTGATAAGGTAAACCTCCTTGATATCGCTGCCTTTCGCGAGCGGATGTGGCGAAGGGGTTTGCAGATATTGAATGAGCAGTGTCCGCAGAATCTGCTTGGCGCGCAGGCTGGAATCCTGTGGAAGCACGGCTTGCGCGTTGCGCCAGCGCATTGCATGGTCGTCGTCGTAGGCAATCAGTAGTGGGATGAGCTCCGGTTTGCCTTCGACGGGCGGTGTGAGTGGAGATTCTTCACCCTGTGGCTGCGTTCTGGCTTTCTCCCTATGTGTAAGGCTGATGATAAAAGTACCGCTGATCAGAACGCAGAGCAGCAACAACATGCTCGTAATCTGCAGGTGCCGGGGAATCATAGCCGTGGACCTGTCTGGGCCTTCACATGGGCGATCCCCAAGGCGAGTCCAGCCGCCACATTGGCCTGAAATGTATGGCTGGCAATTCCATCGGCACTCGTTGGATCGGGGCCTAACTCAACCGCAATGGCGGGCGCCGCAATGCTATTTAAAGGACGCAGGGCCGCTTTCAACTTTGCGGTCGGCACTGCTTTTTTATCCAGCTCTTCCATGACGGCTTGGGCCAAAGCCGCACTTTGGTTGAGGTACGTGGATTGAGCGGCATCCCAGGGCACAAAATCGCCAGCGGCGGGAGGCGCTCCTGCCGCAAGGATTGGAGTATAGATGCGAACTCCCGCGCTGGGCGGTCCGGCGTGCAAGGCAATATAAGCCCCAGCATGCAAGGCGTTGGCGGTTTCGGCTCGCAGTTCTGTACTCACATTAATGTCGCCGTCTCGGGTCAGGCGCGCCGCAATGCCACGCTCCTGAAGTTCAGCTTTCAACCGCCTCGCCACTGCCAGGGTTATGTCCTTTTCTACAAGTTGGTGGCCGAGCGTGGCTCCCGGATCGTCGCCGCCATGGCTCGGATCGATCATCACAAAAAATTCAGGGCCCTGGTGAGTCGGTTTTGGTTCGTCTGTAGAGACACCAGGATTGGCAAGCGTAGACGGCGCTGCAACCGCGGGAGCCTCGGGCGTCGCTGGAATGGAGGTGGCCGCTCCAGGAGTCGTCGAGGCTGTTGCTGGGCCGCTGCCCTGAGTGCCCGGAGGCTGGATAGTCACGCTCCTGCCATCGGCGCTCATAGAAACGCTCATCGGCGAAGAGGTAGTCACCGTGATAAGCGCCGTGCCGTTGTCTTCGGCGAAATTCAAAGATTGAATGCTGGCGTCGGCAAGCGTCTGGCTGGCAAGAGAAGAGACCACTGGTTCGCGCCGGAAGAGCAGCTTGATGCGGTTGCCTTCCTGAACCACCTCCGGATTCACCGGCTGAGAAAACGCTAGAAGCAGCGAGGTTCTGTCGCCCTTTTTCAATTCCGCGGTAAACCGGGTTGCGGCGTTGTTGACGAAAATCCGGCGAGCGGTTGGATGATACTCCACCAGCTTGTTGAAAAGGGAACTCAGAATCGCAAACGAAGAGCCGAGAGGAACCAAGGCGCGGCCGTCCTCTACCAGAACTTTGCCGCCGAGGTCGATGTTATTGCCCCGAATCAGCGCTTTTTCCTCTCCTTCGGTGAATTGAAATTCAGCCTGGTTGATTCTGGTCTTCCATTGTTTTCCGTTCACAACAGCCTTGGTAGCGCCCAGCGGCTGAATCAGCTCCATAATTCCAATATAGGATTGCCCGCCACGATCCATCACCGGCACGGAATAACCGCTTTGCTGGGTGTAGACCGTGAGCCGCTTTTCGGGCTCTGCGACGGATGCAAGCAGGGCACAGCAGAGCAGTACGCCGGTACATACAATCGCTCTGCCGTTTCGTCTACTCAAGAGCATAGATGGTAAGGCCGCTGAGAAGCTTGGGATAAAAATCGGTCGATTTCTGGGGCAGGACCTCCCCGGCAAAAGCAAGATCGCGAACCTGGTCGATGCGGGCGGCATTCATCAGGAAGGCAACATTGGCTCCTTGCCGTACGCAGGAGATTGCCTCAAAGGCGTCGCGCTCGTATTTCAGGTATTCCTGGTTACGGATGGCCTCTTCGGAAATTCCCAGAACCCGTTCCAGCATGATTTTGTGGAGTTGAACCACGTCGAGGTCCCGCTGGCCCGCGGGAAGGGCTGTCAGTGCGTCTTCCACTGCCCTCTTTTTCGCTCGCATTAAATACGGCCCTTGTCTCGTAATAGCGACGAAAGCGGTGCCTCCCTGGCCCGCTTCTTCGAGTAGCGTGGTTGCGCTTCGGCTCTCGGTGCGCAAGTCGATGCGATCGATCTCGAAAAAACGCTTCGCTCCGTCAAGCATCCTCTCGCGGTCGAAGTCGGCCAATCCGTGGACGATGCGATGGGTCGGCAAAATAACCAGCCCTCGGCTCTCCATGCGGATAAATGTCATCATGGCATATTCGTAAGGAGCATTCGGGTTGTCGGCGCCGGCTTCGTCCCGCCGCTCATTTCGATAAACGAGGGCTGTTTCGTAGCGATTGTGGCCGTCGGCAATCAGGAGCTTCTTGTCGCGCATGAGCTGCTGGGCAGTCTGGATAATTCCTGCATCGTGAACGCGCCATACGCGGTGCAGCACTTCGTATTCGTCGAGCACGGCGATGTCCGGCTCGTCGTTGGTTTCCATCAGGCGCTCGACTTCCGCCTCAGGATCGCTGTAGAGCATGAAAATCTGGCCGAAGTGCGTTTTGGTATGCCGTAATAAGTTCAGGCGGTCGGCCGTGGGCTTGCTCAAGGTCTGTTCATGCCGGAAAACCACGCCCTCGTTATAGTTGTGCAGCCTCCCGATTGCGATCAGTCCGCGACGTTCGGCGAGGTCGCGTGTTCCCGGTACGGTGAACGTCTGGATATAGAAATAAATCGAAGGTTCGTGATCTTCCTTCAGGATTCCGCCTGCCCGCCAATCGTGCAGATACTCTGCCGCGCGCGTATAGATGTTGAACGCCGCGTTGTCGGTTTCACCGGTTTTGCCGAGGATGATTCGGACAAGATTATGGCGGCTCAGGCTGTAGTAGCGCGCCTGCATCTCCTCGTTGATCTTGTCGTATGGCTGGGTAACCACATCTTCCAGACGTACCTGGTGCGGATCGTAGCGAAGTGCTTTAAAAGGAAGAATTTCTGCCATCGTTAGGGAAACCTGACTTGGCAATTCTATCAAGCCCAAAACAGAAAACCTGCTGCACAGACCGCAACATCTTATAATTACGGTGAGCTTACGGAAGACGAAAGGGAATGAGTGACCTAAAGATAAATTCCCACCCTTCATAAGCCAGTGTTAAGTGGCGCGTCACTGTGGTAACATTCGGCGAAAAATGAGGTTCGGTATGCTGCGCTTTGGAAGACGCGGTTGTGGTTCCCTGGAGATTCAAGCTCGGACCCTGTTTTTCTGTCTGCTCGCCCTTGCGGCATTCTCCTTCGCCTTCACGGCTACAGCCGGGGCGCAGGACGAAAACGTCCACATTCAGCCTCCGCCAAAAGATAAGTCGCCTGCGGCAACTCCCGATGTGAAGGAGGTTGGCGATAAGGCTGCCACGGACAAGACTTTGGCCGATAAAGGTGGCGACACTTCTTTGAAGCAGCACCAGAAGCCCTACCTTGTGGATGTCGATCTCGTGTTGGTCAATGTTACGGTCACCGACGACTGGAACCGCATTGTCACCGGGCTTGAAAAAGAGAATTTCACCATCCAGGAAGGAAATCAGCTTCAGGAAGTAAGGCATTTTTCCAGTGAAGATGCCCCGATTTCCCTGGGCGTGATCTTCGACATGAGCGGGAGCATGTCGGACAAAATCGAGAAGGCGCGCGAGGCCGTCATAGAGTTTTTTAAGACCGCCAATCCCCAGGATGAGTTTTTCATGGTCACCTTCTCCGACCGTCCCCAGGTGGTGGCCGATTTCACCAAATCCGTGGAGGACGTACAGGGCAAGCTGGTCTATACCGTTCCCCAAGGACGCACCGCGTTGCTGGATGCCATTTATCTGGGCGTGAGCAAGATGAAGGACGCTCACAACAGCAAGAAGGCCCTCCTGGTAATCTCTGATGGTGGCGATAACCACAGCCGTTATACCGAAAATGAGCTCAAATCCGTGATTAAAGAGGCCGATGTGCAGCTTTATGCCATTGGCATCTTCAGCTTGGCGCCCACCCAGCCGGAAGAGGCCGCTGGCCCCACGCTCCTGAACGAGATTGCCGAAGTGACCGGGGGGCGCATGTTCACCCTCAACAATCCCAATGAACTAGCGGACGTGGCCACAAAGATAGGTATCGAGCTGCGCAACCAATATGTGCTCGGCTACCGTCCAAAAAACAGGACCAGGGACGGCCATTGGCGCAAAATTAAGGTAAAGCTGCTTCCTCCCAAGGGGCTGCCGCATCTGAATGTTTTTGCCAAGACGGGATACTATGCACCTTCGCAATAAACCGGATCCGTGGGCCATTTTTATCGTCCTCCTATGCGTTGTGGCTTTTTCTGCCGCGCAAACGCAGCAGAACCGTCCCGATCAGAAGCCAGATCAAAAAAACGATCAGAAAGACGGCCAAAAGAACGATCCAAAGCGCGCCCAGACATCCGCGCAGTCGCCTGATATAGATCCCTCGGATCCCGCCGTTCCGGTGTGGATGCGCCCCGCCGTGACCGCCGCGTCCGGGAAAGGTGCTGGAACCCCGGCAGGCGAGGGAGGAGCCAACGTTCCCCAAGGTCAGAAAACTCCGCCCCCTGGAGAAGTGACTTCGGAGAAGGGCGGATTCCGCTTTCGTAAGGATGTTGAGGAAGTGACTCTTCCGGTTACGGTGGTTGACCAGAAGCAGCATCTTGTAACCAGCCTCAACCGCGCCAACTTCGTGATTTATGAGGACAACGCTCCACAGGAGATCACATCGTTCCGGCGTGAGGATATCCCGGTTTCCATTGGCATCGTCGTGGATAACTCCGGCTCCATGCGGCAAAAACGGGCAGCAGTTACCAAGGCCGTCGTGAATCTGGTGCAGGCCAGCAATCCTCAGGACGAGGCCTTTATCGTCAACTTCAACGATGAGCCATATCTGGACCAAGACTTCACCAGCGATATCGGCCTGATGCGGGAAGCCCTGGATCGTGTCGACTCCAGGGGAGGAACTGCGCTCTATGACGCCGTGATCGCCGCCGCCGACCACTTGGCGAAGCTCTCCAAGCACGAAAAGAAAGTGCTGCTCGTGGTAACGGATGGCGAAGACAACGAGAGCCGCGAGCCTCTGGAACAGTCGATCCGTACCGTGCAAAACGAGAGTGGGCCAACCATCTACACGATCGGGATTCTTGGGAGCGAGGGCAGGCAGCGCAGCGCCCGGCGCGCCCTGGAGGCTCTCTCAGTTCAGACAGGTGGCGTAGCGTTCTTCCCGAAGAACCTTGCGGAAGTAGACGAGATAAGCCAAGCGGTTGCGCACGATATCCGCAACCAATACAGCATTACCTATAAACCTTCCAATCCTCAAAATAACGGCGGCTACCGCAAGGTGAAAGTTGTGGCCCATGCCCCCGGGTATAAAGACCTGCAGGTCCGCACCCGAAGCGGTTATTTCGCCGGTCAGCAGCGCGCGGCCAAGTAAAATTGCACGGTCTCTCCTCCGTCATGTTTTCGCAAGCCGTTTGACCATCGGGCCGATGCTCCCGTACTCTTTAAAGTTTCCTTATGAGTCGTGCCCGCATCGCTGAAAACATCACTGAATTGGTTGGGGATACTCCCATGTTGCATCTCCGCCGCGTGTCTCCCGCCGGCGGCGGTGACGTTTATGCCAAGCTCGAGTATCTGAATCCGGGCGGCAGCGTCAAAGATAGGGCTGCCATCGGCATTATCCAGCGTGCGGAGCAAGAGGGCCGTCTTAAACCCGGTTCAACCATTATTGAGGCGACGGCGGGCAATACCGGCATTGGCTTGGCTTTGATCGGCGTAAATCGCGGCTACCGCGTTATTTTCTGCGTGCCGGAGCGTTTTTCAGAAGAAAAAGTGAAGATCATGCGGGCGCTGGGCGCGGAAGTTTTGCGCACGCCCGACGCGGATGGCATGCTGGGCGCAATCAAAAAGGCCAAAGAACTCTCTGCCTCGATCCCCGGCTCATTTACGGCCCTGCAATTTGAAAATCAGGCCAATCCCGACTTTCATCACGACACCACCGGCCGCGAAATCTTTGACCAGATGGAAGGCAAGCTGGATGCTGTGGTGATCGGCGTCGGCACCGGCGGCACCTTTTCCGGCGTGGCGCGGTTTATGAAAGAGAATCTTGCCAAAGTGCTCTGCGTGGCGGTGGAAACGCAGGGATCGGTGCTGGGGGGCGGACCGGCGGGTCCACATAAGGTGGAAGGCATAGGAGCCAGCTTTATCCCTAAGACGTTTGATTCCAGCGTGACCGACGAAATCTTGAAAGTATGTGATGAGGATGCGTTTTCCATGGTTGCGCAATTGGCGCGTGAGGAAGGCGTCCTTGGTGGCTCCAGCGCGGGTGCAAACGTATATGCCGCGGTCCAGGTGGCGAAGCGGTTGGGAAAAGGGGCGCGGGTCGTAACCGTGATTCCCGATCTTGCCGAACGGTACATGTCGAAAAATATCTTTGAAGGCGGGCCTTGTTAACTGTATGAAAGCCGATTCCACGAATACCCACCCCACGAAAACGAACGAACCGGGATTTGCCACAAAGGCCATTCACGTTGGGCAGGAGCCCGATCCTTCCACCGGCGCGGTAGCGGTTCCTATTTTTCCAACCTCCACCTATGCTCAGGAGGAGATTGGCAAGCACAAGGGCTATGAATATGCCCGCGTCTCCAATCCCACGCGCACCCGTCTCGAACAGAATCTGGCGGCTCTGGAGGGAGGAGCAACCTCCCATGTGTTTGCCAGCGGCATGGCGGCGGTAACGGCCGTGACCCAGTGCTTCTTGAAGCAGGGCGATCACCTGATCTGCGGGCACAACGTTTATGGAGGCGTGCCGCGTTTTTTCAATCAGGTGCTAACGAACTACGGCATTGAGTTCAGCTACGTCGATACTTCGGACTTGGCGGCGGTCAAGGCCGCCATGCGCCCCAACACGCGCATCTTGTGGATTGAGACCCCCACCAACCCGCTGATGGTTTTGACGGACATTCACGCGGTCGCGCAGATTGCCCATGCCGGCGGCGCGCAGCTAGTGGTCGATAACACCTTCATGTCACCTTACTTTCAGCAGCCCATCCCTTTGGGGGCTGACATGGTGATGCACTCCACCACCAAGTTTCTGAATGGCCATAGCGATGGCCTGGGCGGCGTAATTGTGGCTACCACGCCCGAGCAGGCGGAGAAAATGGCGTTCATTCAAAAGACCAGTGGTGCGATTCTCTCGCCGTTTGAGTGCTGGCTTGTGCTGCGTGGTGTGAAAAGCCTTGCGGTGCGCATGGAAGAGCACAACCGCAACGGCCAGGCGGTTGCGAACTTCTTGCGCGGGCATAAGAAAGTCCAGAAGGTTCTCTATCCTGGTTTCTCCGATCATCCGCAGCATGATCTTGCCAAGCAGCAGATGACCGGCTTTGGCTCCATGCTGACGCTGGAAACAGGATCTTTCGATAATGCTCAGAAAATGCTCCGCAAAGTGCGTGTGTGTACGTTGGGTGAGTCTTTGGGCGGCGTTGAAACCCTGATCTCGCATCCGGCCACCATGACCCATGCCGCGTTGGGTGAAGAAGGCAGGAAAAAGATTGGCCTTACCGATGGCATGGTGCGTATCTCCGTCGGCATCGAAAATGTGGATGATCTGATTGCCGATCTGGATCAGGCGTTGGCGCCAATCTAAAGCTTAGCCGATCTGCGGGATAGAACGGATGCGTAAATAGGCGCCTTCTAGTGTCGATTTACGCCAGGGTCACATTGTCCCTGATCCATTGAAGATCCATTGGAGATAGGCGTCGCTGCCGTTCACGATTTCGAGCTGAATACACTCCGGCAGTTCATAGGAATGCAGTTCCTTGATAGCCGCGCGCACTTGTTCGAAGGCCGCGATTTGCGTCTTGATAATGAGTAGCCATTCGGCGGAGGATTCCACCTTGCCTTGCCATCGGTAGACGGACTCCACCTGCGGCACAATATTCACGCAAGCTGCCAGCTTTCTCTCGACCAGCGCGCCGGCAATGCGCCGCGCTTCTTCTTGTGTTCCAGCGGTGGTGAGCACAACGCACGCTTGATTCATTGGATTCTCTTTTGAGTTAATCTAGAGCTTTGATGCAGGTGATACAAACTTTTTTCCGCGATTGGAGATTCTGATTCCTCATGGCCGCTCAAATCAAGTTCGGCACGTCAGGGTGGCGGGCCATCGTCGCCGGAGATTTCACCATTGCCAACATCCGTCGCGCGGTTACCGGCATTGCGCGCTACGTCACATCCGTAAATCCCTCAAGCCCCAGGATCCTTGTCGGGCGCGATCCTCGTTACATGGGAGAGCGTTTTGTGGAGGTTGCGGCGGAGGTCTTGTCGTCGTTTCACGTGACCCCTCTCATCATTTCCGAACCGGCTCCCACGCCCGCGATTGCTTTTGAAGTCACCCGTTGCCGCGCCGATGGGGCAATCAACTTCACGGCTTCGCACAATCCGCCTGAGTATAACGGAATCAAATTCTCCACTCCCGATGGCGCTCCCGCGCTGCCCGAGGTCACAAGTCGCATCGAAGCTCTAGTGCCGGCAGAATTGAATCCCGCTGCTTCGTCGAACGGTGCTGCCAGATCTGCTGCCGACCAGGTTGATCCCCGGCCGGCCTACCTCACCCGCCTGAAAGAAATTGTCGATTTCCCGCTCCTTCGAAAATCGGGCCTTAAGGTGGCCTACGATCCGTTTTGGGGTGCGGGATGCGGCTATCCCGAGCGTCTTTTGAGCGAAGAAGGCATCGGCGTCGCCGCGATTCATAATTTGCGCGATGTGCTGTTTGGCGGCCATGCTCCCGAACCGGAGGGGCAGCTACTCGACGATCTTCGCCGCAAGGTGAAAGAGTTTGGGGCGGGCCTCGGCATCGCCACCGATGGCGACGCGGATCGTTTCGGCATCGTCGATCGCGATGGATCTTTCATTCAGCCGAACTATGTGATTGCGCTGCTCTTCGACTATCTGGTGGAAACTCGCGGATGGAAGAACGGTGTAGCAAAATCAGTTACTACTACGAACCTCATCAACGCGCTGGCGGAGCATCATAGTGTGCAGTTGTATGAGACTCCCGTGGGCTTCAAGTACATCGGTGAATTGATTAAAGCCGACAAAATCGCCATCGGCGGCGAGGAGAGTGCTGGTCTCTCCATTCGGCATCACGTCCCCGAAAAAGATGGCATCCTCGCCTGCCTGCTCTGCTGTGAGGCTGTGGCTCGCCGCGGAAAGCCCCTGATGGCGCAAATTCAAGATATATTTGGCAAAGTTGGTTCCTTTTACCCCCAGCGTGAGAACTTCCACTTGACTCCCGAAGACAAAGAGAAGTTCACTATTAAGTTGAAGTCTGAGCCGGATTCTCTTGCTGGGAAGAAAGTAAAGCAGGTTGTTCGTCTCGACGGACTGAAAATGGTCTTCGACGACGGCTCCTGGGTGTGCTACCGGATTTCGGGCACCGAGCCGGTAGTAAGGGTGTACTCGGAAGCGAGGTCGGAAGAAGGTCTCAGGAGTCTTTCTCAGTCCGCGCGCGAGTGGGTATTTAACTGAAGGGATGGAGATTGCAGGAGCTATTTCAGAACGGACGTAACTGGCTGATTCAATCGCGGCGCAAGGTTGCTACCTGTGGCGTTGGTATCCTCGTATGCCTGATGGCTGGGCATGTTGTTTTCGGGGCAAATGGGCTGCTCGTGTACCACCAGAAGCGCCAGGAGTACCGCCAGTTGCAAGAGCAGATCGAATCGTTCAAGCGCCAGAATCAGGCCTTGGAGCAGCAGATCAAAGGCCTGAAAACCGACCCCAAGACCATTGAGAAAGAGGCGCGCGAACAGCTCCGTTATGCCCGCCCTGGTGAGGTCATCTATACACTCCCCGCTCCCAAAGCGGCGGCTCCCGTTGCGCCTTCTACGGCGCAGAAATAGCTCTTCGGCTAGGCCTTTTACTCCACGCGAAATCTCTTCACGGCGACAGCGGTCAACGCCACAAAAATCGCAAGTACGGTGATCTGTGCAATCGCAAATGGTGGCTCTTTCTGTGTTGGGGCAAGGGCTTTTAAAGCCGGCACTTTCTCAAAAGACTGCACTACGAGCACGAAAACATTGAAGTACAGCGCTGCGCATGACGAAATCACGTATGTCTTACGCCACGTGAGATGGAGCGGATAGCGCGCCACAATCGCAATCGCCAAGACCACAAGTGAAATGATGCCTAGTTTGATAGCAGGGGTCACTCCGTTGAACGGAAAGAGGAAGCCCGTGATGCTGGTCAATGCCGTCGTCGCCAGAAAGAACGCTGTCCACCCATCCAAACGTTTGCTGGTGAGAAACCCGTACACCACAACCAAGCCCGCTCCAATTCCTAAGAGGCTAATGACCACGTGAATCAGGGTGAAGGTATGTAAGCTGATACCGAGGAACATGGCAACTCCGTTTCTTAGTGAATTTGTAAGGCAGCAATACCAGTTGCGAGACTCACTTCTTATGTCCTGACTCTGGATCGTCGCCAGGATTGAAATAACGAGTGTCGGTGGGGCCGTATCCGCTGATCTGAACAACAACGGGTGTATCGGTCGTGCGGGCGAAGTGATTCACTCCTCCCGGTTCGGAATACACGCTTCCGGCTGGAAGAGGCTTAAGGCCATTCTCCTCAAAATGCGAGCCGTACCCAAATTGCCAGTTGCCGGAAACTACCGTGGCCATACGGTCGTCGCGATGAGAGTGCGCTTGAATCGTCGTGTGGGCGGGTACAAACAACAAGATTGAATAGAAGCCTGCTGCCGCCGGATTGCCTGCTAGGACTTTCGTATGCACCCCGGCAAGCTTGGAGCTGCCGATCTGGCTATTGCCTTGGTCTCCGCTCAAGATTTCTGCCGGAGTCATGCGCATTTCAGGAATGGCCGGCGCGGCCGCGCTGGAGCTGACGGCAAGAACCGCCAGCCCCAGAACTACTAATCTGAAGAACAGTATCTTTTTCATGGACTTCTCTCTTGTAAGTGAAAGCAGGACTACAAGGGCGATCCGGCTCGTTTCATGTCAGAGAAACGCGACAAGCGCGTCCATCGTTTCTTTAGGTCGCTCTTCCATGAGCCAATGGCCTGCGCCCGTTAGATCGATCACTTTCACGTCAGTTGCGACGCGTTTCATTTGAGGATCGAGGATTGCGGCGCTCGCCTTCTCCCCCGCAATGGACAAGACGGGCATCTTTAGCTGCTTCTCAGCCATGTGGGCGAAGTCTTTTGCGGTGTCAGGCCACGATGCAAAGTACGCCCATCCGGCCCGCATCCTTCCCGGACGAGAGTAAGCAGCAACGTAGGAAACGCGGTCCGGTTCCGGGAGTGAGTGATTTTTATCGGCAGCCAAATCATTCCAGAAATAGGCGAAATAGATTTTTTCCCGGCCCTGCACCAGGGCCTCGGGAGTCGGACCGTTAAAGCGGAAGTGCCAGAAATTTGGATTGTTATAAGCAAGTTCCCATCCCGGCACTCCCGGCAGGAACGCATCCATCACAACAAGCTTCTCGACTTCGTCCGGGAACTGAGCGGCATATGCGTAGGCGACCATCAGCCCGATGTCGTGCCCGACCACTCGCGCCTTGGCAACCCCTAACGACTTGGCGAATGCATGCATGCGTATCGCGGCCGTCTTCATATCGAGCCCATCCTTTGGAACGTCAGACTCGCCTATGCCGGGCAGATCGGGAGCAATCACGGTGAACTTGTCGGTGAGTCGGGGAATCAAAGGCCGCCACATCCGAGAGGTCTGCGTGTAGCCATGCAGAAGAACGACCGTCGGGCCGTGCCCTGCGATGAGGTAATGGATCTTAATGCCGTCGACAGTCGCGAACTTCGATTCGATAGAGCCGCTTCCGGACTGTGTCTGCGATGCTGCTGGAAAGACCGCGGCCGTGAGGATGGTGAAAACAATGGCTGCTGTCCGTTGAAGTCTTGTCCGCATAGGGATGCCTCCGTAAAAGGAATGGTGATTGACGCCTGGCGTCGACCATGCAATTCTAGACTGTACAGTCCAGAATCTGGTTTGTCAATCGCGTCTGGTTATAGACTGTAGAGTCCAATATGGCGCGATCCAAGGAATTCAACCCCAAGCGCGCATTAGACAAGGCGATGCATCTCTTCTGGCGCCTTGGGTACGAGAACGCCTCGCTGGAAGACTTGATGCGGGAAATGGGCATCTCCAAGCAAAGCCTCTATGACACTTTTGGGGACAAGCGCAGCTTGTATCTGAAAGCGCTCGCGCACTACCGCGACCAAACCAACGGCGAAATGCAGAAGATGCTGCGTGAAATTCCTTCCGTTAAGGAGGGCTTTGCCAAGCTCCTGTACGGTTTGGCCGGCGAAACGCGCGAACAGCACGAACGCGGCTGTCTTTTGCTCAGCGCCAACCTGCAACGGGACACAAAAGATGCTGTCATGCGGGATTTCCTTCAGGATAACCAGGCCCGAGTGGAAGATATCTTTGTGGAAGCTCTCAAGCGCGCCCAAAAGGAGGGAGAATTGCCGGCGAAGAAGAACCCGTGCGCTCTCGCCCGTTTTTTCGTGGTCAACATCCAAGGTATGAGAGCCATGGCGCGGCTCAAATCGGACCGTGCGGCTCTTGAGCAAGTTGCCCGAGTAGCGTTAGCTGTATTCGACTAGCCATCGGGCTTCTAAGCCCCGGAGGGAACTTGAACGATCTTTATTTATCCGATCACCCTTAGCAACACATTCTCTTGAGGGCTTTCACGAACGAAAAATTCATTGCTTGCGCCCTGTTCGAGAAATTCCCGCACAAAATCGGTTTGAGGCCGCGTAAAAACTTCATGTGCCGCTCCCACTTGCTCGATACGGCCTCGGTTCATCACCACCACCACATCGGCGATCTCTCGTGCCTCCTCTTGATCGTGCGTTACAAACAGCGTCGTGATGCCCATTTCGTCGTGGAAGGTGCGGAGCCAACGGCGCAGCTCTTTTCGAACTTTGGTGTCCAGCGCGCCGAACGGCTCATCCAGAAGCAGGACCTTGGGTTCAATCGCCAGTGCTCTTGCCAGTGCCACCCGCTGCCGCTGTCCGCCTGAAAGTTGGTTGGGATAGCGATCTTGCAGACCGCCCAATTGCACAACCTCAAGAAGGCGCAGGGCGCGTTCTCGAATTTCTTTCTTGCTCAGGCGCGGGCGTCGACGGCGTACGGTCAAGCCAAAGCTGATGTTTTCCAGCACCGTCATGTGGCGAAACAACGCATAATGCTGGAAAACGAAGCCCACATTCCGGTCGCGAGGATTAGTGTGTGTCATGTCTTCGAGATCGAAGTGCACCGATCCCGCATCATGGCTCTCAAGTCCGGCGACAATGCGGAGCAGGGTCGTCTTACCCGATCCCGACGGCCCCAATAGTGCAACCAACTGGCCTGGCCGGACTTCGAGTGTCACGCCGTCAAGCGCCGCGAAGCGTCCAAATTGTTTGGAAATGTGGCACAAGAGGATGGAAGTTGCGTCTCTCATTCGTTGCTCCTGAAGTCGGAATCGGTCTGGCGCTTTCCGGAAATATGGTGTTCGGCCCACGTCTTGAGTCCAAGCGTGAAGAGCGCGAACAGCGCCAGCAAGGCGGCTGTGCCGAAAGCGGCCGTGCTGGCGTATTCGTTGTAAAGAACTTCAACGTGCAGGGGGAGGGTATTGGTGCGTCCTCGAATGTGCCCGGACACCACGGAGACTGCTCCGAACTCGCCCATGGCGCGGGCATTGCAAAGAATCAGTGCGTAGGCCAGGCCCCAGCGGATATTGGGAAACGTGACCCGCCAGAAAATCTGCCATCCGCTTGCGCCCAGCGTAAGCGCCGCTTGTTCCTCATCGCTTCCTTGCGCTTGCATCAACGGAATAAGTTCGCGCGCGACAAAAGGCGAGGTCACGAAGATGGTTGCCAGCAAAATGCCCGGCCAGGCAAAGATGATCTTGAAATGGTGCTCCCGCAGCCACGGACCGAACCACCCTTGAGCGCCGAATAAGAGCACAAAGATCAACCCGGAAACCACCGGCGACACCGAAAAGGGAAGATCGATCAGCGTGATGATCAGGCTCTTGCCGCGAAACTCGAACTTCGTGATCGCCCAGGCAGCCATGAGCCCAAAAGCCAGATTCACCAATACGGCTGAAATCGATATGAAAAGCGTGAGCCGAATCGCATCGAGCGCGGCGGGATCGGAAATTGCGGCTCCGAAGGCGTGAACTCCTCGCTCGAGGGCTTTGATGAAAACCAGCGCAAGAGGCAGCAGAACAAGAGCAAGCAGGAAGAGAAGCGTGGCGCCGATCAACCCGATCCGCATCCACAGGGGATCGCGTTGCACCACGCGGCCAAAGCTCTCGGTGAGGGCCCGGTTGGTGGCCCTGGCCGGAATGGCGGCACTGAATGCCGGGGTGGGTGATGTTGGGCTAGACAGCATTGGCGCGCCTCCTCCAATGTTGCGAGAGGTTGATGCCTAGCAGCACCGTAAACGAGAGGACCAGCATAATCGTAGCTATGACTGTGGCCCCTGCGTAGTCGTACTGATCTAGCTTGGTGATAATCAGCAGCGGAGCGATCTCCGTGCGCATCGGAAGATTGCCGGAGATAAATACGACCGAGCCGTATTCGCCCACCGCTCTCGCCATCGAGAGCGCGAAGCCGGTCAGGATGGCCGGAAGCAACTCAGGGAGGATGACGCGCCGAAACGTCTCGCCGCGTCCAGCGCCCAGCACGGTTGCCGCTTCTTCCAACTCCGGATCAAACTCTTGCAACACTGGCTGGATGGAGCGCACCACCAGCGGCAATCCCACAAAACATAAGGCTACGACGATTCCTAGAGGGGTATAGGCAATCCGCACTCCGAATGGAGCGAGCCACTTTCCGATCCAACCGTGACTTGAATAGAGCGCCGTAAGGGCGATTCCCGCAACTGCGGTAGGCAGGGCAAAGGGAATGTCGACGAGCGCGTCCAGGATCTTTCGACCGGCAAATTTGTACCGAACCAGCACCCAGGCAACGATGGCGCCAAAGAAGATGTTGATGATCGAAGCCACCAGAGAAGCGCCGAAGCTGATGCGGAGCGAAGCAAGAACTCTTGCTCCGGAGGCAATCGCTCCGAACTGCCGCCAGCCGAGTGCCGAAGCCCTAATGCCCACTCCGGCAAGCGGAACAAGGACCATCAAGATCAGGTAAGCCAAGGTCAGGCCCATGGTGATCCTGAAGCCAGGCAGCACCCGTTTCGCCCTTCCGCGCGTCGCCTTTACCGGCGTTCTCTGATCCAGCGTCAATGTTCCTGTGTCCTTCATCTGCTCTTCACCGCGATGGAGAATAAATTTGGTCGAAGACTCCGCCATCGGCGAAGTGCTTTGCTTGTGCCTGCCGCCAGTCGCCAAACAGCGCTTGCAATGTAAATAGCTTGACTGGACGGAACTGCGCAGCGTACTTGGCCGCTGCCTTCGGCGAGATTGGGCGATAGAAGTTCTTTCCGATGATGTCCTGGCCTTCTTCGGAGTACAAGAATTCCAGATAAGCTTTCGCCGCATCGCGCGTGCCATGTTGCTGCACAACCTTGTCCACTACAGCTATGGGAGGCTCGGCAAGGATGCTTTGGGGCGGAACTACGATTTCCACTCGGTTGGCGCCAAACTCCCGAACCGCCAGCATGGCCTCGTTCTCCCATGCCAGCAACACATCTCCAATTTCACGCTCTGCAAAAGTTGTGGTAGCAGCGCGGGCGCCCGCATCGATTACCGGAACATTCTTGTAAAGTGAGGCAAGAAACGCACGGGCCTGGCCCTCATTGTGGTTGCTTCTTTGATAGGCGTCGCCCCAGGCAGCCAGATAGGCCCAACGTCCTCCGCTAGATACCTTGGGATTCGGAGTAATCACGCCGATGTTCGGCTTTGCCAAGTCTGGCCAGTCTTTGATTCCCTTGGGATTTCCTTTTCTCACCACAAAGACGATCGTTGAGGTATACGGTGAGCTGTTGTGTGGAAACTTGGTGACCCAGTCTCGCGCCACAAGGCCCTTATCGGCTAGGACGTCGATATCATAGCCAAGGCCCAGAGTCACTACATCCGCTTCCAGGCCGTCGATGACCGCCCGTGCCTGCTTGCTCGATCCTCCATGCGACTGATCGATCTTGATTTCACGGCCTGTTTTCTTCTGCCACTCTTTGGAGAAAGCGGCATTGATATCGCGGTAGAGTTCCCGCGTTGGATCGTAAGAAACGTTCAGGAGTTGTGTTTGCCCGTAGCCCGTGACTTCGATTGCAAACAGGATCGGCAGAAGGACCAGAATGCGCAATAAATATGTAAGTCTCATCGCATGATTTCCAAAGTATGATTCATCCCCAAAGCGTGCCCGATCCTGTGCCCAAAATCGACGGATGCGTTCTGCCGTAAAAACACAAAACCCGCCAACCTGGTATCCAGGGGCGGGTGATCTTTTGCTTCTCGCTAAATTTGTAGACTTTTAGGTCACAAACTCAGGCCCCCAGGACGCACACGATGGCATCGCGCAACAGGCCATACAACACATCGTCATAGGAGTTGAGTTCATGAATGAAATTCAAGCATACGAAGGAACCTTCGGAATGTCAACCGCTGCTTTTGCTATACGATTGCGGAAAGAACCCAAGAGCGAGAGTTGGAATCAATCACAGCGTGACGGGCATGCCTCATCGGCTCGATGAACGCGAAATTGGCGCACTGTGGCACTCTACGTTCATTGGTCATTAATAATGATGCGATTGCTCTGGATCAGCAATTGTCGACGAAGGAAATACTTAACTGAATGCGAAGTTTCTAGAGGGTTTAAGACAAGAGATGGGAATTAATCGAGAGGTATTCGATGAGCAACGGCATCCCCGGTTCGGAAATGACAACCCGGAGCGAATGACACTCGCTTTCTGGGAGTGGATGATCCGAGGTGACGAGAATCGCTCATCGGAAGAGGGAGTGGGTCTCGAAGCGCTCGGCCTTCGGATGCGTGACGGTAAGCTCAAATCTAGCTATGGACCGTATCGCGTCCGAGATTTATTCAAGATTCCGCTAAATCGCGAAGACGGACCGATCTGGACCTTTGATCGCATGGGCGCTACCCGAAGCCAGTTATCGGACGGGAGAGTTATTTGCATCGGGGGTGAACACGAAGACTATTATGATCCGGATTTCAACATCTATAACGATGTCATTGTCGTCGGCCCCGTTGATCAAATCGAGGTCTATGGTTATCCAAAAGAAATTTTTCCGCCAACGGATTTCCACACAGCCACCGTTGCGAGCGATCAAATTATCGTTATCGGCGGCCTCGGCTACCCACGAGATCGTCACCCCGGCCAGACGCCGGTCTACTCGCTCGACCTATGCCGGTACAGCATCTCTCAGATTGCAACATTGGGCGAGAATCCGGGCTGGATCTCCAAGCATCAAGCCAGCTACGATCCCAAAGGGGTTATCACGATTGTCGGCGGGGAAGTGATTCGTAAAGAGCGCGGGCGCCAGCGATTTCATCGAAATTTTGAGGATTATGCCCTGGATATGACGTCCTGGGTCTGGCAGCGCCTCACGAATCGGAACTGGCGTCAGTTCTCAGTTTCTCAGGAAAACGGGCTATTTGTTCTGGAGCGCCATCCTAAACCCGACGCCCTTTTACCCCGAAACATAGAGCACACCGTTGTGCAGTGCAAAGGCAAAGAAGACGCCCGGTTTATTGTGGCGGAAGTCCCTGTGTCTTTGACCGTCGGTGTTACGTCAATAGACATAGTTATCGAGGGGGCAATGCCTGAACCTCTTGCCGCTCGCCTTGCCGCAGAAATTCGCGCCAATACTGAGGCCACCATTCAACGTGCGTGCATTCTTGAGCAGGTGCAATGATTGAACCCGACAGTCCACAGTAGTTGACCTTCGACACGGGTGACCACGGCGTTATTTTTGTAAACAGCGTTAGCACTTAGAATTCTCAGGAATCAGCCTTCGCCATCGCCTTTTTTCAGGGCACGCAACGTGCGGGTGGGGGACCGGGAATATTGAGCCACATGATTTGAAGAGAGTGTTGCTGAAGCGTGGTTGCGGCGTGCGGAGTTCAATTGGGTTTTTGCGGAAGCTGTGGTCCGAGGCCATTGTGAACAGCCTCTGAGCGGAGCCATTCTTCAAGGTGGTCGCGGTCGGCATAGCAGCGGCGGCCATTGTCCTCCGTGATGCAGATCGTTCCCTCGAAGACCCTGACAATTCCGGGCAAGAGGGAATGCTGGTTTGCTTCAAGCATAAAGCCCCGCCAGCCAAGTCCTGGCCACTTGGGAGGAGGGGCTTCAGAAAGATTGCGAAGCGATTGCTGGATATGGGCAATCGCCTCGGGCTGTTGAATCGTCCAATGCGGATCGGGTCTTCCGGAATAGAGCACCAGGCTCGCCTTGATCTGGTCCGTCATTGGATTTGGATTTGCACGATTTGCATTTCGACTGGAAACTGAAATTCCGAAGGCGGCCCATACTGAGGAGCAAGCCACGAAAGCAAGCAACCATCGCAACGCGCTTCCGTTGGACGGAAGAGGCGAAGCAGGCGGCCATGGTCTCGAATAGCGCCGCATTCGTTTATTTTACAGTTACCTTCTTTGGATCCACGCAGAAGCAGCCGCAAAAGTTCGTATAGCCTCCGCGGTCGGCATTACGGGGATCGGTAATCGGTTTTCCGCTATTGTCTAAATTGGTGGCATCGGTCCCGCCGGGTTTGTGAGACCAGTTTCCGTTGCTGTCCTGACGGTACCAGTGGAAATCGTTGTTGTCCACGCTAGGATCGATCACGAGCGCTACTTTATAAGAGCCTGCCGGGCAAGCCTTATCGCAATCGCCCTTCGCCAAGCCATCTCCTACCGCGCCGGTGGTTACGTTGTCGCAGGTGTATGGAGGTGTTGGTTCGGTCCCACTGTTTTTGCCGGGCTGCGGGAATGTTCCGGTCATCTGGTTGGTCGCGTAGGCATAGCAGTTGTTGGTAGTGACTACGCCTGGCTTATTCCATGATGCGGGATCATACGTCGGTTCGGACCCGCTTACCGGAAGAGGAGTGGGCGAGGCAGTGGGTGATGGCGATGGAGAGGGCGTCGCAGTGGGAGTAGGCGAGGCAGTTGGTACCGGAGAAGGAGAGGCGGTGGGAGTAGGAGAAGCTGTCGGCACTGGTGAAGGTGAAGGGCCCGGCGCTGGCGTAGGGGACACGCTTGGCGTAGGTACAGGGCTGCCGCCACCATCATTGATGATGCGCGGGGTCGTTACTAGCGATCCCGATTCCTGCGGGGCCAGCTTGATGGCCACCGCCGCTGCAGCCGACCCGGCTCTGCTGCGGACGAAGCTTTCCAAGCCGTGGCTATCTGCAAAGAAATTGATGCCGCTGGTACTGTAAATTTCAATGGTTCCTTGAAATACGCGGAGAGTTGCCGGGAAAGAAGGCACTCCCGTGTTATCGAGCGCATAGCCTCGGAAGCCAAACTGCGGCCAAGTTGGAGCCGGGGCCGGCTGCAATCCGGTCAGCATGCTTTGCATCGTCTGGATATCGGTCGGGCTGGTAATCTCAAACGACGGATCGGGTGCGCCGGACTTCGACAGAACTGTGACTTTGATAGAACCTGTTTGCGCGGATAGTAGCGATGCGCACAGGAGTGTGGCTAGTCCTACCAGAAGACATTGCTTGAGCGATCTCATTTCGTTCTCCTCTAGATTTCATTGACTGTGCCAAAGGGAGCCCGGCAAAAGGTATCCGCCGGACTGATGGGTGTCAACGGTATTGGCGTAAAAATAAAGTTAGAAACTTCTTGATGGAGCGCGGGGAGCGTATCGTCTGCTGAGAAGGTCTGTCGAGAAGTCGACTAACTGACGGAAATCCTACAAATGCCCATGCAATGTGCGGGATGCGGCGGGTTGAGATAGACCCTGGTGTGCGCTAGTGGAGGCAATCTTCGAGACGCGATCCTAATTCAACGCGTTGGTCTTCAGCTTATGCCGTTTTTAGTCTTAAGGTCTTAATAGTCACTTTTGAGGGCAATTTGGAAAGTTGAAAATAATCAACTGGAATGACGGATTCAAAGTTTTCATGTGCCCCCACAGGCGGTCCGATTGAGGGCAGCATTGCCTCCCTAACAAATCCTTCTACTCCCATTTTACCAGGGTTGCGATTTTTACTAGAATAGGAACTCAGGCAAATGTCTAACTCATCTTTCGGTCCAGCCAATAAAAAAGAGACAATCTACAGCGGCCCTCCCGTACAGGGAACAGTTTATGATCCGAATTGGCGTGTCGGGACTCGCCCAAGCACGCCAAACCCGAATACGCCCAAAAAAATCGCTGACGAAGCTGAAACCAGAAGATACGGCAATGTCTTCTTTGTTATTGCCCTGCTTTCCTTCTTCAACACGATTGGGGCGATGACTGGGAGTCTAACGGCTCACGCCATTGGTCTCGGCATTGGGCAGGTTATCGATGGTGGAATCAGGCGTGGAGCTGTTGGCCCGGTATTCGTGATCAACGGAGTGATCTGGTCTTTCTTCTGTGCACTTGGCTTTTTTGCTCGAAAGGGAAGCACCACGGCCTACATCCTGGGCATTGTGCTCTATGGGGCCGATACGGTGTTTTTACTGAGTGTCGGAACGAGCCAATTGCTTGCGTGGATATTCCATGCGCTTATGCTCGGCGGCATGTTCATGGGGCTGTCAGCGGTACGCAAGCAGGCTTAGTTGTTATAGGCTCTTCGCGGCGGGAGCAGGCGTAGAATCCCCAGGCAAAGAATTCAGGTGTAGAATCCCGGGCGTAGAATTCCAAAGACGCTCTTCCATAACCAGCAAGCTCTTCCTTGCAGCGAGCAAGCGGATACCTGCTTCTATCTGCAATTCGATGACTCGATTACATTACTTCGATTAGAATGTTGCGTTTTCAGGCCGCAAGCCGGCAGCGCGGCTCGCGTGTCATTGGATCAATCGTTCAATTTACTGACCAATCGTTCAATTGCAGGGGGAGAGCATGAACAAGGGCAGCCTAAAGAAGATCCGTAGTTTTGCCGGGATGTTCGTTTTTGCAGTGATGCTGCTTGGGTTGAAGGGCATCGCTCTGGCTCAGGCATTTCAGTTTGCGGGCGCGCCTTGTCCTACGCCTGCAATGTTGAACTGCCCGGACAAGGATTGTGCCGTTGAGAGAGTAATCAATCCGGGGCCGGTCGTGGAGATGAAAACACGCCGCACCTATTTTCTCGACTATCCCTGCGACTTAAAGCCGGACGAGAAGGTGACGTTGATCCTCAGCCTGCATGGCGCTGGATCGTACGGAAACTGGCAGCGGCACTACTTTCCCCTCAAAGATTATGTGGACAAATACCGCCTGGTGGTAGCGACGCCCAACTCGCCGACACGCTTTTGGACGGATGCCGACGACGAATACCTGCATAACATTGTGAGCACCATCATCGACCAGATTGGCCGGCAGAATATCAAGGCGTTTTGGCTGGTTGGCCACTCCCAGGGCGGGCTTACATCGAACCGTATCATTCGCACCGATTTTTTTAAGGACAAGGTGGACGGTTGGCTGAGTCTCTCAGGAGGACGATTGGGCGGCTTGCCAGGACGTAATCCAAATTTTGGGCCGCCTCGTCCACCCGCCACCGCCGCCGCAACGCCAAACAGCGCATCGGCTGCTCCTCCAGCGATCACCCCCGCGGCCATTTCTGCCGCCATGGCGGCCTTGCGGGAGCTGCCCCCGAACGATTTCTCCTTCATTTTTGAGACGGGTCGCCGCGAGATGGACGACAAAGGCTTGCCCGAGGATTCCGAATGGGCGAAGAAACTTGGCTGCGGCGCTAGAGTCAAGCGGGACGAGGTGGCTGACGCGAAGGCCGGCTATGTTTACGATGGCACCCGCCAAAATCCCCCCAATCCTTCATGGGGTTTGCTGCCTGCGCCGGGCAAGGCGGAGATCGGCGTTTACTCGGGCTGCAACAATGGAAGGATCGTTGCCGATGCGGTTCGCCTGGACAAAGGGCACACCGAGGGGCTGGAGCCCAAAATCAGCGAGGAGTTGGTCAAGCTGATGCTCTCAGCCAAGGGCGGCAAACTGCAGCAGGCTCCCGTGGCGCAAGGCAAATAGTCCACCGTTTCGCTTGTGCAAGGGAGCGACGCTTCCACATCTTCTAAGCTTTAGGGGTTCGATTCAATGAATTCGCAGGTCGCGATGTACTTTCTGGCTGCAGCCATTGCCGTCGGAGTGGGAATTGCTTTGCATGCCGGCAGGCAGGGAAGGGCGCTCGCCGAACCGGAGCCGAAGTGGCGTCTCTCGCACCTGCTCCTCGCCAGCTTTCTCACGCTCTTTGCCGAGTTGGCGTTTATCCGCTGGATTGCCGTAGAGGTGCGGGTCTTTGCCTACTTCAAGAACCTTGCACTCTTGTTGTGCTTCGTTGGCTTCGGCCTGGGATGCGCATTAGCACGCTACGCGCCACGATGGCTCTCCGCCGTGCAGGCCTTTCTCGTGCTTCTTCTGATTGTCCGATTGCCAATCGAGAATGGAAAGTGGCTGGAGCGGATCTCGCAGAGCCTCGGTGCGGCGTCCGACTTGGAGATTTGGGCGACTGGAAGTTCCTTGCATTGGGCGCGCTTTGTTGGAGGAGCATTCATTGCCGCCGTGCTCTTTCTGCTAGTTCTCTGGATCTTTGTTCCGCTGGGCCAGACCGTCAGCCGTCAAATGGATCGCGCGCCCAGTCCGCTCTCCGCCTATTCGTGGAACCTTTTGGGTAGCCTTGCTGGAATCCTGGCGTTTCTGGGCGCGAGCCGGTTGATGTTGCCGCCGTGGCTCTGGTTGGGAGTTGTGCTGCTGGGGTTTGCTCTGCTTCAGACGGAGAAGCGTTCCCAACTGCTTTTTGGAAGCCTCGTTGTGCCTCTCGTCCTCTTGTTGCACGATCCCGCCACCGCCGACAGTTACACCATGTGGACGCCCTATCAGCAAATCCAATACACGCGGCACTACGCGGAGAATGGAGATTTTTGGGGCGGCGAAGTATGGGCCAATCATGCCGGATATCAGTACATCGTGAACCTCTCAGCACCTTTTCTGGCACGACACCCTGGCTTGGTGAAAGAGGCCGTGGACGAAAACCCCTACAACGTGCCCTTCCGCTTTGCCTCGCCTTCGCCAAGCGTGATGATCGTGGGGTCGGGAACCGGCAATGACGTTGCGGCCGCGCTTCGGCACGACGCCCGCTCGGTCGACGCGGTAGAGATCGATCCAGCCATTCTGGCGCTTGGCAAGCGCGAGCATCCGGAGCACCCTTACGCTTCTCCGCGCGTGACCGTGCATCTGAATGATGCTCGTGCCTTTCTCAAGCGTAGTCCTGAGCTGTATGACCTCGTTTTATTTGGGCTGCTCGATTCGCATACCCAATTTTCCGATTACTCCAACATGCGCATCGACAATTTTGTGTACACCGAAGAGTCCTTCCGCGAGGCCAGCCGCCACCTTACCGCGAACGGCGTTCTATTCGTGAAGTTCCATGTGGATCATCCCTGGATGGCCGTGCGCCTGGAAGAGATGCTGCGAACGACATTCGGGAAACCGCCGGCGGTTTTTTATGCGGATTCCAGCTATGGCGCCACGGCCACGTGCTTCGCTATCTCGCCTTCGACAAGAATCGAAGATGCGCTCGCGGCGGATGCCCGGTTGTCCGAGTTTGTGCGGAAGAATGCAGTCCAGCCCAGCGCCAGCTTTGCGTCGGCCACGACCTCTGCAACCGCCACGCCCCCCACGACGGACGACTGGCCTTATCTCTATCACCAAGGCCGCTGGATTCCCCGCATCTACTACTCCCTCAGTGTGCTGGTGATCCTTGTGGCCCTTAGCCTCTATACGCGCATTCCCGAGGCAAGAAGTCAGGCTCCGTCGTTGTTTTTCTTCAGCATGGGGGCCGGCTTCCTGCTGCTGGAAACTCAGGTCATCAGCCGTCTTGCGCTCTTTTTCGGCACGACCTGGCAGGTGAATGGAATTGTGATCTCCGCGTTGTTGGTAGCGCTGTTGCTGGCCAATCTCCTGGTGGCCCGTGTCCGGCACGATATCCCTCGGTCTTGGACCCTGTTGGCTCTGCTTACGGGATTAGCACTGGCTTATTGGCTGCCGCTCAATCGTATCCCGGGAGCGCCGGCTATTGCCGGGGCCGTTGCAACGATGGTCTTTACAATTCCTGTGTTTTTCGCCGGCATCTTATTCGCTACGGAATTTCGAGTCGCTGCCTCGCCCAGTGCCGCTCTTGCCGCGAATATGCTCGGAGCCGTGGCCGGAGGTCTGTTGGAGAACCTCTCTTTGGTTTTTGGTATGAGAGCACTTCTGCTGGTTGCGATTGTTCTCTATAGCCTGGCTGGAGTTGGATTGTGGCGAAAATCGCCTGCGCGTTCTTCCGCGTTGGAGCCGGCCGACGTTCGTGCCTAGGAGAAGGCTGCCGCAGCCGCATGATTAGGAAAGTCTAAGCCGTTTTCGACCTAGATAGGTCGATCCAGGAATCAAATAGCGGCGCGTGCTTTAGCGAAAAAGAGCCAAAAATCAAAGGACTGAGCCAGTCCCCCAACCGGCTCAGTCCTTTTCCGGTGCAACCTTGGCGCGAACAAATGAACCGGTTGCCCCGGTGGTTTGAACAGCCACTTCCTAAAACGAAGGAGCGGATTAGACCCCTTTTCCAAGAGTTTCTTTTTTGAAGTTTTTTTTCATCCGGCCTTTTCGATATCTCTTGTCACTCTCAATTTTCTGCCCTCTTCTTTCAGAACTTCTGGCTTGGAAAATTGGAGCCCAAGAATTTAGATCGAAGCCCGGCTTGCACAGTTACGGAACGGTCTTGTCTGTCGCCTAGCTCATCCGACGCAAATAGGCTGGAGCTTTGGCCGAATGATGAAAGTCGGCGTATGCCTTCCCGGAAGGGTAGTATTCGGCCGCGAACTGGACAGTCCCAGCAGCCTCCTCTCCGGCAAAGCTGGCAATGAAGGCGAGCATGAGATCGATTCCCGCCGAGACTCCGGCAGAAGTCCAGATCGTGCCATCATTCACGTATCGCTCTTCAACCACCGTTACGTCGCCCAGGGCGCGCAGTCGATCCAGCGATCCCCAATGCGTTGTCGCCTTCCTTCCGGATAGAAGCCCGGCCCG
>Ga0070734_10001153_pt1 | contig 41395 bp, 40 predicted proteins | sample Coa_R1_8_FD_66444 | JGI IMG/M metagenome (GOLD analysis project Ga0070734, IMG submission 66444) | Surface soil microbial communities from Centralia Pennsylvania, which are recovering from an underground coalmine fire - Coalmine... | ecosystem: Environmental > Terrestrial > Soil > Unclassified ...
ATGAGCAAAGCCCGGGGAAGCGTGCGCTTAATTAATTAAGCAGCAAGTGCCAAGTTGTTGTTGGCAGTTCTAGTTTCCAGCCGATTACGGGTGGTTGGCCCCCGGCATGCCTCCGGGACGTGACAGCTTCCGTCGAAACCGTGTCGCCCCCTATCTGCTTATTTTAACACTCTTGCGCACGCCGCGTCTGGCACGAAGCAATTCTCGCCTGGCACAGCGAATTCACCCATTTGCTGCCGCCGAAAGATCCGCCGGTAGCTTGTGCCTCGTAAATCGCGATTCAGCTCGTAGTCTGACCCGACGCCATCGTAGTCGTTGGACTCAGATATGCCCGCGTACCCGCGATGTTCTTTAGTCCCCATTCGGCCACAGCGCTAAGAATAGGGAATATGCTTTGGCCTTTTTCCGTCAGCCGGTATGCCTCGCGGCCTGGCTGTTGCGGGGCAGGGAACTTCTCAATGAGCTTTTGCTTTAGAAGCGCTTCCAAACGGTCCGCGAGGATGTTCGTCGCGATTTTTTCCGGAGAGGCGAGAAACTCCTTGAACTGGGACTTTCCACAGAAGAGGTCGCGAATCACCAGTAATGTCCAGCGATCTCCGATTAGGTCAAGTGTGCAGGAGACCGGACAGGGCGATCTTTTGCTGGCGCGCATGGGTTTGATCCTCTACCGTATTTCCCCTTGACCTTAATCTTTTTACTTGTAAAATGCAAGTATCATACTTGCTCTTTGCAAGTGTCGGGAAACCGCCTGGGGGCGAAATCATCATGAAACGTTTATCGCTGCGATACGGGCCTTGGGCTCTTGTTACCGGAGCTTCCTCGGGCATCGGACAGGCCATTGCCTGCGAGCTTGCGAAAGAGGGATTCAATCTTGTACTCGTAGCCCGCAAGGAAGACTTTCTTCGCAAACTCGCACAAGAACTCGCCGCGAAATGGAAGACAGAATCGAGGACGATTGCCGCTGATCTGACGTCGACGGTGGCACTCGACACAGTGATGTCCGCAACCATGGACATCGATGTTGGCCTGCTCGTTGCCGCTGCAGGCTTCGGGACGTCCGGCCCTTTTCTTGATTCGCCGCTCGACCTTGAGCTGGAAATGCTCACAGTGAACTGCGCTTCCTTAACGGCCCTGACGTGGCATTTTGGCCGCCGCTTCGCGCAACGCCGCCGAGGAGCGGGAATCATACTGCTTAGCTCGATTGTCGGCTTTCAGGGAATGCCATGGGCAGCTCACTATGCTGCCACCAAAGCCTACGTTCAGACGCTTGCCGAAGCCTTGCAGATTGAGCTCGCTGCCAAAGGAATCGATGTGCTCGCGGCAGCACCGGGCCCCACGGAATCCCGCTTCGCGGAACGTGCGGGCATGCGCATGGGCAAGGCCCTGAATCCTGAGGAGATTGCGTGGCCAATCCTGGAAGCTCTAGGCCGCAAGGCAACCGTGCTGCCCGGCCTTCTTTCCAAGCTCTTGGTTTGGTCGCTTCTTCCGCTCCCTCGTTGGGCGAGAATCCGAATCATGGGGCAAGTCATGAGAGGAATGACCGCTCACCGCCCCACTGCTTAGGCTCGTCATTTAAGACACCAGCACAATTGGGCACACTAGTACCGCGTTCCCGTTGACGCCCCGCCAAGCCCCTTCCACAATGGCTAAACGGGAGCGCTTTGGCGCCTTTTCCCGCCGATTTCTATGTCACAGGAACCCACAGCTGTCGAACAAGCCATCGCTCGCGCGCTGCGGGACAACCTCGAGCGCCTGCAGCGATCTGCCGAGGAGATGCACCACGCCGTCAACGACGTCGTCTCCGCGTGCGCCAGCAACCGTCCGACGAACGCCCTTCCACCGCTCCTTCGTGCACAAACGGCTGCCGCGTCCTTAAATGCCTCCCTGGAAGTCTTGTCCAGATTCGTAACCGTGGCGCTGCAACCGGCCCAGCGTTCTCCACTTGAAGCGGAAATGGCCCGCCTCGCGTCCGCAGTCGCCGTCGAAGCGCCGGCCGCTCCTCCCGCGCCTGTACGTCCGGCTCCCTCAGCACCGCCAGCTCACATGGCAACGGTGCCTTCAGTCCCCGCAATTCCGGTTGCTCAGCACCACGCACCGCCGCCTCCCATCGTCACTGCCGTACCCGCCCATTTCGAAGTCGAGCCGGAGCCGATGCCGGTTCCCGCTGAAGAACCCGCCGACATGGGTGCCGAGTTCGATGTGAACCAGCTTTCGTCCGAGGAACAAGAACTACACAGGCGTGCAAATCGGGTGGCGAAAGTTTCCATGCAAGATATTAAGATGTTGAGGCCGGAACAGGTTCGCCTGGGCCGCGAAAATAAAGATATCTGCATCCGATTGAAAGATGACATTGAGAAAGCTCACCGCGAATACGACCGCCGCTTCAAACCCATCATGGATCACCCAGTGGATTACTTTTACCGCTGGATGGTGGAAATTCTGGCGGAAGGCGACGCCAGCGCGCTCGGCGAATATCCCTACGCTGCGCCCGTTGCCCGGCACTAATTTTTCTTCAACGAAAAATCCTCCTGCGAGTTCCACGCTGCGCGCCGCAATTTCGCTGGCGCTGATTATTTTTGTATCCCTGGGTTTCGCTCATTCCGCTTCGGCGCAGTCTTCGAAAAAGCGTAAACAGAAAAAGCCTTCGATTCCGTGCCGTGCGGGATGTAAGCCGGAAACGACGACCCCCGAAATTGCCACTCCCACGGCCGATGACGCAGCGGCGCTCCAGCAACTGTCCGAACTCGCCCGCGCGGTTCACAATGCAACGCCGGGAGCGTACGAAAAACTTTCCGCATTTGCGACCAAGCACGCAAACGACATCTGGGGAGCGCGCGCCGCTCTCGCTCTCGGCTACGAAGACAATCAAAAAAACCGTATGCTGCCCGCAGCCACGTGGCTCGCAAAAGCAAAAGCCGACACCGTTCTCCAGGAATATGTTCTGTACTGGCGTGCGCAAACGAATCACGCGCTGAAGAAAAATGCCGACGCCTACGCCGACCTGCAAAAAATTCTCGCGGAATACCCGAACACTGCCGCCAAGGAACAGGTTCTCGAAGCCTTCGCACCGCTCGCCGTGGAAATGGGCAAGCCGCAATCTGCCATCGACGCGCTGAATGGCTATTCGCCCACGTTCAGCAAGCCTGCCCTGCTCCTCGAACGCGCTCACGCCTACCAATCCGCTGGCCAGCCCCTCCGCGCCGTCAAGGACTATCAGACAATTTTCTATAAGTTTCCGTTTTCCGATGAAGCCAAAGCTGCCGGAAGTGCGCTGCCGTCGCTGCAAAAGCAGCTTCACTCCGAATTTCCTTACGGTACCGCGGAAATGCAGGAACAACGCGCCCAGGCTTTTTTTGACGCTCACAAATGGCGAGAAGCGCGCCCCGAATTTGAAAAGCTCGTGAGCATGCTCCACGACCCTGCGAATCCGGTGCGGCAGTTGGCGCAGCTCCGGGTCGCGCAGATTCGCGTCCAGCTAAAATCCCCGATGTCGCTGGTTACCTCTCTTTCGCCAACCGACCCCGAAGTTGACGCCGAACGGATTTACACAATTTCGCAGCTCCAGCGCACCGCAAAAAACGAATCCGCGATGTTCGCTTCGATCGAGCAGGTCGTCCAGAAATATCCAAACTCCAAATGGGCCGATGAAGCTTTAATGGCGGCAGGGAATTACTATTGGGTTGGCCTCGACCGCAACAAAGCCGCCCAATACTATCAACGCGTTCTCGATACCTACCCGAGCAGCAAAAATGATTTCAACGCTGAATGGCGAATCGCCTGGGTCGCTTATCTTAATCGCGCTTTTGACGCCGACGATCGTTTCCGCGCGTTCCTGCTGAAATACCCAGTCTCAACAAACACAGTCGACGCGCTCTATTGGCTTGGCCGAAATGCCGAACGTACTGGCAATCCCGCCCATGCTCGCGCGTTTTATACGAAAGCTGTCGAGCGTTTCCCGCAGACCTATTTTGGCTACGCGGCTGCTGCTGCGCTCGCAAAGCTCGGCGCTGGCGATCCCGACGCACCGGACTTTCTCGAAAAAATTCCGCCCCCGCCCGCCCTTCGCTCTTTCGACGAACCGATTCCCGTCGCCGCCGATGACCGCTGGGCCCGCGCGCAAGCGCTTCGCTCGATCGCCTTTGATGCTTCCGCGGAACAAGAGCTAAAATCCGCTTTCTTTGCCACCGGCTCCCCGCGCTTCCTCCTCGAAGCCGCGCAAGCCACGTTCGATCAGGGGCACTTCGCCACCGGCATGGCCTACGCCCGCACCATCGTTCCCAGTTTCGATTCGCGCAATTTCAATGAGATCCCGCTCAACGTTTGGAAAGCGCTCTATCCGCTACCGTATGAATCTTCCTTGCGCCGCGAATCCGGAAAAAATGATCTCGACCCCGCCGTTGTTGCCGGCTTGATCCGCCAGGAATCTACGTTCCAGGCTGACGTCATTTCCTACGCGAACGCCTACGGTCTGATGCAAATTCTGCCGAAGACCGCGAAGATTCTCTCCAAGCAGCTTCACGTCAAATACTCGAAAGACAAGCTCTTCGATCCTGCGTACAACATCCAGCTCGGCACTTTTTATTTCAAAGGCCTTGTCCAGTTGACCGGCTCCCCTGAGGGCGCCCTTGCCGCCTATAATGCGGGCGAAGACCGCATCGCTGCGTGGAAAGCCGAACGTAATTACGACGAAATTCCGGAGCTCGTCGAGTCCATCCCATTCACGCAAACGCGCGAATATGTCCAAATCGTTTTGCGCAACGCTCAGCTGTATCGCATGATCTACGGCACCGGTTCGAACACTCCGGCCTCCACCGCCGCCGCATCCACGAACTCGTCCTCGCAAGCGCGCCGCTAGCGCATCCGCGCTTTGCTTTTCACGCGTTCAACCGTAAACTTTCAACTCTCAACCTCTTAGGGTGAAGCGTGACCACTGAATCGTCCATGGCGCAGATCTCGCGCCGCATGATTTCGGCCAAAGCCGAACAATTCACCGAATCCGTAATTCGCGAGATGACGCGCCTCGCGTTGAAGCACCACGCTGTGAATCTCTCCCAGGGCTTTCCAGATTTTCCCGCTCCGGACTCCGTCAAGGAAGCCGCCCGCCAGGCCATCAGCGACGACATCAATCAATACGCCATCACCTGGGGCGCCAAGCCGCTCCGCGATGCGATTGTCGAAAAATTTCATCGTACGCAGGGAATTCGCGTCGATCCGGAACGCGAAATCACCATTTGCTGCGGCTCGACCGAAGCCATGATGTCCGCCATGCTTGCCATCATCAATCCCGGCGACGAAATTGTCGTCTTCGAGCCGTTCTATGAAAACTACGGCCCCGACGCGATTCTTTCCGGCGCATCGCCCCGCTTCGTCAAAATGCGGCCTCCCAAGAACGAAAATTCCGAGTGGACCTTCGACTTCGACGAACTTGCCTCCGCCTTCGGCCCGCACACCAAAGCCATCATCCTTAACACTCCGAACAATCCCACCGGAAAAGTTTTCACGCTCCGCGAACTCGAATTCATTCGCGACCTTTGCGTCAAGTGGAACGCCTACTGCGTCACAGACGAAATTTACGAGCACATCCTCTACGACGGCACCGCGCACATCACCATGGCTCGCCTCGACGGCATGCGTGACCGCACCATCGTCATCAACGGCATGTCAAAAACGTACAGCGTCACCGGTTGGCGCGTCGGTTGGGCCATCGCTCCGCCGGAAACGACACAAGCCATCCGCAAAGTGCACGATTTCCTCACGGTCGGCGCCGCCGCACCGCTCCAGCAAGCCGGAGCAATCGCGCTCCATTCGCCGCAGTCTTATTACGATGGCCTCGCGGCAACTTACACAAAGAAACGCGAGCGCCTGCTCAAAATTCTCTCCACCGCCGGATTCGCTGTCTTCAAGCCGCGCGGCGCGTACTACATCATGACCGACATTTCCCGCTTCACTTTTCCCGAAAAAGACCCGCGCTTCGCCTCTGAATCCAAAGACGTAGCCTTCGCCAAATACCTCGTTCAGGAAATCGGCGTCGCCTGCGTTCCCGGCTCCAGTTTCTACAATGACTCCCAGGATGGCGCTTCTCAGGTCCGCTTCACCTTCTGCAAAAAAGAAGAAACTCTGTCCGCCGCCGAAGAGCGCTTCTCTAAATTGCGCGCCTCCTAGAGCCGACGAAGCGCCACCGCCGGCCCGAAGTTGAGGCGCCCACGGCAACTTATCGCTCGGCTCGCGCAATACCGCGACTACCCGCAGCCATCCGTTTTAGTTATGTTGGAAAATGTTAACGATAGCAGCCAGGTCTTGCCCTGCATCGTTTACTGCTCGGAAGGCCTGTTTAAATCGTTTTATATCAATAACTTCTAAATTTTGGGGTAGGGAACTGACGGTCGGTTGCCCTGTGGTGGTTAGCCCCCTACCCCGCGAGTGGTCTTGCTTGTATAGACGAGGTCAGCGTGCAAAAAGTTTCCCCAACCCGCAAAAATAATTTAATCCATTCGAAGGCTCTTCAGGCTAATTCCACCGTGTCCAGGTACCGCGCCACCGCCACATCCCACGAGAATTTCTCTTTTGCCGCCGCCTGCATCGCCTGCGCCGCAGATGGCTCGCCGTGCGTCAACCACATTTTCTTCGGCGCCGTCTGCAACCCACCCATCCATCGCAGCAACTCGCTTTTTCCCGCATGCGCGGAAAACTGGCCCATCGTAATAATTTCCGAATTCACCGGCACCGCGCCGCCAAAGAGGTGCAGCATCTTCGCTCCCTCCTGCAAAGCGCGCCCTCGCGTCCCTTCCGCTTGAAATCCCGCCAGAATCACCGCGTTCTTCGCGTCAGGCAAACGTTGCGCAAGGTGATGCAGCACGCGCCCTCCGGTAATCATTCCGCTCGCCGAAATAATGATGCACGGCGTTTTCACGTCGTTAATTTTCTTTGAATCGTCCACGCTTCGCGTCAGATGAAACTCATGCACGTTCAACGGATCGTGGTCGCCCGAATCATCCAGTCGCTTCATGTCCAGGTCGTGGTCTTCCGTGTGCCGCACATAAAACTCCGTCGCGCTCAGCGCCATGGGGCTGTCCACGTATACCGGAATCCGCGGAATCCGCTGCTCGTCCTCCAGCTGCCGCAAGAAGTACATGAACGTTTGCGTCCGCCCGATCGCAAACGCCGGAATCACAATAGACCCGCCGCGCTTCACGACCCTATTCACGATGTCCGCCATCAATTGCACGGGATCGCCGTCCGGATGCTCCCGGTCGCCATACGTCGATTCGCAAATCACATAGTCGCCGCCCGGTGGCGTCACCGGATCATTCAGGATCGGCTGGCCGTACCGCCCCACGTCACCCGAAAAAACCAATGTCGTATTCTTCCCGCTTTCGCGAATCGTCAACCGGAAGCTGCACGACCCCAGAATGTGTCCCGCGTCACACGACTCCAGATGAAACTCCGGCGAAATATCAAATCCGCCGCTCCTCGGCATGGGAGTCAATCTGCCCAGCATCGGCTCAACGTCAGCAGTCGTGTACAACGGCCGAATATCGGCGGCATTGCTATTCTTCGCCTTGCGTTTCGCGCGCTCTGCATCTTCTTCCTGCAAATGCCCGGAATCTTTCAGCGACAATGTCGTCAGTTCAATCGTCGACTGATTCGCATAAATCTTGTTCTTGTACCCGTCGCGCGTCAGGCAGGGAAGCCACCCGCAATGGTCCAGATGCGCATGCGTCAGCACGCAATAATCAATCGCCGCCGGGCTCACCGGCAGCGGCTTGAAATTCCGTTCTTCCAATTCACGTGAACCCTGAAAAATCCCGCAATCAACCAGCAGCTTTTTCCCCGCTGCCTCCACCAGATACTTCGATCCCGTTACCGTCCCCGCCGCTCCCAAAAATGTAAGCTTTGCCATCCGCTTCCCCCATGACTGCAAACGCCTTCCACCTTACCTTAGTCTCGCGCGGCAAAACAAAATTTTGGAGTGCGGCTCTACGCCACCTTGGCAAAACGAGCCGCACCACTCAAACAAAAAGAGGACGGGGAGTACCCCGTCCTCTTTTGCCATTCGACCCAATATTGCTTCTCTTAGAGCTCTTTCACGCAACGTCAAAGCGATCGTTGTCCATCACTTTGGTCCACGCAGCCACAAAGTCTTTCGCGAACTTCTCCCCCGAGTCCGCACACGCATAAACTTCCGCGAGCGCGCGCAGCTGGGATTGCGAACCGAAGATCAGGTCGACACGCGTCGCTGTCCATTTGAGCGCGTTCGTCTTCCGGTCGCGGCCTTCGTAAACCTCTCCCGCTCCATTCGACGAATTGCTCTGCTGCCATACCGTGCCCATGTCGAGCAGGTTGACGAAAAAGTCGTTCGTCAGCGTCTCCGGCTTCTTCGTGAAGACGCCGTATGCGGCCTTTGCGTGATTCGCGCCGAGCACGCGCAAGCCACCGACGAGAACGGTCATCTCCGGCGCCGTCAGTTTCAGCAACTGCGCCTTGTCCACCAACAATTCTTCCGGACTCACGCCAGATTTGCCGCTGAGATAGTTGCGGAATCCGTCCGCCTTCGGTTCAAGCGGCTCGAACGAAGCAACGTCCGTCTGTTCTTGCGAAGCGTCCATCCGCCCCGGCGTGAACGGCACTTTGACGTCGTAGCCAGCCGCCTTTGCCGCTCTTTCGATTGCCGCGCCGCCTCCCAGAACAATCAGGTCGGCCAGCGAAACTTTCTTCCCGCCGCTCGCCGATGCGTTGAACTCTTTCTGAATCGCTTCGAGCTTCTGCAGAACTTTCGCGAGCTGGGCCGGCTCGTTGGCCGCCCAATCCTTTTGTGGCGCAAGGCGAACGCGCGCGCCGTTCGCGCCCCCGCGTTTGTCCGAGCCGCGGAACGTCGACGCGGACGCCCACGCAGTCGAAACCAGCTCAGCAACAGACAGCCCCGACGCGAGAATTTTCGCCTTCAGTGCCGCAATTTCCTGTTCCCCAATCAACGCATGATTCACCGCGGGAATTGGATCTTGCCACGCCAGCGTTTCCCTCGGAACCAACGGCCCGAGATACCGCACAATCGGGCCCATGTCGCGATGCGTCAACTTGAACCATGCGCGCGCAAACGCGTCTGCAAACTGATCCGGATGCTCGTAAAAGCGGCGCGAAATTTTTTCGTAAGCTGGGTCAAACCGCAACGCGAGGTCCGTCGTCAGCATCGATGGCGCGTGGCGCTTCGATGGATCGTGTGCGTCCGGCACCGTCCCAGCGCCTCCCCCATTCTTCGGTTTCCACTGATTCGCTCCGGCCGGGCTCTTGGTCAACTCCCATTCGTAGCTGAACAGATTTTCGAAGAAATCGTTGCTCCACTTCGTTGGTGTATCGGTCCAGATCACTTCCAGTCCGCTGGTGATTGCGTCGGCTCCTTTGCCGCTGCGGAATTTGCTCTTCCAGCCCAGTCCTTGCTCTTCAATGGGTGCCGCTTCCGGTTCCGGTCCCACATTTGTCGCTTCGCCTGCTCCGTGTGTTTTCCCAAAAGTGTGGCCGCCGGCAATCAACGCAACCGTTTCTTCGTCGTTCATCGCCATGCGGCGGAACGTTTCGCGAATGTCCCTCGCCGCCGCGATCGGATCCGGCTTGCCATTTGGCCCTTCCGGATTCACGTAAATCAGTCCCATCTGCACAGCGCCGAGTGGATTTTGCAGATCGCGGTCGCCCGTGTAGCGCTCGTCGCCTAGCCACTTGCTTTCCGGCCCCCAGTAAACCTCTTCTGGCTCCCAAACGTCTGCACGCCCTCCGCCAAATCCAAACGTCTTGAAGCCCATCGATTCGAGAGCCACATTTCCCGCGAGAATCATCAAGTCGGCCCAGGAAATCTTGCGTCCATATTTCTGCTTGATAGGCCAGAGCAGCCGCCGCGCCTTGTCCAGGCTCACGTTATCCGGCCAGCTATTTAGCGGCGCAAAGCGCTGTTGTCCCGCTCCGGCGCCACCGCGGCCATCGCCGATGCGATACGTCCCCGCGCTGTGCCATGCCATTCGAATGAATAGCGGCCCGTAGTGCCCAAAGTCCGCCGGCCACCAGTCCTGCGAATCCGTCATCACTGCATGAAGGTCCTTAATCACCGCATTCAGGTCGAGACTCTTGAATTCCTTTGCGTAGTCAAACTCCTCGCCCATTGGATCTGACAAGGACGATTGCTGGTGAAGAACCTGTACGTTCAGCTGATTTGGCCACCAATCGTTATTCTTCGGCGCTGACGCTTTTCCCGTAAACGGGCATTTCGCTTCGCTTGACACGTTCTGCTCCTCTGAAGGGACTTTGTCGTCCATGAATTCGTCCACACTGCGGCGACCCCGCAAGACTACGCACCGCGCTCCTATTCTTCCAATATCTAGTTCAGATAAGATGGATAGGCATAGCCTATGGGTAAAAGTTTTAAAAAGGAGAACAGCTCTCGCCGTCGGAATTTGGTCCCCAGTCAAAAGCCTCGCGCTTTTACTGAGAACTGAAGACTGACAGCCGATGACTGCTTTATCGAACTCCACCAACTCCGCTATTTCTGTGCCGTAGCGCACACCGGCTCTTTTTCCCGAGCCGCCGAACAGTCCAACGTCTCCCAGCCATCTCTTTCGCAGCAAATTCTCAAACTCGAAGACGAACTCGGCGCCCGTCTTTTCGACCGCCTCGGCCGTTCCGTCCGCCTCACCGAAGTGGGCAAAGCCTTTCTGCCGCGCGCTCGCGCTGTTTTGCACGAACTCGAAGCCGCCCGCGGCGATGTCTTCGAGCAAAAAGATTCCATCGGCGGCTCTGTCACGATCGGCGCAATCCCGACCGTCGCGCCTTACTTGCTCCCACAAATCCTCACTGCATTTTCAAAAAAGTTCCCGCAAGCTCAACTTACCGTCGTCGAAGAAATCACTCCCGTGCTTCTCGATCGTCTTCGCGCCGGCACCATCGATGTCGCCGTTCTCGCCCTTCCCATTCGCGGCCACGAATTCGAATCGTTCCCGCTCCTCACCGAACCGCTCTTCGCGGTCCTGCCCAGGAAACACAAGCTCGCAAATCGGCGCTCCATCTCGCTGAAAGACGTTCGCTCGGAACCTTTCCTTCTCTTGCGGGATGGCCACTGCTTTCGCGAAAACGCCTTCGCCGCGTGCGACCGCGCGCGCGTCCATCCGCAAGTCATCTTCGAAAGCGGTCAATTCTCCAGTTTGCTCGGCATGGTCGGCGCGGGCATGGGTGTCTCGCTCATCCCGCAAATGGCCATCGAGAAAAAATCCGGCTGCCGCTACGTTTCGATTTCCGATCCCGAAGCCACTCGAACCATCGGCGCAGTCATCCTCCGCGGACGCTCCCAAACCCGCGCCAATTTAAGCTTTCTGGATCTCCTCCGCCAATCCTGCGCGAAGTAGAGCACTACGCCGCGCGTCGAATCTCTTTAATCCCGCGCCCCAGCTTTCGCCGCAACAAAGTTCGCAAAGTCACACCATCTTCATAGCCGACTCGCGACGCAATCTCGTCCACGCTCTCATTCGTCGTTTTCAGCAGATGAACTGCACGCTCCACCCGCAAACTCTGAAAATATTCCAGTGGTGTTTTTCCCAACACCGTCTGCAACCGCCGCGCTAGCGTCCTCTTGCTCGTCGCCACCGATTTCGCCGCTTCGTCCAGTGAGAACCCATGCGGCAATCGGATTCGCGCCCAGTTTTCGAATCTTTCCACCATCGGGTCCGAGTGAATAAGATGGTCCGAGATCACGTAAGCCGATTGCGCCGGCCGCGAATCCACAATCAAATATTTTGCCGTCAATGCTGCCAGCTTCGGGCTCTTCTGCCGGATCAGCCACAACGCCAAATCCATGTGACTCAGCGCTGCTCCCGCCGTTACGACTCGGCCGGATTTCACAATCATGTGCGATTCCTCGACAATCACTTGCGGATATCGCTTCCGAAACACCGGCGCCAGCCACCACGTTGTCGTCGAATGTTGCCCGTCCAACAATCCCGATTCCGCCATCACAAACGTTCCCACGCAGGCCGCGCTCATTAGGGCGCCCCGCTTTGCCCACACGCGCAGCGTCGCTGCCGCATCCTGCACTTCCTTCTTTGCCAGAGCTCTCTCAAGCGGTTCCGGCATCTTGTAGCCGATCGCCGGCACGATCACGCAGTCCGGTGCGCCTCCTCCCGGGCGCGTAACGGGCACCGCCAATCCCTGCGCTGTCATCACTCTTGCCTTCATGCCCACGATTTTCGCGTCAAACCGAGGCGCAGACATTCCCGACATTTCCGCGAGTTCATTCGCCGTTTGGAAGGCGTCCAGAACGGTTGCCAGCCCCGTATCGAACACGTTGCTCAACGCCAGGACAAAAATCTTCATGGCAAAAACGATATCGTATTTGGCATTCCTGTCAATAGCTGTGGCACGCCCAAAAACGCTATCGTCCGAAATTGTAAATTGCAGTTTTTTGTCCAAGGAGGATTCTTGTGCCAAAAGGCGCCCCGCAACTGGCATTGTTTGTCCGTTTGGAAGCAAAAAAAGGAAAGGAAAACGACGTCACACAATTCCTGGAAAAAGCCCTCGAGCTTGCCAATCAGGAAGCGACAACTCCCGTCTGGTTCGCGCTGCGTCTGGGCCCCGCAACATTCGCCGTCTTTGATGCGTTCGCCGACGAATCGGGTCGCCAGGCTCACCTCAACGGCGCAATCGCTACGGCCCTCGTCGCCACTGCCCCGGATTTGCTCGCAACTCCGCCAGTCATCGAGCGAATCGAAGTGCTCGGCGCGAAGCTCCCCGGTTAGTACCGCCCATGAGCCAACTTCGCACCGACATCTTGCAATGCATCGGTAACACTTCCGTGCTGCCACTCCGGAATATCCCGCCCAGGAGTGGTGTCCGTATTCTGCTTAAGATCGAAAGCGAAAATCCCACCGGCAGCATGAAAGACCGCATGGCCCTCGCCATGATCGAAGCCGCCGAAGCCGACGGTCGCCTCAAGTCTGGCGGCAACGTAGTCGAATACACGGGCGGCAGCACCGGCGTCTCCCTCTCTCTTATCTGCGCCGTTAAAGGCTACCCGTTGCACATCGTCTCTTCCGACGCCTTCGCGCAGGAAAAACTCGATTACATGCGCATCTTGGGCGCCAATCTCCAAATTGTAAAAAGCGATTACGGCCGCATGACCGCAAAGCTCACACGCGACATGATCGAAGCTGCCCGCCTCATCACCGAAAAAACCGGCGGATACTGGACCGATCAGCTCAAAAACACCGACCAGCTTTCCGCTTACCACAAAATGGCCGAAGAGATTTGGACTCAGACCGACGGACACGCCGATGCTTTTGTCCAAAGTGTCGGAACTGCCGCTTCGCTTCGCGGCATCGCCGAAGGCTTGCGCCGCCGCAATCCCGCCATAAGAGTTGTCGCCGTCGAACCCGCTGAATCTCCCGTGCTGTCTGGCGGAAAGCCCGGCGCTCACAAAATTGACGGTATTGGCGCTGGCTTTGTCGTCCCGCTTTGGCGCACCGACATCGCCGACTCTTTCGAACGCGTCTCGACGGACGACGCCGTCGCAATGGCCACGCGCCTCGCCAGGGAAGAAGGCATCTTCGCGGGCACTTCCACCGGCGCCAACGTTGTCGCAGCGTTACGCCTCGCCGCAAACCTTGCGCCGCACACTACAATCGTCACCGTCATGTGCGATACGGGCATGAAATATCTGAAAAATTACGGAGCCAGACGCAACGGCTGACAAATTCCCTAGCTCTGCGTCGCGCGCGCTCCGAGGCTCAAGCGCTCTTCGGTCAAATCCAATTCGCGTTCGAGCTGCCGCAGCAACTCATCATTGATCTCGCCATTGTTCCGCAATTGCACGGCCGTTCGCCGCTCGACTTGCAGCATCTCCTGCAACAATTGCGAATGTTTCGCCGTTCGTTCTCGTGCCAGTTGCGGCTCCGGCCCCGCTTCACTGGAATATTTCGTGATCTTCGTCTCGTACATCCGGAACAGGTTGTCGTACACTTCTGAAAAATCGTCTCCGTCCTTTGCTCGCACTTGATTCAGCCGCTCCAGCGCTGCCCGCAAAATCTTCTGCCGCGCCTGATGCTCTTCTTCATCGGACGCCGGCGCTCCCGCCAGCCCCAGCGCCCGAATCAGCGGCGGCAGTGTTAGGCCCTGTCCCACCAGCGTCACGATGATCACCGCGAACGTCAGAAAAATAATCATGTCTCGCTGCGGAAACGCTTCGCCGTTATTCAGTAGCTCCGGCAACGAAATCGCCGCGGCCAGCGACACCACTCCTCGCATCCCGGTCCATCCCACCACAAAAATCTGCCGCGGCTTCGGCATCGCAACCGTTTGTCCCAGCACTTTCCTCCGAATCAGGTTCGCCACATACGCGCCGGGATACATCCAGATCAGCCGCAACAATATCAAAATCACGCTGAGCACCAGTCCATCCAGAATCAATCCGCTCAGCCTGTACTCCTTCAACTCCGCAATCACGTACGGCAATTGCAGTCCAATCGCCATGAACACCAGTCCGTTCATCACAAATGTCAGCGAATCCCACACCGCCCACGCCTGCATCCGCACCGTCGCCGAAAAAAACTCGGAGCTCTTCCGCGATAAATACAATCCGCAAGCAATCACTGCCATCACACCCGACGCATGCGCCGCCTCCGCCGTCAAATACACGACATACGGCACGACGACACTCAGCGTAATTTCAATCGGCCCATCATCCAGTCGCCGTTCGAACCACTCCACCACCAATCCAATCGCCAGGCCGATTAAAATCCCGACGCAGATCAAAAACAACAATCGCGTCACGCCTTGCCCCACAGTCGGCCGCTCGCCCGTCACCACCAGCGCCACCGCGAATCCCAGCGCCACCAGTCCCGTCGCGTCGTTCACCAGGCTTTCGCCTTCCAGCACATCCACAATCCGCTTCGGCAGTCCAACACGTCGCGCAATCGCCGTCGCCGCAATTGCATCTGTCGTCGATAGCACCGCTCCCAGCACGAATCCCAATCGCCAGTCGAATCCTCTAAATACCCACGGCGCGGCAATCGCCACACCCGCTGCCGTAAACGCCACCAATCCCACGGCCAGCATGAAAATGCTTATGAAATTTTCTCGAAAATCGCGCCACGACGTCTGCCACGCTCCGCTGTAAAGCAGCGGCGGCAGCACCACCAGAAAGACCACCTCCGGATTCAGTTGAATCTTCGGGACGCCCGGCACAAAACTCAGCGCCAGCCCCGCAATCACTAGCACAATCGGGTATGGCGTCTTCAGTTTTTGTGCCAGCACCGCGAACGCTACCACCAGCACCAGCAACGCCAGCGCAATCAGCTCCGCCGCGTGGATCCCCTCGCCGCTCATCTTTCCCCTCGCGAACTAATCGTTCATCCTACTTTACTTTTATGGCCGCAACCTGCGTTCCTCTCCTTCTTCCGCACTGCTCCACCGCTTTTCTGGACGCCCTCCGCGCCCCAATGTTAAACTCTTTAGGTCGTTCTCCGGTGGGGCCGTGATGCAATTTGGAAGCGTCCCGGTGAAACCGGGAGGTCGTAGATTCACATCGGTGGGGCCGTGGCGCAGTTGGGAGCGCGCCTCGATGGCATCGAGGAGGTCGAGGGTTCGAATCCCTTCGGCTCCACCAATTTCAACAAAAAATTTCGCCTGATGTAGGGGCCGCTTTCTGAAGCGCCCCTTTTTCTCGCCCGCCATGCAACCGCCATGCTATTTTTGAAGTCCTATCTACATAGAGCTTTTGCTGCAGGAGACGCCGTTTGCTGAGCCTTCTCGACTTACTGAAGTTGACGCGCCGTCAGATTCCGACCGCAGCTCTTTTTTTCTCCGCGTCTCTTGCCGCGCAATCCACCGGTCCTCTCACGCCGCCTCCCGCCTCCGGCCCCGCTCCCAGCGCACCCGGCGCCATCAAATCCGCTCCCGTTCCGCACAAAGCTGAACCCGAAGCTCCCATCACCCACGAGCCGCCCGCCATGCCGCCCGAACAGATAATCCAGAAATTCGCCGAACGCGAAGTCGAACTCAAAAAAGTTCTCGGTTCTTACACTTGGACTCAGTATTTCCAGATGCAGACCGTCGACTCCGACGACATCCCCGATGGCAACTACGAAGTGCAGAGCGACATCCTCTTCACGCCCGACGGCAAACGCTTCGAAAAAGTCACCTACGCTCCCGCCAACACCCTCACTCGCATCTCGATGACTCAGGAAGATCTCGACGACCTCAAAAAAATTCAGCCGTTCGCTTTCACCGGCGACGAGCTCATGAAATACAACATCACTTTCGTCGGCCGTCAAAAAGTCGACGATCTCTCCACCTACGTCTTCGATGTCGCTCCGAAAGTCATTGAGAAAAAACAGCGCTATTTCCAGGGCCGTCTCTGGGTCGACGACCACGACCTGCAAATCGTCAAAACTTACGGCAAAGCCGTTCCCGACATCGTCACCAAACACGGAGAAAACCGCTTTGCTCGCTTCACCACCTATCGCGAAAATCTTTTCGGCGATCTCTGGATTCCCACTTACACCCACACCGACGACACGCTTCCGTTCACCACGGGTCCCATCCACATTCGCGTCACCGTGAAATACACCAATTACAAACGCTTCGGTTCGACTTTCAAAATCGGCCCCGCCACAGAAGCTCCGCCGCAATAAGTTTGCTTTGTGTAGTCCAGCGGCTTTAGCCGCGGAAATGCTCGGCACGGTTCAACAATCTGACTTCTGCCCGCGTCAGCGCGCGCGCGCTCCCTTTCGCCAACTCTCCCAACGTCACCGCCCCAATCGCCACGCGCACCAGCCGCAACACCTCCACTCCGCACGCTTCCAGCATTCGCCGAATCTGCCGGTTCTTCCCCTCGTCCAGAATAATTTCAATCCAGCTGTTCTTTTCTCCCGCTCGCAAAATTCTCACCGCCGTCGCTCGCAACTCTTCGCCGTCATCCACGACTCCCGCTCGCAATCGCTCCAGCAGGGAATCATCCGCCACCGCGCCTATCTGCACGTGATACGTTTTCTCCACATGACTCTCCGGCGCCGTAATCCGCGCCGCCCACTCCGTATCGTTTGTCAGCAACAACAATCCTTCGCTTGCCTTGTCCAAACGTCCCACCGGTCCCATCCATTCCGATCCCACGGGCAGAAGCGAGTAAACAGTCTCGCGGCCTTTCTCGTCTTCCGCCGTCGTCACAATTCCTCGCGGCTTGTTCACCATCCAATATTTTCTCTCCGCCGCCTTCACGCCCCGCCCATCCACTTCCACGCGATCCCGCCCCAGCCACACCGGCGTCTCCGCATCGCGCCGCACGATTCCATTCAGCCTCACCCGCCCCGCGCGAATCAGCTCCGCCGCTTCCGACCGCGAACAAAATCCCAGCTTCGATAGCGCCCGCGCCAGCCCCGTCCTTTTTGCCTCCGCATTTTTTCCCGCTCGCCTCAACGCGTTCTCCCAAAATCCCTCTTCCAATCCGGCATTTTCGCCGGATCCTGCATCCTACATTTCATTTGGGGTTCTGTTCTCATATCGTTAGAATCCCTCCACCTTGACGGAGGCACTATGCTCTCTCTTCTCTCGCGTCAGATATTTTTCCTGGTTGCGGTCTCCAGCTTTGCAATCCCCACTGCCGTCCGCGCACAGGATTCGGCTCCGCCGCCTGCTGCATCTGCAGCTTCACCCGATGACGCTTATCAAGCTCAGCGCAAATTCGCCATCGCCCTGCTGAACCAGCAAAAACATATCGAAGCGCTTCCAGTTTTTGAATCGCTCGCCAAGCAGCATCCTGACGATCCCGAAGTCCTATTTGGTTGGGGCGCTTGCCTCGTCACGCACTCCGCCACTGTCGCCGATCCCGACGCCGCCCGGCAGGAGCGCCTTCACGCCCGCCAGCTTCTTTTGCGCGCCAAAGAACTCGGAAAGAATAGCAATCTGCTCTTGAACTTGCTCGACCTGCTTCCCGCTGACGGTTCAGCACCGCCTTTTTCTTCGGCCACCGGTGCCGACTCCGCCATGCGCGCCGGCGAAGCGGCCTTCGCCAAAAACGACTACGACGAAGCCATCAAGAATTATTCGCACGCGTTGGAACTCGATCCGAAAAATTACGACGCCACACTGTTCGTCGGTGATTCATACTTTGCCAAAAAAGATTTTCCCAACGCTCTTATCTGGTATGACCGCGCCATCGCTCTCAATCCCAACGCCGACTCCGCCTACCGCTACGAAGCAGACATGCTCATCAAGTCCGGCGAAATGGAAAAAGCTCGCGCGCGCTCCATTCAGGCCGTTGTCTCCAATCCCTATTCTCAAATCACCTGGCGCGCCCTCAACTATTGGGCCACTTCGAATCATCTCCAACTGAGCCAGTTGAAAATCAAAATTCCCGGCGGCGTCGAACGAAAAGACGATCAGCATATCAACATCACGCTCAGCCCGAAGGTATCGGGCGCCAGTATCGATGCCGCATGGGCCGCCTATGGCATGTCGCGCGCTTACTGGATGGGAGACAATTTCAAAAAGAATTTTCCAAAAGATCCTCAGTACCGCCATTCGCTCTTGGAGGAATCTGAATCGCTGAAAATGGCAGCCGAGGTCCTCTCTGGGAAAGGCGATCGCAAGAAACACGCTTCGGAATACGAAAAGGATCCCGACGTTTCGCTTCTCCTGAAACTCTACGATGCCAAAATGATCGAACCATACGTCCTCATCAGCGCGCCCGATCGCGACATCGCCCTCAACGATTACGCGCCCTATCGCGAACAGCACCGCGACCTGCTCGAAGCCTACCTCTCGCAGTTCGTTGTTCCACCCACTCCGCCAAAACCGTAAATTTCATTTTCGCAAAAAAAACAGGGCCCGCTTCATCTTCCGGGGGAAGCCGGGATTCTGAAGCGGGCCCATGGGTGGTGCCTCAACTTGAGGCACATCAGGAAGGGCTGGCTTTGGCCTGTTCCAACACACGACCCGCCCTTCCTCTTGGCCACCTCCGCCAACTCAAGCTCGGTACTCTGCGAGTTCGAGCGACCTGGTGCCCGAACTCGCAGCCGAATTCTCTGCGCATTTCGCGCAAAGCGAAAACCTGGAATGAATGGAACGAGAGAGCGCAGCGTGCAACCGCTTGGATTGGCTCCGTCAGCTTTTCCGGGCGCCAAATAAAAATCGGCCCGTCGCGGAGGCACACTACGGCTTAGAGGCGTGAGTTCTTACGTACGTCGGATGGAGAGCAACTGCAGAAGTTCTTGCCCGGAGCTTGTTACTGGTTTCGCGGCGATCTCGCCATTTGACCGGCTTGTTCGGACCGCCTTAATCGCTACGCCTTTATCCGCCACATGGGCGTTTTCTACGACTTCCATTTCGTGCGTCGCGCTGGCGCTTGAATCCGCCACGTAATCGTTCGACGTGTCATCCTGCAGACGCATCGATTCGGGCAGCTCGCCGCAGAACAGGCCCATGGCCAGCGTAAACAACACCGATAGATAGATTGCCTGCAAAAATCGCATCGTCTGAAAGTAACCGTTTTCAGTCTGCCGCCAACCCCGTTCCCCGTCAATGGGAACTTCGTAGTAGTACCGCGCTGTCCCTGAAATCCTGCCCCGAACTTGGCCCTCCGGACTTTTTCCGGAGGGCCACAAAATTACTTCTTTCGCGGCCTTACTCCTTGTCGTACACCGCCACGTTCTTCACGTCTTGGCCTTCCTTGTTCTTGCCCACAAACGTCGACGTCCGGATCTTTCCGTCCGCCGATACCACCGACGTCACGGTCATCAACGTCTGTCCGTCCTTTTTCATGTTCACACGAAGCGTGTTCGCGTCCACTCGCTCGACGGAAACCATGTCTCCGGTCGCGATTCCTGTCGCCGGATAATCTTTCCCGTCAAAGTTCGCCGTGAAGTCCACTTTCGTCGCTTTGCCTTCTCCGTCGATTCCTTCCGAATGAATCTTGACGCTCTTCTCTTCCGCCCAAACCGTCAGCGTCAGGCTCTTTGGTGCCGGTCCCGGGCTGTAAAGAGACTTTCCTGCATTGAATTTCCAAGTCCCGGTCTGCGGATCCGCTGCTTTTGCCGCGGCGCTAAACACCAGCCCCGCGCACACCACTGCACACACGATTGCTGCTTTTTTGAACTGCATTGTCTTCCTCTTTCAGTGATCTCTATCTCAGGGTCAATCTTTTTTGGGTGGGAAAGTCAGTCTCCATTAGGGCCCTTTCCCCCGTGAATGTCCAGCCTTATTCCTGCCGCCACTCGCATCTCTTCTCTCGCCGGCCTCGCTACCGTGGCACAAACTTCTGCACGCGCATGCCGTGATAGACGTCCCCAACGTACACCGCGCCATCCTTACCCACTGCCAGGTCGTGCCCCCAATAGATCTGCCCATCGTAATTTCCGAAGCGGCTCCATTTGGCGAGCACTTTGCCGGTCAGGTCCAGCTTCAGCAGCTGGCCGCGGTCTGGCGGAGCCGGCTTCAAATCGCCGCCGTCCACCACATACAACAAATTGTCCGGACCGATCGTCAGCGACCACGGCCTTCCCAATTCTTCCGACTTCCACATCTTCAAAAATTTGCCGTTGCCATCGAACACCTGGATGCGCGCGTTGTTACGGTCCGCCACGTACACAAGTCCTTGCGCATCCACAGCTACGCTGTGCGGCAAGTCGAATTCTCCCGGCCCCGTGCCTTTCTTGCCCCAATCGAGCAGGAACTTTCCCTCCGGAGAAAACTTCGCCACTCGATTGTTGCCATAGCCGTCCGCAACATAAATGCTCCCGTCCGCCGCAAACGCGAGATCCGCCGGCAAATTGAAATGCGTCGCATCGACTCCGGCAGTGTGTTCGGTGCCGATAGTACGCAGAAGTTTGCCGTCGTGAGTGAACTCCAGCACTTGCTGCAGCGCGCGGTCGGTGACCCACACGTTGTCGTTGCGGTCCACGCGCAAGCCGTGCGGCTCGATGAACCGGTTTTGTCCCCACGAAGAAAGCAGTTTGCCGCTCGCGCCATCGAAACAAAGAACCGTCGCCGAACCAATCAAATGCGTCTTATCGGCCGCCCAGGAATTTTCTGCGCGATGAAACACGAAAACGTGATTGTGTGAATCCACCGCAACTCCCGACACCTGCCCCAACACAAATCCCAGCGGCAGCTCCGGCCATCCATGCACCACTACGTACGGCTCCGCTCCCGCCTTTTCTCCCCCGGCGTTCTGTGCGCCCAATTCTTGTGAAAATAAAATCGCGCACAACACGCCAAGATACAGCGCCAGACACATGCCTCTCGCAATACGTTTGCGAACCATACTCACCACCCCTCAGCCGGGACGATTATATGCAGGTTCTGCGTTTTCTTTCCGCAGGCGAACGATGTGTCGTGACCTCTTCTCTTTCCGCTCTTTGGCCTCGTGTAGGGGCAGAACTTCAGTTCGCCCTCTTTCTTCGATGCCACATATCGCCACGGCCCGTGTCAGATTGGGCGTGATGAACAGACCCGCCTACTTCTCTTACCTGTCGCTTTCCCGCTCCTCGTGGCGCTCCAAACCAAAACCCGGGCGGACTAAAGTCCCGCCCCTACACAATCCACGCTACACCCCATTTCCCATCTTCCACGGCGGCGTCCATGCTTCCTTCACCCCACAATTCGCCGGTGGCCAATCCACCGTCGCCGACCCCGAGAATTCATATTCCCACGCGACTCGCACCATCCCTCTACGCACCGGATTCATCCAGATGTACCAGGCGACACCGTCGCAATCTTCCGCCTTCCGAAGAATGTGGTCGTGATAGCTCCGCTGCCAAATCCGTCCCTCTGTTGCATTGCGCAACAAGAATCCCGTTTTCTGTTGGAACCGCCTAACGTAAACGGCTCCGTCCGCACTACCATCGGTTCCTTCCACCAGCATATGCGCGTGATCGGGCATCACGCAGTACGCATGCAGCCGAAATCCCGTATTCTCCGCACAATCCCGAATCGCCCCAACAATCGTCCGCGCCCTCTCCGGATCCGCAAACAACGGTATTCGCTTCTCGCAACAAATCGTCAGGAAATAGATCTTCGTGCCCAGATATTCTCTGTCCGGCAATCGAATATTTTTCCGCCGCCGTTGCATCTCCATACCCTATACTATATAGCTATCTATATTCCACTTCCGTTTTCTTCCTTTTCGATTTTTTTGTTTGCGTGGGGGCGGAACTTTACCCCTGCCTCTCTCTAGCCTTTTGGATTTGTGTCTTGGTTTGTGAAGGGGCGGAACTTTAGTTCGCCCTCCTCGCGAGGCAACTAACCGAACTCGTCTCCCAACAATGCACTCGGCAACGAAACGATCGACTAGCAAACGATGGCGGCCAAATCCGGAGGAGCGTCTCGACAAGGCCGGTCTTACCATCCGCATTTCCGACGCGATTCGCGAGCGCTGCCTTAAGCAGGCTCCCGCCGCCCGCATCTTGAAGATCGATCAGGCGAAATAGAAGCTGTGCGAGTATCTACCAGCGGATGCCGTTTTTCGTTTGGCAGACTTCGCATAGATAAATGATTTCTCGGCTGATGAGCTTGCAGGTGTCTCTCGTAAGCTCGATATCGTCAGCCTTGAGTGTTCCGTCGACTGCAATTTTGCACCGACGGACTTTGACGTTTGTTGCGCCGCAGCCTTGTGGGAACTCGCTCATCCATAGTCAGATGCGACGCGTCAGCGGAAGGTTGAGGCGTTCGATGGCGTAGAGGGGTTCTTCGGGGAAGTCTTCCCTCGACCGGGTGACTTAGGAACCATGAAATCGACACTACCCCCGTACGCGCATGACAATTCCGAGCACACACAGACCAGCGAGCAAAAGGAACCCGGTGGGTGCGTCTGGAGTCGAAGCGAAGCTTCCGTTCACAAACGCATATTTCGTCTCGGAGGCGTCGGTAAAAGTGTAGCCACTAAGGAGATTGCTGTTCGCGTCACTAACAGACAGGCTCGTTATAGTGAGGCTTGCATCCTCGCCGGTACCGCCGAAAAACGCATCGCTCCTGGCAAAGAGCTGCGCGCCGATCTCGAAAGGCACGCCAAAAGTAAAGGTCGTGGGAATGTTCACCTGGGTAAGGTAATACGAGCCGCCCTTTCCAGAGAGATAATCAATATTCCCAATAATGCTTGCAGTATAGGAAAGCTGCCCCTGTCCCGTGCCTCCGAATATGGTCACAAGGTCGTTAAAACCCACCGTTGCAGTGACATCCGAAATAGCCCGGATAGGGTCGGGGCCGGGGAGCGCATCGCCAGACGTAGAAGCCGCAAGGGCACCATAAGTTGCAGTAAAGCTATTCACGCTTGCGTTGACCGTCACCGTGCCATCCGGCGAAACGACGGTCAGCGAAGTTCCTGTGGTGGTACCCGAATTGCAATTTGTGTCGTACCCACATGCCGCTGCCGAGAGATTAAAGTTCGAAAACGTATCCGCCCGAGAAATCCCCGCGAAGGCCAGTAGCGCCACGCCAAGCCAAATCATTCGCATAGTTCTTCACCTCATTGTTCAAGAGAACGCGAAATTCCGATCTTTTCCTTAACTGCAAATGGCTCTCCAATGTCCCTACGATTTCGAATATGGCTTCCTTGATAAAACCAGCCTTATCTGCACTTTCAGGCAAGCACCATGCCCAACGTGGCCATTTGTATGCAAATCCCTTGCACACTTAGGGAACTCCACATGCCAAATTGAGTAAAGGGATCGTCAAGTCCGCATGAAGCAGCCACACGTTTAGCAGCACGGAGTTTAGAGATGCGCTGTGTGCACGCACCGGCAACCCTCTGCTTGTCATCCGACCGAAGTAACCCGATTATTTCTTGCTCGCCGCAGTCTGCCGGATTACGCAGCGGAGAGCCTGCCCTGAGCGAACCCGAACGGGGACCTCTCTTCGATTTTCGCTTACCCGTCCCACCACCCCAACCCTGCCATCCCACGTGACGTTGCTTGGCGAAAGAAACGGGGCTGCCTTACCAAAAATTGATAGACCCCTATCTTCTGGACTGCGAAGAAGCGCGAGAATCCGGCGATGAAATGGGTAACATGGTGACGGCGCTCGTGGAATCGATACTCCGTGGGGGCTGAGGAAAAATAAAGCGATAAGGTGGAAGCCGCAAGAGTAACACCGAATGCTGTGGCACCCAGTAGCGCCGCGAGGAGTAACTCCGATGTATGAGTCCAAGGAGTCTATCGAAGTCCAATTAATACCGCTTGAAAGATTTGCCGAGCCGATATTTGATTTTTCACAACTGCCTTTCGGTATCACCGCCGGAGTTCAGGTGGAGAATGTGTCTTCGCTTATGCCACCGTCGGACTTCGAGTACATGGAACCGGACGTCGGCAGATGGAAGATGCGCTCCTTCAATTCCACAGTTAAGTTCGGCTTAGTTCATAGATATTCCCTATCAATTCACGACGGCGATCCTATTCGTCTCGAAAAAGCGGAGTTCCTAAATACGGTGTTTGCGCTACTTAGGATTATTCGACCACACCGGCGGCTAGGCGGAGCTAGCGGGACGATCTCGGACGGCAAGGCACAGTTCAACAGTCTAACTTGGCCCCACGATAGTCTGGACGTGCCGGAGGGCGTCAAACTATTTTCAGTTCGAAATAAAGATCTGATGGAGCTAAGAAATCTGCTGCCAACATTCCTCAACGCAATGCGAGGTCCGAATTGGCCTTTTCGCATGGCCGTACAGTACTACTACATGGGATACGAGCAGAATGATTGGAAAGCACGATACTTGTCCTGGGGATCCTCAGCGCTTCACGCGCTCTACTCGCACAAAGACCAAAAAATAATTCCTCGAGTTAAGAAATTCCTCGGTGAAGCGACGCTTATCTATGACCCGGCAGAATATCCCGAATTCGAATTTCTAGAACCAAATCCGTTGACCATCAAAGATATTTTGGAGGATGTGAACGAAGTGCGTCATGACATCGCTCACGGCGACCGGATCCCTGATAGGTTCTTTACCGTCGGAGGCGGTAGACCCACGCTCAGCGGTTTTGCCAACTATCTGACAGTGCTGGACGACGCTCTATCGTTCATCATTCGTGAAACACTGCTCAAAATTCTAAGAGAGAATCTGCTCGAACATTTCAAGGATCGACACCGATATACTCAATACTGGAAGTCTCTTGGGGTCTAGCCGCTCCACAGAGTGGCGGCATTACGCAGGCTCACGCACTGCACGGTGCTAGAGCCCGGCGGTGCTCCGACGTCCGGGCTGCAGGCGAGTAAAAAGCGTAGAATTTGGCCACTCGATCGGAGACGGCAAAAAAGGAGTGCGTGAGTATCCGCTTTCGAGCTCTGAAAGCGGTGGGTCCGCTCTTCCGCTTAGGTTCGCCTTCTCCTTCTGCTCGAACAAATTTCCACAGCCATTCGAATTGCCTTGTAAATTATCTTGTTGACTTTAGCAACATGCCATGCTAGCATGGGTTGTGTTCGGCTTGGCGCTTTCCTCCTGCTTGTCCCGAGCCGCGGCGAAGGGCCTCGCGGCGAACTGGCACACTCCCGCTTCCTCGCCCCAATCGCGTAACTTGTTTGGAATGAATACGTTCGGAAATCCCATTCCTAACCCCTTTAGAATGAATACTTACGAAAAAACAGGGGAGGGGTTGGTACCCTTGCTCGTGCATTCCTGCGTTCGTTCTTTTGCTCTTTTCTTCACTCTTTTGCCGTGCGCGACAACTCATCTCTCATCTTTTCAATGGTTTGCGCACTCTTTGCCAAAACACCCGGGGTGTACCCCAGAGCGCAATCCAGCTTCCTCCGGCCGCCCTTTCCTTACCTCATTACATCCTTACTTCCTTGCCTCCTCCTCCCTTACTTCCTTCCCATTGCATCAAGGTCCACACGGTGGAACAATCTCCTTGCTTACCAGTTCTTTGCGCCGGGAAACATTTCCGCTCTCCCCGGTGTCTAATTTTCGAGAGCGGACAACGGGCTCAACCGCAAGGTTGATTCAGGCCAGGGATCGCAGGCCAGGCCCGCTAGCCATCAGGGGACGGCACCCAGCTTCAGACCTTTTCGAGAAAAAGGGTCGCGAAAAGGGCCGGCCCGGAAAGGCATCCAGTGTCCGATTGGGCGAGCGCTCTATCGTGGGGTCGTGACGAATCCGAACTCGTCGGCGAGCTACAAGCCGGCTCGGAATCGGCCTTCGACTGGCTGGTCACGCATTACCACGCCGCCGTCTTCAATCTGATTCTCGGCATGCTCGGAGACACCTCCGACGCGGCCGATGCGACACAGGAAGTTTTTCTAAAAGCGTTCAAGGGAATTAAGAAGTTTCGCGGCGGCAGTTCTCTCAAGACCTGGCTCTATCGCATCGCGATTCGCGAAGCGCTCAATCACCGCCGCTGGTTCAAGCGTCATCTGCAGAAAAATGTTTCGATCGACGCCGAACCGGAAGAGGGCCATGCGCCGCTCGAAATTGAAGACGCGGGTGCAACGCCGTTCGAGCAGCTTGCTTCGCTGGAAATTCAGGGCGCCGTGCAAGCCGCCCTCGCGCAAGTGCCGGATGTTTTCCGCAGCGCGGTGATTTTGCGAGACCTGGAAGGTTTGAGTTACGAGGAAGTCGCCGAAGTTCTTGAATGTAGCGTCGGCACCGTGAAATCCCGCATTTTGCGCGGACGCCGCTCGCTGAAAGATTTGCTGGATCCCCTTTTGGGCGATCCCAGCCGTTCAGTTCACAAGGAAGCGGACCATGCAGTCGCTGCAAACGGTTTGCGTTCCTTGCTCGACGGAGCGAAAGAGGAATCTTTATGAAGTGCGCCACGGTTCGTTCCAATCTGGCCGGTTATCTGGACGACGGACTCGTTTCTGCTGCGGGTCAATCGGAACGCGTTCAGATGCGGCAGCATCTCGAGGCCTGCGCATCGTGCAGGGAAGAGTTGCAGCGGTATCGCAAGCTCTCGCTTTTGCTTTCGCGCGCGCCGCGCATTGTTCCTCCATCGGATTTGGCGGTTCGCATCAAAGTCGCCGCAGCGCAGCGGCAAAACACGCAAACCTGGAAGCAGCGCGTACAAGCGCTTCGCGATCGCGCGGAAATTTATATGGACAATGTATTTCGTCCGGTGATGGCTCCTGCGACCGGAGGATTTTTCTCCGCGATGCTGGTCTTCGTCGTCGTGCTGCACATGATGGTGCCGGGAATTTCCGTGCAAGCCGTTCCCAACGACGTGCCGTTGAACCTGATGCAGCCAGCCGAACTTCTTGCGCTTTCGGACAATCCCGGAAATTGGGCGCCCGAACAGCATGAAACCGAACTTTCGCTTCCGCACGGTTTGGTTGTGGACGTCACCGTGGATCAGCACGGCCAGATGCTCGATTATCAGATTCTTTCCGGGCCCGATAGCCAGAACATGCGGCATCAGCTGAATCAAATGCTGCTCTTCTCGCGTTTCCGCCCGATGATGAGCTTCGGCCAAAAGGTCACCGGCGGCCACGTGATTCTGAGCTTCAGCGCGGTTCGTGTTCGCGGCTAAAACAGGAATGCCGCAGAAAATTCTCCGGCGATTTCTTTTCGCGCTGATGTTTTCTTCTCTCCTGACCGCGAAATGTTTTTCGCAGCAAATTCCCGCCGGCGACGAAAAATTTCTTTTCGACGCCGTCAACCACGAACGAACTTCCGAAGGACTCGCGCCGCTCAGGTGGGACGCCGCTCTTGCAGCCGCCGCGCGCACGCATCTTCACAAAATGGCCGAGCACCGTTCGCTTTCGCATCAACTCCCCGGCGAAGCGGATTTGACGAAACGCGCGCACGAAGCCGGCGCGCATTTCAGCATGCTTGCGGAAAACATCGCGCTCGCACCGTCCGCGGATGAATTGCATATCGGCTGGATGAATTCGCTGCCGCACCGGCAAAACATTTTGAATCCGAAATTGACGGCGATTGGAATTGCGGTGGAGCTGCGCGGGAAGGAATATTTTGCGGTGCAGGATTTTTCCACCGCGGTCGAGCAATTATCAAAAGAAGAACAGGAGAAAAAAGTCGGGGCGCTGTTGCATGCGCATGGGCTGAAAATTTCCGGCGATTCCGCGGAGGCGCGCAAAGCCTGCGATGGCGCTCCGAACCGGTCGAATGCGCGTTCGTTTGCGGTGCTGCATTTTGAGGCTTCGGATTTGAGCCAGTTGCCGGAGCAGGTTGCGCGAACCGTTCGCAACGGGGCGTATCAGACTGCTTCAGTCGGGGCGTGTAACGCCGTCGAATCGAACGGCTTCTCTCTTTTCCGAATTGCCGTGATTCTCTATTGAATCGCGCTCAGTCGATTCCGTGAATGCGCAGGCTGACGAGCTGATCGATGGTGAGATCTTTCATGCCGCGCGATTTCAGGCCGGAAATAAATTCGGGCGTCACGCCGTGAATGCGCATCGCTATGAGCTGATCCGGTTCGGGATGTTTGTAGCCGAGCGATTCGATTTTGTCGATGAACTCCGGCGAAACTCCGTGAATGCGAAACGCGATTAGTTTTTGCAATTCGATGTGGTCGTAACCTTCTTTTTTGAGTTGCGCCATCCATTCAGGCGTCGCGCCGTGAATGCGCATGGCGATCAAATCGTCTTCGCTGGGCGAATATCCAGCGGAGCGGACGGAGCGCACAAATTCCGGCGAGACACCGTGAATGCGGAATGCGACGAGTTTGTCGCTGTCGTCGGTGTTCAGGCCTTCCTTGCGAATTTCCTGAATGAATTTCGTGTCGACGCCAAAGATGCGAAAGGCGATCAGTTTGTCGGAGTCGAGGTTGCGGAGTTTCAGATTTTTCATTTCCTGCGCAAAGTTCACGCTAACGTCGAAAATCGCCATGCCGAATTGCTTGTCGGAATCGACGCTAAAGCCGAGGGCGCTCATGTTCTCCGCGAACTTCCCATCGGGAAAAAAATGAAAGACACCCGCTCCTTCCGAATTCTCGATGTAGCCTTCGCACTCGAAGCGGCCGGCGTCGCGGCGAATAGCGAATTTAACGTCGTGCTTCGCGGTGATGGAGAGATCGAGGCCCTCGAACGTTTTCGAGTCCCAGTCCGATTCGTGATGGTTGGAGTGGCCGTCGGACCGCTGCATCAGCGCGAAATGGACTTTGCCCTGTTCGTCGGACGGCTGGATGGTCCAGCTGCCGTTGCGCTGTTTTGTTTCCGATGCAAACAACGCGAGGGCGCAAACGAGAGCAATTGCAGACGCAACAATCCCTGCTACGAGTTTTTTGGGACTCATACGTGTTCCTCCTGAATTTTTCCTGAGCTAGAAAATATCGGCGTTCTTTAGGTTGATGAGTTTCTCGATCGTCAAATCCTTGAAGCCGTGACTCTTGGCTTTCTGGATGAACTCCGGCGTGATGCCCATGATTTTTGCGCCGGTGACCTGTTCGGCGTTGAGTTTGTAGCCTTCGGCGGCGAGGGCTTTCACGTATTCGGGAGTCACGCCCTGAATTTTCATTCCGGTAATCTCTTCGGCAGTGGGCGTGAAGCCGAGGTCGCGCATCTGTTTGATGTAATCGGGAGTGACGCCCTGGATTTTCATCCCGACAATTTCTTCTTCGTCGGGCTTGAAGCCGAGATCACGCATCTGCTTGATGTAGTCGGGAGTAACACCCTGGATTTTCATTCCGGTGATTTTCTCCGCGTCCACGTTGTAACCCATGTCGCGGATTTGTTTCACGTAGTCGGGCGTGACGCCTTGAATCTTCATGCCGACGATCTGTTCGAGATCCGGTTTGAAGCCGAGATCGCGCATTTGTTTGATGTAATCGGGAGTGACGCCCTGGATTTTCATGCCAACGATTTCTTCGGCATTGGGCGTATAGCCGGCGTCGCGAATGGATTTGATGTATTCCGGCGTGACGCCCTGAATGCGCATCGAAAGCAACTCTTCGATATTAGGGTTGAACCCGGCGGCGCGAATTTGTTTTACGTAATCGGCGGTGACGCCCTGAATCTTGAGAGAGATGAGTTTGTCGACGTCGAGGTTGTCGAGGCCGACGGATTTCATTTCATCGATGTAGGAGGACTTTGACGCGGATGCGGACTGCGCGTCCTGAGCCGGCGTGGGCAAGGACGCTGGAGCGGGCAGGTTTGCGGGCCGGGCTAAAGGAGCGGGCGCAGGCTTCGGAGCCGGACGGTCGGAATCGGCGGAGTGATCGGCGGCGGTGTCGTCGGCCCACGAGGTGGCGATGGCTGTTTTAATGCGCGCTGCCGCTGCGGGATGAGCGACGCCGTAGAGCAGGGAAGCGGCGACGATGGCGGCACCGAAGCAGACGAAACCGGCGCCGAGTCCTGCTGCGCGAGTTTCCGCGGTATGGCGCAAACCGAGAATGCGCGAGATGCGTGCGGCGAGCGGGCTGCCGTTTGCCGCGAGGCTGAAGGAGGGAGTGGCGCGCCATTCTTCCATGGTGGTGAGAGCGCGCGCGTAGCCGAGATGATTGCCGCAGGCGGCGACGGCGACGTCATCGCAGCAGTTTTCGCGCTCGGCGCGCACGCGCTTGTTCAGCCACCAAACCGCCGGATGGAAAAAGAGAAGGGATTCCACGACGACCTGGAAAAGATTGACGAAAGCGTCGAAGCGGCGAATGTGCGCGAGTTCATGGGCGATGACAGCTTCGATTTGATCTTCGGTGAGTCCGGTGAGGGCGCGAACGGGAAGCAGCACGACCGGACGGAACCAGCCGATGACGGCGGGCGCGTCGAGCCAGCGACATTCGCAGAAACGGATGACGCGCGAGAGGCCGAGGCGGGATTGCAGTTCGCGGCATTTTGCGAGCAGTGCCGGAGCGACGGAGACCGATGCAGCACGGCGGAGACGCTCGAGATAGACGAGGCCGCCGGCAGTGCGAAGCGTGAAGAAGAGGACTCCCGCAAGCCAGAATTCGACGAGAAGGGGAAGCGCCTGCGCGGAGAGAGATTTCACCGCGGGCGAGCCGGCGAGCATGGGTTGCGCCGACGGGCCGAAAATTGTTTTTTGCGCGAAGACGATCATGGGTGCGGCGGCATTTTCCGTGGCCTGCATCGCGGACTGGGAATTCACGAGCAGCATAAAGGTGATGGCGACGGACGCGACCATCGCGAGCAGCGTGAGCACGCCGATGACGTAGCGAGCGGAGGCGCGACGCGCGAGCGTCAGCGCGACCGAGGCGACGGCGGCGAGCGCGAAGCCCTGCCAGACGAAATGCAGAAGCGACCAACCGAGCGTGCGCAGAGTTTCAGGAGCGAAGATGAAGGTCAGGCCGGTCATTTCTGTTTCCTTTCGTATTCGTCGAGCAAACGGCGAAGTTCCTTGAGTTCTTCCTTGGAGCTGTGGCGGCCGGCGAGAGCATGGAGCATGAGCTCGCTGGCCGAGCCCTGGAAAACGCGCTGCATGACGTCCGCGGCGAATTGCTGCTTGGTCTTCTCCGCCGGCTCCTGCGCTTCATAGACGTGCGCGCGCTGGGTTTCGCTCCGGGTGACGAGTCCTTTTGCGGACATAATTTGCATGAGCTTGAGGACGGTGGTGTAGCCGAGTTGTTTTGTGGCGCTGATGGCGTCGTGGACTTCGCGAACAGTGGAAGGACCGCGAGACCAAAGCACTTGAAGGATCTCCAACTCGGAAGGAGTTGGATTTTGTTGAGTGGCTGCTTTCATGGAAAGGAGGCTACTACGAAGGATTTCGTATTGTCAACGAAAATCTTCGTAGTTAGTGAAAAAAGTTTGAAGGAGCGGCTTGCTATCGGCGCCAAGACCCGGATTCTGAGGATCTCTTCCTCATGTGCGCCCTCATCGCGAGGTATCCTTTCGTCGCCGCCGCTCGCTCTCTTTTATGATTTCGCTCATGTCGCCCACTGGGCGAATCTCGAAAATGTTGCCATAGGTCATGGCCGGATGCCGGCCGATGAGCTGTACGGCATGATTCATGTCCCTTGCCTCGATAAAGAGAATGCCGCCGAGTAGTTCTTTGGTTTCTGTATAGGGGCCGTCGGTTGTTGCCACCTTGCCGTTCTTCCAAGAGAGGGTCAAGGCGGTTTCCGGCCCATGAAGCGCTTCGCCGCCACCCCAGTGCCCGTTGGCGCGAAGGTGGTCGTCGTATTCAAAGCATTTGTCGAACATGGCGTTTCGCTCGCTCTCCGTCATGCCCTCGAATTTGCGTTTATCGTAGTAGCCCAAACAGATGTATTTCATGATTTTTCTCCTCGTTCTTCCATGATTAAGAGAGACAAATTCGAGAACAATAAATTTTTTTGATGCGGATATCCTTGGAGTCCTGTCTGCCACGGTCTGACGGTCGTGCAGGTGCTAGTGATGATGGTCGGCTGCGGGGGCTTCGCGATATTCCGTTCCGTCCGACCAGTGTTGTGCGGCAATGACGAACGTAGTTGCGTGCTCCCGGGTGTCGGTTAAAGCAATGACGGGAGAACCGGGCAGATTCGCTCCCCAGATTGCGGCGTCGGTTTCTGGAAAATAAAACATGAGGTGGGAGGGCCAGTGTGGGACGGAGTCGCCGCCATAGCCTTGCTTCGACATCATGTAGCACATCGCTCCGGGCTCCATCGCAGGCAGTTCTTTTTTGTCGACGGCGGCCACGATGGTCTCGTCCACCTGATCTTTCGTGCGGCCCGCGAGGATCCAGTCGGTCCTTTTCATGTTGCGGTTCAGGACGGAGCGCACAGCTGCCGCGTTATAACAGATCGGGGTCCGCACTTTGGGATTCCAAAAATCGGCGTCCGGTGCCGAGGTCCACGAACGCTCGACGATACAGACGAAACCGTTTTTGCCTTTGGCGGCTGTTTCGAAACCATGACGGCCGAGAATCAGTACATCGGCGTCGCGAGAAATGGACTCGGGCGCCGCACTTCGCGCGAGGGCGATTTCCGCGGCGCGATCCGTCATGAGGTATTGCTCGATCGGGGCCATGCTCGGATAAGGTGTCTTGGCATCCTGTGCCGCGGCTTGGAACGCCGTAATGAGGCATGACGTAACAAGCACAACTAGCAGAGCGAGACTTTTTATTGCGATTGCGCCAAACTTTTTGTTCCGCATTGTTTTTCCTCCTGAGAATGTGTCGGAGTCGGTCTTCTGTTCGAAGTTGCGGCGGGTGAGGCTATTCCGTTGGTCACTGCGGAGCCGGGAAGAAAAGAAGCTCGCGCACCTCGCCGGCCACATTGCAGACGATGGCGGCCTTCTTGGCCCATGCGAGCGCCTCGTCCATATTTGCGCATTCCAAGATCCAAAATCCGCCCATGTGCTCCTTGGTCTCGGTGTACGGCCCGTCGGTGACGAGCACCTTGCCACCGGCTTGCGCCCGGAGCGTCTTCGCGCTGGCGGGCGGGGCAATGCCGCAAGCGAACTTTCTGATGCCGGCGGCAATCAGTTCGCGGTTAAGCGCGTGGATCTCCTCCATCATCGCTTCGGTTACGGTGGACGGGTCGAAGTCGTCGGGGAGGTAATTGGCAATCAGATATTGAGGCATGAGTTTTTCTCCTTGGTTTCAGAGGTTTGTGCCCGATGACCCGTTTCCTGTTCACTCAGGAGCCGTAGCTCATCGTTCTCTGTCCTATAGTCGCTGAGGAGACGGAAAATCGACAGCTCGGGTGAACTATTTCTGAAAAATTGGGACAGATCGGACGGTCACGAGTACCCATCGGTTCGAAGAGCAGGGAGCGTTTCCGCCGATTGCAAGGTTCCGGCGTTCGACAATGCATTAAGACTAGGCCGGCTACTTCCTCCTAGTAGAAAAAATCCTACTTTAATCATATTGACGGACTACAGAGCATGTGTAATACTAATGGGCATGAGTACGACTGAAAAACCAGAGACAGTGTGGTTTACGACCAAAGGGCAAGTCGTCATCCCGCTTCGCCTACGCAAGCAATTTGACATCGAGGACGGCACCAAGGCAGTGGTTCAAGCGACACCGGAGGGCATCCTTCTGAAACCTGTTACCGCGGCGCTTATCAAGCGCGGGCGCGGGATTTTGAAGCGCACGCAGGCGGGGAAGCCATTCAATGAGGACTGGGCAGAGCACCAAGAAGAAGAGCGGGCACTCGAGGAGCGCCATGCCCGCTAAGGTGCTGGACAGTTTTGCACTGATCGCCTACTTCCGTGACGAACCCGGCGCGGAGATGATGGAAACCCTGCTCGTTTCCGCGGGTAGAAAAGACCATCCAGTCCTTATGACCGATGTGAACTACGCCGAGGTGAAGTACTCCATTTCGAAAAAAGATGGCGCGGCCGCGTGGGCGGAAGCCGCGAAGATTCTTCCTGGCCTTCCCATTGAGTTTCATTCCACCACGCGCGCTTTGGCGGACGCCGCAGCCGATTTCAAGGCACGTTTCAAGATGAGCTTGGCCGACGCTTTCGCCGCGGCGCTAGCCAAGGAAAAGCAAGCTGAACTCGTCACCGGCGACGTGGAATTCAAACCATTGGAAAGGGAAATCAAAATTTACTGGCTCAGATAACCGCACGAATATTCGGCATGCGCTATTGCAACTCGGCGAGGCGCAGGGCGAGAAAACGGCGCTCGGGCTCCTGTTGGGTCAGGGCCAGGGCTTTCTCGTAAGAGGACCGAGCCTCCGCGGTCCTGCCGAGTCTGCGGTACATATCCGCGCGGGCGGAATGTGCCAGGTAATAATTGGCCAATTCGCCTTGTTCCAGGACCGCGTCGATCTGCGCCAGTCCTGCCTCGGGGCCATCGCGCATCGCAATGGCGACGGCACGATTCAGAAGTACAACCGGCGAAGGCTGGATTCGAACCAATTGGTCATAAATCTCAGCGATCTGACGCCAGTCGGTGGCAGCGACGGATTCGGCCTCCGCATGAACGGCCGCAATGGCAGCCTGCAGTGTGTAGGCGCCGAAGCGGCGAGACTTCACGGCTTTCTCGAGCAACGCCACTCCCTCTGCGATCTGCTCCCGGTTCCAGAGCGAGCGGTTTTGATTCTCCAGCAAAATCAGCTCGCCGGTCGGAGAGGTTCTCGCGGCGCGACGGGATTCCTGGAGCAACATCAGGGCGAGCAGCCCAATTACCTCCGCTTCTGGCTGAAGGTCGGTCAGCAACCGGCCCAGTCGAATCGCCTCGCCGGTTAGTTCGGTACGAGTTACTTCTGCTCCCGCCGCAGCCGAATAACCCTCGTTAAAGACGAGATAGATGACGTGAAGCACTGCGCCGAGTCGCTCCGGCAATTCCTGAGGCGATGGCACTTCGTACCGAATCGGCGTGTCTCGAATCTTCGATTTTGCGCGCACAATGCGCTGCGCCAGCGTAGCCGGTGTCGTGAGGAAGGCCTTAGCGATTTCCTCGGTGGTTAGCCCGCACACTTCGCGCAAGGTGAGCGCAACGCGCGCTTCCGGCGCGAGAGCCGGATGACAGCAGGTAAAAATCAAGCGCAGCCGGTCATCCTCAAGGCTGTCCAGTTCCGTGGCCGCTTCCGCAGAACTCGATTGCGCTTCGAGATACCGCATGAGCTCGTCTTGAGATGCGTCCAAACGCGTCCGTCGGCGCAGAGCATCAATGGCTTTGAATCGGGCGGTCGAAATCAACCAGGGTCGCGGGTTGCCGGGTACTCCACTTTGCGGCCAGATGCTGAGCGCAGCCGCAAAGGCTTCGTGCATCGCCTCCTCGGCGAGATCAAAATCGCCGAGCAAACGGATCAGAGTTGCCAGGATTCGCCCCGAATCCACGCGATACAGGGAGTCGAGCAATTCGCGTGTCTGGTCACGAATCTGCTCGGGCGAACGCTCGGACATGCGACGACGTTAGCAAACCAACTGCGCCGAATCAATTTGGCAAACGGTGGAGCGATGCCGGCTTTTTCTCGTCACGGACCCGGCATCGCGCTAACAGCAGTGAGGGACGCTATTTCTTAATCATTTCGATTTCGTAGTGGTCTTTTTCGACCGTGCCGTTGTTGAGGTGCATTTCAGAATCGAGGGAAAGTTTGACAGGGCAGCCCTTGTCGGTGACCCAGGCCATGCCTTTTTCGAATCCGCCTGCGCCGAGCGTGGCGCGGTAGAGGCCCGCTTCGGCCGCGTTGGCGCGCGAAGTGTCGATGGAATAGCGAATCGCGTCGTAGCCGTTCATTTTCTCGGTGCCTTCGCGGACGGTCGGAGAGCCGCTATGAATCAGCGCAATCGTACTGGACATACCGGAAATTCCCGTGAGGCCCATCCACGCAGTCTGCCAACTGTCGCGATCGGACTTTATCCCCTTAATGGTGCGCGAGGCATATTTGTCTTTGGAGGTGCCGTCGATTGTGTCGGGAGTGAGGTCGGCTTCCTGCACAAGATTGTTGTCAGGCGTGTCTTTCTTGTAAGTGTAGTGGAACGATTCGGGCGGATTTTGAATGTGGTCAATCACGCAGTTCAAGTCGATGCCCGGATCGGTGGAGTGTTGCGAGGCGGAAGAAGAGGCCGATCTCTCTTCACGCGATTTGTTGGAGGGACCGAGTTTGCACGATGAGGCAAAGAGCAGCGCGGCTCCCGCTACACCACAAACGCAAAACGTTGGGACTCGCTGAAGTAACAATTTCACGTGCACCTCCTGACTTCGATCCGGTCGCTGAACGCCTGCATTATCCATGAATGAGCGCGCATCCGCGAAGAATTTTCTGGCCGCCGAAATCCGTACGGCTCAAGAGAACCGCCTTTCCCTCTTTTAATGCTGCGAGTACGAAGGTGTCAGCGATTGACCACGGCGACGGCCTCGATTTCAATGAGCCACTCGGGGCGAACCAATCTTTTCACAACAATGAAGGTGCTGACCGGCGGGGTCATGGTGTCGACAAAACGATCTCTCACTTTCAAAACATGTGGAATGAGGGAAGGATCGACACTCTCCACGCAGAAATAGTTGAGCTTCATAACATTGCCGAAATTGCCGCCAGCCGCTTCGACCGCGGCCTTAATGTTGCGGAAGACTTGCTCGGTCTGAGCAAGGAAGTCATCCTTCCCTACCAACAGTCCGGATTTGTCGAGAGGGACCTGTCCCGCGATGTAAACGAGTTTCCCTCCTCTGACTTCCGCCACTTGCGAGTATCCCGCCGCCGGAACGAACATCGTTTCCGGATTGAACAAGACCGCTTGATGCGAATCGGACATAAGTCTGTCTCCTCTGAATTCAGTGAATCTAAAAGCGAGAACATTTTAGGTGGGTCGAAACCTATTCTTTCAATCGATTGAGTTGATGTTGTATATTCCTGGCATGAATGTAGCTTCCCTGGATTTGAATCTGTTAGTGGCGCTGGATGCTCTTCTCCAGGAAGAGAGTGTCAGCCGCAGCGGCCGAAAGATCGGACTCTCACAACCGGCGATGAGTCATGCTTTGAGCAAACTGCGCGGCTTGCTGGGCGATCCGCTACTGGTACGGACGGGCGGGCGGATGCAATTGACCTTGCGCGCCGAGTCGATGAGGCACGGAGTGCGGGATGCACTCGATCGCGTGAAGGAGGTTTTTGTCAGCGATGCATTCGTGCCTGGTTCCAGCACGCGCACGTTCCGCGTATTTATGTCCGACTATGCGAGCAACCTGATTCTTTCGCCTCTGTCGAAGGCCGTGCGACGGAGCGCGCCAGGTGTCCGCATCGAAGTTCATCTGTGGAGAGGAATCGCGGCGGATTCCGAGGAGAGCGGGCGAATTCCGGATGCCGTGGTGGCCTGCCAAACGCGGGACTTGCCGGGTTTTTACAGGCAGCGTCTATTCACCGACCGGGATGTATGCGCAATGCGCAGAGGCCACCCCTTGCATGGCAAGAAATTCAATCTGAAGGCATTTCTTGAAGGTCCGCACGTTGCAGTGGCGGCGGTGGAATTCTCGGCGGATCCTGTTGACGTGTGGTTGCAGGAAGTGGGTAGCCCGCGTTCGGTCGCCGTGACGGTTCCACACTATATCGACGCATTGCATTTGGTAGCGCAGACGGACTTGATCGCCGTGATTCCGGAGCGCCTGGTTCGGGCGTACTCTTCTGCGCTTCAGTTGGCGATCAAGGCAGTCCCTTTGGATGTCGGCAATTTTGACGAGTATCTCCTTCATTCGGCGCGCACTCACGCCGACCCGGGTTGTATCTGGCTTCGTGAATTGATTAAAAGCCTGTGTCCCAACGTTGGCCGAAGTGGCGGACGTCTCGCAGCGCGCACGGTTGATTCGGCTCACTTGCGGACTGTTCGCCAGGGACTAAAGTAAGACGGCCACTCGAGAGACGAGCGAGCTCAGTCAATTCAATCAATGACGGATTGTTCGGCGAGGACTTCGACTTCGCGGTCGAGGCGCAGGCCGCCGCTGGGATGAAGTTGCGCCATGAAGACGATGACCATGTCTTCTTTTTTGTCGATGGTGAAAGTCGTGTAAAAAAAGCCGCCCCAGCCAAGATCGCCGACGGAGCCGAGTTCATCGAGGGGAGCTTTTACGCCGGAAATGCCGAAGCCGATTCCGAAACCCATGTCTGGCGCAATTTTTCCGAGCTGGTCATGGGACATAAGTTCGACGGTCTTGCGGCTGAGGATGCGCGTGTTACCCAGTTTGCCGCCGTTCAAAATCATTTGCGCGAAACGCGCGTAGTCCATCGCGGTGGAATTCAGTCCGGCGCCGCCGGCGAATAATTTTTTCGGACCGCGGTAGGGATAGTCGGCGGAATAGATCATCGAGCCTTCGACGATTGGAGTGTCGGGAAAACGGTTGAGGCCTTTGCCGTCGAAGTAAGTGTAAGCAGTGGCGAGGCGCGGAACTTTGGCGTCCGGCACAAAGAAATAGGTGTCCTGCATGCCGAGCGGCTCGAAAATGCGCGTGCGAAAGAATTCGTCGAGCGGTTTGCCGGACCAGACTTCGATGAGGCGGCCGAGGACGTCAATGCCGAGGCTGTATTCCCATTTGTCGCCGGGATTGAAGAGCAAGGGCTGCGCCGCGAGATTTTTGACGCTGTCACCGATGGTGCCGTCGTACTGCAGGATGCCGTGAGCGACTTTTGAGTCGGTATACATCTGGCCGACGTCTTCGTTCCAGTTGTACGTGATGCCGGAAGTGTGGCGGATGAGATCGCGCACTGTGATTTCGCGCTTGGCGGGAATTGTGTAGGGTGCGCCATTTGCAGGCTTGACGAGTACTTTTGGATTCTTGAATTCGGGCAAGTACTTGGAAATCGGATCGTCGAGAAGAAATTTTCCTTCTTCGTAAAGAATCATCGCGCCGACGCTGGTGATGGGCTTGCTCATGGAGCAGATGCGGAAAATGGCGTCGCGCTGCATCTGTTTTGCGGCTTCACGGTCGGACATGCCTTGCGCTTTGTAGTAAGCGACCTGGCCATGGCGAAGGACGAGCGTGACTGCGCCAGCGATGCGCTTGTCGTCAATGCCGTGCTGGACCGCGGCGGTGATGCGGTCGAGGCGTTCGGAGGAGAGGCCGACGGATTCGGGCTTGGCCGAAGGGAATTCTTGCGCGAATGCGGAAGCAGCGAACACTGACGCGGCGAGTAAAAGCGCGGCGAAGATCCTGTGAAGCGAGTTATGGCGACGCAAAAGTTCCTCCTCGGAAAACGGCGGTAGTCTACAATCAGGGACCGCGGAAGTCATGAAGAGATATGCGCAAAGGCGATAGCGATATTTGCGGCGGCTATTCCAGGGAGGGTTTGTGGTGGAGAGCAAGATATTGCGGTTGGTCTTAACAATACTAGCGATTGCAGCGGCTTGCAGTGCTTCGCTTTGCGCGGCCCAGGACAGAAACAGCGCGACGTTTGATGCTGACGGGACGGCGCATATTACACGCGTGATTCGGCCGTCGGCGACGGTGAGCCCGGAGGCGCAGAAGTGGCTGGAGTCGCTGAATCATCACGGACCGGGGGCGAAGAATCTGGCGGAGCGGCGCGCGGGAACGGATGCCTGGAGAGCGTCGCAGTCGGCTGTGGCGAAAAAACTTTTTCCGGTGAACATTCAAGAGCAGATAATTGGCGGCGTGCGGTGCGACGTGATTACACCGCTGGAAACGCCCGACTCGAACAAAAATCGCGTGCTGATTAATTTGCACGGAGGAGGATTCAATTCGGATTCGGGATCGTTGATTGAAGGGGATCCGATTGCGAATCTCGCGAAGATCAAAGTGGTGAGCGTGTATTACCGGCTGGCGCCAGAGAGTCCGTTTCCGGCGGCGGTGGAAGATGTTGTGGCGGTGTATAAGGAGTTGTTGAAGACGTACAAGCCGAAGAACATCGGAATTTTCGGGACTTCGGCGGGGGCGATTTTGACGGCCGAAGCGACGGCGCGATTCAAGCAGTTGGGATTGCCGCTGCCGGGAGCGCTGGGAATTTTTTCCGGGACGGGCGATTTCAGCCGCGCTGGAGATTCGTTACTTTTGTACACCTTGGAGGGCTTCCCGGGGGAATTGGCGGTGATTGATCCCGCGCAGCCGCATCATGATGAATATGTCGGCAAAACGAATCCGCGCGATCCAGTGCTGTCGCCGCTGTTTGCCGATTTAAAAGGGTGGCCCCCTTCGCTGTCGGTAACGAGTACGCGGGATATTTTGCTGAGCGGGACGACGATGTTTCATCGCGCGCTGCTGGCGGCGGGAGACGACGCGGACTTGGTCGTTTTTGAGGCGCTGCCGCATGCGTTCTGGTATCACTTTGAATTGCCGGAAACAACGGAGTGTTTGAATATCATGGCGAAGTATTTCGACCGGAAGCTGGGGCACTGAACTAACGGCGGCAAGTGCCTCGAAAAACCGTGGTTGTCAGAAATGCCCGACCTGTTGTAAAGTCTGGGAATGACGTTCCTCGCGTATTCGTATTGGTGGCGATTTACGGACCACTCACAACCGTGGCGAGGGGCGATTTTGTAAGCAAAAGCTAAACGAGAAGAGTTTCGGCCCACTCGCACAGAGTGGGCCTTTTTTATTTTGGGGCGAAAGCTCCACGGAGAGGAGCCACGATGATCATTTCGATGAAATTGCATGCGACGCGGCAGGAGATCGACGAAGTGACGGACCAGGTGAAGCGATTCGGCTATAAAGTGCACTCGATTGAAGGCGAAGAGCGGGTCGTGATTGGTGTGGTTGGCGTCGGCGACGTGACGGCGTGCCTCGAGAGCGTGGAAGCGATGCCGCAGGTGGAAGCGGTGACGCGGATTACGGCGCCGTATAAGTTCGTCAGCAAGGAATTCCGCAAAGAGAAGACGCGGATCCGCATCAACGGCACGGAGATTGGGGGCAACGATTTTGTCGTGATTGCCGGGCCGTGTTCCGTGGAAAGCGAAGACCAGATTATGCGCGCGGCGGAGGGCGTGGCGAAGGCGGGAGCGAAGTTGCTGCGAGGCGGTGCGTTCAAGCCAAGAACGTCACCCTACGATTTCCAGGGCATGGAAGAGGAGGGGCTGAAGCTGCTGCAGAAGGCGAAGAAGGCTACCGGACTTGCGATTGTGACGGAAGTGATGAGCGACCGCGACGTGGCGCTGGTGGCGGAGTATG